>Ga0315314_1000265_pt1 | contig 66842 bp, 64 predicted proteins | sample TDP9_MG_FD_203631 | JGI IMG/M metagenome (GOLD analysis project Ga0315314, IMG submission 203631) | Freshwater sediment microbial communities from Lake Towuti, South Sulawesi, Indonesia - TDP9 | ecosystem: Environmental > Aquatic > Freshwater > Lake > Sediment | place: Indonesia: South Sulawesi...
CCTATTCGGCGTGAAGATAAAGCAGCCGTTCAGAATTTAACCGTTCATCCGCAGTCACAGATGAAGTGTCTCTTGAATCGAGAATGATTTTTCATGATATAAGGAAAATCCATGTTAACTTAATCGACAAATGTACGTAATCATGTTCACTCTTTCTATGGCACGAATGAAATTTGACTTGAAACAGTGCAGAACCCATGGTGTTTACTTCAGCACGCTACGGGTAAATGATTTATACAAACCATGACAATATGCATGGCTTCGAGGTTCAACAAAATGAAGAAAAGTCTATTGCTTTCAGGTCTAATGTTCGCTGTATTGGCATCAGCATTTGTGATTCACCCTAGCAGCGCCAGCATTTCAACGGTTAAGTGGCTGGATTCAAACTTCAGTGGCACTGACGCATTCTATGGTGGACCTGCTGTAGTGGCATACGTTGAGGGTTCTGCTGTGAAGATAGCGGTTGCTGTCACTAACTCTCCGTATTCATGGATAAATGTCACGTGGATCAGAATTTGGTTCGATTGGGGCACAACGTACAATTCGACAGAGGCAACTGGTTTGTCAACGCCTATTGAAATCAACTCCACACGGTCAGTGCTTGCCTTCAACATAGTCTTTACAGCTCCATCCACAACTCAAGTCACTAACTTGGTGAAGCACAGCTACACAATAACTGTCAGCTTCAGTCACAGCGGAGGAGACGCCACGTTTACTTGGTCTGGCTCCGACTTCGCACTCTATTCGACAGGGCAATCTGAGGCACAAGGTCTCAATCAGCAAGTTGATGCTTATCCAACCTCTTGGAGTTTCCAAAACACCGACGCTGAGGTTTTGTGGGAGAAAGCCCGAAACGCAGCCTCATTAGGAGACACGTACTACTCGCTGGGCGCATTTGCAAGTGCCAAAACAAGTTATCAACAAGCCCTAGACTTGATTGACCAAGCTTTCGCCGCTGAAAAAGCTTACCAAACTGCAACAGACACCGCCTACAACACTGGCGTATCCAACTACTACAATGCTCTAGCCGAAAGCACTGATGTTCAGGCAGAAGCAGCAACCAAGCAAGCAGACGCAGCGATGAAACAAGCAGACGCTGCTGAAACAGAAGCCGAAGCAGCTGTAAGGCAAGCAGATGCGGCGTTAACAAATGCGTACGGTTGGATGGCGTTCGGCATAGGATGGATACTTATAGGCATCGGTACCATAGCCTATGGACTCAGAAAGCCAATGAAACCGCCAGCATAGTCGACTCTTCATATCGCCGATCTTTCTTCTCCCTCTTTTTGTTTGACGAAAAACCATTTTAACATGCAGATTTCTACTTTGTACACCGCCAAAGGCGAAGACTAGGGGATGCTTTCCCGTGACTCAGAAAGATTTTAGCTGGGAATTCGAGATTCCATCATGGGAGAGCATCTATGAGATGCTTCTGGAGTTAGCTCGCCGAATCCGAAAAGCCAGATACAAGCCTGACATCATAGTCGGTGTGGCTCGCGGCGGCTGGCCGGTAGCCCGCATCATGTCTGACTTGATGGAAAATCCGGAAGTAGCCAACGTGAAAGCGGAGTTCTATCTCGGCGTTGCTGAAACCAAAGGAGAGCCAATTATCACGCAGCCTGTGTCTAGATCTGTGAAGAACAAGAACGTGTTGCTTGTCGATGATGTCGCTGACACAGGGAAAAGCTTGGCGCTTGTAAAGGAGCATTTGATCAAGAGACACGCGGCAAACGTCAAGATTGCAACAATCTATTACAAGCCTTGGAGCATTTTGAAGCCAGATTGGTTCGAGCGCGAGACCAAAAACTGGATAGTGTTCCCGTGGGAGCGTAAAGAAACTATCAAGCGCATCCTAGAAAAATGTAAGAAACAACACGTGTCAATCGAGAAAGCTAAAGAGGCATTGGTACGTCATGGGCTTGACCCCACGCTTCTGGAGAAGTTCATTCAGGAAATCGCCGAGGAAAAGCTATGAGCCTCTGGCTCCCTGAATTCAACAAGCATTTGACAACTGCGGGATTCAAAAATGTCAGTATCAAAGATGTGAACAAGCTTTTCCAAATCGTGAAGAAAAAGACTGGAAACGCCTGCGTACAGTTCTTTGATGCTTCCTTGATCGCTGGCTGGGAGCATCTTCGTTTCGCGGCTTTGAACGCCTTGAATGCCTTCAAAGGTAACGTCAACATTTCTAGTAGCCTTGCTATGGAAACCTTGCTGTATGCTTCGGCTCGACGGCAAATCAAACAAGCTGTTAAATTGATGGGAATCAAGCCGAACACCACAAGTGTTGCTGTTCTGATCCTAGCTGAAACACAGGAACAGACTTCAGCGGTTTTGGAATTCGTGTCACAGCTCCTAGGCGGCAAGCGTGACGACTCAGTTATCGATTTGACAGATGACAAAATCGCTGATATCAGCAAGTTTTTCAACATAACAAGCATCGAGTTAGAGGCTAAAGTGGAGCGAAAAGGCTTGGAGAAACAAGCCTTGACAGACTTGGTGATTGAACACATGGCTCTGCTGGTTACGCAGCGCTAATTATCTTCAGTCCTTACGTTCTTTCTTTTGTTGTCGAAAAGATGTCTTTGGGCTTGATTACTGACACGCCTGTTAGCCCGCCCACAACTTCAATCAAAACTATTTTGTCTGGATGGATCAGGTCTACTTTGCGCTGGATGTTGGCTGCAGCGGCTTCAATGATGTCTCTTGTAGACGTCGACGTGAAGCGTTTCTCAACCGTAATTCTGAATGTTTCATTCTCACTGATTCTATTGGACAATTCTGTAATAGCCTTTTTTATCTCGGCTAGGTCTGTGCGAATTACCTTCTCAACTGGAATGACGCGAAGAGTGTAGCGGAACTCGTATGGTTTTTCCTTAAAAACCGCTCTGAGCTTCTCAACGACGTCGAAGGGGTCGAGCGCTGTATTCACTGCGACTAAGCCAGTGATACCTGTTTTTTCAACCTTGACCTCCCGGTCACCCATATCTCCGATTAAATACCAGATTTCTGAGCAAGCGTCTTCTTCATTGCCCCTTGCCGTAGTTACGAGTAGGTTGAATTCCTTCAAGAGCACGGGCGCTGTTACCTCCTAGACTAATCGCTTGTATTGAATATGGTTGAAAGCAAACAAAAGGTTTCACCCACAGCTTGAGCAGCTGCGAATAGAGATTTTCAGGCGGTAAGAATATATGCCCGCAAAATTATGAAAGCAAGCTGGTGAGATCCTAAGTGATTGATTGGACTCAGAGGGAACTACTCATTTTAGCTTTTGACCACCGCGCATCGTTCATCGAGAAAATGTTTGGAATCAAAGATCGCCAACCAGCGCAAGAAGAGCGAAAGCAGATCTCAGAGTTCAAGAAGATGATTTTTGAAGGCTTCAAGACCGCCTTGGCGAAGGGTGTATCAAAGCGAATTGCTGGATTGCTTGTCGACGAGGAATTCGGCGCCAGCGTTCTCAAGGAAGCTAAAAGGAGCGGCTTGACCTTTGCGATGCCTATGGAAAAATCAGGGCAAGACGAGTTTGACTTCGAATACGGCGAAAACTATCCAATGCACATTGATGAGTTTGACCCCACTCTAGTCAAGGTCCTGGTGCGGTATAATCCTGAAGGCGACGTGATGATGAACAAACGCCAGCTAATGCGGTTGAGAAGCCTCAGCAACTACCTTCAATCCATCAGGAAGCCCTTTCTCTTCGAACTCCTCGTGCCTGCGACCAAGGAGCAACTGGCAAGGCTTGGTGAGGCAAAAGAGAGCTACGATCGAGAACTCCGTCCCAAACTGATGGTCGACGCCATAAAGCAAATTCAAGATGCGGGGGTAGAACCCACGGTTTGGAAGCTTGAAGGCGTTGAAAAAGTTGACGACGCGCGCGCTGTGGTTAAGACTGCGCAGAGAGACGGAAGAAAAGCCGCGGTCATAACGCTGGGCAGAGGCGAAAGCAAAGAAAAAGTGCAAGAATGGCTCAAAGTGGGCGCCAAAATCTCAGGCATTATTGGATTCGCAGTCGGAAGAACCATATTCTGGGAACCTCTGGTTGAACACAAGGCAGGAAAGCTCAGCCGGTCTGCTGCGGTTGATAAGATTGCCCAGAACTACAACGATTTTGCGAATCTTTGGATGAACGAGAGGAAGAAGAAGTAGAAATGGTTTCATTAAGAGCTTTGGCGCCATCCTTGACCCGTATCACCATTGCTGCTGCGGTCGGCGCCGCTCTTCACATTGGAAAAGGCAACGCCGACATCGTCGATCAAACCGCTGTGGATTATTCAAGGGCTGTGCTGAATCAAACAGAGGTTGACGGTGAAGTCATCAATTGTGAAGGACCGAAAGACAATGCCCCTGCATTCAGTCGCAGAGAAAAAGTGGGCACAGCAAGTGGTCCCAAAGTTGAGTTTGTGATCGACCCCGTAGACGGCACAACAGCCACCTCAAAGGGTAGAAAAGACGCCATCTCCGCCTTAGCCTGCGGTCCCTCGGGCTGTCTTCAAGTGTTGCCCGACGATGGTTACTACTTCAAAGTGGCAACTGACAGGCAATCAAGGGGCAAGATATCGCTGGATATGTCAATAGAGGAGATCGTGCACACAGTGGCTTCACAGAAGCGCTTGCCACTGGAAAACTTCACAGTGATTATGCTTGAACGTGAGAGACACAATGATATTCTGGCGCGGTTACGGAAGATGGGAGTGAGAATCATTCTTATCCAGGACGGGGACATCGCGGCTTCTGTCGTGACGTGCATACCCAACTCCGGCATCGATTTGCTCTTGGGCGCTGGAGCTGGTCCTGAGGCGACTATAGCGGCAACCGCTGTCAAATGCCTACGTGGAACCATGCTGGTCAAAGTCTGGCGGGACAAGAAGGATGATCTAAACCGCCTTGAGAGACTGAAGCTTGAAGGCGTCGATGCAGACAAAACCTATACTGAAGAAGAGCTGGTGCGAGGCAAAGAGGCGGTTTTCGCTGCGTCCGGCGTAACGAAAGGCGAATTGCTTGACGGAGTGCGTTTTATTCCAGAAGGCGCCGTGGTGAATTCCATCTGCACTCGTCTGCCCAGCGGAACATTCGAAAAATCAGAAACAATGCTTCGATTCAAAGGGCACCCGATATACGAGCACTTCATGACAACATAGAATTGAACTGCCAGCAGTATTGGCGTTCACTCCGAAAAGATAATGTTATATCCCTGCCTGCGATTAGCCTCTCTCCCCAACACTGCGAAGGGACTCATTAATTGACCTTAACCGATGACATTCTAAAGCTAAAAAAAGAGAAAAAAGCAGTTATCTTGGCGCACAATTATCAGCGCCCTGAAATCCAAGACATCGCCGACTACGTAGGCGACAGCATAGAGCTGTCACGCAGAGCCATGGACGAAAAAGACGCAAAAATAATCGTGTTCTCAGCTGTAGATTTCATGGGTGAAAACGCTGTCATACTCAACCCAGAGAAAAAGGTCTTGCTGCCAAGCGAAGGCGCACGCTGCCCCATGGCTCAAATGCTCACAGTAGACGAAATTCGAAGGTGGAAGCGCAAGTACCCCAAACTGCCAGTTGTACTCTACGTAAACACTTTAGCAGAGGTCAAAGCCGAATGCGATGTCTGCTGCACCTCAGCCAACGCCGTGGAAGTCATCAAAGCCGTGGACTCAGACACCTTGCTCTTCGGACCGGACAAGAACCTCGCATTGTACGTGGCAAAACAAACAAACAAGAAGATAATTCCAATTCCTGAACGTGGCTTCTGTCCCACACACGTGCTGTTCCAAAGAAGCGACATCGATTTCTGGAAAGCGAAACACCCTGACGCCACAGTTATTGTTCATCCTGAATGCACGCCTGAGGTTCAAGCAGCCGCCCACTACATCGGCAGCACGTCTCAAATGTGCCATTACGCTCAACAATTGAATTCAAAAAGATTCATAATCGGCACCGAAAGCGGCCTCATTCATCGTCTCAAAAAAGAAAATCCTAACAAAGAGTTCATTCTGGCATATGACGGTGCAATCTGTCCCAACATGAAACTCAACACACTTGAACGCCTGTACTTGGCTCTCAAAGAAGAAAAACATGTGGTGACGGTTCCCAAACCAATTGCCGAAAAAGCGCGGAAAGCACTGGACAACATGCTCTCGCTAGTCTGAACTTCTGACAAATGATGAAGAAACTAGGTATACCCGATCCTGCCGTCTACTCTTTCGAACTCTTAGGCCGTTGACGTACTATAGTATACCGTAGAGTCTGCGGGGGGCAGTATTCTGAAAGAAGCCTTATAGGAAAGCAGATGCCATTGCTCATTTTCGAGACGTGCATGTATCAATGTGCGAGTTGAAAGTTATTAAGAAAAATGAAGTTGTCTTCGAAAACGCTGTCTATGCCAAAGTCGAGGGAGGCAAAGTGACTGTTCGCGATGTGCTAGGAATCTCCAAAGTCTTTGATGACTGTTCAATAGCTGAGGTAGACATTAGCAAAGAGCAGTTACTACTCAAGCCTAACGCAAAGTGAAAGCTGAAGGCGACTTTCGAAAGTGATGTCTTCAAAGTCTTTTGACAAGGATGCGACTATCGTAGTTTTGGCAGTTTTTGCCCTAGTCGAAATCGCCTCTATTTTGGGCGTTTCGCGAGGTTCCGCGTTGATTTTCGTTTTTCCTGTCAGCCTCATAGTCAGCATGGTCATTGTCTTTTCAAGTCTTGTAGGCGCATATGGCGTTCTTAAGGACAGTCGGATGGCAAAGTATTTTTCGTTACTAGCGGTTGTGGCTGAAGCTATACTCGGGTTGTCGTTTATTGTCGGAGCATTCCGCGAGGCTAATGTTCAATCAACCTTGGTGTTGCAAGGACTGCTTGTTGCCTTGCTCGGATCTTTAGGCGTCTTTCTCGTTTCAAGAACATTGACGCAGCCATCGTTTCACTTAGCGAAAGCAGACATCATGCGCGCGAGCTCGGCAGGTGAAAGTGAATGCTATGCTGTTGAGGTCATTGATGTAACCAAGAGATACACTACTGGTTCAGTTGTGGTTCCAGCAATCAATGGGTTGACAATGAAAGTGCGGAGAGGCGAATTCATGGCTGTCATGGGGCCTTCAGGCTGCGGCAAATCGACTCTTCTTAACCTTATAGGTGCGCTGGATCGTCCCACTTCTGGTCGCGTGTTGATTGATGGAATTGACATTTCAAAGATGGACTCATACGCCTTGGCTCAGATGCGCAACGAAAAGGTGGGCTTCATTTTTCAAGCGTATAACTTGATTAACCGTTCTAATGTGTTGCGAAATGTGGAGCTTCCCATGCTCGTTAAAGGCGTCTCCAGGGAAAGACGCATGAAACAGATAAGCGACATGCTGAGCGTTGTGGGTCTCGGCGACATGCACCTGAGAAAGCCCAAAACGTTGAGCGGTGGAGAACAGCAGCGAGTCGCAATCGCGCGAGCTTTGGTAAATACGCCGCGAATTGTGTTGGCTGATGAACCGACTGGGAATCTTGACTCAAAGGCTGGGATGGAAATACTGTCTTTTCTGAGGAGCACGAACAAGGAGCTTGGAACAACAGTCATAGTGGTCACGCATAACAGGGAGGCTGCGGATATGGCTGACAGAATTGTTTATCTGAGAGACGGAAGAATCGAAAGAGAAGAAATGGTTGGGAGACATGCCAAATGAACCGATGTCACCTAATCGCTTTCTTATGCTCTCTTGTGCTCATTCTGGACATGCTGCTCGTGCACGTTGACTTATCTCATGCTCTGCCTTCTGTTCCATTCCGCGTGGAGCAAGTGGCTTGGGGAACATCGACAACCAACCCGATAGAGGTTGAACCAGGAGACACAAATGCTCCCTTAACTGTCGATGTGCGCAACTTGTCAAACGCCACCTTGAAAGGAATATACGGAACACTCCAACTGAACCAGACCAGTCCCTTCACGGATTATGTAACTGGCAAATCCAACGCCACCGCAACAGGCGTCCCCCTACAAGCTGGCGACGTTTTGAATCAGACTGGCGAAATTCTGCCAGCCGGCTCGTTTGCCCTGACCTTCCGTCTTAACATTGCCCATAACGCAACGCCAGGCTATTACAGCTACAAGCTGCTGATCGAGTACTTGATGAAGTCGGAAAGCATGTGGCTTCAAGGAGAGCCCAAGACACTTGAAATAACAATCTTGTTGCCTAACAGACCGCCCACCGTAGACGCTTTTGCGCCCTCAGCAGCGGCTGTCGCCGTCCAAGTCGGCGCTTCGCTTAATTTCTCGGCAAAATGTAGCGATCCAGATAATGATGTAGTCAGTTACGAATGGGAACTTGACGCTGTTCCAGTTTCAAATAATACGGGATATACATACACTCCGATCAGCCAGGACATCGGAAGCCACACACTTGTCCTCACTGTAAGCGACGGGCGATTAACCGATTCACAAACATGGACAATAACCGTTGCCGCTCTGCCTGTTTCACATTTTCTGGTGTCCAGCAACTACATTACAGCAGGGTTCGACAACCAGTTGTACCTGACCATTCAAAACAATCTTTGGAAGGGCACGGTGCAAGTGAGCCTAACAGTTCCACAGCCGCTCATCATACGAGGAAACCAATCGTGGACATTCGGATCGATGGAGCCTTCGAAAAACCTGTCCATAAATCCTCGGATTTACGCTCCTGCATCAGCCATTGGCTCAACCTTCAACGGAGCCTTGACAGTAGACTACGGCGACGAGCACGGCGAAACCTACACTGACACCTATAATCTGGGCTTGATCGTTCAAGGCTACGTTAAACTGGTAATCTATGATGTGGTTCTGAACCCTCAACCAGTTGCTAACGGCTCAGAAGTCACCATCACAGCGACAGTGTTGAACACAGGGAACGTAATAGCCAATTACGCTAACGCTTCACTTCAATCGACTCCTATCTTCGAGCTTTCGAGAGAGAGTAGCGCTTACGTTGGCGACATAGAATTGAACTCTCCGGTTCCATTCACGATCGTTGCCAAAGTGAAGTCAAGCGTGCAACACGGGGTGTATCCTTTGACTATAGGCCTCGTGTACCAAGATGATCAGTATAGGCAACATGTCCTCAACGCCACTGCAAACCTGACTGTGGCAGTTGGCACAACGCCTACGTCAAGTTCAGATGAGACAGGGAGTGTCTTATCGTTTCTGCGCGATGATGGATGGACGATCCTCATCATCGTAGCGGCTGGAATAATCCTTCTAATTCTCTACGTGCGTCGACTGTCTAAAGCCAAACAGATGCCCAAACCAGCATGAGAGTGAAAAACTGAGATGTCGTTGATCAGCCTCTCCTACGAAGCGTTGAAGGAGAGGCGACTCAGGGCAACTTTAACGATTCTAATGGTAGTGATGGGCGGAAGCTTGATCGTGGCTGTAAACGGAATCAGCGCGGGCACCGTAACGTACATTGATCAAGTGTTCACAACTCTTGGCGCCAATCTTCTGATTGTAACGCCCAGAGGAACAGACTTCAAAATCGACGACGTTATGATCAAAGAGTTTTCAAAATTCAATGGAGTCACAGACGCTGTGCCTTTCATCCAAGAAGTCTCGGTCGTAACGTCCCGTGGCGAAACGCAGTCTGTCGTGACTTTGGGACTTGATCAATCCAAACTCAACCTCATATTCCCGACGATATCAGTGGAAACGGGCGACTTTGTCGCTGCTTCTGACGGTATAGGAATCGTTCTGGGAAACCAAATCGTTTATTCTTCGAAGGAGACGGAGCCGTTCACGGGTTTGGGTCAAACCGTCAAAATTCGATACACGAGAAGCGAGGCGGGAAAGCAGGTGGTTGAAGAGAAAGCCTACAACGTGAGAGGCATACTTGATTATCTTGGCAGCGGCATCATCCCAGTTGATCAGATGGTTTTTGTCTCGATTTCTTCGGCGAATTCGTTCTTCGCTCGTCACGGCGACTATGACGGAGCCTACGTGATCACTGCAAGTCCAGACTTGAACGATGCAGTGCGCAAGGAGCTGGCGGCAAAATACAACGTGAACATTATCTCGCCCAAGACTATCGCTGACACCATCTCAAAAATCACAGTCGCCATTTCAATCTTTGTGGGCAACATCGCCGCAGTGTCGCTTATCGTAGCATCCGTGGGCATAATCACAACTCTTTGGACTTCGATGATGGAACGCATCCGTGAGATCGGCATTCTGAAAGCTGTTGGTTTCAGCAACTCTCTGATCATGAGGCTCTTTCTCAACGAAGCTGTCATCATCGGCGCTGTAGGAGGCGGCTTGGGCATGATCTTCGGAGTGGGGCTTGCCTATGCTATGCGTAGGTTTTTTTCGGGTGAATTCGCTGCTGCTATAAACCCCATATTCACACCTCAAACATTCGTGCTCACGTGGCTTCTCTGCCTCATCCTTAGCGTAATATCTGGCTTCTATCCAGCTTGGAGAGCGTCTCAGCTGGATCCAGTTGTAGCTTTGAGACACGAATAGAAAACAGGGTTGTAGCACCAAAAAATGTTTGAGTCACGCCTTTCACTACTCATTATTCACGTAGCCAGTGTTGAAACATGGAAAAGCAGTTGAAGATCGCTGTTGCAGGCAAGGGTGGAGTCGGCAAAACGCTGATCGCAGGAGCCCTAGCTGAATTCCTAGCTAGAAAAGGCTTCACCGTCCTTGCTATAGACGCTGATCCCACGCCCAACTTAGCAATGACGTTAGGCGTGTCAGTTGAAGAAGCGGGCAAGATCGTGCCTATCTCGGAGAACACTTCGCTTATAGAATCGAAAACTCAGACAGGCATTGCAGGCGTTTACAATCTGGCTTTCTCAGTTGAGGATATAATTGAGCAGTTCAGTGTGAAGACTCCTTACAACGTGAACCTGCTGGTCATGGGCACAGTCAAGTCGGCTGGAGCTGGCTGCATGTGTCCAGCTAACACTGTTATTCGAGCATTGTTGCATCATCTTATGGTCAAGCGGAGAGAAGCCGTGGTTACAGACATGGAAGCTGGTTTAGAGCACATGGGCAGGGGCACAGCTGAGCATGTTGAGACAATGCTCGTGGTCGCGGATTCGAGCAGGAAGTCGCTGGAAACAGCCAAGAAACTGCATGACTTAGCCAAGCAGATCGGCATCAAAGAATGCTTCATAGTTGGCAACAAAGTCACAAGCCAAGATGAGGGAAAGTACATCGCGGATTTCTCCGAAATAAACGGGTTCCAGATGCTGGGTTCAATTCCCTTTGATCAAACAGTTCTGAGAGCTGATATGAAGGGTGAGACCCCGTTAAAGTATGCTGATCAATCGAAGGCTGTAGCGGCTATCAGAGAAATGGGCGAGAAACTCATCGGGCTTAGTTGAGTCGATGTCAAATTGCTGCAAGGGCAAACATAAATTTTAGGTAATGCACAAAATACGTTTCAAAGAGATGTTAAGGATAGACATGGCATGAAGGTCAAAGAGGAAATCGATGACATTCTTGCAGAGTACAAGACGGTGGCTGTGGTCGGGCTTTCAGGCGACCCGTCAAAGTACAGTCACGTTGTCGCAAGGTTTCTTCAGTCTAAAGGTTGGCAGATCATTCCAGTGAATCCTAACGTGACCGAAGTTTTAGGCGAGAAAAGCTACAAATCGCTTTTGGATCTGCCGGAAGACCTTCAGAAAAAGTTGAAGTCGTGGATATTTTTAGGCGATCTGAGGACGTTCTGCCCATAGTGGATCAAGCAATCGAGCTGAAAAGGAAGAATGGAAAACCCTATGTTGTTTGGATGCAGCTCGAAATAGTCAACGAGGAAGCAGCTGCTCGCGCGCGGGAAGCAGGTCTCACAGTGGTAATGAATAAATGTATGAAGATGGAAACTGAACGTCTTGAAGGCGAGAAAGACGCTGAACTTGAGAGAATCCGTGCCAAAAAAATGAAGGATCTGAGTGCAAAAATGAAAGAAGAAAAACCCTCGGGAAACAAGCCGATTGCTATTGACGACGCCCATTTCAGCGAAACGGTTCAAAAGCATCCATTGATGCTGATCGACTGTTGGGCAGAATGGTGTGGACCATGCCGAATGATAGAGCCGACGATCGCTGAGTTGGCTCGAGATTACGCGGGTCGAGTGATTGTTGGAAAGCTGAACGTGGATGAGAACCCGCAGACAGCGACACAGTTCGGCGTGATGAGCATCCCAACTGTGTTGATTATGAAGAACGGGGTTGAAGTTGACAGAGTAATTGGAGCTGTGCCCAAGCATTTCATTGAGGAAAAACTGAAAAAGCATATGTAGAACAGGTGTCTCTTTTAAGGTTGTTTCATGGGGGCAATGATTGAATGGATGTGTCAATGCGCCGGGTCATCGGTTCGCTCGCTCTCTTACTGGGAGTGACATTTCTGACGATTGGTTTGTACTCAGGACAAATCGACACTGTGATGCAAATCGTGAAGAGAATTCTTGAAGCAGCAGTGGCAGGTGCACCCTAACTCAAGGTTGTTGTATGTGCCAGAGGATCGTCATCAACAACACGCAAGTTAGATTTCTGCTTTCCATTCTCTAAGAAGTCTTTCCAGAAACTGTTCAACGTACTGGTGTCTCTCTTCAGCGATTTTCTTTGCGGTCTCGGTGTTCATTGTATTCTTAATCTTCAACAGTTTCTCGTAGATGTGGTTCACTGAGCTCTCGGATTTTCCGTCATACTTCGTTTTGGGCTGAATCGACGGGTCGTGTATCGGCTTGTTGCCCCAGCCGCCTCGAGCAAACACTCTGGCAATTCCAATCGCTCCGATAATGTCCAGCCTATCCGCGTCCTGAAGAATTTTGGCTTCAAGGCTTCTTGGTGCTAAGCCAGCTCGGAATCTGTGCATCTCGATGCAATAGATAACGTCGTCGATTTTCTCTTGTGGAAATCTAACTTCCTCGAGGATTTTCCTAGCCATTTTCGCGCCTTCCCTTGCGTGGTCATCAATTGTGCCCTCATCTTCCATAGCTCTGGCGATGTCGTGTAGTAGCACTGCAGCTCTTACAACGTCTAGGTCGGCATTCTCCTGTTGAGCTAAATGCTCTGCCATGTTGCACACTCTTTCAACGTGGTATTTGTCGTGGTGTGAGTGCCGGAAGAAGACTGCGCTTCGATCTCTGATTTTTTCGAAAACCGCGGCGTTCACCATGTCTTTTCAGCTCTTAGAAAGCGAGGTTGTTGACTAGGGCAATTAACGGTAGTGGTGTTGTGGTGGCTTCAACGCGTTCTTGGTTTGTGTTCTATGCGCATTTCTCGCAGTACTAGGACTTTGGCTGTGTGCATGTAGCCTCCTTCCTTCAGTTCTTCGGGTTCAGGTTTGTTCTGTGTTTCGGGGTGGTCGTACATGTAGAGTTCAACTGCTTTTTCGTACATGCGTTGGCGGACTCCTGGCCAGAAGACGCCTTTGAGTTCTTTTTTAGGCATGAGTTCACCTTAGACCGGTTGTGCAATCTGAGACTAGTTGACAGCTTTAGTGGTGTCTGAGGGTTTTTGTGGTTTTTGTTTTCTGCGCCGTATGAGTACAACAGCTGTGACGACGACGAAGACGATGACAATCAGGAAGGCTGTTTGAAGCCAGAGGTTCGTGAAGCTGTCACGTGTTTCTTGGAGATCGAAGATGTAGATTGCTGGCTCCTTGCTGTCTGGCTGTTGCTGCGACTTGGTTGCGGCTGCGGCGAGGTATGAACCGTTTGCAGATAACGCGATGTCAAAAATGAAGGGCCTGTCGACTGTGTACTGCTTAGCAAGCGTCAGCTGCTTGTTCAAGTATTCGTATGTGTAGATGCCTTCCTCTGTTCCTACAGCGATGTGTCTGCCATCGTTGGACATGGATGTCGCGACGCTTCGAGCAGGGAGTGACACATTGAGGACGCTGCCTGGACCGTACCCGTACGGTGGCAGGTCTAGGTTGAAGAAGATTAGGCGGTTGCTTTTGGCATAGGTTATGGCAAAGATTGAGCCGTTTGACGAAACAGTCATTCCCTGTGCAGAGGGCAGTTCTGAGATTAGTTTAACGTAGTTTGGTGAGGCGTTGGTGGTGCGAAATCGCTGGATGCGCATGCTGTATGTGTCGGTTTGGTTGCCTCCCACGGCGATTATGTATTCGCCGTTTTGTGAGAGATGGGCGCCTGTGCATTGTTCTCCGAAACTGTAAGTCCATGATGGTGTGGGTTGCTGCTTTGAGAAAAGATGCAGTGTGCCTGGGTGGCTTGTGCTTGCTGTTATGTAGGTTCCGTTGCTTGAGGTGGATATGCTTTCCAAAGTGCCTTGAATCGTGGTTGTCCATGTGGAGTTTTGGTTTGGCGGTTCGAAGAGGAGTAGTCTGGTTGAGGTGTCGCTGTTTTGTTCTGCGAGGGCGAGGGTGCTTCCGTCGTTTGAGAGTGCAATCAACGGGTTCATGAAGACCACATTGTAGTGTGTTTGTGGAGTTGGGCTTTTGAGGCTGAAGATGTACAGGCCGCTGGTTGCTGCCGCTGCTATTAGACTTGCGTTTTCGGATACTGCAACAGAGTGAACGCCCGTTACTGACGCGCTCCAGAGCATGTTGGTGCGGTTGAAAACGGCCAGCGTATCTGTCTCGTTGCTTATGGCTGCAATGTAGTTTCCGTTGGCTGAGAGAGCCAGTTTGACGTATTCGTCTTGGGTTTCGAAGGTGTGTGTGGGAGTTATTTCCTGTTGTGCATAGGCGTTGGCTGAGATATGCGCGGCAAGCGTGGTTGAGGCTATGAGGGTTATCATGAGGATGAGGGTTTTGTGTGCTCTGTGCGGCATTTTTTGTCCTCGTTGTTGTTGGTGGTGCGGGTGGGTTTTTTCGGAAGAAGAAGGCGGCTTTTCCCTTTAGCCTTCTTCTTTCTATGTTGAAGAGTGAGTGTGTCAAGTTATGATAAGTGTTTTCTTTCAAATGTTGAATCGTGTTCGTGGCTGAAGCTGTGTGGACATCGTCATACGACTGTTTCGGGTGACATCAACGCCCATCATAGCTGCGGGCTGCATGTGTGTTTTTTAGTTGTTGTACATGCTGAACTGTGCTGTACGACTTCTTCTATATCACAGGGGATGGCGGGGTTCGACTGTTTCGAAGTTGTTGTAATCTGGTAGGTCTGCCACAATAACTTCTTGGATGTTGGAGGCGGTTTCTGTTTCAAATGCTATTAACTCTCACTTATAGTTGTTAATAACAGCAAGGCTTTGCTCAGAAGTAGTTGTCGGTGCCGCGTGTTTGTTGACTACTACTTCTATGTTGGCGTGGGTCCTAGCGGGCGTCTGTGTTAAGATGTTCTTGGCTTGGGGTTTGGAAACAGACATTAATACTGGCTTTCTGAATGTTTGCCTCTAGCTGTGTGATTGGGTGATGATGTTGCATGGTGTTTCGGGTGGTGTGGTTGTTTCTGTTTTTGTGAAAGCCGAATTCTGGGCGGTTTCAGTTGAAGGTTGAGGATGATACGCTTGTCGTGTGGTGTCGAGAAAGCCCTGTGAAAGGAAGAGTGAACAAGGAGTTGGTTAGGGAGCTTTCGAGGATTTTCAAGAAGAGAGTGGAGATCGTAGCTGGCTTCACTTCAAGGCAGAAGGGAGTTTTGATCAAAGACATTAGCATGGATGAAGCAGATGCGATTCTGTCCAAGTATGCATGGAAGTAGCGCATATTGCGACAATGGTACCTATGCAACCGATCCCACATGCATTCTCCATAAGTGGCGGAAAAGAACTCCGTACCGTTATTAATGAGAGCAAGCAGTAGAGGGGTCCAGTCAGAGGAGTGGTAGCAGGTGAAAAACCGTTTCGGCACATCTGTGGCGGATACTCGGTTCAGTCCCCATGCCAAACTGCTACCTGTCCCTATTGAGAATGTGCATTTAGAAGATGGCTTTTGGGCTCCTCGGTTACGACTACTTCAAAAAGTCACCCTTCCATCGCAGTACAAGCTATGCGAGGAGACGGGTCGCGTGTCTAATTTCAGACGCGCTGCTGGAAAAGATACAGGGGAGTATCAAGGCTATCTTTTCAACGATTCAGACGTCTACAGGTGGGTTGAAGCTACTGCTTTTTCAATGGCCAGCAAGTCTAGTCAAGAACTGGCTCAACTAGCGAAGCAGGTAACCGATGAAATAATCGCAGCACAAGACGCAAATGGCTATCTCAACTCCTATTTCACTTTTGACCGTGAGAAAGATCGCTGGACGAATCTCCGTGATTTGCATGAGCTCTACTGCGCTGGTCATCTTATCCAAGCTGCCGTTGCTCTCTATCGTTCGACGGGTGATGACTGTCTTCTGCAGGCGGCTGTGCGCCTCAGCGATCACATTGCAAGCATCTTCGGTCCTGGCAATCGTCTAGGCACACCTGGACATCCCGAGATTGAGATGGCTCTGGTAGAACTGTACCGTACAACACGCAAGGAAAAATATCTGCATCTTGCTCAATTCTTCATCGACAATTGTGGAAAAGGCTTGATTGGCGGTCGCCCTTACCACATAGATCATAAGCCTTTCCGCGAGTTAACAGAGATCATTGGCCACGCTGTGCGGTCCATTTATCTTAACTGTGGCGCCGCAGACGTTTACATGGAAACGGGCGAAAAAGCATTGTTGGACACGCTCATGCAGCTTTGGCAGAACATGACTGAACGAAAAATGTACGTGACAGGAGGCGTAGGCGCTCGTCACGAAGGCGAAGCGTTCGGCGATGATTATGAGTTACCGAATGCCACAGCCTACGCTGAGACCTGTGCCGCTGTCGCCGGTGTGATGTGGAACTGGCGCATGCTGGAGATCACCGGCGAAGCAAGATTCACCGACGTTATGGAACTTGCCCTATACAACGGTGTGCTATCCGGAATATCACTGGATGGGCAAAGATACTTTTACACCAACCCGCTCGCAGACTATGACAATCAAGAGCGTCAACTTTGGTTTGACTGCGCATGTTGTCCACCTAACATTGCCCGACTATTAGCATCTTTGCCCGGATACTTCTACAGTCTCTCTAACGAAGGTGTTTGGATTCATCTTTATGCCCGAAGCACAGCGTGCTTGCAGCTGAACGGTAATCATGTGACCGTTGAACAACGTACGAATTATCCATGGGATGGAGAAGTTGAAGTTGTGCTAAAGCCTGAACAAGAGGCTCGCTTTAGTCTATATTTGAGAATTCCGAGTTGGTGTGCAAGAGGAGAAGTTCAAGTAGACGGTGAGGCGCTCGATGTCTCCAGTCAGCGAGGTCAATATGTCGAAGTACATCGGTCGTGGAAAGCTGGAGACACAGTGACTCTTTCATTAGCGATGCCAGTCGAACGGGTTGTCTGCCATCCTCAGGTTACCGAGAACAACGACCGAGTTGCCCTCAAGCGTGGACCCATCATCTATTGCGTAGAGCAGGCAGACAATGAAGATCATGATGTATCGAGGCTTATTTTGCCAGAGGATTCCTCACTAAGCGCGGAGTGGGCGCCAAGACTCCTAAATGGTGTTATGATCATCCGAGGAGAAGCCGTCACAGATGATGATGATGAATTCAAAGGCAAACTGTATAGATCGATGATGGATATTTCACCCAAACTGCAGCGCACAAAGTTCGTCGCTGTCCCGTACTATGCATGGGCTAATCGTAAATCAGGTCCAATGACCGTTTGGATTCGTTCTTTACGATTTCATGGTGGGTAGAGCCATCGCTATTGATCTCTACCTGAATGCCTTGACCTTTACTCTTCTCAACTCTTCCGCCTTCTCTTCTGGATTGTAGTCGTACGTAGCAGTCCCAGCGCCGTGCTCAACACTGGCAAAAAACTTCAGCACGTTACGTGCTCGATAAGGCGGATAAAACTCGACGTGAAAATGATAGCTTGAATAGTCCTTTTCGTCAGTTGGCGACTGATGGAAAACCATCATGTAAGGGAAACTGATGTTGAACAAATTGTCATATCTTAAAAGAACGTCTTTGAGTATTCTGGCAAAATCCCTCTTTTCGTCGACTTTGAAATCCAATAGACTTTGGACGTGTCGCTTTGGATAGATCTGAACCCCGTACGGCCAGCGAGCGAAGAAAGGCAAGAAGCAAACAAAGCTGGGGTTCTCCGAGACAATTCTTAGGCTAGCCTCTTTCTCCTCGCTGATAATTCTACAGAACAGGCATTGCTTGGTTTTTTTCATGAACCTTCTGCTTGAATGTAGCTCGTTTTGTATCCTTGGCGGTATGAAGGGAAAAGCGTAGATCTGTCCATGTGGGTGGTCGAGGGTGACTCCTATCTCTCTGCCTTTATTTTCGAAGATCAAAACGTACTTCACGTATTCTCTCTTGGCAAGTTCCTTAAAGCGCCGGGTCCAGAGATCAATTAGCTGCTCTATGTGGCTCAAGTCCAGCTGGGCTAACGATTCACTGTGGTCGGGTGAGTAGACGATTACCTCGCATACTCCCTTGGCAGCCATTCTCCTGTAGAAACCACCTTCTTCAGATCCAGGAATTGTCGCGTCTTCCCTCAAAGAAGGAAATTTGTTTGGGATTGAGACCACACGCCATTCTTCACGCGGCAATTCAGAGGAGCTTGGGCAGAAAGGGCAGAAGGAATCAGGCAACGTTGGACGCTCCTTTCTCTCTGATGCAACGATGATCCATTCACGCTGAATAGGATCCCACCTTAATTCATGCAAATAAGATTCCCTCAGACTACCTTGTCTTCTATTCTAGAGGAAGGAGAGTCATATTTTATTTAGCCAACGTGAAGGTATTGATGAACAAGCGATGAATATGCAGGTCTCTGCTCCTGGAAGGGCTGATTTTCTAAACACACACCAAGACTACAAAGGCTTACCCGTGGTACCAATCGCACTTGATCTGAGGATGAGGATTCGAGGTAACGTAGCCAGCAGGACTAGAGTGAGAGTGGAGTCGATAAACTTGGAAAGGGACGGACAAGCCTACTTCGACGAATTTGACATCAGGGACATGGAATACAGAGAAAAGGGCTGGTTCGGTAACTACATTCGCGCAGTCGTTAACGTGTTGAAAAAACGTGGATATTCGAGAAAGATCAGAGGAGTAGACATGATCGTTGAAAGCGACTTGCCTATTGGCGCTGGTTTGGGAAGCAGCGGCGCCTTGGAAGTTGCGGCTGTGAAATTCTTTGACGCGGCGTTCAAACTAAATCTCTCAAAGCATGACATTGCAGAGCTAGCCTACGCTGCAGAACGAGAAGAACTTGGGATTCCCTGCGGAAGGCTTGACCAATATGCGTCTTCATTTGGAAACATCATTTATCTTGAAACGCTTCCGCCGTTCAGAGTCGAAGAACTCTCGTTCAAAACATTCTATCTAGCTGTTTTCGACTCTGGAATCCGCCACAGCACAGCGGAAATCCATCCTGTGAGGCAAAGAGAACTTGACGAAGGCTTGAATGAACTCCTCAAACTGGAGCTGCCTGAGACGACTCGTAGGAAATTAAGTGCAAACCATGTTGGTACCAAGTGGCAAAACCTGAAGGAAAATGAAGTGGAACCATATCTGAGAAAAATCAGCCGAAGAAGTGCAAATCGCATTCTGTATACTTTACGCAGTCAACGCTCCACCGTGCTTGCCGCAAGAATTCTTCGCAGGCAACCGATTAATGTGCGAGAGCTTTCTATCTGTATTGGTGAAAGCGCTTCAGAGGCTGCGACACGAGCGCCCAGATACATTCGTCCTCTAATCCAGCTGGGAGCTATTATCAATCAGCAACACGAGTTGCTTCGAGACCTTTACGAACTAAGTCTACCGAAAATTGAAGAGTTGCGAGACGCTGCCACAAAGGCAGGCGCCTACGGAGTAAAGCTTTCAGGCGCTGGAATGGGAGGATGTCTAGTAGCTCTGGCAAGAACTGCGGGCGAAGCTTCCAGAATTCTGAAAGAAGTTTCAGCCGCTGATGCAGCAAACGGATGGGTTTGCAGAGTAGACGAGGGAGCTCGAATAGATAAGGTCTCAGTTCGCGCTGTTAAGGATTTAAGTGTGCGCGCTTCAATTCAATAGACATTCAAGAGAAAACCGGTGATAAGCGATCTCTAAAGTCGATGAAGCTTCGCGGTATCACACATTGCTTCGTGATCCAGCTCGACGAAAGATTATTGAGTTGTTGGGCGAGCAGGGCAAAATCGGCTTTAAAGAACTACGTGGCAACCTCAGCTTGGGCGTCGGCACAGTCTACTATCATCTTGACATGCTGTCGGATTTCATTACTCAGGATAAAAGCCGCAAATACAGCCTAAACGATCGTGGGCAATTGCTGTACCGTACTTTAAAGGATGGCAATGTGTCGCCCGCTTTGAAGATGGGAAGCGAAGCTTTGAGCCATCGCTTAGGACGTTGGCTGTTCCTTTCGCCAGTTTTTGCCCAGTCAGTTCGTCTGCGAGTCTTCTTACCTGTGGCTGCTGCCGTGTTGATTCTGGGGGCGGTTGGCTCAGCTGTGGCTAAGCAGGAGCCGGTATTCTTCTTCTATTTTTCTTCAACACGAAGCTTTGAGAACGTTGCCCTCATGTTCCTCTTCTACTGGGTAGGCTTATTCCTGCTGGCAGATGCAATGATCTATGTATTGTTTAGGAGAACGGGCGGCGACCTTCAACTTCTTGCCTGCGTCGGCGTGGCAGCCCTGCCGCTGGCGCTGTTTCCCTACATTTACGTTTTGATTCTTCCCTACATTACGACGCTAGTCCCACCAGTGTCTTTTTGGCTTCCCCGCCTTGTACTGCTCATATTCCAAGTCTGGACACTGCTGCTGATTTCATCAGCGTTCTCTTTCGGAAAAGGCTTGCGTCTAGACCGCTCAATCATCGTTACACTTGTTATCCTTTATCTCAACATAGTTGTTTTGATTCTGCTTGGCCGTGTTATCTAGAAGTTCAAGGTCTCACGAAAGTCACTGCAGGCGCAGATTGACACTGAGCTGAGAATTGGTTAGCGGCTATCGAAACTCAGCCAAGACTCCTTCAGCAAACAACCTAAGAGGTTTCAAAGTCGCCCCGTCTGCAAACAGAAGTGTGAAGTGAGTCACTCCCACATTCACGTAAGCCTTCAACACATCTGCGCAAGTTCGAGGTGATCCCTTGATAGCGAATTTCCAATCAGGATCATCTGGCGATCCTTTCCTCTCTTCTCTCCATGACTCGGCTCTTTTCTCGGCATCCTCGTCGCTTTCAGCTATTACAATGCGGCTCTGGAAAGTGTTCTCTAATGCCCTAATGTCTTGTCCAACCTCTTTGCAGACTTTTTCCAGTCGTTCAATTTCTGCCTTGAAGTCCTCTGGACTCACGAATCCACTATTCCATGCATTTGCGTGTTTAGCAATTAGTCTCAGCATTTTGTCGCCTCCGCCGCCCACCAAAACAGGCGGATAAGGCTTTTGAACCGGTTTGGGAAGGCAGACAGCCTTGTTTATAGAGTAGTATTTGCCTTTGAATGTGGCTTCGTCTTCTGTCCAAAGCTTCTTGATGATTGTGAGCGCTTCGTCTAGCATTTCAACTCGCATGCCACCTTTCGGAAATGGAATTCCGTACGCCACAGCTTCGTCTTCATGCCATCCAGCGCCGATTCCAAAATTGAGACGTCCGTTAGAAATCATGTCCACCGTCGCAGCCATTTTAGCCAAGAGCGACGGATAACGAAAAACATTGCAGGTCACCAAAGGACCTATGCGGATTCTCTTCGTTGCCTCGGCTAATGCTGACAGAACAGTCCAGCACTCCAACGTCGGACCATAAGTAAACTGAATATGATCATACACCCAAACCGAATCGAAACCGAGACGGTCACACTCCAACACCACGTTTTTCAGAGTAGCATAATCAGGCATTCCCTGAAGAGCCTGCACGCCAAACCTGATCTGTTCCATTAGCGGGCACCCCAACGATTACTCTCAATCAATACCTAAAAGAGCCTGTCCATAAATCCCCAATGATTATTTTCCCGTTGCTAGTTTGATAGCGCCTTTGATTTCGATTGCCCTTCTGTAGATTAGATTCAGAGCCTCGTCCATTTCTTCAGGGTTAACGTCTCTTCCATACCTGACTCGTGACTCTTCAAAAGTGCCGACAACAATGTCTCCGACAATGTATCCAAAACAGAAGTCTTCAACTGAGTTGAGAGGAAGATTCTCAGAGATTCTGACTATCATGTCAATTACTTCTGGCTTCAACAATCTGTCTAATTCTTTCTCTAAGCGACCTCTCACTTCACTTTCCATAAAGAAATTCCTCTGAACCAACGGTTATAGAGTATCTATGACTATGCTTCCTGTATTATTAGCTCTTTCAACGCTGCTACGACTTTTTCATAAGATTTCTCTTTCTAGTTTCAGTTTGAACCTCTTTAACAAGTCCTTTGCTGAACCCAAGTCGTTTAAGCAGCCTCAACAGTTCTCCAGCCTCTAGTATTCTACCGCATTCAGGACAAACCATTACCGCAGCTCTATACGAAGCCGAATCCACTTTATGCTTAGGGCACTTCATTTCCTATTCCCAACCTGTTATTTCTCTCAACTTGCACTAATAACTTAGGCACATACAGAAACAGTTGGTCAATCCTTGCTTGATAATAGAAGTTTCTTCCTTGAACCTTTAAACAAAAAACCTCAAATGACACATCAGCGTTAACGGTGCTAATCACTGAGGCTCCGGCTGAAGAGATGCAAACAAAATGGGCAGAAAAGAACGATGCCCCCAATGCGGGAGCAAGAAGATTACAATTACTGACAATCTGAAACATTGCAATGTCTGCAAACATGAATGGACTGAAAAAACCAGAAGGCGAACTTCCAAGAAAGAGAAAACCCGATTTTAGCCGAGAATCACTACTCTCTCTTGGTTCCGCACACTATTACTCTTGAAACTAAGTTCACTTCCGGAGTCGCCTTTATCTTTTTAGGATATGTGATCAAATCCTTCAGGTAATCGGTATGTCTTTGAAATAACTCATTAAATTCCTCCTCTTTCATACCGCCCACCAGAGCACACTCCAGGTTTCTTCTTGCTAGTTTTCTCCACAAGTTAAGCCTAGCATCCATGTATGCTTTCATTTCTTTTGTGCTTCGTCTAGCGTCACACAGAAGAAAGGTTGAAAGATACCCATTTAGACTTATGTCAGCTAGTCCAGCCCTCAGAAACAGCTCAGGGATTCTAAAATGGAAATTCTCTATGTAGCTAGACATGTCAAGCTTCTGACGCCATTCTTTATCAATCGCCGTTCCAAACGCTACGTGAAACTGATTATACAGTTTATTCAACCTTTCATCCGGGAAATACTGCCCACCACCTCTGGCGGAGTCAATCACGGCGACTTTTCCGCCCATTTTGGCAACTCTCTTCATCTCAAGGATGGCATCAAGCTGTCGAGGAATGTTGGATAGAACTACATGACTAACAACCAGATCGGCATAGTCACTTTTGAGTGGGATTTGCCAGATGTTTCCAACTTTGAAGCGGATGCTTGAGATCTGCTTTCTCTCGCATATTTTTTCGTTTCTCTAATCAGCTCTCTGTCTGGGTCTATGCCGACAACCTTGCCCTCTCCCTTCATACACTTGGCAATAATCTTGGTGAAATAACCACTTCCACAACCAACATCCACGACCACACTAGAAGGTCTAGGTCGAGGACAAAGCCACTTACATAGAAACGGAACAAAATCTAGGGCATATTCGTACTTCCTACTTATTTCCATCTCTTCTGCAGTTTGGAATTTCGCCCACCCACTCAAGATTTTCACGTCCAAAAGACTCAACGATCGCTAATCCAGCTAGTTGAATCACATTCGCCTTAAAAATACACGCCCATCAAACGGGTCTAGCCCGCATAAATGGCTGCAACGTTAGAGCTCGAGGTTTCTAGAACAGTTCTAATGGAAAGTTCGAGATTCATCGAAACGATTTCGTTAAAAGAGGCTTCACATAAGTCTGTTTTGGTGAAAAAACGTTGAAAACGAAGAGAAAATGGTTTGCGTCAATCGTTCTCTCCATCCTCTTAGTGTCTTTGGCTTCACCTCTGATCGCTTTGCCCACTTCAGCCAGCGAAGACGACAACGAAGACGATGAAGTCCGAATTATCCCAGGCACTTGGTACAAACTGGAATCAGACATTATAACAGTGCTGTTTCCCGCTGGCGGAAAGAAACCAATGTTCATATGGTGGTACACCAACGAACCCGATCAAATCTACGTGGTTAAGTTCCAAGGCTTGATAGAATGGTTTGCCTTCGACCATCCGCTTCTACCAGCAAACCCAGAAACCTACAACCACATGCGCGAAGCATGGAATTACACTTGGCGCGAAAGATTCCAAAACTGGTACTTCAAGCCTGAAGAAGACCGATGGATGGGCATGGGTAACATAGGCATGTTCAACTTACTACGCCAAATAAGGTATCAAATAATGGAACTAATGCAAAGTCGCTGGCACCGAGCATATCTACCCTTCAACGCTGGAACCTGGAGCCTCGGCGACATCCACAACATCACAACGCCACAAGGCAAGAACATCGGCGTGGCTTTCACATTCACGTTAACGAGTCTGCCAGACTGGATGCCCAACATGCAATTCGCAGAGAACAACATCATGATTCGAGTCCGCTTCTACAACGAAACAGTGGAAGAAACAGTGCCAGGAACAGAGTACAAGTACATGGTCTACGCTGGCGAAATGAAGATGGACTTGGTTGTGAACAAATGGGAATGGAACATTGACACCTTAAAGGAACTCGTACAACAGCTGCAGGAACAAGGGTTCGACATAACTATACCTGAAGGCAAATCCCGACTGGCCCTCTGGGTCAACTTAGCCTCAATCAACATGACTAAACTGCCTCTGGCTGAAGAAGAGCCTGAAGAAATCGAGGAGCATTCTATGGCTACACACATGGAAATTGAAGACCACCGAGAAGACATCACAGCGAACAAAACTGAGACAGACTCAGAACGACCAATCGGAATCTCAAGACCAATCATCAGAATAGGCTTCGCAAACGAAACCAAAAACCTACGCGGCTTCTTCCGCTTCGTGTCCTCAGCAAAAATAACTAACTACCCCAACCCAAGTGACGTGAACATGGTTCCAGTCAAAGCAGCATACATTTCAGGCGGGGCTCACATGCGGTTGTTCCTAGCCTACCCCTACTTCGGCACTGGCACTTTGGAGCATGATCCAAGCATAGGCGTCGAAGCAACTGATGTAGACACGACTCCAAAATACACAGTTCAGGCTCCATCGGGCACCGAAGTAACACCTACAGTAATCAGCGCATACATCCCGCCGCTATTCAACGCACAACTGATGATCGCATTGATCGTCGCAGTCTCAGTGGTTGCAGTCGCACTCTATGCGGCTAAGTGGAAACGCAAGACTCCAGTTAACATGGTCGGCGCTGGAACCACAGGTTAAAGAGGAGAATTTCGCCCCTCCCAAAAAACCCCATCTTCTTTTTATTCAACCCGAACAATCACTAACAAGACCCGTCTGGTCGAATAGGCTTGGACAACGAGAAAGTGGAAAGCGAACTGAAGGGCAACACGCTACGAGTCTATTGGATGCTTCTTAGGTCACAGACTGGCACCCTAGGTGTGAGAGAAATTCAACGAACACTGAAATTCTCCAGCCCAGCCTTGGCTTCGTACCATCTAACGAAACTTGAGGAACTAGGACTGGTTGAAAAGACCAACGGTGAATACCGCCTGAAAAAAGAGGTTCGCGTCGGCGTGTTGAAGCAGTTCACCAAGCTTGGAACATTCATGCTACCTCGTTATGCATTCTACGGTGCGCTGCTTACAACATTGCTCTTGTTTTATTTGACGCAGTTCCGAGAAGTCAACTTCTACAGCGTCTTCGCCCTGATTCTCGGCTTTTTGAGCGCAGGCATTCTGTGGTATGAGACGATTAGAGTGTGGCGTCAAAAACCCTAACGTCCTAGCCCTAGAACATTGTTGACATTCCCGTTTTGGAAATATGATGCCTTACGATAAAAGCTACTTCTAGAGTCCACTACCTTATCCATTTATTTTCAAGTCAAAAACCAAATATAAGTTGAACATAGAATCAACCCGACAAAAAAGAGAGAAGATGAAAGATGAGAAAACAAACTCTACACATGATAGCACCCGCACTAGTTCTAGCTCTCATACTATCAATCGCAGCGGTTTTACCAGTCACAGGTCAAGACACGGGCAAGATAACAGACAAGCTCAGAGAACTTCATGGCGAGCTTGAGGGCGAAAAACCAGCATTACAGAATAAGGTTAACGCTGTCATAAACCAAATCGAAGCTGGAGCCTTCAACGGCGCATTGAACAAACTGGAAAACGACATCAAAAAATCCGTCAGAGCTTGGGTTGAGGACCCAGAAGAACTGATCGAGCTAATCGACCTAATCATGGACATGATCAACGATATAATGCCGCCTCCTCCGCCAAAACCAGACTTTGAAATCACCGCGTCAGACTATCAATTAGACGTTGTACAAGGCAGCTTCAACACCACAACCATCACAGTCACTTCGATTAGGAGATTCAGCCAAGAAGTAGCTCTGACCGCCACAACAACGGCTTCCGGCGTCATGTTGACATTTGACCCGGCACTGCTAACGCCTGAGCCAAATGATTCGAAAGATTCATCGTTGAAAGTTGAAGCCGCAGCGAACGCTGCCGCAGGCGAATTCGACATAAACGTGACAGGCACAAGTGGCTCATTGGGACACAGCGTCATAATCCCGTTGAGAATCATCGAAGCACCGTCTCCACCGCCAATGAAAGACTTCACAATAACAGCGTCCCCAGCAGCATTGACCATTCAGCAAGGACGTTCCAACACTTCAATCATAAGCGTTACTTCTGTCAACGGTTTCAACAAACAGGTCAACTTAACCATCACACCAGCCTCGATATCAGGCGTAAACACTGAGCTACGCCCTGACAAGGTGACCCCAACAGCGGGGTCTTACGCAATTTCAGCGCTCGTAATAGATGTGACAGCCGACGCCACCCTAGACACATACATCATCACCGCAACCGGAATAAGCGGCGTTCTCCAACACAGCGTCAATGTAACTCTGACCGTCACACAGCCTCCAGTTCCGCCGAAGCCAGATTTCAGCCTCAACATTTTCCCAACATCCTTAACCATTGAGCAAGGAGACACAGCCACATCAACCATAATCACAACGTCACTGAGAGGATTCAGTGGAGCAGTAGCATTAACACTGACTCCAGCGTCTATTCTAGGTGTCACCTTAAGTTTAGACCCCACTCCAATCACTGTTCTGCCGGACAGTCTCGCCACTACCACATTGAAAATCGAAATCGCCATAGACACCGCGCCAAACGAATATGACATAACCGTCACGGGAACAAGTGGCACTCTGAAGCACAACGCAAGCCTTTCGCTGAAAATCATCCTTGAGAAAAAACTGCCAAAAATACTGAGCGTCTCAAGAATACCCGAAGACACGCCAGCCTACAACGAAACAGTAACAGTTTCAGCTAATGTCGTAGACTTGGAAAGTGGCGTCCAAAGCGTCACACTGACTTATTCAACAGGCTCATTGCAGCAGGACACAACTATGACTTTAATCGCCGGTTTGTATCAAGCGACTATTCCAGCCTTCAAATACAACCAGGCAATTGACTACTGGGTTACCGCCACAGACAACGTCGGCAACCAAGCCGTCTCAACCACTTACTCCTACGTTGTCGCCGATCCATATCCGCCGTCCATGGGCACCCCCACATGGTCTCCTCAGGAACCAACAGTTGAAGAAGAAATCAAAATCAACGTCACAGTAACAGAGCCAGACGACGCCAGCGGCATCGAACAAGTGACCCTGCACTACTCGAACAGCTCAACAAGCGCCTCCATAACAATGATAGACGGCCATGACGGCAATTGGACAGCTGTTATAGGCAATCAAACTGGCCCGAAAGTAGCATTCTTCGTCAAAGCCATTGATCACGCTGGAAACACTGCAGAAAGCGAGATTCAAGAGGTCAACTTGACTGCACCAGCCTTCCCATTGGCATGGATCTTAGCCGCAATAGCCATCCTTGCAGCTGCAACTGGAGGAGGAGCCTACTACGTTAACCGAAGGCGCAAGAAAGGCGCAACCGCAACTTCAGTGCCTCCTGCCGCTGTCAAGCCAGTTCCGCCTGCGAGTTAAGCTTTAGCCACCCCATATTCCTGTTTTCTTTCCCTTTTCCGATCTTGATATTCTCGTTGCTATAATATTGCTGGAACCCAAAGAACCCATTTAAGCGTCAGACACCCTGTTTTTACTGGAGAAGACGAGTCAAGCAATGAACGCTTCCAGACTGATGGCGCTGTTCCACGTTTCTTTCATGCTGATGAGCATTGTAGCGCTGTTCCTGATGGCGGCAGAAGTCCTAATTCTCGATTGGCTAGCCCTTTGGATACTCGTGCTGGCCGTAGCGCTTAACGCTTTCTTCGCAGTCATGTGGCACGACGAGACCAGGAAAAAAGGAATCGGAAAACACGAGATCATCACCAAAATAGAACGCACTTTTCCAATGGTCTCTCTCGTCGTATTAGCAGATAACCAAGAAGAGAGAATCTCAAGCTGTGTCAAAAACCTGTTTAACAGCGCCGTGAACTATAGAGGTCCAAGTGAGATCACACTAATCGATGATGGCAGCACCGATAACACTTGCGAGCTTGCTTGGTCTGCGTTAAGCTCTTTGCAGAAGGAAACGCCACAAATTCGTACACGCGTCTTGAAGCATATGACACACTTGGGCAAAGAAGAAGCAGCAAGAACGGGAGCAAACAAAGCCTCGGGCGAATATATAATCATAGTCGACGCCGCCGCTCCCTGCCACGACATTTCAATTGACAAACTGATTGATACTATATTCTCAACTCAAGAGACCATGGTCACATACGAGGTTCCTAGTCTGCTTCGAGAAGGCAAGAAAGCGGCAATAGGCAAAATCTGGTTGTGCCGCGCCGATGCTCTGCGCCGCGTCTTGAATGAGAAGCAGACTGCAAAGGCAGCAGAAGAACTGAGGTTCTAATCGAATCTTTCCGACGAAAGCTTCTTCCTGAGACTCTCTAACATCTCAGCATCTGATCGAAGGATACTGATTTCCTCAGGGTTTGGTATTCTAAGGTGTTTGCTGATTTTTCTGTAAAAACGATTTTGCCATGACGCGGCAGCGAAGGAGTTCATCTCCGGCTCCTGTCGACGCTGGAATGATTTTGCAGGAGTAGTCTTAACGCGGCTCCTCCGCATAGAGCCAGCATTGACAATTGTTGTGGTGGGCCACTCGCCTTTTTGTTGGTGTTCTCAGTGGTTGCGATAGGTTTGTGGGTTTCATTGTCTGTTGCCTTCAAAACGTGGCAACGCTGCATCGAGAGAGAGAAAGGAGAAGACGGCCTACAAGAAAGGATGCTGCGTCGACACGATTTTGGAGGTTTGCCCTCTCGACCCAATAATTGGGCTGGAGTTGATTTCAACCTCTACCCACTTCTCACTCTTGCATCGCAAGACACAATATACAATATGTAGACTGCCATAAAAACCTTCTTTACCACAAATCAACCCGCAAACAGCATCGACTGGGCTATTCGGGATTCGAATATTCAATTCTCGGGTATTCAGTTTCCGAGTGTTTTGTCATTAATATGAGAAGTCCAGAATTCTTATATGCTCACGAGTATACAAATATTCCCAAGACCCATAAAATTATTGTGTGGAACATATATGAAACTGAAAATCAACATCCTAATAGCAGCAATCCTAATCACGATAACCTTCACCTCAACACTAATGTCCAATACCCTAAGAGCCCAGGAGCCAGGACCTCCACCACCAGACGATAAGCATCGTCCGCCAGACCAAAACCGACAATTCAACGGCACCTACATCTCATGGAAAAAAGACGAAAACACCACACAAGAAAACTGGAACTGGCGAAACCAAGCATGGGAATTCGGACCCTACCCGACATTCCGCATATACCTCTCAAACGGAACCGAGATCATAGACACCAACTTCATCCCATTGGGAGGAACATTCAGAGCCGTCGTCTACGTGCAGAAAAATGTTTTCACAGGGAACTCAACTCTCGGACGCGCAGGACTGCAGTGGAACATTGACTTACGAAGCCAAAATGGCACCACCATCGGCAACGCCAACCTCAAGATGGTCTACATCAACCAGATGCAAACCCACTTCTGGAACGAAACCAATGCTTGGCACGTAGAAAGCTTCGTCTTCAATAGCACCGCTCAAAGCAAGACGCAGCCTCCAATGGAAGGGCAGCCACAACCACCCGTGCCACCCGAACAAATGAAGCAATTCTCATTTTACATCTTCAACAAGAACGCAAGCACTGTGATAGAAAACACAGAAGAATGGCAGATAACGTTTGTGGGCTTTCTCAACACAACAAACACACCTATGGGACCTTACCAAGTCAACCTTGAAGTAACCGATCAGTACGACAGTTGGATAGACTTCGGCTTTAGAGCATGGTCCACCCAAGAGATGGCAACCAACCGCATGGTAGCAGTCGGCAAGCCAGGCTTAGCTTATGGCTGGGTCCAAGATACGTGGACGTTTGAGAGATTAGACATGGAAAACCAGCCTTTGTACTCTGCCAGCAAAGGTCAGCCTTGGAAGATGAGAATCAACGTGACCAGCTCTGAGTTGACAAATGTTACTATCGGAATGGAGCTTGGCTGGAACGTTAAAACATACGTCAACGTCACTAACTGGTACTCAAAACCCGTGACCACACGGGGCGGATGGATGTATAATGAAACATCTGGCACATATTATTGGAACAGCACAGTCGAAGTGACGAGAACTGAACAGGTTTTTGGTCCTCATCCTGAAGAACGTTGGGTAAACGTAAACCACAACCGTCAAGTCAACGTGACACGGCAATTCTGGGATCCAGTTACAGGGCAAGCAAGATTCATAAACGAGACCATGCCCGTCCAAGAGAGGATGTTTTTGATCTATGATCACAATGGCCACACTTTCACTGTCAAGCAAGGTTATTCGTACATGGGATATGACCCACAACTCCAAAGAGACAGGGAATCCACGGTTCTCTACGACCTGAACGCTTCCGACCCGACAACCCGCTTCTATCAACTATCCCTCACGTCTTCAAACTGGCACCAGATGGGACCGGACAAATATGTGATAGAATTTGTGGGCTATTTCTCAAATGAAACCTTCATGGACAGAGACGCATACTGGTTCCAAATATCAGTTTACACTGGACACGGTCAGATATGGCCACATTGGGAAAATACGAACCCAGGCGACTTTCAGATCGCTGTCGACAGGCTTGTAGCCATTTCAACAGTGCTCAACCCGCGGGGTCTGCCCTCTAAAGGCTGGATGTTCCAAGTAGATCCAGGCGAATCCTTCACAATTCAAAGCAAGTTATACGGCGCTTCTGTTTCTTCTATGGACATTGACGGCATAGGCGTTGTTTTCCGCACCGGTATGGGAAGATGGGCAGTTAACGAAAGCTTCTGGTCCGACGTGGAAGTCAGGCTCACCAATGACTTAGCGACTGGTACTCTTAGCGCTGTTACATATAATCGGACAAATAGGAACGCCTACGTATATGGCACACATTTGGGCTGGGCTCTTGTGAATGTCACGGATTGGCACATGGAGTACAACTCCACCTCAGGCATCTGGGATTGGGTGCAGAGTCCGCAGTTGAGATGGAATGAAACGATGCTAACCGATTGGCATTGGGAAAACTTCCGCCTCAACCAGACCGAGTATGCACGCAACCCAACCTCATCCAGAATCTGGATTGACACAACAAGAATGTGGGTGAGCGAATTCGACCCAGCATTTAAGATGCCAGAAAGCTTCGCCAACATGCGTTCAGCAAACATTACACAAGTTAAAGGAGTCGTCACGATTAGCCTGAACGTGTCTTTCACAGCCGCGGCGCCAGAAAGTAACTATCAATGGAACATGCTATTCCAGAACTTAACCTATGGCAGAGATTGGAGCCAAGGATGGGGCGAACACACAGTAACAGAATGGACCAATGAACCAGTTTACTTCATTAACGGCTCAGCGACAAATTGGGAAGCATGGTATGTCTCCAAACCGTCAACACCGTTTTACACCGTGTATGAAGGCGGGAAATACTTGCTCGACGAACTGCCTTACATTACATTAAACGGCGCCGATTCACCTATCCAAGCGCGGTCGCAGTACGACTCGTGGCGACAGGAAGAATGGACGCAGTATCTTCTCTACGAACCGTACAACCCGAGCCTCGGCATGCAACCACGCTACTATGAACTGCTGAATGGAACCAAGATCTACGTCAAAGAAGCTTTCCAAGCCATGATCCGAGCAATAACATTGAACTGCACAGACGCATACCAGATCGCGAGCAGCAACAAGGTTCCTGTTGCACACGGCACGGTCTTCAAGAGTTACATGGACCGCGCAAAACAGGACTGGGCGATGCGCTTCTGGGACTCAATGGTGCAACGAGAAATTGTTCCGTTCTACTACGAACTGCTAGATGGCTCGCGGATCTACAGGAACGACCCGTTCGAGATGCAGGCTTATAACAGCACCACAAACCGTTGGGACGTAACAGCCCGCGTTTACACCGAAGAGGATACTCCGCTCCTTCTGGACTCAGCTGGACCAGGCGTCACCCTAAATGGAACTGTAGTCTTGTTGCGTGAACCGAGCAATTGGCAGCCAATGCCCGACGGATCAGGATACTACCTCGTTATGAGAAACGGCACACGCATCACCATCAGAGACCCGTGGTCGGTTCCCGACGACCAAAGAATCGTGGTCCTCAACGGTTTGAGATACTTGGTAGGCTGGCCAACTCAATATTACACTGGCACGTTCGAAGGATATTCGCTAAAGATTCGTGGCGGGGGCATGGACGGTTACGTGCGCAACTTCTACTACACGGACTTGAGCATTGAAGACGGAGCTAAATATGAAATGCCGTATCCAAGCGCCAGGGCAACTTCGTGGTGGGAATTGGAGGGCATAGAATCTGCAGGACGAAAACTCAAGACTACAAAGTCGCTGACTGTAAATGGAGTCAAGCATGTCATTTTCCAGAGAGAAGACGGGTCATACTACATCGTTGTTGATTCGACGCAGGTTCCGGTGACGCCGCCAACCATAGATTATGGGTACTATTACTCGTCTATTAATGGTCAAGAATATTGGGATGTTGTCCAAAGCGGTTGGATACTGCAATATGGTAAACACAGCGAGAGATCAGGGCAATTCATGGGGTCAGGTTCATTAATCACTACAACTGGCTACGACCTAATGTCGAACCGATGGACCGATTGGAACCGCTACGGCTACGACAGAGAAAATTCAACACTCTACATTCAGGCGTCAAACGGTTCCAAGTATAATGTTCAATCAAGTGTTTATGTGGTGGTTTGGAAGGTGCAAGTTGGTGACCGGATTTTCTATACCACAGATGCTAACGACCACTTTGAAAGCATGATTGACAATCAGACGCAACAAACAATTCATCTAAACTACATCACGTCGCTCGACGGCCAAAAGATCTATTTCAACTGGAACGACAACCCAGCCAATTGGCTTGAGGAAACCCACATACGAGTGCCAGGCACGAACTTCACTAGGCTGATCCCATTCAACTGGCAAGCAACACAGGTGTTTGACACAATATACGTGTATAATTTGACAGTTCCGGGGTTACCATGGGATCCAGCCCGCACCGATGTCTTCTACGAGGATGGCTTTGAAGTTCCGGTCAACGCTACGTTAAAAGTCTGGGGCACAAGCCGCGGACCAGGGGTCTACCACGGTTACTTCTGGGACAGCAACTGGTGGACGCCGAACAACTGGTACATTCCTGGGGCTACTGCTCCTTGGAACAACGGCACATGGGTCAATTACATGACCATGCTCAATGGCACTAAGGTTTACAGCACATGGAACTTCGGATGGGTAGGCGACCATTGGGGTGCGGCAAAACAATGGAATTTCGTCAACGACGACCCTGTTGCAGGAAACGGAACAACCCGAGGAGTTGAGGGTTACCGCGTCTATTTGAACGACACTGTGCCGCTGGATGTCACAACGCAGAGTCCGATAGGCGGCATGCCTGACCAGTACTTAATTATGAAAAATGGAACCACGTTCAATGTTCACTGGCGCTATGATCTAAACATGTACTTTACACGAATTGGAGACCGCGATTATTACTTCAGGAACGTGGTGATGTACTACACTATCAGCGACATGGGCGAAAGCTACGAGGTATACGACATGAAGGATCTCGATATATTTCACATTATCACTCCGAGCCTCGTCAACGCGCCTGTGCCGATACTTGACCGTCAAGCATGGCTTTGGATGAATTCGACAACCGACAGTTTGCTGAGCGATGTTTCAGGATGGTATCTCTTTAACGCGTCTGACTCTAGCCGACTCAACTTGAGTTTAGTCGATGAATGGTGGAATCTGTCTGACGCAGCTAGAGGGAAGTTATTCACTGGGGAGCTGAGTGATTGTTATCCGCGATTTAACGTCACAATCGACGGAAAGGAGTTCTTCGTAATCGATCCTAGTCCAGTTATCAGTAGATTCGAAGGCGAATGGCAAATCGAAAACAGCTTGTACCGATATCCACGCAGCATCACAGTCAATCTCGAAGGAACAGACTACACTGTTGTTATGTTTGAAACTGGAGGTTGGTGGAGACAGGACATTCGATGGAAGCGCCTCGAAACCATAAACATCAACGGAAAGACCTACGAGTTGGAGCGTCCAGAGCAATGGAAAGCATCTTACCATGTTACAATAGACAGTCAACCAATGGACATTGAACAAGCCAGGATGAATATTTACAAGACGCATAAGATGTGGGGCGATGTCTACGGTTGGATGTTGAGTGACCTGAATATAGTCACGCAGCGTCAGATCAATGACATTGTGGTCGGCTTGCCAAACTCGGGAATGTGGGGCATCCGCGCCTTCGATGTGGTTCCTGAGACAGGCGCATTAGACTTGGACGGCGACTTAGCTACAGCTGAGGACCAATACTTTGTGAGAAGAATTCATGGCGGCTCAGACTTGAGGAACATAACCGTCAACCGTATGTGGGTTGAAATCATCTGGGACCCTAACTCGTCACTTATCCAAGATGAGATTCACATAGGCGCTTGGATGGGCAAGATGCATGTGGCTTGGACTTCCGAATGGAATGAAACATACATTTGGTACTACGCCTCAAACATGACAACCATCAGCGAAGCTACTATGCAGAAGGTTCGGTCGGCGATAGTTGACAGCGTGTCTGAATTGCCTAAACCAGGTTACTGGGACATTGCCCACATGGTTAAGAACGCCACATGGGCGGACATGCTGGAACGCGCCAAACGTGAAGGATGGAACTGGATAAGCGACAAAACCAACGAATGGGAATGGATATGGTTCGGAACTCAGCAGGACTACACTACAAGCTGGGCTACAAACAATGGCACTCAACACGCTGGCATAGGGCTACGCTACGAATTCGCAGGCTTGTCACTTCACAACGGCACTGAACAGACACATTTCTTCATGCCCCGCAACATCGGAAACACCTCTTTTGTAACACCTGGCGAAATGTTCGGGAACACCAACGCTACAGGCGACATGATTGTGCCCTTAAGCGCCAAAATAACCTTCGGAGTAACATACGAAAATGTCAATGGCACCCTGTTCCCATACAACGAGCAGAGGTCAATGTGGGGCTGGTGGGACCGACCCGTATTCGGCGCAGACTTCAGCGAACCCAACTTCATGAACAAGCCGACATCGTCAGAAATAGACAAGGTGTCATTTGCCATACACTTCAACGGAACCGCCACATCGAGCGCCGAAGCCAACAACGAAGCCTCAATGAAAATAGACCAACACACTGGCAACTGGGCTGTTGACCCCGGCGTGATAGACGGACGCCAACAGAACACGAGCGGCGTGCTTGTACCTTTGATGGGCAAAAACATCTTCCTCAACCGCAGCCTAGCCATCAACTATTATGTAACAGCGTTCAGTGGCATAGCTTGGAACGTCATGGACGACAAAGGCGTGGCTGTCGACAACACTAACAGCACCGAGTCGTCGAGATTCAGTATTGCATCACGCTTAGCCAATGTGCAGTTCGCCACAGTAAAGCTAGGCAGCACCTACGATTGGGAAAAACCAATCAGCGACACCGATATGATACGAACTCTGAACGTAACCAGTAAGACCTCTCCGATCGGCTTTTTCAAAGCCAGCTACCAGTCTGAGTCTGGCAAATCGTCAACAGGCTTCGACATCTCAGCCTCAATGTACTTCCTAACTGTGGGCTTCGACAAGTGGGACGGATATGCCGTCTACAACGACCCAGAAGTACTGTTCCAACTTAGCAAAGGAGTCACGCCACCAGTAGAACCATTCATTCCACCATGGGCAGGAGAAAACGCATGGATATTCTTCACAGTCGTAGGCGCAATAGTCGGAACAGCAGTGACTCTTGTCGTCTTCAGAAAACGAGTCAAAAAAGGATTATCAAAACTCTGGACAAAAATGAAATCGGTTAGACATAAAGAGCAGACGAAGTCCAGTCTGCCAGAGCATCCGCTCTTAAACCCGAATGAAGAACCTGTGATTCCCGCCTAAACTCCTCTTCCTCGTTTTTCACTTTTCCGCTTTTGACATGACTAGACGAAGCTGTCCTCTCTTTCTTCTTCTTCTGGGGCGGCGCATGCAGCACGTGCGATCCGCTTAGAGTTGTCATCGCGCGCAGCTTGTTGGTGATAGGAGGCGTCGAGCCCTTTTCTCCAAGTCTATTGAATTGGGGCGGTCGCTCAGTCTGTCAAACACTGAGGATGCTGAATTTAGGCGCACCTAAATGTTTATTAGACACTTCATAGAGCAATTTAGGTATACCTAAAACTGGGAAGTGCCATGAGCAATAAAAGTGTTGAAGACTATCTCAAGGCTTTTTATCTTCTTTCTCGAAATGGAAAATCTGTAACAACGACGGACATCTCGCAGCACTTTGCAATTGCTCCTGCGAGTGTTACGGAGATGCTGAAAAAATTAGCTGATAGAGGATACATAGAATACTCACCATACCATGGAGGCGTCCTCACCGACAAGGGGCTTCAAATCGCTGAGAAGGTGGCTCGCAAACACAGACTGCTCGAACGGTTTCTGCATGACGTTCTGAAGATGGGAGACAACACCGTTCACAAGGAAGCATGCGAAATGGAACACGCGTTATCCGATGAAGCCGAAGAATCTCTTTGTCGCTTTCTGAAACATCCGGACAAGTGTCCCGATGATGGAAAAATAATCCCGCCCTGCGATCTGCAGTTTTCGAGCTGTGAAGAGTGCATAGCCATACACAGAAAAGGCTTGGAAGAAGTAGGAAAGCGAAGACAAAATCTAGTTTCGATAATTCATCTTAAAGAGGGCTTTCAAGGCAGAATCTGCTTCATAAGGGGAGAGCACAAAGTCCTTCAAAGACTCTTGGACATGGGGCTCACGCCCGGTACATGCATAGATATTGTAAGAGTTGCACCGCTTGGAGGCCCAATTGAAGTTTCTGTTAGAGACTCCAAACTTGCTCTCGGACAGGATATTGCCTCAAACGTCTTTGTCGACGTTTCAAGTGAAATACTAAGTGAAAGACGCTTCCGTAGGCGACGGCGAGGCTGGACAGACCGAAGCAACTAAGAGACATCCGTGAAGCCCGTGATCTGATATGTCATGCCACTCTTCAACACATTCAAATGAGAAGGAAGCCCAGAAGGGTGGCAAGCACTTGACCATAGCGTTGGCTGGAAACGCTAACGTTGGCAAAAGCGTGTTGTTCAACCAGCTCACTGGTTCCAGTCAAATCATCGGCAACTGGCCAGGAAAAACTGTGGAAAGAGCAGTGGGCACGCTCAACTTCGAGGGACAGAAGATAACGGTCGTCGACCTGCCCGGAATCTACTCGTTTTCCACATTCTCTATGGAGGAACTCGTGTCAAGAGAGTACATAGCTCTGGAGAACCCTGATGTCGTCGTCAACGTGATCGATGCTTCTGTTCTTGAACGCAATCTGTTCTTTACTCTTCAACTCATCGAAATGGGAACTCCATTGGTCATCTGCCTCAACCAAGTTGACGCTGCCAAAAGGAAAGGAATGACAATCGATCGAAAGAAGCTAGAGAAGATGCTGGGAGTGCCTGTTGTTCCAACCGTGGCTATCAGAGGAGAAGGAATATACGAGTTGACAAAAACTGCCGTCGAGGTTGCAAGGAAGAACTACAAGAACAGAAAAGCGGAGGCACCTGTTAAGTATGGAGCCGAAATAGAAGAACGAATAAACAAACTTGATCAAGCGATCCAAGCAGGAAACCTCCAACTAAGATATCCCTCTCGATGGGTAGCCATCAAACTCTTGGAAAACGATCCTGAAATCAAGAAGTTAGTTGCTTCCAAATCCGGCAACCTGATAAGAACATCTGAAGCTCTAGCCGCAGAAATCTCTTCTATTCATAATGAACCGTGTTTTGCAGTTATGGCTTATGAACGGTATTCTCTTGCAAGCAAAACTGCACTTGAGGTTCTGCAAAAAAGTGAAGTTAAAACCACGATTTCAGAAACACTGGATTGGATAACCACCCATAGAGCTATCGGTTACCTAACATCCGCGGGAGTCCTAGTTGGGCTACTCCTTTGGACGTTCACTGCAGGCAATTTTCTTTCTGGCTTGCTTTCCGGCGCGCTCAGCTTTCTTGAACCTGTTGACCCGAAGGTTAGTGGACCAATTCTGACCGTACTTTGGAATGGAATCTTCGGCGGCTTAGTCGCTGGCATCACGCTAATAATCCCCTTCGTGATTCCCTTCTACTTACTACTCGCCATGATCGAAGATTCTGGCATCCTGACCAGAGTCGCATTCATGATGGACAGTGCCATGCATAAGATAGGGCTACATGGAAAAGCCATCATTCCATTAATCCTCGGCTACGGCTGCAACGTTCCTGCAATTCACTCAACCAGAATCATGGAAACAAGACGAGAACGATTACTTGCAGCATTCGCTATCACCTTTGCTCCGTGCGCAGCTAGAACGATCGTAATTCTTGGTCTAGTCTCAGTGTTCGTAGGCATTGAATGGGCACTGGCGCTATACGCAATTGACATAATACTCATCTTTGTATTGGGCAGGATTGCTCTGAAGATTGTCCCCGGCAAATCAACAGGATTAATCATGGAGATGCATGCCTTCAAAGTTCCCTCTTTATCTGTGGTCGCAAAGCAGACGTGGACCCGAACCAAGTCGATAATTTACATGGTTTTCCCAATTTACATTGTGGGCAGCGCCGCGGTTCAAGCATTATATGCATTCGGCGTGCTCGAGCCTGTAAGCAACGCCATGTCTCTTCTCACTGTCACATGGCTTGGACTTCCCGCGATTGCAGGAACACTTTTGATATTCGGAGCGATCAGAAAGGAATTCATACTACTAGCCTTGGTAGCGATATACGGCGCCACGGACCTCACGCTCTTTCTCACGCCAGTTCAGTTGACAGTCCTCGCGTTCATAGGCATGATATACATTCCTTGCCTAGCGACTGTTGCCGCTTTAGCGAAGGAATTTGGATGGAAAGCGGCTATTGTTATATCTGCATCCAACTTGGCTTCAGCAATACTTGTTGGAGGGATTGTCTCTAGGCTACTTTCACTTGTACTATAAGACCAAACCAAAAGTGCCCAGGAAGAACAACATCTTCAAACACCACGCAAACCAACATTAAACTTCACGCATACCAACATTGAACTTCACGCTAAAACACCAGCCAACAGAGGCAGAAACACCAACCCAACAGCACACAGCCCTCAAAACACAAACAGTAAAGTCTAACTTTCACGCTGAAAAATTTTTCCAGACTCATACTAATAGACCCTAAGCTAAGCCCAGTCTAGCTCGGCTCAGATCTAATCAATATACCCCGCACTCGACTTGTCAAAATCCTTAACCAACTCAATCTGCAAATCACTGGGAATCGGAACACTCTGCGAAAAATACGTCACCTTGGGGAAAAAGAACGCAATCCCACGCTCAGACATCACAGTCGCAGGATTATCCTTACCCAAAGCCAAACTGCACACTCTATACACTAGATCTCGAACTTCCTCCTCGTCAATGTAACCTAAAGCATGAAGATACTCGTGGAGCAACAAGTGAAAGCAATAAGCATTCAAAACCTTCTTATCAGTTGTACGCAAAGCAACATCAAAAGGCGCCTTATTCATAACAATAATATTCGAGCCAACCGGATGAAACGCACCGACAAACGCGCCGCGCCTCATACCAAGATTAGCCATACCCAACATAAGACCCGCCCTATGCTGCCCAAGGAACTGTTTAACCGACTTCTTCACCAACTCAAAAATATCCGCTAGATTATCGCAAGCCTCGAGTTCTGGCCCAAAGACTTCCAAGAAAACCATCGCCTTCCTTGACGTATGTGAAAAAGTAACAAACCTCAGACTCTTTCTTAAACATTCCTCACAGTCTGGTATATACCTGCTCAGAAGAAGATAGGCGTCAGAATCGCAAAGCTCAGTACAACTATAACTATCATAAGAAGGGCAGCTACTTGTCGACTAACCGAAAGCCTCGAAATACCATCCAAAGGCTCCGGATGCCTAATCCTCGCGATAAAAAAGGCAAGCAACGCCATAAACCAATAACCAGTAAGCACAAGCGCAAGCATAGCCAGAAGAGACAGAACAACCTTCACTTTCTCACTGAAAAGCACATGCACAATGTGCCCACCGTCCAACTGCCCAATAGGCATCAGATTAAGCATTGTCACAATCATCCCAATATACCCAGCTTGAACAAGCGGATGCAACCAGATTATCTGACCGCTACCAGGGGGCGGAAACAAGTTGAGTATAATGCCGAACAAAAATGGCAAAGGAATCCCAAACAACTCCGGAAGCGGAACCAACTCTGTCCCAGCAGGCGCCTCCGTTAACAAAACAGAAAGCTGAACACCTATAAGAGTCACGACTGCCGTAACAACAAATCCAATCACAGGCCCACTTATGCCGAGATCAAAAAGTGAGTCCTTGTTGGGCGGCAACGATTTCTGCTGAATCACAGCGCCGAAGGTCCCAAGAGGCGGTAACCCTGGAATAAAATAGGGATACGTAGCCTCCACATTATGCCGATTAGCCGTAAGCTTATGAGCCATCTCATGACTGCCCAGAATACTCATCACGGCTACAGAAAACATTGCAGCGCCAATCCAAGGATTCGGCATAAGCTCAGGCATAAACTCAGCTGCCCCCAGCGAGCTGTAGTACCCTGTTATCAAAGTTGTAATAATCGTGGCGACGAGTAAGGCTATGTTAATTATTGGATTGCCCACTTTAACTGGTGGTTTAGAAACAACCTGTAACACTATTCGGTCTTGTCGCTTCCTCAAGATTGGAATGAGCTGTTTAGCATTGAGCTGTCTGTAGAGTCGAACAAACGCTTGTTTAAGGTTTGGCTGCTGCTTCACATAGAAAGTAGGTGTGTCATATTCTATGAAGCCTTCCTCAACCAAAAATTCAGCAGTCACCATTTGGTGGATTTGCTCGTACGGTAGGCTTATGGTGGGTGGCGGTGGCGGCACAGACTCTGGTTCCATGCTACTGAGACCTTTTTGGAACAAACTGAGACTTGAGGTATTAGAATGTTGTGTATCGCGCTCTTGCAGTCGTCTGCACAGACCACTCTAGAAATTGAAGCCATCCCAACCATTTCAATCCAGTGGCATCTGTCAGTATCCTTTTTCTCTGGCAAGCCTTCTGACTGCTTCTCCCCGCGTCAACCCACCCTGCTCATAATTGTCCAGTTCACGCTCCAACATGTTCATCGCGAGTTTTGGACCGTAATTCCTGAGGCTATCAGCCAATAATGCGTTGTACAACTCGACTGTTGGGGCCTGTGAGCCGAGAGACCCTCTAAACTCAAGATCACTCTCAAACAACTCTCTTCTTCGCAACAGAGTTTGACCGACAGGAACGTAAGACCTTTTCATTATCCCATAAGCAACAAAACCCACGCCAATGATGCCGAAAAGCGCCCCAACAAACAAACCGCCTCCCTTACCGGAGTCGATCGCAAGAAAGAAAAAGGCAAACAAAAGCATGAAGACACCTGCGAACACACCACCTAAGGCACGCTTAGCCTCTCGATCTTTGTAACAATTTGGGCAAAGATGAAGCGTACCGTGTTCAACATCATAGAAGTAGAGACAAGCCTCGCAGAAGTTACTGCCACAATCGTTGCACAAACCCACAGCTAAGACATCCGGATGATTAGAACAACGTCGAACCTCACCACTGAAGTACGCGGGAACAACAATCGCTCCGCCACAATACTTGCATTTCATCTGAACTGTGCCTGAGGGTATCAGCTCTCTATAAAGCGCGCCACAGAAAGGACACGACAGAGCCTCAGGTTCCAAGAAAGCTTCTCCACTATGTCATTCACGTCTCAAGCCTTAAAAACCTACACTCTCAAGTAAGACAAGGAGAAAAATCAAGTTGACTTCACAGCCATTCCTAGTTGTTACAACTCCCACAGTTCCTGGCTACGAAATCGTGAAAGTAATCGGCGCCGTAAGCGGCATAACCGTTCGAACCAGAGGCGTAGGCGGCAAAATAGTCGCAGGAATCGAGAGCATGTTCGGCGGCGAAGTCACCACATACACATATGAATGCGAGAAAGCAAGGAAGGAATCACTGCAAAGACTAATCGAAAACGCTCAGAAAGTGGGCGCAAACGCAATAGTCGGCGCAGACTTCGAAACAAGCGACATATTACAGGGCACAGCTACAACCTTCTCAGCATATGGCACCGCCGTAATCATCAAACCAATAGAGAACCGAGAATAACAGTCAGTTCTCTTAACGAAAGCATTTCCAATAGTCTTTCAACAGCTTCTTCAACGCTCTCAGAGTTTCTTCAACTCTGGGATACACAAAGTCGGGTTCAATAGGCGGCGGAGACGGGTCTTGCACCTCCATTTTTTCGACGCCCACAACTCCAGCAGCAAGTGCATACCAGCATTGAGGCAAAACCGATGGGTTATAACCGCTTCCAGGCATGAGAACAATTCTTCCATTGCAAACCCTTTCTGCAGTCTGAGCAAGTGTGCTAGAGATGCCGAAAAACCCTTGAACGGTCAAGCCAAGACTTCCTAACATATCAGCGAAATGAGGGTCACTGCCACCGTTACCTACGATGAGCTCAGGCTTGAATTCTTCAGCCAACGGCGGCACGATTTCCCTCAAAGCGTGCAGATACGTTCGGTCTCCTGTTTGCGGAGGCAAAGGCACGTTAACGTTGTAGCCAATGCCAAGCCCACGACCGATCTGCTGAATGAAACCCGTGCCAGGATAGATTGTTCTTGGATCCTGATGCAAAGAAACAAACAGCACATTAGAATCCTCGTAATAGATATCGCTCGTCCCATTTCCCGCATGCACATCATGGTCAACAATCATCACTCGCTTCACTCCATACTTCGAGCGCAAGTATTCAACCATGACCGCTATGTCATTGAAAATGCAAAAGCCGCCCCCGTAATTCCGACCAGCATGATGAAAGCCCGAGCCAATCGAAACAGCTCGATTAGCTCTGCCCTCAAACACAGCTTTCCCGGCTTCGATAGCACCGCCTACTAGGAGCATCACTGCCGCAAGAATGTTAGGAGAAACAGGCGTCTCAATATCATAAGGACGCCCCGAAGCGCCCAACCGAAAAATAAGGTCAACATAATCTGGATCGTGCACTCTCAACAAGTCTTCCTTCAACGCTGGCTTAGGATGCAGCATGAACACGTCTGGAAGCTTAAGCAAGCCCTGTGCTTCAAAGAATTTTATGGTATTGACGAAGCGATCACCTCTAAATGGATGACCTTCACCTAAGTCGTATTTGGCATATTCCTCGTCATAGACGATGCCGATTTTCAAACGCTCGCTCCCCAACCAACAGAACGTCTGACATAGTCGTCACTATTTCAGCATTGCGATTAGCACTTAACTGTACGATTGCAGAAAAAGAAAAACTAGGGTGAAGGACTACTTATTTCGTCCTTCCTTTTTCTTCGTCTTTTACTTCGAGGTTTCCTCTCCCTGGGGACGAAAGGAACCCTCACTCGGCTCGCTAGTTGTGGCTTGAGTGTTGGGAGCCTCTGTAGGCGCCTGAATCTGCTCCACCTTGGCTTCACTTACGCTGGCAGCTACTTCGACAGGCACCTCAACTTGCACACTCTGCGCGGTGTCAGCTGCTTTCTCAACACTGCTTTCGCCAGATGACGCTTCAGATGTTTCTGCTGGCAGTGCTGGCGTAGGTGAAGGCTCAGCTTCTTTAGGAACGAGTTGGATCACAACCTCTCTTATCCAGTTCAACTCATGTTTTGTGGCTTCCAGTCCCAAGTCAAGGGCGCTACTTTCTTTGGCGTGGATTTCATCGTCGATTTCTCCCGCAGCGTGAGCCATCTCAGTGTTTGCCAAGAATATTTCCAGAGCCATGCGCTGTTCCTCCAGCTCGTTCAGCTTGCCAGTCATCTTTTCAGCTAGAGCCTTCCGCCTGACTTCAATCTGTTCAATCTCATCGGTCAACTCCTTGTTTAGGCACTCGTATGTGAACTGTGAAATCCTTCCAGCGCCATGCAGGCTTTCCAATGCTTGCCTCTTTCTGTTGCTCGTGTCCAACTCTGAGTTTATCCTTTCAAACGATTCTTTCCAAGTCACCAAGATTACTACACCTAATTTGAAAAGGGCGAGGACACCGCAATTAATCTTTATTAACATGCAGATATATCGCTGACAGTAAAAGCAAGCCCATTTCTGAGTTTTTTCCAAAAAATACGTTAAAATCTAAGCTAAATCCAGAACCCAATATAGCTTCGAAAATGTAGTTTACGATAAGATGCTTCTACGCAGCATCGGCTTGCCCCATAAAGCCCACTATGTCCAAACTGGCTTCGAATATCGTCTATTTTGAGGCAAATTCATATTTCAAGCCATAAATATATTTCGAGTCAAAAAATTTATATTCGATTAAACATGATTAAACATAAAGCCGGGTGAGGAGTTGGAGACCTCAGCACTTCTGAAAAACATGTACAGACGCATTGTAAGAAGCTTCTTAGACGTTTTAGTGCTAGCTGAACTACGGAACGGTCCCATGAGTGGATACGATGTTATGGGTTTTATCCATGACAGGTTCTCCCTTTTAATGAGTACGGGAACAGTCTATTTTACGCTCTATTCTCTGGAGAGAAACGGTTTGGTATCAAGCGTATCACGTCACCGTAAACGAGTCTACAGATTAACCGCGAAGGGTGAAAAAACCATAAAGGCGATTATGAATGCCAACGATAAAATAAGGTTTCTCATGTTGAACTTGTTGAAAGTGCAAGAATGATCGTGTAATCAGCGTCGTTGCGAACAGAAGATTAGGATGTAACTCCGCCTGACAGGGTTGGTGCCAGCTTTTCAATGGCGCCTTTCACTTTCTCCCATTCTTGCATATTCCTTATCTGAAACTTGTGTTTGCGTCTCCACTGGTCACCCTTTTTCTGCCAGAGATACATAGCTATGGAGCGCCGCCCCAAAGATTCGATGACTACGATGGCTTCCCACCATTTTTCGCTTCTGAAAATCGTGACATAATCGACAATTTTGTAGAAGCTGGACAGCGGCAACTGTTCGGTTTGTGTTCCTTGAGAGGCGGATTCGCTCAAACGTTCATCGCTCCGTGTCTGCACAGATTTGGGCAAGCGGGCATTTAAGGTCTTTCGACATCAAGTGCAAGAAGCTATTTGTTGAGTTGTGTTTCAAAAGAGTTATATTTGGCTGATGTTATTCTGCTTGCTGGCGGGTGTATGATGATGAATGAAGGTGGCCGCCAAATTCAAAGCTGATGCTTCTAGACGTTGGCTCACGCAAGACTATAACCCGCTCGAACTTGAACAGCAAATACGTGTATTCTGGGAAGAAAATAAGGTTCGAGAGAGACTTGAGAAAGCGAGGTTAGCTGAGAACAAGGGCGTTTTAGGGTACGTGGAAGGACCGCCCACTCTCAACGGTGTGCCCCACGTTGGTCATGCTCGCGGCCGGGTGATGAAAGATCTTCGTTATCGCTGGAAGAGCATGCAGGGTTATTATGTGCCGTTTTGGGGAGGATGGGACTGCCAAGGCTTGCCAGTGGAGTTGGAGGTTGAACGCGAGTTAAACGTGAGAAACAAGCGTGACTTGTTGGAGAAGGTGGGTGAGGAGCGTTTTGTTGCTGAGTGTAAGAAGACGGTGATGAAGTATCATAGGGAATGGTTTGGGGCGGACAAGAAGCTAGGCGTCTTTATGAACCATGACAAGGCTTACTGGACTTATCTGGATGAGTATATAGAGCGTGAGTGGCAGTACCTTAAACGTGCTTGGGAGGAGGGATTGCTTGGCGAAGGCTATTACATAGTAGCTTACTGTCCACATTGTCAGACATCGTTGAGCAATGCTGAAGTGGGATTAGGCTATGAAGAAGTTGAAGATCCGTCACTTTACTTCAAAATGAAGGTGAAAGACGCAGAGGACGAGTACTTTCTAGTGTGGACAACCATGCCGTTCACCCTCGTGACCGACTTGATGCTGGCTGTTCATCCAGATGCTGATTATGCCAAGGTAAGAGTGGGCACTGAGACCTGGGTGATGGTGAAGCAGCGAGTAGAGGCGTTAATGCAAGAGCTTAAAGCCAAAGACTGGAACGTCGCGGGCGTTGTTTCTGGCAAGGCACTTGACGGTGTCAAGTATGAGTATCCTTTTCTCGATGCCGTTCGGAAGCAGCGTGAACTTGATCAGCAATCTGTTGTGCACACGGTTGTGACTGAGGATTTTGTTGACGTTACGACGGCCACGGGTGTGGTTCACCTTGCTCCGGGAAACGGGGAGGATGATTTTAGGGTTGCACAGAGGCGTGGCGTGCCCGTTTATGTGCCGTTTGACGATGAAGTCAAGTTTACAGAGGACGCTGGCGAGTTTGCGGGTCTGTTTGCTCGTGACGCTGATTCTGTGGTTGTTGAAATGCTTCGTAGAAAGGGCTTGTTGGTGTCTGTGGAGAAGGTTACGCATGAATATCCGCTTTGCTGGCGTTCTCATCATAAACTGGTGTGGTTGGCGCGCAGGGAGTACTTTCTCTGGACGGATAAGATAAACAATCGTGTTGTGGAAGCTGCGGAGAAAGTGCGCTATTTTTTTGAGAGTCCTAGGAATCGTTTTCTCGCCTTTCTCAGAGAGGGGAAACCTTGGTGTGTGTCGCGTGAACGAGTGTGGGGTGCGCCACTGCCGGTTTGGGTTTGTCAAGACTGCGGGAATAAGGAGTTGGTGGCCAGCAAGAAAGAGCTGTTGGAAAGGGCTGGTACTAAGCCGGGTCTGGATTTTGAGTTGCACAAGCCTTGGGCAGATCGCTTGGTTTTGAAGTGCCAGAAATGTGGAGGTACAATGAAGCGGGAGCCTTTCGTGCTGGATTGCTGGCACAATGCTGGGGCTTCGCCTTATGCGCGGTTCACCGATGAAGAGTTAAAGAGGTTTGTTCCTGTTGATTTTTTGACTGAGGGATTGGATCAGACGCGTGGTTGGGCAAATACGTTGTTGCTTGAGTATGTGATAATGACGGGTGGGGCTGAGCCGCCGTATAAGGCGTTTTTGTTTCAGGGTTTGGCTCAGGATGCGAAGGGCAGGAAGATGAGCAAGAGCTTGGGCAATGTGTTGGAGGCGAATGCGGTTTTGGCGGATCATTCTGCTGATGTGTTTAGATTTTATGCTCTTTGGAAGTGTTCGCCTGTTGATGCAATAAGTTTTGATTTGCAGGAGATGGGCAGGCGTCCGTATCAGGTGTTGGGCACGCTGTATCATTTGCATCGTTTCTTTATGCAGAACGCTGAGTACGACCGTTTTGATCCTAAGCGGCATACTTTGAGGTGGGCTGAGGAAAAAGGTGTTCTTAGGCCTGTTGATCGGTGGTTGCTTTCTAGGCTTCAACATGTAGTTAGTGAGTGTACGGCTAAGCTGGAGAGTTGTGAGTTTAATTTTGTTGCGGAGGAGTTGGAGAAGTTTGTTGTTGACACTGTTAGTCGTGAGTATGTGCCTATGGTGCGTCGTGATTTGTGGAGTGATGAGTTGGAGACGTTGAATCGGCGTTTGGCTGTCTATGCAACGTTGTGGCACATGCTCAAAACGTTGGTGCTTTTGTTTAATCCTGTTACGCCTTATTTGTGCGAATTTTTGTATCAGAATGTTTACAGGGCTTTGGATGAGTCGTTGGCGGAGTCGGTTAATTTGGACGGTTGGCCTGAGCCTGTTGAGGGGCTTCGGGATGTTGGGCTTGAGCAGGATTTTGTTTTGTTGCAGAGGGTTGTGGGTTTGACGTATTCGGCTCGGCAGTCGGCTCAGTTGAAGCGTAGGTGGCCGTTGCGTAGGGTTGTGGTTGTTGTTTCGGAGGAGCAGCAGAGGGCGCTTCGTGGTGTTGAGGATTTGTTTTTGGAGCTTGCTAATGTGAAGAGTGTGGGTTATGTTGATGAGTTTACTCCTCCCCATACAGATGTTGAGGAGAAGCGTTGGAAGTTGGCTTCTGAGGGTGATTTGCATGTTTTGTTGGATACGGAGCGCGATGTAGGGCTTTTGGGTGAGGGTGTGATGAGGGATTTGGCTCGGCGTGTGCAGTCATTGCGTAAACAGTTGGGTTTTGTGCCCACTGATGTGCTTGATGCGGTGTATTTGGCAGGTTTGGATGATGAGAGTGTTGGGCTTTTAGAGTCGTTCTTGGGTGAGATGGCTGGTTTGGTTAGGGCTGGGCGGGTGCGTTTAGTTAGGGATAAGGGCGAGGTGGATGGTGTGGAGTGGCGGGAGTTCACGTTTGATGGTAAACGGGTGTATGTGGCTGTGGTGGATAAGCGGGATCGATAGGTGGATATGGGTTTTGTATTTCTAAACTATATCTCTAAATTCCTCTGTTACCATGGGTATCGTGGGGGTTGATGAGGCAAGACCGCTGTGTTTTGAGGTTCAACTCCTTTCTCTCTCTCGTGATGGTTGAAACCCCCTTGGTTTGTTTGAATGTATGGGTGAGGCTGGGTCGGGGTAGGGTTAGTATGAGTGCGGAAAAGATTTTTCGTAGTGAAAGTATTGCTTTTCTGTTTGTGTTCTAAGCTGTGTTTTTGTTTTAGTTTGTGTCAGATGCTTTGTTTACTTTCGGTTTGTGGTGCGGTTCTGCATGGTTTGTGGTGCGCTTCAACATATTTTGTGGTGTGGTTTCGCTTTGGTCTCCGTGGAGTTTAGGGTATGTTGAAGATGAGCTCTGCGGGAAAAGGAATTTCAGAAGAAGAAGGCGATAAGCGCCTTATACCTTCTTCTTTCTTGTTGTAGGGCAACGTTTGTGATTGGAGTGTTTGTGATTCTTATTGTGGTTTCATATTGTGGAGTCATAACGTTAATTGTGTGACAGTGCGGTTTTAGTTATGGTTAGAGGCGTGGTCTGTGTCCAGATCTGTTGGTGATAGTCCGGTTTCGTGGGTTGTTGTTTTGATGGCTGCTTCTTCGTTGGTGATGATGATTTGTCTGCTTCAGATTGACCGGATTGTGGATGGTGATTTGTATGGTTATGGGCTCCGGTTCAGTTCGAGTTGGGCTGGTCCTTATTCGTCGTTGGTTTGGGTTGCGTTTGTTTTAGGCTGGTTTAATATTGTTGCTGCTGTTGGGGTGCATTTGTATTCGATTACGTTTAGGCGTAAAGAGGTGGAGATGTTGGTGAGGGAGGCTGAGATTGAGATGCGCCGGCAGCAGGTTGAGGAGTTGAGAGCAATGGTGGAGCCTCCGATTCTGCCCGGATTGCCTGAACACGAAGCTTTGTCCAAGTCCAGGGCTGTGTTGGAACGCGAGAAGGAAATGTTGACGGCTTCGGCTGAAGCCTAACTGATTCTTGCGGGAAAAGAAATTTCAGAAGAAGAAGGCATCCTGCTCCCTATACCTTCTTCTACCAGCTTGTGTTCAGAAGTAGTAGTCTGTGCCGCGTGTTCGCTGACTACTTCTTTGATGTGGTGGGCTTTGTGGGTGTTGATGCCCAACTGGTCTTAGTGGCATCAACAGGTGTTGTGTGTGGGGAATGAGTGGGGGTTGTGGTTTTTTGGCTGGTGTGGGTCTATTCGTATCGCTTGAGGTACAATGGTTTGCTGGCTTCTTGTTTTCTGTATGGTAGAGTGGGTTTTTGGGGAAGATCTGTGAGTGGTGTTTCAATTTGGGGTTGGTCTTCTGTTTCTTTGGTTTCGACTTCTGGTTCAAGGAGTAAGTCTTGAGCGTCATCCTTGATTGTCTTGGTTATTATTGGGTTCTGTTTCATCGTGAATCCAGCTACAAGTTTAGATGGCTATTGTATGTCGTGCGACTTAATAAACATGTATTAACAACTGTATAACTAGAAAACAAGTCGATATCCGCAACTTAATGATACTGCGCCTTGGGTTTTCTAGTGCGCGCGCTTTCTCTCTCATGATGGTTGAAACCACCGGCTTTTTTCGTTGATGGCGTGCGCTGGAGCTTCTTGTCTTCGTATGTGCAACAATGGTAGGCCCCTCCAATTGGCGTCAAATATGCTATGTTTTGGGTTCTGCTGCCTTTTTTGTGCGTGATTAGCCTGCGCTCCAGAGAGTTAATTGTGAGACTGCTCTTGACGTTAAGTGTGAACACTCACTTATTGAAGGTTCCAGCTCCTGCTTGGCTGATGGAGGTTCTTGCTTGGAGGTTTAGCTTCTTTGTTCTTGTGAACCTCGTTTATGAACTGAAGTGGGCGCAGCTGGTTGCACATCAAATGCGGGCACATCATAGCGGTTTTTGCGTGCAAACCTACTGCTTTCTTTCAGGAGAAGGACTCAAAAAGAAGAAGAAGGGAGCTTGTGGTTAAACCGTTCTTTGTTTTTGCGTCTGGTCCTAATCGACGAATGGACCGTAGCCTGCTGCTGCGTTGAAGGCATTAGCCATATTGGCGCGAACCATGTCCATTCCTGGGCCTTTTGCACTTAAAGCCGCATATGCTTCTTCCAGTGTTACTCCAACTGTGGCTGCATAACCTGCCAACATTGCTGCGGTTAGTTTTATTCCTGTGTCTTCGAAGGCACTGTAGTCTCCAGGATTATAGCCAAGGGCGACGCCGATGTTGTGCTTCCAGAAACCTGGAGTGTATCCGGGGCATGCGAAAGCATTGTTTATCATCAGAGCTACCATGGCAACGGCTACTATACCTATAAGAGCTTTTTTCATTGTTCTCTCCCGATTCTATGGCTGCTTGACTCCCTTATAATCCCTTATGGATGATAGTTCTATACATTATTGATGATACTTCTATACGGATTGTAAAGCTCAAAGCAGTTTTGAGGATGTAGCGTGCGTTACGTTCTCTGTATCTGGCATACTTAGGCGTTGGTGGTATGGCAGGATGTAATCGAAAAAGAGCGATATGAAACAGCGGAAACGCGCAAAGACGCGGTTTTAGGCTCAAATGTGCTTTAGCGAGAGTTGGGGGGCAGAGGCCAAGGCTGAATGGGACAAACACAGAGTTGAAGGCAGACAGGTTTGTGTCGTATGATCCGAGACCGTAGGTCTGATTGACTTGGATGAGGCATTCCAAGCGTTGGCAATCAGAACCGTGTCAGAAAACGAGTCTGATACGTGTGCGGAGTTGCGTGCGAAGTGCCTTTATAGACCAGCGAGTATTGGAGTCTGATCGTTCTCTTCTGGTGCTAGTCCCTTTTCTTCTTGCTTTTCTTGTTCTCTCTGTTCCGCCGTTGGTTCTGTAGGATGGTCTGACCCTTGGTCTTTTTTCTCTTCTGCAGCTTTTTCAGGTGGTTTTGACTCGGTTTTTCCTTCACTTTGTGCTTCTTCAGTCACGGTTTGTTTTTCTTCTTTTTTCTCCGGCGTCTCTGACTCTGTAACCGAGACTGGCTTGTCTGTTCGTTCCGATTTAGCTTCCGTGGGTTTTGACGTTTGTTCCTGTTCTTTGACTTGTTGAGTAGGGATTGATTCAGTTTCCGAAATTTCCTTCTCAACTTCGGCTACCAGTTGCTCTACTTCCTTTCTCCGGAAAGCCACGGTATATAATTGGATGCTCAGTGCTGCGATGATGTTGAACCAGCCCATGGCAAAAACGAGTGCTGTTGTGGTCCAGTATGGCGTGGCCCATGTGTAGCTGAATTGAAGACCGTATCTGTAGAGGTCATTGTGGACTATTCTGTCTATTTCACGCATGGCAACCATTGAGAGCAGTGAAGTCATGGCCATCAGAACAACAACCCATGAAACTGCGGTGCCAGTAGACTTCATCTCACCACAATCCCTTGCAACGTAACAGTAAATCTGAAAGGCAATTAGTCTTGCGTCTCAACAGTATTTAGTTCAGATTCGTATTGCAGTTCCACCCCTTAAGTGCAGCGCGCGCAAATGTGGACTCTGGATTCACAAATAATATTTACGATACTCTCGAGCTTAAGCCTGTGATCAACCATGAGTCAAACACCCGCTGATAGAATGGAGAATAAGGAAGATAGCACGCAAAAGATTTTGAGAACCGTAGTCTATGACAAAGCTTTTGTCTTCTATGAGGGCATTGGCAAACCAGCTGGAGAATTTGCCATAAGCCTCTCTGACCTCAATGAAAAAATCAATACGATTTCCTCTCAGAGTTTGGCTTTTCACTTAAAACGAGGGGACTTTGAAAACTGGATACGAGAAACCCTAGGGGACGGTGAACTCTCCCAGCAAATCGGAAAACTCAAGACAAAAAAGACGCTGTGGAAGAACGACGCAAGCATCAGAACTAAACTACACGCCACAATCAGAAACCGCATCACAGAACTCCAAGATTCCTAACATGCGCGCATGTTGTTGGATGGAAATTCTATCAAAAAAATCCAGAGAACACAGAGTGCAGTCTATGCTTGAAGCCTATCAATGCTGAAGCGCGCGCTGTAGGCTATACCCTGAATTTGCCGATGCAGATTCTGTTTGGCGGACTCATAATATGGGACATTGTGATGCCGATTTCTACTGCCTTGCTTGCCTACTTTTTCAGACGAGCTAATTCTGCATAGCGCGCGTTACCTTCAATCGCGCGCCAAGTAGTGATAGAATTGTTTTCTGATGCGCGTTATTTCTCGTTCCATCGGTATTTCTGCTTCTTGTTCCTCAGCTTCTCCAGATCACAACTATAACAGAGACCATTATGGCAGCAGATCATTTCACCGCAGCTCTTGCACTTCCACGATTTCCCCTGTTCCTCGAGGAATTTCTCTATTCCGTGTTCATTGATGAACTGCAGGTTGTCGATCAAGCTCATCTTGTAGCGAGACTTGTATCTTTCGTCAATGGTTCTCAATCTCCTGCATGGGAAGCTTTTGCACTCGTAACAAAAGATGGCTTGACCTTTGGACAATTTGGCGCATTGTTTCTTCAGAAATGCACAGTTCTTGTTTCGTGGTCTGCAGCCTATGCAGCGGATCATTCTGATCCCTTTTGTCTTGAGGTCATGTTTCTGAGCCAAATAGCCTGAACAGAGCGCGCAGTTCATTCCACAAGGCGCAATCAAGATCTGATCGGTGGTCAGATTTTGTCACTCCGCGTCAACTGAGGCTCAACTTTTCATACAACATCGTCAAATAGGCTTTCTCCAAGCGTGCGGTTCTGTAGAGAGTCAGCACGGCTGAGTACATAGAGAGAGAAAGGAGTCTCTTTAAAAGCAGGCCTCAGCAGTGCTTCATCCCTAAAATTGACCTCACTCATGTGACTTTTATGGCTTTTTAGGCACGTGCACAAATTCCATGTATGATAAAGGCGCTTGGATTTGAAGATAGAATTTCTATCCAACCAACCAAAGCAAAAGAGAAAACCAAACAGAAAGAAAGATAAATAAGAAGAAAGAAGGACACGCACACACAAATGACGAAGTAATGGCTGAGTTTGGTTTGGGTAGAAATTCTATGCCCTCCCCCGGTTTTTTCCACAAATTCTAAATATGTGCCAATTTGTTAAGGCAGCTTGTTGTGTGCGAGGACCCTTACGGTTATGAGCATGCATCTGGATCTGAGCGGACAAGTTATTCTGTACAAGTTGATGGTGGCGGTTGTTTTTTTCATCTGGTTTGTTCTTACTTGTTTTCTCTGGCTGGTATCCTCTAACTTGATGATGCTTATCTTAGGATCCCTTATATTGTCCTCGCTGATCATCATGGGTGCGATTTCTACAAGAGCCAAAAGCAAAGTCTCACATAGAATCGTGTTCACGGGCTCAGTTTGTGTTCTCTGTCTTTTCCTCTATTTTTATGCTCTTGCTCTGCTGTTGCCAACGATCTGCAGAGCAGAACCGTCGTGGATTCGAGAAGGAATCTACGCTGAGTATGCCATTTCCTACTGGCCTACTCCGCCAGATAATGTCACATATCGATGGGAGATTCAATCAGTCAAACCTGATTCAGTCGTGATACATTCCTTCCGTACAAAGGGCTCAACCGTTTTCGAAAACTACACTGGAGAAACAAGTTTGCTCGATGGTGTTTTCCAAGGTAAGCGTCTGTGGTTAACCGGCTACTTAAATGAATATTTTGTGGCTTTCAGTGCGCCTAGTATAGGTTCTTCGTTGAGAATTGCTAGAATAGAGGAGTCTAATTTCAACGGTATGTCGCGAAGATGCTACACATTTACGACTAGTAATTTCCCTCCCCCCGTGTCGTTCTTGAGCCTCTCGTATGATGTAGAGACAGGTCTATTGGTGAAGTATCATTTTGCTGTTCGCATAGGCGGGGAAATATGGGTTTTGAAGTCCACAAACCTTGATTGGACCTCCGTAACATGGAGCCGCACAAAGCCAATTATTGACTTTTTGCTTTTGACGCCGTTTCTAATAATGCCAGCCGTTTCTGTTTTCTACATCTGGCGCTACCGCGCTGCGCATACATTAGCAGCTTTAGCGAAGCGCGGGCGTTGCGGAGGAATAAGCTTTTTCAATAGTGGTGGTTCGCGCAGCAACGTTTGATGATTTCTGCACGCGCGCATCTTTTCGGACTGGTTGCAGGCTAGAAGCATTGATATGTAAAATAGTGCGTTTGTTCTGCTTTGACCTTGGTTGCATGCTATGCGCGCATAGTATAAGGTGTTGCTAATCATGCTAAGCGACCGCATGTGATTCCTATCTTCTAAGAAACCTTTCTTCTTTGGTTTTTTCAACGTACTTGTGCACCTCTTTCAAGGGGTATCCCAGAAGTAGACCCACCGCACTATAACCAAAACCGTCATTGTCCATCTGACACAACCAATACGCTACAGAAGGTATTTTGCTAACACTAAGATGGCGCTTATTACTTTCGTACACATAGAAACCAAGTTTTTTCTAATGCTTTCTTTAGACTCCTTATCCTATCCAACGATTTGTTATAGATTTCAAGATTAACGGATGGTTTTTCATCTTTTTCCAATAGCTCGAAATAATTGAGAATAGCAGATAGCGGCTCTGCAAAGAGATCCATGTATTTTTCTAAAACATCGGACGTCCTCTTCTTCATTGATTTTTCCTCCAGTCTTGAGCACCCGAGCAAGGTTTGCCCGTTCCAGAATACTTGGCTGATAGCAATTGACTATTATAGTTTGGCGTAAGCGCGCATAGCCTAAAGGTTTCTCACTCCTTGCTGCGCGCTTTATCGCGACCAAATTGCGCGCGCTGTTAGTGGGCGCTAGGATTCTTTGTGCAGCACTGGGTATAGAATCTCAAGGAGTGTGAATACCACGATAACAATTACAATCATCGCCATGCTTGTTCTCATCATTAACCAATACGGTTCAGCCCAGTTAAGACTGAAGACTAGACCATAATCGTACAAAAGTTCGTTGACCAGCTTGTCCACAAGAAACATGGATATCAAGGCTGAGATTAGTATTGCATTCAGGATTATGATAATCGATGCCCTAGCTAGAGTAGTATTTTTCTTCATCTTTCAATTACCACTCGTGCACAGTCGTCCTTTTTGCAGGCGATTTCTTACAGATACTATTGCTGATGTTTAAAAAGCGCACGCAAGAAAAAGGGAAAATAATGCAGGGTTTAGGCTTGGGTTCTCAGTCTCTCAATGTTCTACTGTATTAAGGATAGAATCGTTTTTGTTTTCAAAGAGCACTGACTAGAGAAGTTATTGCATACGCGCTATTTTAGATATAGATTTCATCTTCATAACCTAATTATCTTCTCAATGGCAGAAGAAACCGCGGTGGGGACGATTTGAGCCTATGGCATGAGCTTGAAAACCTGCAGAAGAAAAAGACAGATTTGGAAGAGCAGTTGATTTCCCTGGAGGAAAGGGCAAAGATACTCGAACAAAAGCTTAAGGCTCAAGAAGAGCGTGTGCATACGTTCATGGAACAACTAAAGAGCAAGCATGAAGTTATGGAAACGCTGGAATCTACGATTATTGAACTGGAGAAAAAATTGAAGAAACCAGAAAGAGAAACAGAAATCTCCATAGCCTTGACAAAGTAGCAGCCGAAGAAGAAAGTGTGGAAAGACCTAGAATTCTCTACGCAATCAAGGTGATCTGAACTGCATCACAACATGCTTCCAAACAGAAAAGGGAATAGATTAGGCTTGTTTTCTTTAAGAGAGTCCCTAGCCATTCTGTTTTGGAGCTGCTATTTTCGGCTACGTCGTAAACAGGTTCTGATAGATTATAGCGGCCTATAGCAACGTGCATGTTTTGCTGTTAAGTTAGACTAAACCCTTCAAAGCATAGGCATCATTTTCTGCGGACGTATATCCACCATCCAATCCATAGAGCAGCGAGGATTATTGTCATGACTGAAGTATAGACAAGCTGGTCACTTGTTCTCCAGTCTAAACCTAGCGCCCAATGGAAAGGTGACCACCACCATTCCAGATCTCTAGGCGGAAATCTTCTGTAGAAAGCCCAGACGAGAAGATCGAGATAACCCCCGATGAAGATCCAGATGACTGTAAGGCTCAATAGTGCGCCAGTTGCCTTGTGTCTCGCTGTTTCTTCTCTGAATACCCAGTAAGAGGCCGCGGTCTGGGAACTGATGGTGGCGAATAGAATAGTCATTGCTATCCAGTAAGGAATCGCCCAGTCAAAGCTGAACACCAAACCATAGGAGTAGAGTTGACGATGAACAATGTAGTCGATCCATGTGGCTGACAGGAGAACTAACAACAGGGTGGAGAACCATCTTAAGAGACCCGAATTTCTCATCTATTTCACCCACAAGCTGCATCTAAGATTCTACGCGCCCTTATTACGTAATCGGCAATACTCCGCCTTCAAACTACTTCAGGCCGCAGCTTATGCTTGTGTTGGGAATTTAGTTCTTTAACGCGTTTCTTCACTTCTAAATCGATGAAACATGTTTGAAGAAATAACAATCACGCCTGGGGACTTTCTCCTCATTTCTTTCGTTCTGATATTCATCTTCATCATAGTTTATGGTTTCCTTGGGGTTCGAGCTGCAAAATACTCCAAACTATGGTGAAATAGTTCCTGGCGCGTACTTCAACTAAGCAGTGGACATCTGCAGACTCATGGAGCTCTGCGTTCACTTACTTTCCCTTGCGCACGTGCAAGCTGTGGAAAAACAGAGCGCTTGAAGTCTTCCCTTTTCCTTCATTTTCTCTTGCGTCCAGTTCTTATCTATTCAAAGAATTCTTTCTTAACTATGTGCGAAGGCTTTCACTCTTCAAGAACTTCGACTAAGCGTATTAGGTTCTTCGAGTTACACTTGGGGCACGTATGCGCTTTTTCGGCTTCCCAAGAAAACCCGCATTTTAAGCATTGGAATCCTTCCATTTATGGTCCTCTTCTTAGGATGTGTACGCGTGCAGATAAGCTTCGTCAGTGGAATCTCTTTTTGGCGATTATTAAGGGATGTTTCGATGGTTTGCATAGATCGAATTGGGATGCATTGTATGCGGGGGGCATTTATCCTTTTGTTGGACAATATTTTGAGCACGCACGCATCTCCTACAATTGACGTATCCGTTGTTGAAATATTCGGTGAACCGCAATCATGACTATACGGGTTTCTATGTAGAAGTGTATTTGGAAAGGGATTTTTATTGACGAGTCTGAAAAGGCGGCTTGACAATGTTCTCGCTGAGTTGGCCATCATACGCGAGGGCTTAGACAACTCAGGTCACTGTCCCTCGTGTTGCTTGACGATCCTCAATGACGGCAAGATCAGCTGTGACGTCAGGGGTCCATTATCAGAGAAAGAGTTTCTGAGACAATGCAAGAAATGTCAAGCGAAGATAAAGACGTTGTTGTCTCGTGTTAATCTGGACGGAATCCAAAGTTAGTTCGTTTAATTTGTATTCGATTTGGAGTGAGTCGTTTCCTTTGTTCTTAATATTTATTCTGGATTCATAAATTCTATAAACATTCTGAAGCGATATCGCTACTTCGCAAAAGGGTGTACAGACTTGAAGAAATATACCCTCCTAGTGAAAACAGACCCTCAGAAAACTAGTGAAGTAAGTCGTGACATCAGCGACCTCCCTGAAAACCCAAATCCAGGCGTAAAACTCCACTATTCCTTCACCGTCTATGGAGATTGGGACATCTGCATATGGTTCGAGGCAGACAACGACGACAATGCCAACGACTTCGCCAAGAACAAGATAGCTAAAATCCCTGGCGTTACCAAAACACACATATTGCCATCAACCATTCTGAAAGAATACGCCCAAGAATGGTGACAACCCAACGACCATATGTAAATCCCCCATTTTTTCGTGAGGGAAGGAGTAAATAGCTTCGCCATTTTAACTTCGGTTTTTAGTTGTGTGCGTGCATCGATGCCGAGGGGTGCATGTCGCTGTAACTTGTGGTGTGCGGGTGATTGATGAACTGGCGAGAGTTTTGTGTGTGCAATCGTGGTAGGCCCCTCTATTTGGAGCCAAATATGTTTTGTTGCTGTTTGATTGTGTGTGATGTTTTTTGATGTGTTGCTGTTTTTTTGTTGTTGTAGTTGTGTTGTACACTCTGGGGGAAAATGTGTTAAAGTTGTCTTTGACTTAATGTTGATTGAGGCAAGTTTGGAGTATTGGTTTTGGAATGGTTCGAGGCAGAGGTACTGTTGGGTTGAGGGCTGAGGTTGTTGGCGAGCATACCGTTGAGGAGGCAATTCAGATTCTTTGGAGGATTATTGATGAGGCTCACATGTATATGGTAGATCCCAAGTTGACGTCTGAGGAGAAGCGGCGGTGGGCGAAAACGCTGGCTGACACCATAGGCGTGTTAAACAAGCTTCTAGCCAGCCAAGGAGAGAGACAGCTGGAGGATGAGGATTTAGGTTCGCTTCTCACTAGGGTTCCACTCACGTTGCAGCGGGCGGTTGTGAGGAGAGCGTGTATTTGGAGAAGGAAGAGTTCATAGATCGCTTGCTCAATGACATGTCTTTTGCTGCATCAATCTCTGAACAATTGATGGCTCGTCCAAAGGTGCTGCGGGAAGTTTTGCGGGATGGAAAAGTTGCCCAGAGAGTCGTTGCAGACCCTGTGTTTTTCGCTGTTTTAATGTGTAACGACAAGTGGCTTGTTGATGCTCCTAATCACCAGAGGCTTTTGAGGGATATGCATCCGAGGCAGGTTGCGGTTTGTGGTCGTGGATGGGGTAAGTCTTTGGTTTTTAGCCGCAAGAATCTGTGGCTTATCTTTACCAAGCCTAAAGTTGAGTGCTTGATTATATCGAGTACGCAGCGTCAGAGCATGATTATGTTTGACTATTGCTATCATACGATTCAGTCTAACCCTCTTATGAGAGACATGATTAGGCATCCCGGCACAACTCGTACTACCATTAGGTTGAAGCAGCCACTAGGTGGAAGGCTTGTTGCCCTGCCTTGCTCACCTGATAAGCTTAGGGGTTTTCATCCTGACTGGGTCTTCTGCGATGAAGCTTCTATTGTACCTAGTGAAATGATTACTTCGGAAATCATGCTAATGCTGACAAAGCCTAATTGCAGCCTAGTGATGAGCGGAACTCCTAAAGGCTTTGACCATATTCTGCGTAGGGCGTTCCTCGACAGAGAACGCTACAACGTACATCATTACGCGTCGTATGCAAGTCCATTGGTTAGTAAGGAAAGACTTGACGAGTGGAAATCCGATATGACACATGAGGAATGGACGCGTGAAGTTGAGGCCCAATGGACAGAGTTAACAAACGTCTTCTTCCCAATGGATCTAATCATAAGCTGTGTGGACCCTGAACTCGGCGACGCGGATTCGCCAAATCGCTGTTTCGACGATTTGGAGGAGATTGACAAGAAGAGACTTCGAGGGTCGTTTTACGCCGGATTAGACGTTGGAAAGCAAATGGATCATAGCGTTCTGATTGTTGTTCAAGAAATCAATGGTAAACGGAGACTCGTCTATAAGCATCAATTTCCGTTGGGCACGCCCTATCCTGATGTCATAGGTCACGTGGCTAGGGCGGATCAAATTTTCGGTTTTTCGAGTATATGCGTCGACAAAACCGGCATTGGAGACGTATTGGTTGATGAAATGGAAAACCTCGGTTTGTCTAACGTTAAAGGTCTAGTATTCACAGACCGTTGGAAGGAGGAAATATTGACATTTATGAAGCTTTTGATGGAGCAAAAGAAACTCGGCATATTATCAGACGATTCGGAATTAATTGCACAGATAAATGAGCAGCAGTATGAGTACTTGCAGCCCAAAACGGCGCGGGAGCACATTCATCTGAAATTCTGGCATCCACCGCGTAGACATGATGACCAATTATTTGCTTTGGCTCTTGCCTGCCACGCCAGCAGAGAAGAAGAGACTGTAGTTATGCTTGTGCCCGTGTCCTGAAGACTCTTTTCGATTTTCATTTCCTCAGATAGCCACATCTATACTTAGTGTTTTGTGCATGCTTTGTCCATCATTTGTTTCTTTAGCAGGTTCCAGAAAGTCAAGACGATAGCGCAAAGCTTCATACCATGCGATAAGCTTTATGTGAATGCTTTCAGTATCGTAAACGATGAAGAATACATGGTGTTCTCCCTTAGTTTCTAGAAGCAACTTGAAATGGCTTGTAGCGCTCGCTTCAGTGAACTATAATGCAGCGGGCGCTCAATGCCTTTAGACAAGTCCTTCTGACTTCAAGTACTCGTCCAATTGCGAGAGTAAAATGCGGGCTTCCTCTTGAGCCTTACCTGCGTAGCTCGGATTGCGCTTGATCTTGTCCAGAATCTCATAGGCGCGTCGAATGAACGTTTTGACGTCCATTATTTCTATCACTTCGTCCAAGCGGTAACTCATTGCCGCCCAACTCCAGGTCAGATAATTGTGTACGTACACAAGAATGTACACGTGCATAAGGTTTTTTGAAAAATAGGCTTTGCTAAACCGTCAATTTTTCTTGGAAAGCACACGCGCAGGCATCTCATAACTCGCCATTTACGGTATATTCTCCAGTTTGACTTGGGACATATATCAATTGAGGCTGCAATTTAATTGGCGCGCGCTCTTTCTGGCAGGTTGAACCATCACGCGCGTTAAAGCGGTTTTCCACATTTGATGCATTTATTGCTTATGTGTGCCTGAATTGTGTGGCATTTTCTGCATTCCACAACCAGCTGGGCACCACAGTTCTGACAGTAGTCACCGAAGAAGGTGGATTTCCTGCATTTGGGACAGTTGGTCTGAAGCGAGAGCCCGCAGGTGTTGCATTTTGTCCAGTTAGGCTGAATCAAGGTACGACATTTCGGACATCGCCATTCTAAAGGGTTCACTTTGCCGCAGATTGGACAAGTATTTGAATTTGGAGGTATTAGCTGACCACAGTATTTGCATGGATGCTTGTAGCTTGACATGAAATGCCCAATAACTAGCTCTTACGGGATTGTGATAATATAATTTTGCTCCTTCTCAATGGACATAGACTTATATTCGCGTATCCTGACTCTGATTTAGAGAAAAGGGAGCGATGGAAATGCCATTTATACCGTTCACGAAAAACTATGCTGACAACAGCACAGAGGCAGGATTCGAATTTACATTCTTCTGCGACATTTGCCACGACGGTTATAAAACAAATTTCATCACATCAAAAACCTACAAGAAGGCAGGCTTGCTACGAGGTTTGGGTAGAGCTGCGTCTATTGCTTCGTCTGTAGCTGGTCGTGGAGCAGGATATGAGGTTGAAAGAGGCACAGACGTAATCGCTGAAAGATTCCACGGCATGTCTCCAGAATGGCATAAAGAGCATGAAGAAGCCTTCAAGCTAGCTCAAAATGAAGCCATGGGACATTTTCATAAGTGTCCAAAATGCAGGCTGTGGGTGGACGATACATGTTGGAACGATGAGGATGGCCTGTGCGTAGAAGACGCCCCCAGAGCTGCAACTGAAATTGCTGCTGCAAGGGCCACTGAAAGGAAAGAACAAATCTGGAAAAAGGCAGCCGAAACGCAGGTCTTCACGGGTGAAATCAAACCCACGCAAACTACATGTCCGCAATGTGGAAAACCAGCTGGGGAAGGCAAGTTCTGTAGAAACTGTGGCGCCCCACTTGCAATGATAAAATGCCCAAAATGCGGTGCACAAAATAGTCCAAGCGATCGATTTTGTGGAGAATGTGGAAACAAATTCTCCTGAACGGACACAAACCTAGGAAGTCATCCATTAGAATCAGATGTCTAGAAAGAGATAGAATTGGAAGAGGAAAAAGAAGAAAAACCTGCAATTGAGTGCTCTATGAGTTACATCCTTCTTGACCAAACCGGAAGAGAACTCGCAACTGGCGAATGCAAAGGGACAATAGACAAAGAATACCTTACAGTCTTTCCCAAATTCGGCAACATTCTCCCTCTCCATCTAAGAGACATAAACGAGATTGGAGCAGAAGACTACAGAATCATATTGCCTGTGATCTCAAAAGAAAAGCTCATCATATTCAATTTAGGATACTGCTTCGAGGATTTCCTAAGAGTTCTGACAAACTTGAGAAATGAAGTGGTAATCAAGGATTTGCTGATGAATGAGCCTGTTAAGAAACCTGATGTTGACATCGAATTTATCTACTACGACGAAACTGGAAAGGCAAGGCAAGGAGGTCCGGGGAAGATTCGGCTTTATGAGACAGGTTTGGTCATGATTCCTCAGAGAGGCGAGGTGTTTAGAGTGCCATATAGCGACGTTGCTAGTGTTTTACAAGAAAATCACGGCGTTAAGATTGGCACAGAATCGGGAGAGCAGTTGCTTTTTTCAAAACTGGGCTCAGAATATGACCCTTTCCTCAAAGCGCTCTTTGATGCTCATGAGGCTCTGCAGAGCAAAGCTGCTTCATCTCTTACAACGCTCTATCCTGGAATAGACCCTGTTTCTCTCAGGAGAGTCGCAAGCCTCATGAAAGAAGGAAAAGCTGCGAGACGAGCTGACATAGAACTCATAAATCCGAAAGTGTGGGATGCACTTGAAAAGAAGATTATCGATGTTGGACTGAACGAATCATACGCTTTTCTCAAAGACTTAACTCGGCAAGAGAGAACCTGCATTGGTTTCAAGAGAGGCTTGATGGGAGACTTGACGGGTGAATACATTTGGTTTCTCATGCCAATCTATGACATAAAGCAAAAAGAGTATGGGAACGCTGTTGCAATGGAAGCAACGGAAGCGAGAGGAGAAGAAAGCGGTGGGAAAGCCACCTACTTCTTTAGGATATTGAGTAGAAAAGATTACTCAAACTGCAGAAGCCTTGAAGAGCTTGACAAGGAGACAGACAAATTCGTCAAACGAATAAATCGGTGCATGCTTGACATAAACTTTCGAAGAGAACCAATATATTTGCCAGACGAAAGACTGGAAGAACCAGCCTACTTCAGGTACAAAATAGCAACGCAGAGAATCCCATCACTAGTACTGCTGAGAAGTCACTACGTAGGAAGAGTGATACATGCTTCACTAGAGCAGTGGGAAAAGGATGTCATGGACTTGCTCAGATTCAATGCAAGCGCACAGGATGACCTTGTTAAGTGGACAAAACGAAGACAATAGCGCCTGCTTTGTTGCACCTGAGCGCGCCCTAATCAGTTTTTCACAATGATTGGAAAGACAAAGCGATTTATCATAAGTATTGTAGCGCCTAGGATTCCAGTCCAAAAAGCTACGTCAATTAGGAAGAAACCCAACGTGACAAGACCTATAGTTAACATTCCCGATTCAATGAAAACCATTAATGCAATCGGTATCTTGTTGATTGGGGAATTCGAAAGAATCGCAATAAGTACACCATTTAGAAATATGAATCCTAACCAGAAACGTGTGTTGAAACTGATGCCCCTCTGTCTTATTGAAGACAAACCTATTGTGGCTCCTATCAGGGGCAGTATGAATAGGGGAGCAATCAACAACAGGTCTAGGAAAATCTTCGGCTCACTCATTGTCGAGGCGAAGACATTTGTGGATTTCAAAGCGCGCGGTTTGCATAGATCGAATTAGGATGCATTGTATAGCGCTCGCTTCTAAAGAATTTAGGTTCGATTTTTTTGGGCCAGCACCGTGATTAGAAACGTGAAAGTATCAATGCCTGAAATGCTTGGTGATGCTTTAAGTGTGAATGTTGTCTTAAACAAATGGTTAGGCTGTATTGAGATACCGTTATAATCCCATGCTAGAGTAATGAATTGTGAAGCGTTGGCTGGCACCCAATTAGAAGTGAAATAACTAAGTGTCACTTGACCGCTGCTTTTACTTTCAACATAGGCCACGAAGGCTTTTGTTTCGCCTGGTGCTAATACGCCGAAATCCATCACTGTTAATTCAGTTGCACCATCTTGGTCTCGATAGATATTGACGTTAACTTTGTATAGTTGCCCCGTTGCATTCGCTACCATTTTCTCCTGCAACGCTACATAAGCATAGAGTGACAAAGCTATGAGTATGGTTAGAACCAATGCCTTTTTTGCGTGATTCATTGCTTTCACTTCAAAAGAATCTCTGTTTTACAAAGGCTTAACCAGTTGCGGTAGCGCGGTGATTTTCCATCTGTCTTCCAATGAAGATTCCACATTCTAATACGAAGGTCGTGCAAACCTAGTATACTTTAATGTGCAAACGAAATGCAGAAAAACAGAATAACGCGCCGGTCAACTAACACAAATAACTATCACACACTCAGGTAAGAAGACCGGTAGCGCGCGTGTAAGCCTATCGTAGGGTTCGAGGCCGATGGGGATGCTATGAGTTTTCGGTTGCGCTGATGATGATGTCGAAAGCGAATGATGTGATTCCCTCAGCGTTGGGGTCTACGTTCAAGGTCAGGGTTGTTTTGAGCAGTCGGTTGGGGTTTAATGTTTGGCTCTGGTAGTCCCAGTCTAGTGTTATATGCTCTGCAGCGTTCTCTGGGGACCAGTTTGTTGAGTTCATTGATAGCCTTATGTTAGTGTTGCCGTCGTTGAGCAAGTAGATTGTGACGTTCTTTGAGCCGCCCACTTCGATGTAGCCCCAGTCGATTGTTGACACTTTGTTCATATGGTTGGCGTCCCAGTAGACTTCGACGTCGACAGTTTGGAGGTTTGTTACGTTTCCTGGTTCCTGTAGCATGACTGTGTAGAGTGCCACGACTGTTACGAGGATGGCTATTGCGGCAACCGCGATTACAGCAATGATCTGTGTGTTTCGAGAAGGGTACGGGTATGCCATTTTTACGAAACCAAAATCATATATCGTAAGACTCAATATTATATCCTTCCCGTCGTCTGTTCGACGCTTGTACAGATGTTGCTGCTCAGTAGATTGAGACGCGCACGCATCACTCACCTACTCCTCTACCTAAACTAACTGCTAAAAGCTGTAAGCATTCCACAAACTAACTACTGATCCGCCTTTGGTACGGGTTAACGTTTCTCTTTGGTTTTCTTCTCGTCCAACGCCAATTTTCTTACCTTTTTTCACGAAAAGCCAAGGATGCTGCTCTGTATCTTCTATCCAAAACCTGAGAAATCGAAATTCTGATTAGTCTAGGCATGGAATTTCATACTGAACATACATGAGGAAAGTTTTGATTTTTGTTCTAGTGATCTTGTTGACTGGAGGCGTGTTCTTCACATTAGTTTTCTTGCATGTTCCACTCGGAGAACCAAAGCTTAGGATGGAGTTTTATCCTCGTCCTCCTTGGCAATTAAGACCTGGAGACTCATTAGAAGTGAGCCTAGGAGTCGCAAATGATGCATGGTTGTTGGCTTGGGCTAAGGACATCCACGTTACTGTGTTCATGCCCGAAGGCTTCACAAACTCAGGAACCGGCACAAACGAATGCGAGTTAGACTTCTTTACACTTCATGGCGGAGACGGCCTCGGTAACGGGCTCACCATAGTAGCCGCCAACAATATTTCGCCTGGAAGCTATGCCATTACATTCAAACTTTCAGGGCAAAACGTTCCAGAAAAGACCTTCACACAAGAAGTTGTTGTTATTGAACGATGACTTGGCCCAGTTCCAAGACCCTCATCTGTCACGTAGCGCGAGCTACCATAGGGATAACTCTGCTGACACAGCACAAAAGACTTCGAGTAGCTTCGTAGATCTCTCCTCCTTTTCTTTCATTGCGCGCGCTTTACCGTCTTTAGCTTCTCCAACAGCAAACAGATGTCCTACCAATGCGCACGCTGGTTTTTGTCGTTTACTCGATGTCTGCCGGGCTGGGGATTTTGGATTCACAGGGAACCATTGTCTGGCACAATCCGCAGCCAAGGCTTTCAAAACCG
>Ga0315314_1000266_pt1 | contig 66705 bp, 75 predicted proteins | sample TDP9_MG_FD_203631 | JGI IMG/M metagenome (GOLD analysis project Ga0315314, IMG submission 203631) | Freshwater sediment microbial communities from Lake Towuti, South Sulawesi, Indonesia - TDP9 | ecosystem: Environmental > Aquatic > Freshwater > Lake > Sediment | place: Indonesia: South Sulawesi...
CCAGAAGAGGGAGGTTTCGGCCTTCACAAACTCAAAAATCAGAAAGTCGCGTATGTAGAACCCTCGTTCAAGATCTATTGTGATTGGCTAGAATCGCTCAGGGCAGGGTGATCAGCATTTGAACCTAAATCGTGACAAACCGGAGGGAACCAAATACAAATGGGTTTATGTCCATTCTACGTTTGCTTGAATGGATTTCTGTGTTGTCTAGCTTCTTCCCGCCAGATCTCCAAGATATTTGGTGCCCATGTGGAGATACCGTGTTTAAGCCTTCTTCCTTCTAGAACTTTCTGTGCTACTTCTGCAACTTCCTGCGCATCCGTGGCCCTCCAGCCTCCCTTGCTAACCAGCCAAGCTTTGATTTCATCAGGCACAAATCTTTCGCCAGCGTCCCTTAAAATCATGAACGCTTGGATTGTTGCCTCTCTATCCATAGGATGGGCTATTCCGGTTGACACGTTCACACGGGCGGTTAGGCTTCTTAATGCTGCTTCAACCACTTTGTTGCTGACTAAGGGCAATTCTTGAGGCGGCTGTGCAACTCCAAGTTCGCTTGCATTCCTAGCCTTGCTCCACAGTTCTATTTCTTTCATGATGTACGGTACCACTAGCATTGCAGAAACGTTGAGGATTGAGTCCAATTCATCAAGGTATTTGCCTCTAGGATAGATTGCCAGCAACGGCGCATTTTCGCCATCGTAAATAATCTTTTTGGATGTAACAAGAACAATCTCAATACCCGATATTAGTACCCTGCCTTCTTTTCGGAGTGCCTTTACGATTCTTTCGCCAAGAACGTCGCCAATTACACCCTTCAGGTTTCCGACAAGTGCAATAGCCAAGAAACCTTTTGGCTTTGAATTCTCAAGTAGCCACCTAAATGCCTTCTCAACAGCATCGTAGTTTGGGCCCTCAGTTCTTACGAAGTACGACTTTTTCTCAGGCATTTCAATCATTAAGAAATACGGGTGTGTGGCTATTTATAGTGTTAAACCTGTCCGAAGACTGGGAGTACCGAATAGGCTCTCCGAGTTAACGTACTGCATTATTGAGGTGCGAATCGGTATTGACATATATTCATAAGGTCTGTGGAAATTCTTAAGAACTCGATTTAATGTGAACAATGTTAGTAGACCAGGATTGAACCGTGCTTTCCTTTCATTAGCTCTTGTCTTCCTGATTCTGCTCTCTGCTGTTACCATGATAGCTCCTGTAAAGACTGCTGAGGCTCAAGAGCAAGAACAGCACCCCGTGCGGTTTGTCGGCACTGCGATTGAGTACTTCTCAAAGATTGGTGCATACGGCTGGAGGGTAACCGTAGAAGAGGCGATTGGCAGCATCCCCATCAGCATGCCTGAAGTTGTCTACGTCTACCTTGCTCCATTGCCTCCTGAACAGTATCCCCAAGGATACATGGACCCAAACATCAAGCCAGGAGACAAAGTAGAGGTTTATGGTTCGTATCAGGGAGGAGATAGCGTAGCACTACTTGGTTCGACAGACTACTACATCAAGCGAGTCGGTGGGGAAGTCGTTGTTGTAAACCTGTTCAGCGCTACCACGGACGGGAAAGAGAACATTGGAAGCATAACCTTCTCCGGTACAGAACACAATCTGCCTGCACAGGTCACGGTCACGCCCAATTCTTGGTACCAGGTCTCGGCCGGACTGCCGCAGGGCTACGGGTTCGACTACTTGTTCGACTACTGGGAAATTGGGAACGGCGTGAGAGACATCGACAATCCCAGCCAGCAATCGACACGCGTGTACGTCGAGGAAGCGGGCTACGTTAAAGCGTGGTTTGCACCAGTTCTGAAGTTTAGAGGCACAATTGTTCTTGAACCTGAGACTCCAGAGGCAATGATAGTTCGCGTTGACGAAATAATCCAAGATCCAAGCGGAAAGTTGGCAGTAGACGATAACGTGCTTGTCGACGCATGCCCGCCTCAGTCTTGTCCGCAAGGCGTGAGGGTCGACTGGCCTCTTCATGCAAACGATAGAGTTGAGGTTGCTAGCGTGAAGTGGGCTGTCCAGCAGGACGCGTCTTTCAAGTTGGGGGTTTGGATTGATGTCGTGCCAGGCACGTACGTGAAGAAAATTACCGATGTCAAGTATCAAGGTGAGGTAGTTGACATAACTCAGTATGATTACATCGTCATCGTGAAACAAGTACTCCCCCAGGATTCCTCTGGTACGCTCAGGTTTGGAGATATCACTTATGTTACTGTGTTTGCTTCAGGTCAGGTCATCGGAAACATCCAGATTGGCTCGTACGTCGAAGTTTTCGGATGGCTAAAAGGCCCCACGGACCCGGGGGTGACCCCCAGTGGATATCAAGTGTACGTTCATGAAAGCCGCTACTACATCAAATTGCTTCCTCCTCCACCAACACCGCCGGAGCTTACACTTCAGAATCCTGTGATCGACTGTCGAACCGTGACAATAAACGGTGAAGCTAAGCCTACTACTCCTGGTGCGACTATCACAAGAATTCATTGGTTCTGGGACGATGGCAAAGAGGACGACCAGTGGTTTCCGGCTAGACACACGTATGCGAGCGATGGAACATGGACGATTACAGCTACCGCCTATGACAGCAACGGATTGTCCACAGTAAAGACAGTCACTGTGACTATAGCTTGCGGCAAGCCCGTCACTATCAATGTTAGTGGCGGGCTTCAGGATTACAAGCCTCTCGAAGTCTTTCCCAGAGGGTTAGCTGTTCATGTGAAGATTGAGAATATAGTTCTGAAAGAGTACAGTTTCAACTTCTTGTTGTGGATAGACAAGAACCAAAATCTGGCGGTTGAGGAAGAGGATATTTGGGTTCCAGGTCATATTCCATCATTTAGCACAAGCAAACTGGAGTTCGATGCAGGGATTCCACAAGATTGTCCCATAGGCTTATACAGGCTTCAGGTAAATGTTGAAGGGAAGAAATATCAAAGTAATAACTTCTTCATAATCTTCAATGCTGGTGCAGCACTTCCTGAAAAGGATCTTAAGACTTATTCCAAAGACGATGTAACCGGCCGAAGACCAGATTGGCCGCTAGTTATGGAAACTATCACGAGCCATCATAGTCAGGAAGTGATGATATGCATGGCGTCAGCGGCCCTTGGCTCGATGTATCTGCCACGTACCGAAAGGATCGCGATTAGAATTTTCCAGGGGTGGGTCCGTGAACACACGCAAGCCAAGGAAGGAACAAGTTGCCCTTCAGATGTCAAAGAATATATTGCTAAGATCAATGCGACTAAGAAACCAGATGCTGACTGCGATGGTCTGTCAGCGTTCCTAGTAGCCCTTGCGCGGGCTGTTGGGATACCGGCAAGGTGCATCAATGGAATCAGTTGGTCGTGTTGGTGGAATCATGTGTGGGTCGAGGCATACTATGGAGGTTCGTGGAAGGTTTGGGATCCAGCCTACAACTTAGACTACGATAACAAGTACAAGGATTTTATAGAGTATCATGAGAAGTATGGAGACCTCAAGTCTGTATGGTTACTGGAAGTTAAGGACGAGGTGCATATTGATAGAGGGCAGGACTATGGGGTCGGTCAATCAACTGCTAGAAGCGCTACTGCCGAAACTTCTTTAGGTTCGTTCAAAGTGGAAATCGCCTCGGACTCCGATATTACCTCTTTCGAGCCTTTGGTTGATGAGAGTCGCACAGTTGTAAAAGTTTCAGGACCTTCTGGAACTTTAAGTCATCTTTCGGTCTTAGTTGAAAAGAGTATGGTTCAAGCACTAGGAGGAAATAAGGAGACTATCCGTGTCCTAATCGACGGTTCTCCAGTTGACTTTAGAGTTGATGAAAGTGATACATACTATATCATAATTGTGGAGTATTCACTCAGCACTAGGATGATCGAAATACGTTATAAACCGAGTATCTGGGGAAGATATTTGCCCCTTGTGGTGGCAATTATCGTTTTGATTGCGTTATCCTCTCTATTAATTGTACGAAAACGACGCTCAAGGCCCAGAATCACTGAGGTGCTCGGTCTACCAAGAATCAAATCAAGGTAACCGGAAAATTCAGCGCACAGCACATTCATGAACTGCAGGAATCAATTGCCACAAGACTGTTATGTGGGCCCATCACTACCTTCCAAGATAACGTAGGATCAGGAAGAGCAAATTCAGGTATCTGAACCTGGACCAGAAATTGAAGATAATGTTCAAGAGTAGCCATAGAACTAAAATCGTATATCCTAATTGCTTTCTAGCTCGCATACATATGATCCAGTCAAGGTACGATGAAAATATGTAGTAGTAACCTACAACGAACCAGAATATTAGAACTGCATTGCTAAGATTCAATACTGCAGCAAAGAAAATTGGAAACCCGAAGAGCGATGGTAAGGTTACCATTACAAACACGTAAAGTAGGTAGTTTGTTGGCGACGAAGTAGCAATTCTCATTGCGCCGGGAAGGGACATAGTGTAAGCTGCAAAGTAACTTAAAGCCGCAATAATGGGGAGACACAATTTCCAAGGTTTGACTTTTAAGAATTCCCTTACGGATTTCCAATTCACTTCATCACTAAATATATGTATAGCTGACTTCGCTTAAATTCTTGAGTTGTCAGAGTGTTGGAGATAGTAGTTCTAGACAAGTCGTCAGATAAGCTAATCAAAATGGAAGTGCAGCCCAAGCACACAATCGGCTCAATCATCGAGACAATAGTCGACAAGCAGAAACTTGACAAAAACAAGAGCTACAAATTGACTCTGGGAAATCAGTCATTCGGAAGAACACAGTACCTTCTCAGCTTGCAGAAAGCAGGAATCAAGCAGGGAGACCATCTCTTTTTGGAAGTGGAAATTATCCCTGAGATCGTACCAAAAATCAAAGAAGCGACCGCAGAAGCCAAGCCAGAGGAGAAGGAACCCGAGCATATAAAGTTCTGCGTCGAATGCGGTACTAAGATGAAGTGGATTCAGCAATATGAAAGATGGTACTGCTACAAATGTCACAAGTATCAGGTAATCTGAAGACGTTTATACCAAGAAGAGCGTGCGTCGGAGACCGAAAGCGAGAATGAGCGAGCCGGACTAAAAACGAGAATCAAATAGAAAAAATAGTCCTATTCAAGACCCCATCTCTTTCTGAGCTCTTTCAGTAGACCTCTCTTGAATCTTGAAACCGTTTGTGTAGACCCAGACCGTCGGAATCGCTCAATGAATTCAATGTCTTTCTTTGCTGTTGCCTGAATTACTGTATTTATGAAAGGTCTCAACAAAACATCATTAACCATAACTTTGCCGCTAAAATATGCTGCAGCAATTTCGCATCTACCTTTCATACCGTCGATTTTGTTCAAAATTTTATCAGCCAATTTCTCCATCTCTGATGTCATGATCTCATCACCGCCAGAACAATCTTCGAACCACTAATAAGTAGCTCCTCCGGCCTTAAAATAAGAATTGGAAAAACACATAGTATTGGATTATGAAATGATAGAAAATTTCTTGCTGCACAAGCGCACTTGCATTGAACCTTGCCTTGGCCAACATAAGAGAAGACAAGGGAAGCAGTTTTGCCAGAGATTGCAACTCTCTGCTTTCTAATGTCGACAGCTATCTGTAAGACAGCAAAAATCCGAATGGATGCTACACCAGCGATCTGGACGCCTTCCTGCCGAGATGGTGTACCTGATTGCCCATGAGACAGCCCACAGATGCATGCATCTCATGTTCCCGAAGGAGATTTACGCCTGGCTTAATGACAAGTTCCTGGAAGAATACCTAGCCAAGATACTGGCTTTGAAAGTTCTGAACTACTACGACAATGTCAGGACCAAAGCCGTATACGAGATTTTCAAAGAGGAGATATGATCAAAGTATCAGGAAATTCTCGGAGTCCGCTGATAGCTAGAGGCAAGTAGAATGGATAAAGAGAAGCTGAAAGAAATTCGCGCGAGAATCGAAGAGGCTCTAAAGGAAGCTGGGACTGATGGTGCATTCGCCACGAACATGGCAGCGCACTTAGTTACCGCTTTAGTGTTGTCAGAGAGGTCCTACAGCGGATTGAAAGAAAACGGAGACATGAAAGATGGAAATGAAGCTTTCTTCGCAGTAGTGTATAGTCTCTTCGATAAAGAGTTCAACGACACGATCTTCGAGTCAGTTCTTGGTCTCAAGCTGAAGAAATCTGACAGAGAGAATGGCAAATCCAGTCTATACGTGTAGGTGAACAACATGGTGCTGATTTGTCAGAATAAACATAGGATGACTCACAAAGACCGGCTTGATTTCATACGGAAGGAGCGCCTTGAACGGGACAAAATCATGTCCATCAACAACAAAGCAGGCGAATACACAAGGATGGGCAATGCCAACGACAACTTCTACCGCGTGGCTGAATACCTGGGCATCACGCCAGAGGAAGTTTGTATTGTCTATCTCATGAAGCATCTCGACGCCGTCTTGAATACTGCAAAGACTGGAAAGAGCTTGACTGAAGACACCCGCAGCCGACTGCATGACATAGCGAATTATGTTGAGATCCTCCACTCAATCATGCACGAGAAAGCATTGGCCTAAGAATGCCTTATCAGCAACCTAGAAGCGAGCCTTGTGTGTCAATCTTTCGACATCTAACCATATTATCATTCTGTTGGTAACCAGGGAGTAAAAGGACATAATCTCTCGTTTGAATTCTTCTCTAACATCTGGAAGGCCTATCTTGCAGTCCCAAAACATATCATCAAATTCTTTTTGTGTAATTCCCATATTGAAGAACTCATTCTGAGAAATGCTTTTTCTAATTCCTAAAGTGAACATAATCTCGGAAATATGAAAGAACCTTTCTTGAGTTTGAACGGAACCGGCCATTATCAAATGATAAAATGCTCCCTTCCGAAACGGTATGATTGGATAAAGAATCGTTTCTGGAAAAGTTTGTATTACGACAGAATTTGATCTGAAATTGAGCTGAGCTTCCAGTTCTGCAAGTTTTGAAAGCTGCAGTCTGTCGAAAGTAAATCTTCCGTTTGATCCCACTTTTTTGGATTGGATGAGTACAATTTTGTTATCCTTCAGTTCAAAAACTAAATCGGAACCTGTTACGTGTTCACCATGACGTGCATGAATGACAGCTATTCTAAGAACGTATCTTTCTCTTTCTACGGTCCTAATCCAAGGTCTGCCTTGTTCACATCTTTCTTTCCATCCACCTCCTGTTAGTAATTTCCTTACCTCTTCCTCAACAAGTTTTCTAACATATTCAGGCTCCGGTTCTAGGCGTCTCAATAGGCGGTCGCTTAAGATGGCCAGCTGTTTGGTGTCTTCAAGAATCCTAGTTCTGTTTTCTTCGTCCGTGATTATCACCTGTTGCTTTGATGCAAGCGTCGAATTGCCTTTTTGAAACGACTATCAGGTTCTTCGTCTCGTATGTTGGCTTGTCCACGCCTTTCAAGAAGGCAAAGTATTCTACTATTTTCAAGAAAGATTTGCGTGTCGGTTTATCCCAGGCAATTATCAGACCGACTCTTCCGAGAGAACATGCATTGACTATGTCTCCAAGCCTATGCTTTCTTGTTCCGCTTTTCTCGATTTCAACGGCCATCAAGCATCTTGCATTTTCGTTTATGTTATTGAATCTCTTGCAGTCGGCCGGGATTTCTGCTCCGAAAGAGAAGTTCTTAGAATTTTCCCGGAACAGATGGAGAAGCTTATTCAGGAATTCGCGCGAGACCTCAGTCAGTCTATTGTATTCTTGAATGTGTCGCGCGGTTCCACGTGCAAAAGGACCTACTCCGACATCAACTCTTGGGGAGTATTTGCCTGCCGCCTCTCCTTTGAAAGCTACCCAAGGACTTTTAACTTCGATCTTTTCTCCAAGATTTTCAAAGTGTTCTCTCAACGAAGCCTCTACTTTCTTTTCATATAGTCTGGTTTGACTTACCATACTTGTAAGTATGGTTGATTAAATTATAAATTAGACGAGTACAACTACGCTAAACATAAGAAAGGCTGGATATGATGAACTGCTTAGCAAGAAAAAATCAACTTTCACTGATGTTGTCTTCGATATCTTTGTCTGTGTAGACTATTCATTCTCAAATGGAACTTGTTATCGTAATTTAAGCTGTGTCAGTGCAATTCAGTTTTAGGAGCTTTCAAGTCAAAGACAGAAAACGAAATAGAAGATGGAAACATTATCCGATTTTCTAAAAGAAACGTTTCTTCTCTAGATCCTCTGTGCTGTCTTTGCCAAGACGCTCTTGGATACCCAAGCTGGATACTCGCTATATACCCTCTTAAGAAGTTCCAGTAGAGCAAGATTTCCATAGCTACTGTATATTTCTTCGAGCTTCCGTCTCACTCGCTGAGGCAAGATTCGACTGTCTATAGCATACTTAAGCAGAGCCTTGCCTTCGGGAGTAAGGGAGTATTCTGTTACCGAGTAGCCCGCTCTCGTCTTACCCTGCTTTGCCCGCAAAAACCCGAGCTTGGCCGAATTCTCAACAATTTCAGAAAGCTTGTGAGAGTACGGACCATACCATGCTTTTTCAAACAAATAGTCTATTTGCCCTTCAAGTTTGTCTTGAGCAACGAATACTAGCTTTTGCAGCCTAGTCTCTCCTTTGAGTACCCCGTGAGAAAGGTGAATCAAATAGAGTGGTATTGTACTTTCCACCAGAGGCTTGTTCACAGGAACTCTAACCACCCGACCTTAAAGACCTACCCGCTGCCTCTTCCTCTAATTGTCTTAGTCCAGTTAGTATCATAAGAAGCTTCCGTTTCTTCTCGTCTATTTCCCTTAGGATGCGATCAACTATTTCGCCAATGCTGCATGCTTCATATACGTGGCTCGGCGGCCTTCCTCCCTCTGTACTAACGGCTCTCCTTCGTTTAGTGACCTTGATCCTTTTTACAAGGCCAGCATGCACTAGCTTGTCAAGCGATGCGGAGGCAGATCCGTCTGTTATTGCTTCTGTAGGAAGGAGCAGAGTCATCGACGACCCAAGTGCTGAATTGATTGAGGTACAAATAGCGTGAACGGAATGTCTTGGGTCACGATTAGACACCTTCTTCCCGAAAAGAAAAAAGAAAATTAGCCAATCTATATTCTTAAGTCCCGTAATCTGCATCAAGGTAGTTGAATGAATCTCGAAAAGCTTTTGCCATTGTTCCAATTGAACGTTACAACCACCTTTGCATTTTACGGGGAATCAGTGTCTGGGACATAGAATGTAGTAGACTGCTATTAAACAATGTTTTCTGACTATACATAAAACTTCTCTGATTGTTTTCTCAACTCGATTAAAACTACATTTATCATTCATGGGTTGCATGACTTCTTGAGGTGTATTCAATGAGTGCAGAGGGAGAAAAGGGAAGAGAGGAAGTCACAATCTTCTTCAACGATGAACGAGTTGTTGCTCCGAAGAAAACCTGGACAGGCACAGAACTCAGAGAGTTTCTGAAGGTTCCATCTGAAAACAGACTATTCCGTGAAGAACCAGGACGACAGCCAGACACTCTAGTCACACCTGAAATGACCGTCGAGCTGAAGAATGGTGACAAGTTCTATGATCTGCCCCCAGCAGTTAGAGGAAAATAGCTTTGTTGGAAAGCGTCAGACAGCAGATTGAGAGAGCTAAACAGGACTACCCTGACATGCAGGTTATTGAACAAGCAGATGGAGGTATTCAGATTGCAATCAACGAGTTGCCGATTCCGGCCTCGTGGGGAAGAGACAGAGTCAATATTCTCTTCATTCTTCCAGTCGGCTATCCGCAGGCGATGCCCAATGGGTTTCAGGCCAAGTTGGACGGGCAGAACTGGTCAGGCCAATGCTACAGACCGCAATCATGGAACGCCTCCAGAGACAATGTATGGAAATGGATCAAGCTAATTGAGCGCTTCTTCGAGGAGTACAAGCCTTGAAGGCAGCCATCACCTTTACACGTTCCAATTTCGACAAGATGTACAATCATGTGATTCAAGGTCGAGACGAAGAAGCAGCTTTTCTGCTGTGCGGAGTAGCTGAGACGCATTCCTCTACCAACATTTTAGTAAGAGAAGTGGTCGCAGTTCCCGATTCAGCTTTCATAATAAAGGGTGGCGCTTTCCTCAAAATAGACCCTGAGTTCATGATGCCGATCATCAAGCAGGCTAGGCTCGACAAGCTATCTGTTATTTCGGTACATAGTCATCCCTTCAGCCGACACAACGTCACATTCTCATCAATAGACTACGGAGGCGATGCTGTTCTGATACCGAAGATTTGCAGCAGGGTTCCCGACCGACCGCACGGTCACATAGTAGTTGGGAGGAATAGCCTCGATGCTAGACTGTGGAAGAAAAATGCATACGACGGTGTTCCCGTTGACGAAGTAAAGATTGTAGGAAAGAAGTTCCAAAAAATCTACCCAACCAGCTCTCCCGCGAGTGCGGATTCACGGCTGTCTGAAATGCATCAAAGGCAAATTCTTGCCGTAGGCGAAGAGGCACAAATAAGAATTCAGCAGATGAAGGTCGGCATTGTCGGGTTAGGTGGCATCGGATCACAGGTATTCCAGCAGCTCGCACACTTGGGCGTAAGATATTTTGTACTTATCGATCCCGATGTAGTGGAAGAGAGCAATAGGTCCAGACTAGTTGGTTCAAAGAGTGAGGATGCCAAAGCACGAACGCCGAAAGTAGCAATCATGAAAAGGATCGCGGGTGACATCGATTCCCGGATCAAAATCATGGCGATTCAAGACTCTATATACAATCTCTCCGTCGCCCGAACACTTATCGATGTTGATGTTGTTTTCTGTTGTACCGACAATCTTCACAGCCGCATGGTTCTCAATCGAATGGCGTTCCAGTACCTAATACCCTTGATCGACCTCGGAATCGATATTCAAGCTTCGCAAGAAGGCAAAATAACTTCAGCGGGCGGGCGTGTTATGACAATGCTTCCTGATGGCCCATGCCTGGATTGTATGGGAATGCTTGACGCTCAAGTTATTTCAGATGAGATCTCGAGTCTGGGGGAAGGCGTTCTTACCACTGGAGCATACGTGACAGGAGCGGAAGTTCCGAACCCTTCTGTAATCTCATTAAACGGAGTAGTTGCGTCGCTCGGGGTCACGGAATTTCTGAATATGCTAACGGAGCTCGAAAGCCGCAGAGGTCAAGATACGTACAAAGTATACCGAGTGCTTGATGGGGATGTAAGGGCGGTTGCCATGAAACCAATCAATCAATGTGCGATATGCAAGGAAGTCCAAGCTCAAGGTGATGCAGTACAGCTACCGTGCAGGCTGGACCGATGAGCGAGTTGGTTTCAAGATTACCCCAAAAACCAGCGATTTCAAGAAAATACGCGAAGGTTTGGAGAGCAAGGTATGGGAAAGAGCGATGGAAACGAGAGTTGTTTCGCACGACAGAGTGAAACAGAATGATACGTAATTCTCAAATCAGGATGCTGCCAATCGCACTCCTAGTCGGGACTATGCTGGCGATACAATTCGGCTTTTTTACAATGCACATCATCTCACAACAAGTTCCTAACATTCCCCGTCTTCATGGTGAGGAAATTGCTGAAGGCACATGGGTGGTTTACGCAGGAAATCGCTACACGATATGGGACGTAACAGAAAACAAACAGCTTATCTTCATGGCCGCAACTCCGTCAAACAGCCTAGAACTTGTAAGAGACCAAGAAGTATTGTCGCATATCTTCGCGATTCGGCTAGCCCTTCACGCTGCCGAAATAGTCAACGCAATTACCAGTGTCGAGCAGAACGTTCAAACCGTTCAGAAGACACTTGCAACAGCTAGCTCTATGATTAATCTAATGGGAGAAAGAGAATTCGCAAATGAATTGCGCGGCATAGAGTCTGAGATTTCCAAGAATACAAAATTTCTAGTGGAGATAAGCCAAGTTTTGGAGATGAGCAAGCCGTACGCAAAGACCCTCGTTGAGGAGCATACAGACAAGGCAGCCAATACTTTCCTGAATTTCTTGATACTTTCTGCCGCAGTCTCAAGGTCAAGAGCGGCAACGGTTGTTGTTTCACTTATGACTACAAGCCCCCAGTTCGGTTTGGTATCGGGATGGATTGACAGCTTTCTGCTTCTAATCGACTCGAGTCTTTCGCCTCTTGAAGCACTTGCCAAGACTTACGGCGCACTACAATCCTCAGCCACAATTCAAAACCTAAGATTGAGAGGAGTTTGAAGGCGAGCGAGGAAATGCAAAGAGAGAACGTGAGCTTTGAAAATAAACCGAAAATCTTGCTGCGAGGCTTGCCTGTGCTTCCCTCATTTTCTTTTCAACAGTGTCTTCCTCGCTCATATGTTATCACTAAAAGAAGAAATGCAATTGAGATGCCTAGCTGATTGCGGATAAGGGGTGATGCCGCTACCGCCGATGTATTCCGATAAGAAAAACTAGGAAAGTACAGAGTGACGTATGTTCCATAGTTGCGATATGCACTCGTAAGAACCTATTCGACTAACAGTTGATTCGCTGGAAGATGAGTATAATATGGATGTGTGGTCCGCCAGGTTCCTAGTCCAATTGACCGATCTTCAACCAATGTTCTTCCTAGATTGAATATAGCAAGCGCGTCTTCGGATCCTTTCTCCATAATCTCAACAATCGTATTCCAGTCTCTTCCAAAATTCTCTGATTGCGCTCCCAAATACATCATACCTCGACGCCCGTGGCTTCCTTCATGAGAGCCCAGCGGTTCGTTTTCTCGCATGGCTATGTGTCTTAGATTAACAAAATTGTTTAATTCAACCACGAGTGCATCTTTGACCTGAATGATGTTTGTTTCGCTACCTTCGAAACGAAGTCTTATTTCGTAGCATCCCTCTCCTCTACAAGTATCGGGCTCCAGAAGATAATGCCAACGAACAAACAGTGTGCGATGGCTATCAACAAATGGTTTTACTAAATTGAGCAATATTGCAAGACTGTCATTAAAAAGGTCGAATGGTCTGAGTACTCGATTGCGAATGTGAATGTTAAACTCCAGCCAAACCATACTAGTCACACTTACGACGAATAATCTGTACTAATATTTTATTTTGGAAAGAATAAATCTATTCTTGTTGTACAACTTGCTTCATTCTCTTTTGAATCTCCGAAACTGTGTCCTCTCCATATTGCTCGATTAACCTGACAGCATCATAATCAGTCTGTATGTTCTTTTCAGGAAAAAGCTTAGCAAGCTTGGCTAGACTGCCTTCATCGAAAACTACGCCGCGATACCACTTCGGGTTGTAATATTCCACTTCGCCCTTTGCTTTATTGGCCAAAAGATAAGCTGGAAGATACTGCTCCTTCTTAGCATACAGGTCATAATTTTGGTAAAACACATTACTACTTCTCACAAAAACGCGGGCGTAATCAATGCCGTGCTCATCATAGAGCTCGCGTATCTTTTTGTCGAAGTTCGCAAGCATCTCTTCGGATTCATGGTATGCAAGAAGTTCGGCTGTGTTGACTAAGGCATATTTGTCGCTCTCTGTTTGGTGGTAGCCACGCCATGCATCGGTGTGTACAAAATGTGTTCGAAAATCTCCATCAGTCTCGTTTCTTGCATGGCTTATGGTATACGGAGTCTCGTCCTTTCCATAGAAAACTGTGGCGCACGGCTCATCCTCATTATAGCATGAATTGCACAACGGCTTGCCTTCGTAATAAGTTCCCTTGTCTCCGTAGTACGCTTCGCTTTTTCTTATCTTTGAATCGCACGAGTAGCATTTCACGTTATCACCTTTAGAATTTATGAACTTCTGAGAACATCTAAGTTATCGAAAGGCAGGAATTCCGATACAGCCGTTAACTCGCTTCTAGGTCTTTGTAATGATACATAAGGGATGGCCTAGTTTTCACTCCACATCAATATCTTCTTCATCTAGGTATTTTCGTCCCGCGATATTCTGAACGCATAGAGTCTATTTTGCTGATGATCTTTTGTGCATGTTCCTCTTTGATAACCGAAACATCATTCAGACGGGCGAGTATCGCAGAATATGTGGCTTCGACTAATTCAGTAAATATTTTGTAGAAAAGAGTGACCTGGTGTCTAGTCTTAAAGGAAATATCTAGTTCCCCGAAATTAGAAAGCAAAAAGTCAACTAGCTTTTTTTCTGTTACTTTTCTTGGAGAATGACTTATTGAAACCCTGATCGCCCGCCATTCCGTGCTGGGTTTGCCGCCTAGTAGCTCAAATATTCTGTAAACGTCAAGAAATTTCTCACGTCTCGAAGGTAATCCTATGTAACCTGTTAGCTTCCGAAAATATTCCAGAGCTTCCTTATTTTTGGAAATATTAAACACTATTATTTTTCTGTTTCTAGCATCATAAAAGTAGCCGAGAGACGAGTCTTTATTATAACCTAAGAATCTCAATGTATTAAATTCATATTTGAGTTCGTAGTGTTTCATATGTTCAGGCCTATTTTGATTTTAATCGGTTTTCTATAGGAATCTACGAAGTTTCTAAGAGATATCTATATCGCGCAATGTGAGTGCTGGAGGCGGAATTTGAACCCATCGGGAATCACCTCAGACACTTTCGACGTCGACCCTGTACTTCGACAGCAGTATGCTCTCCTGACCGAGATACTCCTTGAGCTTCCTTAGTTTTTCAGGCACGAGATAATCCTCTTCGGCGAGCACATTTATCATCAAACATTCCTCCGACTCGCCTTTCCAGTAGCCTCTGCCTGACATAAGCGTGTAGCCTTCCGGAAATGATTCATTCGCCCATTCGATAACTTTGGATAGATAGCTGTCCGAAATCCTCCTTGAGCTGTTGTCGCTTCCTATGTAGATCTCGTACCTGTATCCCATGCAATCACCTTAAATCAATTGTCAACGAGTAACGAAGTTGGTTGCGGATGCGGAAGTATGCCGATACTGCCTTTTCTGTTGCACACATGTTTCACTGGAAATTGAAAAGCAGAAAGCGATGTGTTTTCAGACTTCTCAGTCCCACCACGCCCTGACACCTTGATATTCCGTTCTGTCGAGTTCATCCGGCTCTAACGGCTTCAACTTTCCCTCGATTGCTCTGTACATCGTTTCTCTTTCTTCATGCGTGTACGGTCTGTTGTTCTCTGGATATTTCTTGGCGTAATTGCTTGCTTGATTTTGCCAATACGGCGGATTGATGTAGAGCACAGGCGAATACTCCCTGCCGAACTTCGCTTCCATGACGTACCCTTTATTGTGCAGATACCTCAGAGCATCCGCAACATCTTTCCCTTTGAAGTTGTTGTACCACTCTATGTCCTCGATTGCGTCTGCAAGCTCCAGCACTCTTTCGCCGTAGGTTGCGATTTTTGTATCAAGAAGCCGAGCGGGCATGTAGAAGCCTTCGCCGTAGATCAGTTTTACAAGCAGTTCTGTTACATTACGTGAATCTGTTGAATCCAGGAGCTTCTTCGTTATCTCTTTCTGCTTTCTCTTGTACGCTTCTTCCTCATCCGAATCATTCCCGAACCAAATCGGAGGACTCTCGTAGATGTTCTCTCCCATGCTCACTGCCTCCCAGTGATTTTCTTTATCGTCTTCACAGTGTACTCGATGAGTCCCATGCCTCCGGTAGCGTAGATTTCCAACTGCTTGTTTTCAGATACGAAAATCTCACCCCTGAATCCTATCGGCTGGACTTCTTTCACTGGATACTGCTCTTCGTACGCTTTCTTGACCATGTTTGACATTTCCGTGAAGCTGTAGGGCTTGGTTTCTATCTTCTCTTCGCCTGTGTCCAAAATGCCCTTGTTCTCTCTGTAAGGCAGATTGTACGCCAGGTATGCGTAGTCCTTCCTCACAGCCTTCGCAATCCTCTGCTTCAACAGTTCTTCGTAAGACATTGCAATCACCAAAAGAAATGATGGATTTCAGGTAGCCAATTGGTTACGGAGAGAGAGGAGTGCCGTTACTGCCGATATGGTATCGTGCCTTATGCTTCTCGAAAATGGAAATGTTTATGGAGTTAGCAATTTATTCAGCAGTCACCAATTGAATACTATGAACCTTGACGATTACCTTAGGATAATGAATGAGACTGGATTTTTCCTACAGATGCGTGTCGCGAAAGAGGCACGTGAAGCTGGATTCGACCTAGTCAAAGAAGAGATTGCCTTTGAGCATGGAGGGCAAACGGCAAAGCTTGACGTGCTCGCTGAGATTTCCTACTTGATGGGCAAAGGATACTTCAGGGCGTTCATTTTCATTGAATCGAAGAGGCATTTGCACGATTACAATTCTTGGATATTCTTCAAACCACAGGTGGCGAGAACACCGCCTCCTCCGTACTTACTCGGTCTGGGTGTCTTTGCGCATAACACCGCTTTGGATAGCTTCTATGCAAGCTCCGCGAGTAATCAGTCTAGTGCAGCGCTCACCTTGGCTCTTGTCCCGTATCCATTCTCCAAGCTGGCACCATTGGAAGTCGGAAACATAGGGATTGAAGTGAAGCTCTCAGAATCCAAGCATCGCATGGAGGAGTTGACAGAGGTTTCTAAGAAAGTGGTCGTTGCGACTCACGGCATGGCTATGGAACTAGAAAAAAGAGTACGAAAAAGTGCCGAAAGCCGAGAGGATACAGTCTTCTTCATTCCCGTGATAGTCACTACCGCGAAACTCTTAACCGCCCAAACCGACGTTTCGAAAGTTGCAGTGAGTGATGGAAAAGTTGCGAAGGAAGGGTTTGAACTGAGGGAGGTCCGCTGGCTCGTGTACGAGTATTCGCTTCCCGCCGAACTTTTGCTTCCTGTGAATTCTGGCAGCGATAGGTGGAGTTCCGAACGCGAGGACCTTCTGCGGAGAAGACACATCCTAGTCGTGAACAGCGAACGATTCAGAGAGTTCTTGGTGAACTTGAAGCAGAATCTGACGCTTCGTTCGTAGCAACGTCTCCTGGCTATTGCGTAAGCATTTTTAAATCGTAAACGCTAAACTTAATTTATGATCGACGAATCAACAGTTAGTTTTAAGAACCTCTTGCAGAAAGTAGCCGCAGAGAAGAACAAAAGAATAGACACAGCATTTGTTTGGTGGTATACCGAAACAAAATTCGGCAAAAATTGTGACATTCATGTGACAGATGGCTCAAGCGATGGCGGCATTGATGCTGTTGTATTTGATGATGATCTGGCTTACGTAATTCAATCAGAATTTTGCGGCGACTTGTTTCAAGGCAAACGCCCTTCTGCCTTATCGCCAAAAAAATATTCGCAATTTGATAGCACTGTTAACATTTTCAAAAATAGAAAGAACTTTGAAGAGTATCTCGGAACAGTCGATAACTCGCTTCACGCATTGTATAGGAAAGTCGCTCAAAAGTTCCAGAGGGACCCTGCCAAAGTCATATGGGAAATTACCACGCTACATAGCCCTTCTTCGTCTGGAGAAAAACGCTTAGAGAACATAGATTATCAAAATCTGCATTATCATGACTACAATTTCCGACTCTTTCAACTCAGTTTGGAAGGCGCTACTCCTCTAGCAAAACCTTTGGAATTGAATTTCGATCAACATTTTATCGTCGATGATAGTTTATTAGGGATAAAATCCTACATAGCACGGGCTGACCTGAAGGACTTCATAGACTACGTAGACCGTGATCCCAATTTTAACATTATTTCCCGAAACGTGAGAAACGAAATTAGAGGCTCGGAAGTAAATCCAGCAATTCGTGAGACTTACCTCGATGATCCCGAAGAATTTTGGTACAGCCACAATGGCATGACTATTATTTGCGAAAGTGCCAGCATCAGAGGCAACAAGATCTTGCTGAAAGGACCTAACATTATTAACGGAGCACAAACGATCCATGCCGTAAAATATCAGAAAAAAAGAGATCCTAAAGCCAAGGTTCTGGTCAGAGTAATAGAACTACCCTCTGAATCGGAAGATACAAAGAAATTCATAAACAAGGTTATCTTTAGAACGAATCAACAGAACAAAATTTTTACGTACGACTTGAAAGCTAACGATCCACTTCAAGTTGGTTTGGCTAGAAAGTATCTTCAGTATAAAATATTTTATGACAGACGAAGGGGCGACTGGGATCTTAACAAACGAGAGTACAAAAATGAAGGATTAGAGAGATTCAAATCTACAGACCTAGCCAAAATACTAATCGCATGCGAGTATAGTCTTGGCGGAGTCATAACTGCAAAAAAAGACATAGAGGCTCTTTTCACTGACAAGTATTATTACAGAATCTTCGACAAGCCTTTTGAGGAGATATTTTTCAAGCATGTGTTGTTCTACTCTGTCAAAGAGTGTTTGAGGCAAATTAGAAGTAAAAGAATTAAGCCCAGGTTAAGGAATACTGCGTTATTCACTTGTTTTGCCATCGTTTGGGAATGTCTAGAGACCTACAAAAACCTGAGAAATCTTTACGAAATAGGAAAGGTGGATCCATACAAGCTAGATCCCTATTACAATAGGCGTTCAGGCGATTTCATAAAGACTGTTCAAATGTTGTTTAAGGACTGTTGGAATAAATGGAAAATTGAAAATAGAAAAGTAGAAACCTTAAGGCCTACAGACTTTTTCAACAAGTCAAAGAAGTGGAATCTCCACCTAAGGAAAAAATTCGTACCCAAATACAGACATAGAATCCAGAGAAGTGTTGAAAGAATGATAGAGTAAACAATCGTATCCTCATCTCTTCAATTTCTGGTCTCTTAAGTTCCTCTCAATTTTTGCTAGGTATCTTCTCTAGTTTCTTAATCCACTCTTCTGATAGACCAAAAGTTCTTGCGCCATCTATGATAATCTGTTTGTATTTTCTTGTAGGGGGCGTGAATTCTCCTTTCTTGTTTTCACATACCGTATATGTTGTTACATTTTCGATTTTGGTGCCATTTTTTGATATTACCGACACAAGTATTTCATGATAATAACGAGGAGCACCTTCCTTTCCATCAATAGTCTTTTTGTCAACATCGTTAATGTCGAACAAAACTCCTTCAACATGTTCCCCTCGGGCAGGTTCTATGTTGGCCGCGCCTCCTTCCCTGCTGTGGGAATAGTAATTGAAATCCAGTTTGAAATCTCTGAGAAAGCATACCTTCGGAGACTTCGACTTTAAATCAATCAAAGGTCTACCTTCCCTTCTACAATGGTCGTCCAGATCTTTTTGATTCATATTGGAGCCGTAGGCAAAGTAGAGAACCATTTTTCAATCCTTCCCTAGAAAATAATTAGCTGCGCAGATTTCTTATTTATGAAGCCCGGCTCTTTTGTCCTTTGCTTTCCGCTTCCACTTTTCCGTTCAGAATAACCAATGCGTTCAACAGCTTATCAACAATTTCAGGAGACTTCGCAAGCTCCTCTGAGAGCATTTCTATCTTTTCCTTGATGTCATCTTTTCTCTGGTCTACCTCAACGGCAAATTTCAGATCTAACGCCAAACCACATGCATAACACAGCTTTGTTCCAGTTGTGTTCTTCTGTTTGCATCTTGGGCACATTACAAATGTGAATTCTGTCCCGTGTGGTTTTTCAACCTGAATTCCGTTGAGTCTTAAAATCGCATCATCCACATCTTTTGAAATCAGGTGTATGTATGTTGTAGGTTGTCCGCTGTCAAGAGCCCAGCCGGCAAACAGATTGAATTGATATCCTGTGAATCCCAGCCGTGCAAGCTCGGTCAAACGCGAGTGCCGAAACAGATACGGATACACCCTTTTGGTTATTCCCGCTCTCTTTGCAGCATGTTTTATTATCATTTTGAAAGCAGCATAACTCAGAAAACGATTGGGATTCCTTCGGTCAAAGCTTGGGAATACTGGCGCCTCTGGATCTGATTTCTTGGGATGCACGTTGAGCCATGTAGCCAGCAGCGGAGCGGATGCGAGGACTCTAATAGTTCTTTGCACACCTATCTTTCCGTCTACTGTCAGCAATGCGCCGTACGAATCGAATTGAACTTGCTTGATCTTGAGCGGAAGAATCTCCTGCGGCCTGCACGCGGACTCGTACAGTACTGCGATGAAAGCTTTGTCCCGCAGACTAATTGCGGCATCTATCATTCTCTCGACTTCTTCTTTTGTCAGAAGGTCTCCCGGTGTGATGGAGTTCCGTGCCTGACCGGGCTTTATCCATCTTACTTCTTCGGGATACTCCTCTGTCCCTCGCAGCCATTTGTAGAATATCTTCAAGTTGGTCTTCATTGTCCTCTTCGTGTGCTTTGTGTAATTCATGCTCTCCAATCTTCCGACAAGTTCTGTGACATCCTGTTTGGTTGTTTCCCTGAACGGCTTGCCCAGCAGCTTGGCGCACAGCTCCAATTGAGAGACGTATTTTATTACATTCGAAGGTGCAAGTCCGCGTGCCAGCATGTCGTGGGCAAATCTAACAATTAGTCCGTGATTCTCGTTGCTAAGTCCAGACTCGTGCAAGCGCGACATCAACCCTTCGAGCTTTCGTCTGAATCGGTAAATCTGTTCTCTCTCTTTCTCGTTCATACAATCACCTTGTATTTTCGTTTCATTATTCGCTGCGGAGAAGTAGCTGTGCCGATTCAACCGGCATTCGCAATGCAGGTATTGGCACGTGATTAGCCCGTGAGATATGAAGCTATGTTGATAGTGGGCTAGCGCCACATTCTCGGCACAATTTGTTCTCCGATAGTTCGCAGCAAAATATTGCCGCCGAAAAATTTCGGCACAAATCGGCAATGCTAATCTGTTGTCTTTCAGTTCATAAATTGATTCGTGTAGTGCAACATATAGTTTGCAACAGATATTTTCGAGCATAGCCTTTCAACATGAAATTTCTCGGCAGTATCGGAAGCTATGCGCATCGGCAATCAATACTCACACTAAATTCGCTAAATTTTCTAGGCGAATTGTGACGCTGACGAGGTGGTAGTATTACATGGACAAAGCTCATCGTCGGGGATGCAGCAGAGAAGCTGAAGGAGATCGAAGAAGGCTCAGTTAACTTAGTCATAACTAGCCCACCGTACTGGGGATTGCGCGACTACGGAATCAAAGGACAGCTCGGACTGGAAAGCACTTACGAGGAATACGTTCAGCACATTGTAGAAGTTGCGAAAGAAATTTGGAGAGTTTTAGCTAAGGATGGAAGTTTCTATATCAACCTAGGAGACACGTACTCAGGCGGCGGTTCTCACTCAAAGTCTAGCGGACCTGACACGTGGGGTAAGCGCTTATGTATGAAAGAAGGATTTCCAGACAAAAGTCCGCAGGCCTCGGTGACAAACATTGTTCCTGCAAAATGCTTGATAGGAATTCCTTGGCGTGTCGCAATTGCTCTGATTGACGACGGATGGATACTGCGAAACGATATCATCTGGTACAAACCAAACGCGATGCCTTCAAGCGTGAAGGACAGGCTGACGAACACTTACGAGCACATTTTTCATTTTGTCAAATCGAAGAAATACTACTACAATCTCGATGCAATACGCGAGCCGCACAAGACAAAATCTCAGAATTACAACGAGAAGCTCCATAGGTACATCAAAGAAATCAGCGAGCTGGCCAGACATAGCAGAGCGATTGGCTACGAGGGCAAATCCAAAAATAACCAAGGATGGGACCAGGCTAATAAAAATGCACATGCTCACAGGGATGCGACACAGGAAGTCATCAGCAAATATGGTTTGACGGGAGAACTTGCAGCGGCTTTGAGAGACTATGCGCAAAATCACTTGGGCAATCCATTAGGCAAGAATCCAGGTGACATAGTAAAACATGACGTTGCTGTGGGACGGTCTTCGAACAGTTCATATCAGGATCCACTGCACACGAAAGCATACTATCACAAGGGAAAGAATCCAGGAGATTTCTGGGAGATCAATACCAAGCCTCACCCTTTCGCTCATTTTGCTGTCTACCCTGAGGAAATATGTGTTAGACCAATTCTTTCATCGTCAAGAGTCGGAGATGTTGTTCTTGACCCTTTTATGGGCAGCGGGACAACTGGAGTTGTGGCTAAAAAACTAGGAAGGAATTTCATCGGAATAGATCTCAACAAAGAATATGTAGAGATTGCAGAGAAAAGAATTGCTGTAGCAGAAGAATGCTCTTCAATACCTACTACTATTTTGGAACCAAATCGCAACCAATGATAACTGTACGAAAGCAAATATTGTTCGAAGCATTGTGCCTTGTTGGGAACCATTACTCTTTCTTTTCGGTATTTACATGGTATATTTCTATAATGTCGCCTTCCCTCGGATGGTTTGGTGGATCCATTCTGTCGTTTCGGAAGTACATTACAACCTCTTTCGCGTCATAGGGATCTCTAGGAAAACCCTCGCATTTTTCTCTGACTAGGACCGCTATGTATTCCCATACCATGCTGCTCAGGTAACTGTCCTGATTGTCTGCCAGTTTGGTAACTCTTCCTCTCCAAAGAAGGCGTTTGCCAGAACTTCTGTTTGTGATGAAATCACCATAATTAATTAGTCCTCGAAGGGATAAATAGTCGTGTGTTCCATTTTTCTGTGGTAGTCTTGATGTATGAAGATCTTTCTCCTCACCAATTGGCAGAACTCGAAAACATAGTAGAACAATATGTCAATGAGTTTGGAAAAATGGAGAGTGAGATCGAAAGTATACTGGAAACTTCTGCTGTAAAGAACGTTACAACACTAGAAGCTCATCCAATTGATGTTCAGCAGCAAATACTCGTGGTTCGAGACAGGGCGTTATCGACAGGGTATGTAGCGATATCGACAATTTCAAACCTTATTCAGAAATTCAGAAGCGCTCCTTCAAAATTGTTGCAGATATTCATTCGTCTTGTGAACCGCTTCGTATCTCTACTAACCAAGTATGTCGGTCTTTTTAAGATAGACTCGATTGAGATAACGATTAGCCTTAGTCCTTCAGTCGTAGTAACCCTCAAACCATAAAATCAAAATTAACTGTGAGCTAGGCTGACTCAACCAAAATAAGTAATGATGACATATCCAATAGTCATCTTTCGCACGCAATTTAGACTCTTCTTCTTGAGCAATAATTCGCTTTTTAGTGAGAGCAATTATCCAACTGTCCTACTCAATTAATTCGCAAACTCTTCCCTGTCCATCTCAATCGCTCTCACCAAATCTATTTCATGTGGGCTGTAAATTCAATCCGGAAGCAACAACAAGTACGATGTGCATTCAGACGATTCTCCACCCTTTCCCATGACAGGACGTGCACGGAACTTTTATTTTGACACCATTCGCGGCCTGTACAAAATATCCACCTGTTCCATCGCAGTCTTTGCACGATTCCAGTTTCTGCGTACGATTCACTTGGAAGGTGTTCACCTTTGCCCCTTTGCACACTGGACAGGTGAGTGCATCTGTGACACCCAGTTCAACGGCCAGAGAGTTGATATCCCCTTTGCAGAATAAACATGGTTTCTTGAGCAGTCTCACAGACTCTCGCCCTCTTTCGCAAGTCTATTGTTCCACGAGTTCATACACGCGTCCTTTGTTGGTCCCGATTGCTTTCACCAGATTCCTTTCGCACAAGCTTCTCATATAATTCCTAAAGGTTCGCTCGGCCTTCGCGAATCGTGTCCTCTCGCAATACGTCTTGTACAACTGGCCTCCCTGCATGCTGTGTTGTTCTTTGAGAATTTCCAAAATTATCTTTTCATCAGGACTCAGCTCTTCTTCCTTTTTCTGAATTTCAGGTAGATCGCTTTCATCAACGCAGTCTTTTTTGAGCTCTATCGCTGTCAGTGCAGATGCCAATAACAATGATTCACCATAGCCAATGTTACCGTTGCATAGTTGTGTTATTTTCGTGACAAGCGATTCTTTGTAGCATCCTTCGCCCAACAGGTGCCTAGCTTTCGAGTGCATTATCTTGAGAATCTGTTCCTGCGACCAATTCGCAAAGTGAATAGTATTCGCAAAATACGATTGTGATAGCGCACTCACTTTGTTGATGGCCTTTGCCTCGTCTGACACCAAGATAATAGTGAAACCTATCTCCAATAGATGATCAACAATGTCCGGCTCTTTCAATGCTTGCAGGTGATCGAGCGCTATGACCTTAAGGCCTTGAATTCTCTCGCGCTCTTTCTTTAGCCTTCTCACCAAGTCGTAATTGGATCTTGTTTCAATGAATATTTTCTGAGCGAAGTTGGCGTTTACCTGGTCTATGATTTCCCTCAAGATAGGATACTCGGTTTCGCAAAATGCACAGCTGATGTAGATTGCTTTGTGACGCGAATCGTTGAACTTAGCGATAGCTCGCTTTACTGCAGTGGTCTTACCGGTTCCGATAGAACCGTGAATGTAAGTATTGATTCCATTCTCCATGCTCATTAGTATCTTCTGCACTTCTTCGTCTCTGTATAGCAGCCTTGTTTCAGTTTCTCGCAGTGTTTGAAAGTTTATTTTCAGTTTGTGTTCTTCGATCATAATATTGTATGTGAATCTTGGGTACTACATTGGTTACGAATGCAGACAATTGCCGATACCGTTATAATGTGATTTGTATTAGGCGGTCAATTCTTTTGCATAGAACGTTCGTTATAAAAAGCAATACAACATCCCGGCAACAAATTAGTTATGAGAAGGAAGGATGTTCACATAAGGAAGGAGATTCTTCAATCATTGGATCAAGGTCCGAAGACAGTCAATGAAATAGCGAAAGAGATTAAGGCGAACTGGCTCACTGTGAAGCATCACTTAGACTGGTTGCAGAAATACAAGCAAAAAGTAAGAGTGATCAAAAAGAACAAAAGGCTAACACTTTACGAGATGTGGAAGAGAGCAAAGTGAATTACTGAAACGAATTACCAAGATTCAAGGGATAGAAGCCGGGATTAAAACTATCGACTGGTTTGAAAACAGAACTGGCTGCAAGCTAGCATGATTTTGCGCACAGAAGTATCCTCTCGAATATATATTTTGCAGCACGAAAAAGCATTTGAATACTTTGCGACAAATTACCAATAAATCAATTGTAATAACTAAAAATCGAAAAGGCCAGAAAATGAAGATAATCAGGGTTTCCGTTCTCAGCGAGCAGGGCAGAGTGACTGTTCCTGTAGAAATCCGCAAACGTTGGAATATCAGCAAGAAAGCAAAAATCGCTTGGTACGATTCTGAGGGCAAAATTTATGTTGAGGTAATAAAGTGAATGTAAAATTTATTGCGTCAATCTCAATTTTCATAATCTTACTAGCTGCTTCACTTGTTTTCGCTCAAACCCAATCCCATCCCCTCTCGCAAGTCAGCCCAATCGATGCCAACCTGAACATGCAAACATACAACATCAGCAACATAAACTATGTTCTTTACAATACTGGAATAATTGCTGGCGGAACTAGAGGCATACCTACAGCCGACATACAGAGCTCAGCAGTAACGGGCAGCAAGATAGCAAGCAACACTATTGATACTGACAAGTTTGTTAATCCGCTTGCTGGACCGCTGAACATAGCAGGAAATGTTAATGCTTCTGCTTTCTATGACAGGGAAAATTCAAATTATTTCGCTGATTTGGCTAGTACTGGTTATTCATTATTAGTAGCAGGTAGTGTCGGCATCGGCACCACTTCACCTGTTAAAAAGCTGGATGTAATCGGAGATATCAATGCTACTAGCAATGTGTATGGAACGACTGGTTTGTGTATTGGTACTGATTGCAGAACTTCTTGGCCCAGCGCAGGAATTTCTGGTTCTGGGACAGTAGGCTACATCTCGATGTGGAATGGAAGCAGTAGTTTGAATAGTTCTGTCATTTATCAATCAGCAGGCAACGTGGGCATCGGGACTACTGACCCAGCAGGTTATAAACTAAGAGTAGCTGGCACTGTAAGAGGCTCTAGTTTTACTGATGAAGAAAACACAGGCTACTATGTTGATCCTGCTTCAACAAGTAATGTAAACGGTCTCACAGGAGCTGGTACATTTTCATGGAATGGTGTTCAAATTCAAGGTACTGCTGGCAGAAACTATTTTTATGATTCAGAAAGTACAGGACTAAAATTAAGGGTTGGCGTAGCTTGGGGTAAATCTGGTATATATGCAGAAAATGGTGATGTTGTTGTCGGTGCATCAACAGGAAAAGTAAGCATCCAAAGTGATGCAGCTTATTTCAGTAATGGAAATTTATACGCTCCAATCTATTACGACAAAGACAACACAGCTTACTATCTCGACCCTGCAAGCAACTCTGTTATGAATACAATTAATAGTGGTACACCAATAACATCAGCAAACATCGGCTCCCAATCAGTAAACTATGCAACCACCGCGGGAGGGGTGTCGTGTCCTTCAGGCTTTACTAATATGGGCACTTACTGTATTCAGACAGATGAGGCAAATTCTGGAAATGCTTTATCTTGGTGGGCTGCCGCTGATTATTGCTATGATAATTATGCAGGCCATCTGTGCTCTTCGTCAGAATGGTATATTGCTTGTGTTAATAACAAACTAACAAACGCAATCGATGATTACGAATGGGTTGATGCTTGGTGCCGCGACGAGGTCGACCCCCTGATCCTCGGGGGTGGGTCCTGCACCAACAAAATCTGCTTCCCTGCCGACTGGAACTATAACTTCCGCTGCTGCAAATGGTGAAATGAAATGAAAAACCATCAGGATGAACAAATCCAAATACTATGGTGCGCTAGGAGTTATTGTTTGTCTGAGTTCTCGCCCGGCTCATAATTCGCATTTCTATGCATCTAAGACACAGAATGTCCGTTCAAAAATTCAATCAGATTCGTGAGTGCTTTGAGACAGTCACCTTTGATGTTCATGCCTGGTTCGTCCACCTTGTCGAGATGAATGTAGTCATTTCGAATCCTGCGGATAGTGTCAAGTTTCTTCCACTCCTCATCGTTAAGGATTCCGATATCCCTCAGTGCTTCAAGTCGGTCATAGAGGCCAAGTCTCTTAATGAACCCTGATAGTTCGTCCACTCCTTTTGACTGGAAATGTTTCTCCAACAGGTGAATGCTCACATACTCGGTGATTGTTCCGCATAGGGAGATGCACGAAGTCCATTGGCCGTTCACATAATGATCCGCAGCCTCTTTCAGCCTGTCCATTATCCACGGCGGGACATTCTGTAGGGAAATTGCAGGCATGTTTTTAATGTTGATTAGCTTTAACTCATCTGGCTGAACGTTTCTCGTCCAGACCGCGCCCTTCCATTTGCTTAGAAACGCCTGTTTCTGTCCACCTGTGAGAGACGCCACATCCGCAGGTATCAGGTCGGGAAGAGTGTTCCAGTAAAACCATTGCTCGTTCTGTTGCATGTTTCGTCCTACCTGAGTGAATTGTATCATTCTATTTTATAAAACAAGAGAGATAGCGAACAGTATCCTGTGGTATCGGCATCCCTGCACTTCGATAACCGAGAATATCTCAGCAATCCAATATTCTCTTTGGTGATTAAAATGACAAGAGCATATTGCCTAAGATGTGAAGAAGTCAGAACAGACAGCAGAGACGACGCATGGGGATTTGTCTGGTACGCAGGCGCACCCATTTGTCAGCGCTGCCAGTCTGTAGTTGAAATCACATCAAACGGACAAGAGAATGAAGTAGAAGAAATAGATCAAGAGCACGAAAACGGTGGGGAGAGCTAAGATTCATTTCTGTTAGGATTGCCGTTAAAACTAGAAACTTAATCTCCGCTTAGAACAGAAAAATCTTTGCCATCAGTTCTGATCTTGATGTCCCCGGAATCCAATGTTGTATAAACTTCTACATTCTTAGCTTTCAATCTGTTTATGGTTTCCAAATGAGGATGGCCGAATCTCGCATTGCCTGAGGCGCCCACACTACATATAGCGATTTTGGGATTAACAGAGTCTAAAAAATCATTGCTTGTAGACGTTCTGCTACAATGATGTCCAGCCTTCAAGATGACAGCTGAAACGTTTAATCCTGATGCTAGAACGCTATTTTCACATTCTACTTCACAATCTCCGGCGAACAAAAAGCTGACATCACCGAATTCTATTTTAAGAACTACGCTGTTATCATTTTCTTTATCAAATTCTAAAGGTTGATTTGGGTTTAGAACTGTGACTTTTGTATTATTGTTCAGCCAGTAGATTTGACCTCTCTCTACAATCGTAAAGTTCTTTGTCGTAGCTAAAGAGCCATAATCCTGATAGACTTGAGACGTTCTCGTAGAACCAGAATCCCAGACATCAAGAGTATATGGTGCGCTCAATATAGAAGTCAATCCGCCTATATGGTCTTCGTCATGATGAGAAGCTACTATGATATCTATCTTTGACGCGTTTATTCTAGACAGATAGTCCAAGACAACTTGTCCGCATTCTCGGCAGCCCGCATCAATCAACATATCTTTGCCATTGGTATCGACGAAAATCGCATCTCCTATATCTACATAAATAAAATGGACTGTTACATTATCAGAAACACTAACTGTTCCTACATTTCCCATTTGAGTTGTAGTAACAGGGATTTCTCGGGTTGACGCAGGTCGGTTTATTTCTTGAGTAGTACAGCCAGCTAGAAACAAAATAATTGTAACCAAGAGTGATGTTGCCACTCTACTCACATATTTTTTCACAAAAGGATGCGACTCTTTCATGAATAACTATTCTTCTTTCGAATTTAAATACGAGCTTCTAGTTGGAAAACTGATGGCAACGATTATCGTGCTCGATCGATAAGAGACAAAACGGCACGTACAACGGAAAGATAACCTAGTGAGCATACTTCAATTCTACAATTAGAAAGCGAATAGCATATGAGTGCATTCTCAAACAACGATGAGGGAGTGAAACAAAACGTAATGGAGAGGACAATGATGGTGAGGAGAACGAACAAAACGGATTGTTCCGTTAAATGAAGGTACATACTTTTTCGAGGGTAGGGGATCAAGATTTTCGAGGAAAGTGGGAAGCAAATGTTCAGAAAACTTGGAAGAAGGCTGGAAGCTGGAACAATCATCAGCTCATTGTTGCTATGCAATACGACACGACCATTTACTCGTTGAGTCTGCTAGGCTTTGGATACGCAATATCTATTGTGTTTCATAGTTTTCACAGCAAACAGCTGGAACGAAAGACTGGGAAAATAGAATGCGAACATTTGAGTCATAGCGGAAACAAACTTTCCAAATCGGCTCGGCTCGTACTTCACATTTCCTCTCCCCTTCCGCAAAAATTTCAACCCGTTTATTCCACGTACCTTGAAACCCAACTTTCGAAGTTCTTCAACTTCCCAACCTGATTTGTGTATCTGGAGCGGGTTTTTCTCACATTCTTTAAACCCACCTGAACTGTCAGGTGTGAAAACCAAGCCGTTTGGAGTGAAAACCACGACCTTTTTCCTAGCCCATAATTCCATTTTCTTGATTAAAGATAAACCATCACTTTTGTTTAGGTGTTCTAGCACATCCAATGCAACTACAGCGTCGAAAGAACCTGTTTTCATCTTGAGCTTCCTTATATCTTCGATAATGTACCTGTCGTGAATTCTTCTCCGTTTGCTCTCTTGCATGTATGGCTTGAATAACTCCACCCCGACCTTGTAATCGGCTTTGACAAACTGTATTGGCGAGTTATTGCCGCAACCCAGGTCAAGCACCGAATCGCACCCGTTCAATTGTTTCGTTAGATAGGATGTGTAGAAGATAGGGCAGACCTGTCTGTACATACGCCTAAGATAACCGAAAGATCGGATAAAAAATCCGTACCCCATTAAAGGTATTTTATGGTCATATTGGAATAAATACTTGCCACATGTTCTGGAGCATGCCTTAGCGCATCGCGACCTGCTTAGGCAAGTGTTCTCGGGTTAGTCGTAAACAAAAGAGACAAAAGGAATAAAGAATGTCAATAAATAGATTCGAATTAAGAAGGCGGCACACTGGCTAAGAACACGGGATTATCTCTTAAATCAACATCGCAATTTTTCAAGATTAAGAAAACAAGATACTTCCTCCAAAGTGGGATGAAGTCGTGCGCGATTTCTAAAGCTACAAAGCAGTAACGGCATGCATCCGTGTCGGTAAACCAAATGCATTAAGAATTCCAAAGTGTAGAGCATGGACTGGAATTTTCCAAAGCCTGAAGAAGACTCTTGGTACAGGAAGGCGTACGATCACAAGTATGGCAAGGGGGCATTTGAGAGAGATTTTCTTAACAAACAGAATGAAGAACAAACTCAAAGTGACACTACGATTCACTCGGATTTTATCGAGGTGACTTCTCCGTTCAAGCAGCACTGGAATTCTGAGCACAATGTCGGCGTCTTAGAGAGGAATGGAAAGTACATCGGAGTCTGCGTTCTTGCTGCGAAAGAAGTTGTTGACAAAGAAAGTTTCGTAAGAAAATTCGGGCTAGATTTCAGAAAGGACATTCAGTGGGCCGCTGCGTCGAGCCTCATCGAGCATCTGTCGCGCTCGCCATTGTTCAAAGCAGTGCTAATCACAACAAGAAAGATTCCGTTCAGTCTTCAACCCGACACGCCGAAAGGACTTGAAGGCCGAAAGAATTGGATCGAAAGAAATCTTCACTATCACAAGGAAGTTTTGGATACACTCAACACCGATGTGAGAGCATCAAGAGAATCTGGAATGTTTCCTGTTCCTGAAGAGTTGTTGAAGAGGCAAAAGGATGAAAGTCTAAATGTTACGAGATTTTTGGATAAAAAGAAATCGATAGAGTCGCAGATCCAAGAGCACACAAAGCCATACCACGCAATAAAGGACAATGTACTTGCCGCAGCTTTGTTCTTCTACATCTACACAAGCATTCACGACACTTTTGAAAAGGCTGTCGAAGAGATCATATCAAGAAAACAGGCAGCCAAAAAAGAAGCAGCGCTCACGTACTTTGTGAAATGTTCTGACGTTACGGATCCAGTGATAGTCTTCAGCCCTTCGTTTCCTCCGTACTGGGAAGAAGTTGACAAGTACTACAATCTTGCATTAGGGAAAGATGCTGCAGGTTTTGAATCTGACAAAGGAGTTGCATTAGTTCTCAGAAAAATGTTCACCACGGCTCTAGAATTGCCGGAAGACGAAGTGGTGATAGAAGAAAAGATACACATACCTACGGATGAAGTGAGCATTGAGGGACCACGGAAAGCGTTCATCGGATATGTTGCCTCTTCAGTTGTGAAAAATCAGGTTACTAAAAGAAGAGTCTACTTTCCACTCGATATTCTTACAAGACATGCCGTTACTTATGGGGTTACTAGGTCTGGCAAGAGTTTGTTGGCACTGATTCTAATTAGAGAAGCGTTGGCAAACGGTATCAAAGTTGTTGTGTTCGACCCGCATGGAAGCATCGCAAACAGACTCGAACAAAGGGACAATCTGATGATTTTCAGAGTGAGCGGAGAAATCACAGATAAGCTCAGAGAAATTTACAACACAGCAAGTCCATGGGAAGAGACGACTGCGTTGAGACTGCTGGTAGTGCTTGATGAAACTAGACTATTGAGAGCAAGGAATCTGGTTAACTGTTTGAACGAGCTGGGAAAGCGAGGCGTAGGGTTTCTGCTTATCACTCAGTATTCTACAAGCCTGCCTCCGGAAGCGAGAAACGTCGGGAGCTATTTCATACTCAGCGCAATGACGGAGGTCGAGATGGAAAGGTTTCGGGAGGTGACTTTGCATCCAAGCTCCAATCTGATATCGAGATTGCCGAGAGCAACCAGCTTTGTATTCAGTCCGTATTTTTACAGCGAGCCGTTTTTCGTGAGGCACAGGTTTGTTGAGTGAGGTGGGAAAATCCCACTATGTCTCCATATAGCAAAAGGTGGGAAACATGGGATGGATTGTGAGATTGAATGGAAAGGGAAGGATTGTGATTCCTGGAGAAGTGAGAGAGAAACTTGGGCTTAGGAAAGGTGACAGTCTCGTACTAGATATCAGAGACAACGAAATCGTGCTTATAATACTTGAGACTAAAGAAATGAAAAATACTAACCACAATCAGTTGGCTAATTTTCTCAAGAAGAACATTAGCAGAGTTGTCTAATCGATTAAAAGATTGAACAATACAAGTTTTTGAATTACTGCAACACAATAATAATCATTGAGCCCAGTAATCAAATGAGCTCATGACGGAATTAGGCGACAATTATGAAGATAGCGGTTATCAGCGATGCGCATCTGTTTCAAACTTTTGCAGACAACTACGATTCGGTAAGAGATTTCGAGCGTGCAATTGAGGAAATAAGAACGAGAATATCCCCGGATATGTTGTTTTTGGCTGGCGACATGTTCGACTACAAGAAAACAGAGACAATTTACGTTAGGCATTACGAGGGCGAGAGCCACATGATAAAGATTCGCGAGATCGTACGAAAGTTTGGAAAGCCAGTATATGCCATTCGAGGAAATCATGACAAAGAAGAGATACTGACTGGCTTGGAGCAAACCGTCGAAAATTTCCATTATGTAAAGAATGAGGCGCAAAGTTTCGGCGATTTTTCTGTCTGCTTTATGGACTCCTTCTACGAGACAGGCGGATATACAACCGACGTTGTGCAAGTCGTAGAAAACTTTCTCAAAGAAGTGATCGCGAAAATGAAACGATGGAAAAACACTCTAGTTCTGTTATGTCACGAAACATTTGCACCCTACAAGAATGCTATGCCTGACAGTATCATCAAATTCCTCAAGAAGAATTTCGACCTAGTATTGGCCGGCCACATGCACCTATGGGACAGCAAAGCGTACGATTCTGACGGCATGATCTGCTTACCCTCTCTCTTGCCTTCTAAAATTATAAAGGGAAAATATTCTACGGGAAGATACGAATGGGCTAGCAAAGATTCCGGCTTTAAAATGGAAATGATTGACTCACCGTTTGGCTACGCAGTTTTGGATACCGAATCTAAGAAAGCAGAATTCTATGAATTCACGCCGTCCAAGAAGATAGTGGAAGTAAGTCTAGACATTACCGATCTGTCGCTAGAAGAAGCACGCAAAAGACTGAGAACAATATTTACAGAAATAGACGGGAGAGACGATAGGAAAGATTTGATTATTCTGCCTCAGTTGAAAGGAGAAATAAGTTTCTTCCCATTGTACGTCGAAAATGTCAAGGAAGATTTTCCGGAACTCTATATCGACAGTATCAGGTATGAAGAAACGATTCTAAAAAGTATCCTACGTCCTCAGGTCGTCTCCGCCCCAACCCTGACTGTTGAACAACTGCATGAAAAGATGAAAAATGAAATACCGAATCTGATTGAGGAAATCAAAAGGAAAGGCGTAGGAATAGATGAAAGTGCTCTGTCTGCGATTTTAAAGCAACTTCTCGACGAAGAATTAATTGACAAATCCCTTTCGGTTCAACAAATCAGAATAAGACTCCAAATGATTCTCACGCCTATTATTGAAGCAATCAGCAAAGTAACAAAACAGGAAAGGCCGGCAACCTTCGAGGATAATCTGGCCAATTTCCTTAAGATGGTGAAATAATGCGGTTTGTCTTCGTTGATATCAGCAATGTTCTCGGCTTACGAGGAAGCATAAACTTCCTGAAAAACCCGTCGCTACTCTACGGCAGAAACCTGGCGGGCAAGACAAACGTAATAAATTTGATTCGATACTGCTTTGTGTCAGGAAAGTCCGGTAAGAAATACAAAGAAGAAAACAGGCTGAGCAAAGATGAATTGCTTCTTAATCAGTCCAAGGATGGCAAGGCAACATTCTATCTTGAACATAAGGACAAACTCTTCAAACTGGAGTACCAATTCAGACGCTCTTACAATACTGTAACCCAAAAAGTACACTTGTATGAAGCTTCAGACTTCCGCTCATTAAGCGGGGATACAGAAGATATTCTCAAGAGTATTAGATGGGGAGAACCGATCGCATCGAATCTTAGCCAACTAAGAGAGAAGCTTGTTGAGTTGCAAATCTATTCCGACATGATTGACATTCTGATTTCTCCTTCAAACGTGAGGAATTTTACGGAAGCCATCAACAAAGAATTGGTCACTATCCCGGACATAATCGCTAAACGAATTTCAGACCTTCACAACGGAGCTGAAAAGCTATTAGGCAATTTTCAGAAACTCCAAGCCGTGTTAGTGCAAGAAAAAGAAAATTATCAAAGCAGATTGAATGAACTGAGAAACGAATTTCAAAAGGAATGTTTGAAGAGTTCAGAAGAGATCGCAGGTGTCTTCATTCTAGGAAAAATTTCGAGAAATCTTGAAGAAGAATCGAAAAACGCAGATCAAGAGCTATCCCAACTCCCTTCAAGGGAAACACAACTTGAACTTTTGAAACAAAAATGGGGGTCAGAATTTAGAGACAAGTTTCAAAAGATTAGTGATGCAAAAAGCGTACTCCAAGAAGAGAAGGAGACCATAAAACAAAGAGAAGATCTGTCAGCTCTAACAGCGGATTTGGACACTGTTAAAGACTGGAATGCTAAATTCAAGAGCCTGCCTTCGAAAGAAAACATACAAGCTCTGATGGATTTTAAGCTCCCTTCTGAGAAGGAAGTAGATTTCCAACGTTTTCTCAATCCGCAACGAATTCAGAGTATTTTTGATTTGCTGAAGAAAGCGAAACGTGGCTTGAGAAAAGTCTCAGAGATAGCAAAGAAGTACAATGTCATCCCTACACTTGGCGAGGTTCGATCTTTGGCCTCGTCATACAAGAAACTTGAGAAGGCTGTGAAATCTCCTCAGGATAAACCGAAGGGTGATCAAGCCGTAATCCTCTACTCTGAGGAGGATAAACAATCTGAAGTCTATTTGCCCATTGAAGCCCTCACAGTAAATCCCAACTATCTTAAGGGCATAAAACCCACTCCGTCCGTCTACAAAACTAAAGACTTGAGCAAGAAAGAACTGGAAAAAATTGCTATTCAAATAAAACGCAAAGCAAACGATTTAGAAGAGTGCAGAACTAAGTTAGGCTTAGCAATCGATAACAATGAGCAGGTTAAACGGTCATCGCCATCGCTTGCCAGCGAAATAAGCTATTTACAAAAAGATATGACAGACAAAGAGAGTAGTCTAAATTCTCGCCTTTCGAACTGGCAGACCAACTATAAAGTTTTGTTGAACACTTTTGGGATAGAGTATACTCAACCTAACTTAGAAACGGTTGATGGCATAAGAGAGTTCGTTTTGTCTCTGCATGAAACGCTGGATGAAATCGAACCTAGATTCAGTTCTGAATTAAAACGAGCCCTTGCTTCCGCAGGAATAGAAATACCGCGCGAGTTTGATATCGAAAGAATGACCAGCGTAGAAGATCTTTTGACAAAACGTGGCGCAGAGCTTTTAGAGAAAAAGGAACGATTGGAGAAAGTCAAGATTTGGATTAACGCGAATTTGAACGAAGTGAGAGCGGTCGAGGATAGACTTCTAACAATATCTTTCATGGAAACAACGATTATTGTTCTTCAGACAATTTTGGAGAAAATTCAAGACTACAGCAATCTAGAGGCAATGTCAGAACAAATTGCGCAACACATTGAGGAGAATGTTAGAAGGTGCGTAGAAATGATACTACCGGAGGAAACGGTCGGGTTTAGACACATCGGTAAGGGTCAGTTTTCAGTTGAAACAACAAACGGTGAACCAATTACGCACCCAGGCGGCTCACATAAAGCTGTAATCAGTTTGGGCATTATGCTGACTCTCTCTCAAATTTTCGATTTGCCAGTCGTACTAGACGAAGCCACGGATAGATTTGACTACATAACGCTGCCGAATACGTTTAAGTTCGTTCACATGCTTGCCAAGAGTGCCATGAATCTGCAGATATGCTTTGTCAGTTACAAGACTCTTAACATAGAAAAGAGCGAAGAAATCATTGATATCATCAAGGATTGGAATATCTACTTGCTTGAAAGAAAGGGCAAGTTGCAGAAGGAAATAATTCAGATAGCAAACGTAAGTCAGATTTTAAGTTAGATACACAATGCATTATGTGATTATTCCAGGAGCGGTGAGATTAAGCGTTCACAAGAGCAATGACGTATAGCGCGGTCCTTGTTCGCCCTTCTCCTATTCAAAGATTCTGGAGCTTGCTGGATATTTCCGAGGATTCTTCATAACTGAAAGTAGACGTTCCCTTAGTGCGGGCTTGTACACACAGTTAAGGAGGAAATTCTTCGTTACAAGCAATATATCCTTCGCATCGTCCAAAATGCCAGTGATGAATTTCCGTGATTCAGTATCAAGCGTTCCTTCATAGATGATCACAACAGAATCTGACTTGACTTCGGGCATGTACTGCTGATAGACTATCACTTCTTTTGGAACACTTTTTTCCCAGCTCAAACGCGTACCCCATTCCCCTATGCTCTTGCACTCGACAAGGCTCTCTATGCCATTGATAACGAGTATGTCCGGGTTGTTCTCGAAGAACCGCATCACGTATGCACGAACACATCTATCTGCAAGTTGCCCCTGATACTTTACAGCATTGAGTTTGAGAAGCTTCAAGAGCAGGGCAACTTCCTTCTCGAAATCGCTGCGGAATTGGTTCATTATCCCTACTGACGGAATCAGGTCTTGGACTTGTTGCAAAATAGGATCGGATAAGGCCGTACTTTTCGAGAATTCGCTCGTAACCGTCGTACGAATCTTTACTCGTTCCGTTTCCAAAACCATCTTGAGCTGTTCGACCTGTTCCTTCACAAGTCTTTCAACCACGTCTTTCGCATTAAGTCTAAAAGGTTTGACAAAAATTGAAAGAAAACTCAGAACTTCCTCTTTTTGTTCAGGTGGCACATCATAGTCCCACGTAAAGTCAATGGGTACAGCCAGTTTCGAGTAGTCCTCGGGAAAATCTATGCCGAGCTTCTTCTGCATAGCCACAACCAAGTCCGAAACTTTAGACTGAACCAATCCAGTCCTAAAACTCAAATCTAGAAATCTGCGATTGATATGCAGACCGAAAAGACCGGCGTATTGATAGAAAATGAGAATGGCTGCTTTTGCGGTCGGAAAGCTTCCAAGATCGTTAAACCAAATTGGCAACTTTTGTTTGTACAAATTAAGAACGCGTTCACCCACGCTCGTGAGGCTGTACCACCTTCCTAACTCTTCAACAACCTTGAATTGTACAAGCCCCAAGGACTCGCACCAGTCCAGTAGCGGTCGAATGTTTCGCGTCATGTTCTTTCTTGCTTCGTTGCCTATTTCAAACTCATCGTAGAATTGGTCCAGCTTGTCAGCCTCAAGTCCGCCATAACCAGAAACAGAATTGAGAACCCTGATTGCATTTGCGTCAGCCAGCAAAGGATCACATTTCTTGGCTCCGTTAATTACTGCCAACTGATGCTCGTGGAGCCAAGGCTTGCTCTTGAGTGCGTGAAGTGCGTATAGGCATGGACGCGACCGAAGATCGCTGTATTGTCCTCCTGATTGAATGTCGTATGGATTCGTAAGTTTCACACGCATTATTTTATCCGTGAAAATGGCACCTTCAGTCTCGTCTTTCGGACATTCTTCCCTCGCTTTGTAAGAGCTTAACATTCTGCCTACTATCGTCGCAGTGTAACCAAAAGGCCTTCCAATTCTTGAGAGTAGACCCATGTACGAAGCAGTCAACAGATGGTCTCGTGCCCGGCGCATTATTCTGTCCTTGATCTTGAACCTTCGGAGCTTGCTTAATCCAGTCTTGGCTAGAACCATCCCTACTTCATCATCCCCAGGCATCTTGCCCCGTTTGTTCATTTCCGTGATGGAATTTACGATGGTTCTAATTCGGAAAATGTTGTGAACCCTCGTGATGGGTTGCATGAATCGAAGTTGTTTCATTCTCATACGCATCAACTCTTTCTCAAGATGATAATACTCTCCCGTGATATGGTTCTACCAGTCGGAGTCGTCCAGGGGATTAGCTTCATCGGTATCTCTCTAAAGTATGAGACTTCATGAGAAAAACCTGCGGCTTTCGCAAGCTCCACAGTCACTTTTTCCATGTCCAGAGGCATCTTGCGAATGGATCTGTCTCCTATGACTATGCAACATGCCACATTGTCCTTGAGTACCCTATGCATCTCATGCATGGTCTTAAGGTAATCAAAAAAGAATGGAATGGCATCTCTTGCCCTCGCAGGGTCACGCTTCAAAATTCTTCTCAGTAGATGGCGGGCTGTTTCAGAGGGCAATTCATCGAGACTCTGAATGTTCCTTGAGTTTGTACCGAGCGCTCTTGCTTCGTTGGCCTTTAGCTTAGAGCTATTCATGCGAAGCCACGCTACAGAAAGCTTTGACCACCTTACGTAACCAACGGTGTTCTTTTCCTCACCGTACGGCGGAGAAGTTACGACCGCATCAAAACTATTATCCGAAAACGGCAGTGCTCGTGCATCTTCTTCGTGAACTTCAGTTATTGCCTTGGTCAGACCAAATGAATCCGCCATCTGTCTCAGACGGCTGACATATGCTGACATACGCGTGACCGAATCGATCAGTTCATCACGAAATTGACTCAAGACATTAGGATTAAATCTAGCAAGTTCATTCTTGTGAAGAATTCTGATAAATCGACTTGAACGACGATCAATATTCGAAGTCGTGAAAACAGTCTTTGAGAAAACAACTTTCAGGAAATCACGTATTGACGAATCTTTCACTTTCACAATGTGCTTGTACAGGAATTCTAAATCCCGTGTTACCGGTTCCTTGAACCAATGCAACAGATTCGGAAGAATCTCAAGTGGTGGGTTCGGCAATTCCTTTTTCTTCTTGGCATCAAGATACTGTGCTTCAATCTCATTTAGAAACTCACCCGGATTGAAACTGATTTGCGAGAAGTCTATGGGGGTAGACTTTACCTTTGCCAATAAAACAGCAAGCGAGTTAGTATCGGTTGCGAAGGCATTTCTGGAAGACAGCCGACATTCAACTAAGGTCGTACCGCTACCACAGAATGGATCTAGTATTGTATCTTTCTCTTCTGAATAGGAAAGAATGAGACGCTGTGCAATCTGAGGAATCATTCGTGCAGGATATTCGTGTACACCATGAGTAAAGTACGAAGTGTCAGCTTTTGCAAAGTTCCAATCCTCGGTGGCCTTTCTGCCTTCGAGTGTCATTTGCACTTCGCTAGTTCTGCGCGACAGGGCATTCATGGTAATCATCAGATATCCGTTTTACAACCTCACAAATAATTTGGTCGACTTTACATAAATCCTTGTGGTATTACCAGATATAGATATCGGGTTCTCTGTAACATAGCCCATTGGAACTACTACCATACATCATTGCAATATGTTACAAAACATAGTCAGTTACTTCATGCGTAAATTCCCTTCTTTTGCATAGGCCTTGACGCTCAAATATTTATGCTTAATTGAACATAGTACAATCTATGTCAGAATACGAAGCAAGAATCAAGACAAAGTTTGGAGAGCTTACAATACATTTCAAAGACACGGAAGATCTAGAAAAGAAACTTACACAGGTTACCGAATTCACTACGATCATCGAGAAGGGAATTGGTCCAATACTTGTGAAGGAACCTGAGAAGGTCGTACCTGAGTTTGCAGACCTCTACACGGTAGGTCCTGACGGACTAATCAAGCTCTTGAAATATCCGAAGAAGGATATAGACACGCTTAGACTTGCCCTGTTCTTGTCTCATTCACCTTTGACACCTGCTCAGCTCAAGCAGGCTACAGGCATAGACAATCCTATTGCTTACATGGGCAAGGACTTCATCGCGAACTCGGACGGAACATACTCAATCGACCCTGACGCAAGGGCAAAAGTGACGAACAAGATTATTCCTTCTCTGAGAGGAGAGAAGAAAACAAAGTGATTTGAAATGGCTAAATATGAGGCTAGAATCAAGACAAAGTTCGGAGAGATTGTTCTCAATTTCGACTCGCTTGATGAACTGAAGTCTAACATTGAAACGTTGGATGTTAGTGCAGTTTCAGATATCCTATGGAAGAAGTTTGAGTCTGTTATTGTGAAAGAAATCAGACAACCCAAAGCCGGCTTTGAGGGCATCTACAGGTTTACTCCTTCAGGTCTAGTAGAACTTATCACGGTTCCTGACTCCAAGGCTGACACGGTAGCGGTTGTATTATTTGCTTATCACCCAGAGCCGGCCTCAACGGAACAAGTGTCCCTTTCGACTGGAATAGAGGGCGTCATTGATTATTTGACGCATTCAAGTTACAAGAAATTCTGGTCAAAGACGCAAGATGGAGGCTATGCACTAACTCAAGAAGGACTTGAATTGGTTCTCAAGAAAATTGTCCCCAAACTGAAAGCAGCGAGTGAACTGGCCGGAAAGACCCCAGAAAAGCAGCAGCCGGGAAATGCGTAGAATAATTGGTAATCCAAATGCAGACATGGTTACAGGAAGATGTCATCGAGCAGATTTGCATAGCTCAAATTCTCAGAGATAGCCAGACCATTTCAGGCCGACGCTTGGCGATGATCATCGTCGATAATTCAGTGGAGTACATGCTGAAAGCATACGGTGACACGGCACTAGTTCCAGCCGGAAAAATCTCCAAAACCAAATGGGGAGAGATGAAAAGGGATTTCAGACAGGTACTTGATTTTGTCGCCGCTAATTCTAACTTCTCTGAGAAACCAGATGATGTGTTTCATTATCATGACAAACTGAGGAACCCCCTATATCACGATGCTGCACCCCTCTCTGTTGAACCAAGGAAGATAGCTGAGTATGTAGGGAAGGCGAAAGCCATACTGAAAGATTTGTTCGGCATCCACTTAACCGAAAAAGAATGGGACAATAGAATCAAGAAGACTATGTTAGCTCTTACTGGGAAAGCAAAGCCAAAGCTTGTCGAGTTTTTCAAAACAGATGGTGGACTTGCGAAGATGCAAACGAACATCAAACTGAAGGATACAGAAGCAATACTACTCATGATATATGGGTTTGGGATGATAAACGGAAGACCACCAACCGGTATCGAAGAACTTGGAAAGTGTCTGCACTACAGTGGTCATCCGATTAGACAGGAACGACTCAGCGTGAACATCAGTCATCTAAGAAGTGCAAAGAGGATAAACAGAGGTGAACTGACGCTCACATCGAAAGCACGTGATGAAATAAAAACCAGGTATCTCGTTCCAGCGTAGAACAAAACATTACAAACTTGGAGCAACAAAACGCATGGTTATTTTCTACTTTCCTTCTTCATTTGCTCCCAACCTTTCTTAATCTGCGCACATACAAATTCCGCACCATCAAAACACTATGAACATCTTAGAAATCTGCAATCATTTTGACTTTTCTATTATCTCCCTCCAGATCTGACTTTTTATCGTGATGCAGCCAATCGAAATATCCTCTGCGTACGACAGCGCGGCCTTTGACTCGTGTTCCGTGAATATTGAAGTCACGCCCAACTTTTCGTCCCCATAAAATGCCTTGTCGCGCCACAAATCGAGAGTGTGATTCCTGTGAACCATTTGAGCGACCTTTTGAGCCAAGAAACCGAATCTTTTTAGAGCGCTGAAGACGCCATAGATTTCTCCGCTTATGTCATGTTTCAGTGGATATTCCTGCTCGATAAACTTGAACATCGTTTTAAGAAACAATTCAAAGGCTTCCTGCGATCTTCTAACGCAGAGATCATACTCAAGCTTCTTCGCGTGTTCTCGTGCTTCACTCAGTATCGAATCGGCTTTGCTGTAGAATTTGTCAATTTCCCAATACTTTTCCTCGTTCATCAATACAACCCGTCAATTTGCTTACTATTGAATCGCAATGAACAATGCGTAGATGAGCCATTCGAATATTCGGTCGTACGATTGAACTAGTATGTCTTGTGCGCGAATGTTGTGTCCACCATAGTTACGAAGGTGCCACGCCAAGAGCAGATAACGAAGTCCCACCGTTAGAGGCTGGTTGTCATAAGTGATATTTCCGCTCAATATGATTGGGACTGTAGTTGAGGGATCTCGCCTGATGTCAACTCCTGACAGCTTCGAGAAGAATTGTCTGTCAGTCTCGCCGGCAGGTATCCACCCTCGCCGTGTTGCAATATCCAGAATTCCATCTGAGATATCGTAGCGAGGACGTGTCCCCGCGAATCTGTGCTGAAGTACCTCTTCAATCACTAAACATAGATTGAAAATTGAATCAAGGTTCTTGAGTTTGGTGAAATCATTGTCAAAAAATCTAGGGACTTGGTTGAAACGATTTCGCTGGACATGATTGTACATGTTATAGACGAAAAAGAGAATGACTTCTTCAAGTTCGGCCTTGTCCAAGAAATTAGCTTGGAAGTCGGCCAAAGTGAATGATGTACTTATTGCGCTGGAAAACGATGAGGCATAGTTTGCTATCGCCTCCCGGATAGGCCTAACAACTGTGTTATAGAGGGCGTTCGCTTGATTGTCGGCTATGGTGGCAGTCATGTATGCTGGTGCTTGCTTGTAGCTGTTTGGTTGATTCGCGGCTTGAGACCAAACTTTATCCTCTTCCATGGCGTTGTAGATGAACAAGAACGCAGTATCGATGTCTCCTTGGATAATGAGATTCATTCCTAGGAAGAAGAACGGAGTGCCCTTGTGTATCCGCGTAGCATGAGCGGACTCCCATTTAAGAGTCGATCGAATAAGCTGGGCCCACATCTCAGAGGCGGCTAATTGAAATCCAAAACTGGAAAGAGCGCGCCATAGAGGTGTGAAAGATTCGAAAAGGCGATCAGCGGCAGTGACAGAAACGAAGTTGCTTAGACCCTGTCGAGTGAGATCGTCTATAGCGTCGAAAACTTGGTTGACCAGTCGGTAAATAGTTTCAGGAAGTGCCACGGTCCTGCCTATCAGAGGCGTTGAAGTAAGCTGTGAAATTATAACTCGTATATCGGCTCCATTTGCCAGAATTCGTTCTGTCTTACCAGTGTTGTCGAACTCGATTGTAATGCTCCCCGACGCAAATGTCCCCATAACGATCACCCAACTAGTATTTGGCCGTTTGAGCATAAATTCCTGTAGATAACTTCACTATCTTTCCATCAGATATGTAGCACCAATGACTACCTGTTTTTCTTGATAACTTCCCATCCTTTCCTGACTATCTCTTCGTATACATTCGATTGTTTCGGTATGGGCTTGCCTGACTTTGCAGCTTCCATGACTAATTCCCTCAGATAGCTGTCGATCTCCTTCGTTAGCTCCTTGTCGATGGTAACTGAGATCTTCGTTTTGGTCATGGCCTTGCATCCAGTAGATAGTAGATTATAGATACGCTTATAACTCTGATGGTAGATAGTAGATAGTGGAGAGTAGAAGAGAAGATGAACTTTGACAGCCTCTTCCAAGCATTCCTGGACCAATTCTCTCCAGTCGCTGCATTCCTTGCAATCTCATCGTTTCTTTACGTCGGGTTCGGCCGCTCGAAATTATTTCATTTTCATCCGGTTCCCAGATTGGTTCTCTCAGTGGTACTGGGGCTCTATTCCGCGAACGCTATACTTTCCTATGGCTGGTCCAAAATCATCAGCGTAGTCGCAACATCGGTCGTGATAGGCTTGGTTGCCTTGATAGTCTACAATGTCGCCCTGCAGCGGGGGAAGATCCTGCAGCAATATTTCAGCGATTCCAAGAGCGATGATGGAAGCAAGACAGCAAAGTACCAAGAAATCCTGCTCAAGAAGCTATTAGGTGAGGTAACAAAATGAAAGTGTTGAGATACCAAGACGATGATTCGAAGAAAGTCTGGGTGCTCATTCTGGCAATCATTGCATTGGCATTGCTCGTCATCAAGTTCTATCGTGAGCTCAAGAAACTAAGGAAGCAAATCAAAGAGGTCGACGCCTGGAGGTAGTGCGATGGAAACGGGTAAGCTAGCTTTCCTTGTTATTGCTGGATTCATGATCTTCATGTTCGGCATAGTCGGCACTTGGTACGCTCTTGCTGGGGATTGGGTGAATACACGCATGCCTCCAAGTGACCAGATGTTGGCTAAGCTGGAGTTAGTTGGTGCACTCTGGTTCGCCATCAGTGTAGTTCTAATCGGAGCCTATTCAGGCGCAAAAGATTCAGGCTGGGAGTTGCCCACATACGAAACCTTCGACGGACGCATACCACCGATCCCTGTCGGCTCACAACATATGACAGATACGGCTGCCACAGTGCCTGAATCCAGGAGACGAAATCGTAAGAGAATCCAAGAAACCGAATCGTTTGACGAAGCTTCCCAAGTTCTTGAGAGTGAAAGCATCCAGGAGCGACCTTCAAAGCCCACGGACAAGGATGACAGGGATTACTCCTACCGTGGCGAGCTACCGAAAAGGAAGAGGAGTGGATACGACAAATGACAGCAGTAGAACTCAAAGAAAAGATTGTTGCTCCTCAGCTCGGTCCTTTGGAGATCGAGCAGGCAGACTGGCGGATGCTCGTCAGGCACATCAAGGCATATTGCCGTGATTTCGAAAAGGCCCGAGCAAATCCGGAGAGCGCTTCAGCCGCCTTTGTCCTCGACATATTTTTCGTGGTTACACGCAGCTCGAACGGCAAGCATCGGCTATTCCTGTTGCCGACCTATTGGCGCAGCGACAATTTCATTTCAGAATGGGTCAAAGGCTTCGATGCTCCGGTCGCCTTCGGCATCGTGAAATCCATTTCCAATCTTACGAGAGCGCTTGATGAAGCGAAGAAGCTCAATGCGCCGGAAGACATGAAGCTGAAGAAAGTTGATAAGCTTGCTTATTCGCTTGAGCCAGATACACAAGATGTTAAGCTATCCGTCGAACTCGACAAAACAGTTGGCAAGCCCCTCTATTACATCATCATGAACCGCAACTTCGAGTACGAGATCTACAAGAGCCCGATTGAGAACCTCTACGGACTTCTTCAGCCCGCAGGTGAGGATGATGGCTGACAACGGAGATTATTACTTTGAATGCACGTGCGGAAAAATATTCCAGACGATTCCCGAAGGACTTCACCATATGAGGGTGAACGAGCGCCACATCCTGCGACCAAGGAAGAAAAACAAATTAAGAAATTTCCTTCTTTTTCTCACACAAGGTATCCGTCGTCGGTAAGCATTCCTTTTAGTTTCTCTTTCAGCTTCTCGTAGACTTTGGTGCGAATGCCGGGCCTTCCATCAGTCCTCACTGCTTTTTTTATCATTTCCAAAGAGAGCTTTTTCCGGTCGAAATAGAGGTAGTCAACTATCTTGTCCGTTTCTCTGTGGTATTCATATTCTCGATATCTCTTTTCGTCCATGTAGGGTCTCATTCCTCTGGGATCGACTTCGCAAAGAACTTCAATCACCTTGATTGCAATCTTGCCAAAAGATGCTTCCGTGCGCTGTGTTTCGGGAACTGTCTCATGAGACGTTGGTCTTTCCTTCTCTGCTTTCTTCATCGCCTCTTCTAACTCTTTCAAGACCTGCAATTCATGTTCTGTGAATTGGCCGCCAAGGCGTTCCGACCTGCTGAGCGGGGCTTCTGTAAATGCTTTGCCATAGGATGCCTGCATTCGCTCCAACTTCTCGCCTTCAAGCTTAGCAGCCTCGGCGCTTGGGATTGCTTCATGCGAATAACCGCATTTCGGACAATGCATCATTCCGCTTTCAGGTTCTTGAATCAGCACAACAAAGTTGCCCTTTGGAAAGCATTCGACGCAGAACCTTTTCTCTCGCATATCCCGAAGAAATGAGTACCACGGAATTTCCGCTGTCTGCAGTCTCAATCTTTGCAGTTTCTTTAACATTGGAAGCGGCGGCTTCTCGCCACGAGCTTTGAATTCCGATATCTTTGCCGAAAGCTCATTGAACTCTGATGAAATTTGCTCTTTCTTCGCCTGTTCCCTGTAGTATTGGAATGCTTGTGAAAGAGCTTGCTCAGTGTCCTTCGTAAATTCATACTTTGTAGGTCCAGGGGCGATTGTTCTAAGGAGGTCGAAAAACTCCTTGCGGTTCGAAATCTCAAGCAACCTGTGAAGTTCGAATGCACGTTCCTTCGCAAGTTCCTCCTCTTCGGGCGTATGCATGTAATACCTTTCATAAGGACGCACCGTTGCGTTTGGATTCTCCCATTTCATTGTTTCTTCTTCTATCGAATATGGCCGTCCTCTCAGCGAGTACTCGACATGATGCCCCTTCATACGAAGTACCTTGCGCCTTACACATGTCTCCCACTGCAATATCGTCAGATGTTTTTTCAGGATGCCCGGATTTATCCCTGTGATTTTCTTTAGCTCTCCGAATTTCTTCGGACCATTGCTCAACGTTAGTATGATTTTGTTTCTTGTATCTACGTCTGCGCCCAGTGGTCTTCCCGGACCCTCGCGTTCTTTAACAAACCTGGCATCCTGAATTTCACCATCCACTATAACGTAGGATCCGGGATGCGGTCTCGTTATTGAATCTTTAACTTCTTTCCGCCATTCTTTCTCGCTTATTTCGTTCGACAAGCCTACCTAGTGGATTATGCTTATTGCCGTATTAAAGTATCATGAAATTCCCGCTCCTCTCCTTATTTTCGGGAGCAAAATATGAGCAAAGTTCCAAGCTGGAAAAGCTTCAGGATAAGAAAGATACACAGTTCGAACCCCGATGTCCCAGAAGAGGATGTCAGGGACAACGAAGAGATTGTACATGTCAGCATATGCAAGGTATGCAGCAGAGCCTTCTCCGATACTGAGATTCCGGTAATCTGTGCCAGATGTGGGCATTATGCTCATGCTGAATGCTCAAACAGATTCCAAATGACCGTTTGGGACAATCTTTGCATTATCGAAACGATTGGAGTCGACAAGCGAGCATTCAAGGTTCTCTACGGATTAATCAAGGGATACAGGAAAAGCCGCATACGGAAGGCTGCAGCTTTCTCGAAAAGTGAAATTGAAGACATAGTAACTAGTCTTGTCCGCTCGAATTTTCTTTCACGGAAGAAATTCCTGTTCTTCAACATCGACGAGATAACTTATCAGGCGCATGAAGTATTTCCGGTGCTTGAAAACATATACTGCAACGAGGAAGACGTCCAGGCGTACATCCAAGAATTGGAAACGCAGTCTTTCGGTTTCTCTTTCGGTTTTGATATAATGCTGGAACTCACGCTCGGCCTAGTCCTGTTCGGAATGCTTTCCATAGGCTTCCTGATGATCATGCTTTCCTTCACATGCCGCATTCTCTTTTACATGTGGTGCTACGGAATAGGAACGGGTGCTCAGTTTCTTTTTGCCGGCTTCATGATTTTCGTGTCGTGTCTGGTTCTTTTGAAGCTCAAGAGGAGGCTTGAGCAATGAACTTCGATTATGTACAGTGGGCAACTGAGACAAAGGAGCTTGTCAGGAAATACAGCGTTGTTTCTCCTGGCATTGACAATCTGCTGAATCTCGTAGCCTTCTATGCCAACAGGGGAAGAATAGATGATGCCGAGAGAATAAAACAGATCGTGGAGAAAATGCTTCGCCCGATTTATTCCGAAAAGATAAACAACATCCCTTCGATGCCGATACCTGCGCAAACGGAAGGAGACATTGTTCTAGGCGACATGTTCCAGGGAAGCAGGATTCTCGATGAGTTCAAAGTTCCGCTGCAGGGTTTCAACCGCCACATAGCTGTTTTTGCCTCTGCAGGACACGGCAAAACAACTTTTCTAGTAAACTTGCTTCACCAGCTTCATGAGCATGACATCAATTTCTTGGCGTTTGATTTCAAACAAGACCTGCGTCATCTCAAGCATCTGCCGATTATTTGCTTGCGGTGGAACTGGCTCAGAATCAATCCCTTCAAGCCTCCGCCTGGAGTCGACGAACTGCAGTGGCTGAGCCTAGTGTGTAATCTGTTCGCCCACGTCTACGGATGGTTCCACGCATCGAAAAATTATCTGTTTGAATTCGTCAATGAGCAATACCAGAAGTACAAGGAAAATGGCTATGTCACGCTTCAGAAAGTCATGGAAGCGATTGAAAATTCGCAAGACAGAGAATTCGAAAGGCAGAGGATGAAGACCGTCGTGCTGAACAGGATATCCACACTGCTTGTAGTTTGCAACGAAGTCTTGGACTGCGAGGAAGGATTTCCGATTCATGAATTGTTGAATTATCCTGTAGTCATAGAGATGGACGATTGCGAATCCGATGAAGCGAATTTCTTGGTGGCATTGTTCCTAATCTACATATTCGAATACCGCAAAGCCCAGCAGCACCGAGGATCGTTGAAGCATGTCATAGTCTTCGATGAAGCCCACAGGATATTCTACAGGCAGTCTGAGTATCGCGAGGTCGAGGTGGAGCTCGGCTCATCAACAGTCAATCAGATTCCGCGAATCATCCGGGACTACAACGAGGGTTTGATCTTCGCAACTCAGGAGCCAAGCCAAATCAACAACTCTGTCATGGCAAACACAGACCTGAAACTTGTCGGATACTTGGGCAACGGCAATGACATTGAAGCCATACGAAAAGCCTTCCAGTTGAACGATGAAGACGCACAGATAATCAAGCGCCTCAAGATTGGCCAGTTCATGGTGCAGAAGTCCGGAATCAACGAGGGCGATCCCTTCCTCCTGCAAGGCTACGATTATCCAATCCAGAAGATCGTTTCGAACAATGAGCTCCGTGAAAGGATGAAGGATTTCATTGCCAAGATCCAGAGCGAGCCGAAGAAGACAGGCGGGACGATGGCCGACTACATCAAGCTGCCATCCGTATCGGAGAAAGCGGCCAAAATATTTGAGCATGTGGCAAAGAAGCCTCTTCGCAATGTCTCCCAGCGATATAGGGAACTGGGAATACACCCTCTTGACGGAAAGAATGCAGTCAAGGAATTATGCGACAAGAAACTGCTAATCATAAGACCAATCCAGCTGTCGGCTGGAAGACCTTCATTGTATCTGGAGCCCACTGACATGGGCAAGGCCTGGCTTACCAAGAACAGGATTGATATGTCGGCTTGGACGGACTACGTTGGCCATGTGGGAATCGAACACAGGGTCTACCAGTGGCTGATTGCCAACGGCTTGAAGAAACTTGGTTACACTGTCCAAAAGGAATTCAACATAACCATGCGAGATATGAAGGACTTCACTATACGCACCAAGAGATTTGATGTTTTTGCCCAAAGAGGTGAAAATGAGAAGCTTGGAATAGAGATCTGCGTATCTCCGAAAATGAATTTCTTTGAGGTAATCGAGGCTGCGGAACAGCTCACGGAAATCCTGTTCATCTGCAGGGACATCAACGTCGTCCAGCTCATGCAGAAGGAGATGGCGTCGCTTGGCATCAACAACCGGAAGCTCAAGTTCGTGATCGCCCACCGCTACTTGAGCGAGCTCTATTCTTATCTCTCTAAATCTGAAAATAATGAAAATAACCCTTCTAGCACACTCTCCTCTGAAAATAACACTCCTTCTCCTGAAAACAACTCTACGGAGTAGGCAAACATGGGAAAATATAGATGGCACCCAAGCTTCGTAGAAGACTATGCCAAACTGAAATCAAGAATCAACAGAGAGTATGGCGAACGCTCATACAACGACAAATTCAGGGTCGAATCCTCAGGCATGCTGAGGCAGAATGAGCCTGATTATGAAATCCATTTCAAACCCTACAAACCTGAGAAAACGAATGTAGAAACAACATCTGCTTGGGACAGCCCGGAACGGCTGGAAACCCCAAGCACCGAACAGCAAGAAAAAATAGAACCTGCCGAGCGAAGCGAGAATCTTCAACCCAGTCTGGAATATCAAAACATTGAACAGCTTCTAGAGAATGATATCCAGAAAACCGAGAATCCTATTGAGAATGAGCTTCTCCAAGCAGAAGACCAAATGAAATCGGAGCATATACTTGAATCTCAAGAGCGGTCTGGCGAGTTAGTAAGCGATAAAGACATAACCCAGCGAGAGAAACTCAGAAAGCTGGGACACGGAGATTATGCTGTAGAAGACCATTACTAGACGTTCTACTGAGCACAGCCATATTTGGAAAGTTTCCTTAAGCATCTTTAGGATGAGCCTGTCCTCAACCTATACTTTCTCGCAAGAGGGCGCGTATATTCATCATCGCGTGCTCTTTGGTCAGATTGCCCATAATTCAGACTTGTCCTTGATTAATAAAAATCTAAACAATGGGGTTTCTGGACCTGGTTATTTCTCTCAGATGGAAGGACCTCTCGTAGTTGTCTGCATAGAGAAGTATCTTGAGCGTAGTTTAATTGATGTTGTATTCTTTCATCATATGTTGTATTTATACTACAAGGAATTCAAAGCTTTAAGTCCACCCATCACGGCATGGAGTTTGTTGCCAATTAGTCTGTAGGCAATTTTATTATCGCTTCATGATCCAAAGGGGAATTTCTGAATCTCGGCTTGGCTATGTTTTCTTAAATAATGGTCGCCATACTTTTGCTTGCCAACGCCCCTCACACCAAAGTATGGGTAAGCTTACTCTCGGAATATTGCGATCCATGACGATTAGCTTCTGGAATCCACCATAGCCTAGTGAGAATCTTATTCTAACCTCATCAGTCCAATTCTTCTTCTTTGCGATTTCAGATAGAATCTCATATCCAATTTCTTGAACCATATCTCGTGCCATTATTCTTTCATGGTCATTAGAGAACACTTCCCCCAAATCGAAGCATCTGCTGTTTTCCATATAATAGGGTTCGACAGTTAAGTTTAGATTAAATTTCCTTGAGCACGCATATTCTTCAACCTTTCTTTTGCCTTCTTGGTCAGCAAGATACGGAATATAAACTATCGTTGCTGACTTCATGGCTTCAATTTCGTCCTTGTTTAATGAAGTCAGGAAATACTCTGGTAACTGCCCATTTGTTCTCTCACCAAGTATCATTTCTTCTAACATCTGACATGCTTGAGTTCCACTGATTACTATGTCATCGATGAATACTATAGCTTTGGGCCTCGGCGACCAATTAAGTGCGTCTCGTAGATAAGCTAATGGGATTTCTAATTTCATTTTCTCTCGAATCTTGTCAAGAGGGTAGAAATAATTTGTACTACTGTCTTTAGGGCCTCCTAATGGACAGACAAATTGTGGCGATGGTAACTGAGGTAGAATCTTCTCAAGCATCCTTATTATGCCGTGAGTTATCTGTAGCCCGGTAATGTAACGAACATGTTCAAGCAGTTTGAGTGCTAGTTCGATTCTTATTTTTGACTGCCCCACATCTTCAACGGAGAATTGGAGAAGCCAATTCACTATCATCTCGCGGGTGATTTCGGGGTCACCAAATTCAAGCCTGTAGCCTGCAAATCTTTTGCTCAGATAGGTCAGGCGCCCTTTTTTACCATCCAGCCATTCACGTAGGATTTGACTAGATGTTTTTTTCTCGGGCACTAATGGCGGAATACCTATTTCTTCTAATCTAAGTTTTCTTGATTCATGATAAGCCTTAAGGCCAAGGAAAACAGAGTGTGTAACCCAGTTATTAGGCTCGTTATCGGATGCTGGGTTTTGCATCCAACCGCCAGAATTATCACGATTATTAAGTAGCCACTTAATTGCACTTTTGACAATACGACCGTATGTTCCCAAGCCTGACTTTAGAATAACATATATGCAATATCCTGCTGCTTCAGGGCTTCGGGAAATTCCATGCCATTCTCTCCACGAGCCATCTGGATTCTGTTCCCTAATCAACCACTTGATTGCTTTAACAATCACATCGTCTGGAATCGGCAATCCCCAGATGTCGCGGACATCCAATAAACCGTGAAGAACATAACATGTATATGTCGGATCCGGTGGTAGGTCAGGTTGAAATCCCCAACCCCCCGCCGACGTTTGGGAACGAATGAGTATAGTAATTCCTTCTTGAACACATAGAGAATTTATGTTTTCCCGCGGCCCACGTACTAATGCTCTTAATGCATACGATGTGCTATACGGATGAAAAGGCTCAAATTTTTGCTTTTCTAATGTTGGTTGAGTAGTCCATCCATGATTGAATGTTTTACAAAGCCAATTACACCCTTGCAACGCAGCGATTGAAGCTTTTCCTTGAACTTGAAACAACGCGATAGTAGAACACGCAGTAGAGGGGGCATCACCGAGTGGGCCATATGCTGCACTGCCCCATGATCCATCATAATTCTGCTGTTGAACAAGCCAGTCAGACGATTTCTTGATCCAAAAATCGTATTTGGAAACATCTGCCATTAGTGAATTGATTACTTGGGCAGTAGTCCATGGACAGGGAACGCCGTTTGCACTAGGAATAGGAGCCCAAGCAGTTATCTTTTCTGTGAGTTGCTTCACGAAAAAGGTAAGTGCCTTATCAATTGCTTCCCCTGAGTTGTCATTTACATTGTTTCTTGGCATGCTCTATTCTTCCTACTCTGGATAGAATTGAATTGGAAGCAAGAAGTACGCTTACTGCAACCCATATCTGATTTTTGCCATTAATGCGCCAAATTGAACCATCATCTAGCCTATCCATCAAGAATTTGAGGCTTAACGCAACATTGACTTTGCCTAGATAGCCGCTACGGTTGAGTATGTATAAGGAAAAAGCGGTCCCTTCGACAGAGTGCTCTTCATCTAGCCAAGACCCCCACGTTCCGTTTTCTTTCCTGTCGCTAATTAGCCAATATATCCCAGAGCGGAATAACCTGCTATTAATGTCAATCCCGCCATCCAGTAACCCGTGAAGCACATATGATGTCAACGTTGCTTCTGAGGGCCCCTGAGGCCACAATCCCCAACCTCCATCTTTGTTCTGAACAGAAGAAATAAATCTTAAGCATTTGTTGGCTGGTTCTTTAGCGTTTATTTTGTTGAAAGCCCTAAGAGTATAGGAAGTTGCGTAGGTATTGGATCTTTCTCCACGTGAATTTGTCGGAAGTCCTCCGTCTGGCATAATTGTTTTTTCTAACCAGTTTTTTGCACATTCTATCTCTCTGGAATAGACTCCCATTCCGCTACTTACCAGCGCCCAAATGGACCAAGAGGTACTTGAAACATCCCAAGGATCTGCGTCGTTGGGGTCTGTCCAATAGCCTTCTTCAGATTGCCACTTCTTGAGATGATTGATAGCATTAGTAACAATTTCCCCACTTTTATTTTCAGGAGTAACTTCTAATAGAGCTGAAACAACTTCAGCAGTTGTCATGGCGTTGGGGATGGCCCCTTCCACCGGAGGATACGCCCCTTTAACCGCCTGCTTCTTCAAGTAATTGAAGGACTCTTCAAAAAGCTTAACATATTGTTGCACTAAAACCATCATATAACTACCTTTAATTAGTAATAGAATTGCTCATTTATTATACTTGATCTCGAAGACAATGGACAGTAAATTGGTTTGAAATCGAATTTTCGATAGATGTCTACTAAGTATAGAGTAAAATCTGCGACTTCGTAGATGCTTGGCGTAGGATTAGCTTCAAACGGCGTTCCTCGTTTCGGAGCAAAAACTGTATAATCCGTTGCTACTCCATAGTGTGCAAGCTCAATTACCCCTTCTTTTACACGACTAATAGGTTGTATTCCAAGAACAATATTCGTCCTCGCGTTTCCCGTGCCAAATATTTCAGCTGCATATTTTAGCGAATTTACAAAAACTTTGTATCGGATCGTTTTTTCCTTGCCTGGGCACACTTCCTTGTAAGTGTTCTCTCCAAATACCTCAAGATTTAGCTGAACTTTTTTGAATCCTACTTGATGGGCTTCCTCCATTATGTCCATACTTTTTACGGGCATCATATTCAGATAACTGTCGCATTGCGAAAGTGGAGTAACTTCGTTGATTACGTTAGCTAGTTCAATCGCAATCTTCCATTGAAAGGACACATTTCTCAGGTTACCAGCCATGAGACATAGGTGAGTATGTGGAACAAGCTTTATTGTCGATGCCACTTTGGCCAAACTTTTCTTTAGACAGTAGTAATATCTTCTCTTTGTGGACTCCCACCACTCACTTATGTTATCTGAGAATTTACTGTGAATGTCGTCGATATTGGGGATGACCTTATTCCTTGACCTAGAGAGAGCGAAAAGGTTGCAAAACTTACATTGGTCTCCAGTTAACCAATTCTGGCATCCTGTATGCAAGAGAAACGAAATTCGATCTGCACCGATTAGGGAAAGGAAATTGTCGAGTGTAGAACCACAAACTCTCGACTTTAGGCAAGTTTCTTCCTTGCATAATTCTACAACTAAATCAAGATTTCTCTTCGAGTTTTTATCTCTCATAAAGCAATTTTCTGAATCGGAAGTTAATAAGTACGGTGATTCTGGTCTAAATACTACCTTAGCTATGCTTTCTCTTCCATCTCGTGAAATTTTTATCTCGCTCGGTATGCTAAAGCTTCGCCCATCGATTTTTTCAACTATGCGCCCCTCTTCAACTTTCGGAAAAGATTTGCTTGTTTTTGTTTTGTATCCGACCAAATTTGTTCCATATGTGTCATATAGGTTTACCAAGTCTATATCGATACCGTAGCTTAGAAGGTATAGCTTCATCCTCGCCAAAGGGGATAGTTTGGAGACGATGTTCATGTTGGGGTCATCCGTTTTGGGTGTATACGTCTTAACACTAGCATATATGATTCAATTATATGCTCGTTCTCCAAACTCTACCATGAGGGTCTTCCTCGGCTCCTATCTCTGAGCCGAGGGAGGTATTTTCCAGGTACACCAAAAGATAGGCGGTGAACTGGGATAAATGTTCTGCAAAGTGGTCACAGTCTGCCTCGGAGGCCGATTATGTTTCTACTTCCTACTCGGAAGGTTTAGAAGATTATTCCAAACGTATGCTTTGAGACCAAGCCTGTTCTCGGCCTCCATAGCTTCTTTGATGGGCTTGTGAGATGATACTACAAGGTAGGTCTTTGTAAAGGGCTGATCATCAAGTGATTGATACGCTCCAAGCCTTTCAGTAATCTCTGCTAGTCTCCTTCGATAAAGGTCGTATTCACCGTCGTAATACTGTCTCAGAAACGAATAGAGGGATTGTATGGTGAGGTATGGGGAAACTATTGAGTAGTCTTTTCGAATCTTCTCAATAGCTTCTAGTTCCAAGTCGTCTAATTCCTTTTCCCAGAAAAGACGTTTATAGCAGTCCATCACTCCAACATAGTGTTTTGCTTCCCTGCTAATACTATCACCTTTCGCCCCAAGAATCTAATGAAAATATGTGCACACTAAACTTTAAGCTCGTTTCGGGTTTGAACATTGTACAAGTATACGATGGATTCACAGCATGGTTCCTATTTGAATTCCTTTCCACGGAGGACACACGCGTACCACACCTTCACGACGAATCCACGAGTATCCTTTATTATGTCATATCGTGGGACCAGAGTACTCCACGCTTCAGGTAAGTCGGACCTAATACTTTGAGACCGCCACCGACAAAGAACATTAAGAGGGTGTAAACCCTGGATGAACTTAATCACGTCCTGAAGATCATCGGTTTCCAACTTTGACATATAGGTAGGTTATGCTCTACGGCTATTTACACGTATCGAGAAAGTTCGCCAAACACTCCCCTGATGTCATTGCATTTTCTTATTTGCCTTTGCGCATATCAAACAACCTGCAGCGCTCCGATGAAAATCATTAGCTCTAAGCCTGAAGCCATATAGCAGGCGTTGTGGGAGTTCTTTAACAGGATAGACGAGAAGGAAGCGGAAAATGGCGAAACTGAAAATGATATGAGGGAATGAGGCCAGAAACAAATGATTTTAACAGCGTTAGCCAAGAAAAACAAGGTCAGAAAGTTTCAGAAATCTACATGGGGGATTGAATCATGCAAAACGATTTAGAACGAGGTATTGCAGAAGCTAAGCGGAAAAACTATGACGTTGCAGAGAGATATTTACTTCAAGCTGCTAGAGATTATCATCAAAGTGGCCGAATGACTGAGAAGATGAAAGCGTTGTCAAACTTGGCAACGATACTGACTGCTAAGGGTCAGCTGAAAAAAGCGCTTCGGATATCTGAAGAGGTTCTGGGTAACTTAGAGTCGATGAACGATTCAACAGCTACTATAATTCTCATTGATTGTGCTACTCGATACTGGCATAAAGGAGAAATAAACACAGTGGAGAAACTAATTCTCGAGGCAGAAAGTAGAGCTAAAAGAGAGAGTGATAAGTTTCTCATTCAGAGGGCGATATTAGGAAGAAGCTTTGTATCTTATTGCAGAGGCGAGTTCAACAGGGCGGAACGGTTTGTGGAGGAAGCGTTAAGAATTGCTCAGAAGTTTGGGTCTCCTAGAGCATTCCTTTGGATCGCGATACAACAAAAAGCTCGGATAAGCCTTGAAAAAGGTGAACTTGGGAAATGCAAACGCTTAAGCGAGGTAGCCTACGGACTAGTGAGAGGACGGGGATTAGAAGGGTTTGCTACAGAGAGCATCCTAACCCTCGGAAAGGTTGCTTACTTAGAAGGAAAAGGTACATCGCTCTTAAAAAAAGCTGCTAGTATGGCGGCAGAATCTGGAGATTTTGGAAGAAAGATGGAAGTCGCTCTATCACTGGCGTATACAGTCAAAGATAGAGAAGGTGTTCTCAATGTGCTTGAATGGGCAGAAAAAGAAGGCTATACACTCCTCAAGGCAAAGGCGGTTCACCATCTAGGCTATTTGACATTGGAAAATGGAAAATTGCGTAAAGCGGCTAATCTAGTTGAGGAGATGTCATCCACATGCGAATCTATTGGATGCTATGTATGGGGTAACAGACTGGGAAGATTAAGAGCTAGAATTCAAAGCAAAGAATTTCCGGGGCTGGCCTTTGACGAGTTATTTCGGATCAAGGAATTTTTTGCGAAGAAGGGAATGTTGCTAGATCTCATGTGGACATACTCTGCAATGGAAGATATTGAAGGTAGGGGAAGGTGGAACGTGAAAGCTCTACAGTTGTCGGATGATTGTGGTATCAAGGAAGAAATACTGAACTCTCCGTTCGAATATGTATAATTTCCTGTAAGTAGAAGAACCTTCTGTTAACTCGAGTCGAATCAGAAATTCCCCTTGATCCGACTGGTAGGTGATATCAGATCTGTTTACTGCAGAGTCTCTCGTCTAAGGGAGAAACGTCGCGAACGGAACTCCTTTTATAGGGATTCTTTACTTTTTATGAAGCTCTTGTAAAGTAGACAAGAATTTCTCCTATGGGGATATCATGCTAAAACTGAGAATGTTCTAAGTGCTATGTGCACGAGTGTAAGGGCAATTTTCTTTTGTCTTCACGATCTTCGGATATATCTTCATACTTCCTCCAACATTGGGGGTCAGAACGATCTGGACCACCATAAAAGGCCAATACCATCGCAGGGCAGCCACCACAAATATCCTGGTCAGGACATGCTGAACACTGTCCGGCCCTTGACGTCGCAATTTTTCTGTATCGTTCCATCTCCCCAGAAGTCCAGAATTCTTGAAACTCGCTTTTATGGATATTTCCGAGTGGATGCTGTATAAACGGGCATGGTAAGAAATCCCCAGAAGCAGATATAGCGAATTTGGTAAGCCCCATCCCGCAGTACTGTTTAACCTCTTCTGATTCACGATGTTCACGTGTTAATCTCCTAAGTTGCTCTGTAATTGCAAACGAAAATGGAAAACCTGAGGCGCGAATGGTTAAGTCATATTTCTCCGTTAGCGCATAAGCCCTTAGTAGCGTGTAACGGACTTCATTAGGAGTAAGTATTTCGTCTCTTAGATATGCCGCCCTTCCGATTGGTACAAGTCTTCCAAAGCTGATAGTGCTGACACTATGTAATTCCGCCAGTTTTGCGATTTCTTCAATATGCTGGTAATTATACCTAGCCAAAGTAACAGCTATTCCGGTAGTAATTCCATATTCTGCAAGAAGATCCAAGGCATTAATCACGCGATTGAAAGTACGGTTTCCGCGAATATGATCATTTACTTGAGCGTTTGGTCCCTCTAGACTTATCGCAACTGAAAACTTTCCTTGAAGCTCAGACATCCATTTTGCATGCTCTTCTGCAAGTAGGGTTCCGTTAGTATCAAAACCTACCTTCATATCATAGCATTTGACAGCACACAGGCAAAGTTCTCTAGTTTCCTCTCCTCTTATTAACGGTTCACCTCCGGTGAGACCAATTTCCTGGATCCCGAAATTATAAGCACGATCGAGTACTTCAAACAACTCAGCCTTCGAAAGTTGCTTTCCCTGAAGTATTGCGCAACAATGCCCACACTTCAAATTACAGGTATTCGTTATGAACCAAGTCAGTCGCTTCGGTCGCATCAACCATTATTCCTAAAGGAATAACAACCTAAAGAATCACGCACATCTGGTGCAACGATCATTATAAAAAGAAATGCCAAGCGACAGTAGGGGAATTGATTATTCTATCATACTCTGGCACTTACAATTACCGCAAGCAGCAACAAAATCGACATGCTTGAGTTCTCTTACCAACTTTTCCAACTTCTTCACGTTTTCTTCAACTTCCTTATCGAACACCATGTCAACCTCCGTCATTCTTTTCTACGGGTTCACCAGCTGCTAATAAACGTTACGCCTGGTTGAGTATATGATGAGTACATGCTCAATTAAAGCTCGATCATATGAACTTATAGCTTCTTGGCTGCTACTTGGATATTTCCACCTAAGTAAGAAGTTACTGGGCTTTGGGACAATCTCCGTTCAAGGTTTATGAATCTTCTAAAAAATTGCGCGTTAGAAAGACTCCTATCATCGTATCTACCTCCGGCTAACATAGGTAGTAAATAGTGCTTGAAATCTATCGTAACCAGTTTGAGTATTTTCAACCCATATCTTCGGAAAACGTTTCTGATTTCTTCTGGTTTGAAAGATTTGAATTCTATACCCTCCTCAATTACAGATTTTGTCTTGAGAAACTTCTCGCAAGCTTTTAAACCCTCCTTCTGCATGACGTAAAAAAGACTGCAATAATAATTCGAAAGGGCGGCACATAAGACGCCATCAACTTTCATCACTCTAGCAAGTTCCTTTACCGCCTTTTTTGGCTCTGGAGTAATTGAAACGGTGTCTCCTTCGCATAGAATAAAATCAAAATATTTTGCAGGATAAGCCAACTTGCGAATATCTTCCTTTTTTATTGCGACTCTATCTAAGAGTCCTTCTTTCTTGAGCCTATTTCTGGCAATGTTGAGCGCTTCTTGGGAGATATCGTTGAGAATGACTTTATTATACTTCCTAGCTAGGGGAACTGTCCACTTACCCCATCCGCCACCTGCATCCAAAATCAAGGCATTTTTGCTCTCAGGCAGAAACTCTTGAATAAACCCCCACTTAAGTCTGTTAACCAACTTCCACATAGGTAGTTTTTGTTGAGATACGTAATGCCTGTACGATTTTGAATCATAATGTTTTTCTACTCTGCGAATGTAGTTCTTCATAATTCAAAATTGTCTAGTAAATCTTTTTAAGTTTGTAGGTTAAGGCTCTACAAAGTGCCTTCATCTTTTTCACTAGGAAACGTGCGTTCGGTCGGGATAACGTTGACGGAAAGCGTCAGCCCTTCTACGCTGTTTCTGATGCTTACTCGAAGATGTAACCTCGATTGCTCTTATTGCTGTGTCCCAGCTGGCCATGCAAAGATGAATTGGAAGACCGCTAGTCGTGTGATAGATTTGTTTCTAGAACATCCTTTACCTGAATCTCAAAAGCGTGTTATACGTTTCTTTGGTGGAGAACCTCTGCTAGCTTTCGACATTCTCCAGAAAGTCGTTGAATATGTGGAGGGTAGTGGAATAAAGTGCTCATTTGCTCTCGTGACAAATGGAACGACAATCGATCACGAGAAGGCCGCGTTTCTGGCAAAACGTAAGGTACATACAGCGGTCTCAGTAGACGGACCAAGATATATGCATGATCGTGGGCGTACGTACAAGAATGGAAAGGGAAGTTTCAGAGAAGTTGCTAACGGCATTCATATTCTTCAGAAGCATAATGTTATGCATTGCATTACACTAACCTTACAGAAGCATAATATTCATCAAATCAGCGTAGCTATGGACAAATTACTAAAGGATTTCAAAGTAACTTCGCTCAGCTATAGTCTTCCTATCTATCAAGAAGGAATTCAGTATTATGACGGTGAAGAAGTAGCAAAAGAATTATTGGAGGCTCAGTTTAGATTACTCCAAAAAGGTGTGTTTATCGCTGAATTATCTGCCCTAATTCTTTCCCTAGTTCGTGGGAAAACTCCTCCCCCATATTGTGGAGGTACTGGTGGGCATGTCGTCGCTATTCCTGAAGGTAAGCTAGGTCCATGCTACTGTTTTTCTCCCGATGAGGATGTCTATTGGGTCGACCTTCGAAGAGTCAGTACTCTTTCTGAAGCGCTCCAAAAAAATCCATTTATTGAGTGGGCCTCACGCTCCGTATTGACAATGGCTAGATGCAAGAATTGTCCTGCAATTCAATTATGCGATGGAGGTTGTCCTTTTAACTCGCTAAGAAAGTACGGCACGATTTACAAGCCTGACGACAACTACTGTGCTTTCATTAAAACTCTTATAAGAAATTTGGGCGAATTAGGTACAAGTCCCAATTTTCAGATACCAATCCACCGTCGATACTGCATTCGCGTGTAGGGGGATACGCTTCCGTCGCAGCCTTAGGACCGTCCTGAATATTATACGTAAACACGTTCAGCAAGACTCCTTTACCTGAAGTGGTCAATGCTGACTTCACTTCTTCGGCAATCAATATGATTTGAGCAATCCTGTATTGGATCCAAACCAAATGTTTCAAGTTCTTCTGTCCTTGACCTTCAAAATTCATCTACCATAATTAGCTACTATACGGTAGTATTCACTTCAATTTCCATAATGGAAAATATACATCTGAAAATATAGATCGTAACATTTCGATTCTACTCACGCAGGTCTTCTTTTCTTTACAGTTTGGAAATGCCACGCTAGAATTGAAAGGCTTACTGACCCACAGGCCTAGGCATCGTGATGGCACTATTAAAGTATCAGGAAATTATTCGTCTGGATCTTTCTATCGGGAGAAAAAAATGACAGAGGTTCCTAGCGCCATGAACTTCGGCGAATTGAAACGCCTAGCGCTAAACCTCCTCCCTAGAAACAGCATTCTTAGAAGTCTGATACTCTCCGAGCCTGACTCCGTGCCGAAGCAGGAAGGCTTGGTCAAGCTCACGATCTATGTAAAACTTCTTCATCAGGAAATTTCGGCGCACCAAAGGTGATGATGTTGGGTTTCCTTAAGGGTCATTGTGTGTCAATCATTTGCCGTAGATGCAGAATAAAGTTCAGAGGTAAAGAGAGATCTGGAAAAAGATTGTGGAATGTCTGCATCCAATGCAGCTACCATGTTTGAAAATCCCCAACCTCTGAAATCAATATTTAGTCAATTTTTTACACATTCCTGCGAACAATAAGACTCCAGAAGAGAAATGCAAGTTATTGTATGAAGTCAGGAAGCAGGTCTTTGAATATATAGAATATTACCAACTTACGACAAATGCTTGTTTTCCCTTGTGTTGTTTGAGGAACTCTAGGACCTTTTTCTTGTCGTTGAGTTTGTAACACGACTTGTTGGGTTTATCGAAAGCCGCTGCAATCTTGGCGATAAGGGCATCATCTATGACAGGCAGATTTTCTCCAATCATATTCCAAATGTCTGCAATCGTCTCAGGAACATATGTTTCTTTATCGCCATAAAAATCAGCCTTGAGCCATGAAACCTGCCCGACCCAGATGTTCGGCGTTTTCCCTATCTTTCCATACACTTCTCTTGTACTAATAGAATCGCAGCGACTAGGATCAAACCATTTGGAGCCCAAGGAGTCCGCAAAGAACATTGCCAAATCGTCTCCGGTTATTCCCTCGAAAATATGGATATGGAGGTCTGCTGCCATTCTTTTTCACTCCAGTTCTTAAGACACCTCAAGCTCAGTTTTCTGTCTGCCTATTCTTCAATCGGCTCGCGAAGTATCTCGACTTCGGTCTTCTCTGTAACTTTTACCCGTCCGCTGGGCACTGTGTCAACTACTTCGAGAGGCACGGCTTGGCCAAAAAGCTGAAAACTAGCGCTTTCTCCCTTCTCAAAACTCATGTCTATGAATTTCTTCTTTACGAAAGCAATGAACAATTCATCTAAAGTCTCGGCACTGAAACGGTAATGTTTCGGAGCAAAGATTATCTTATCCGCATCCTCTAGCAGGCCTTGCTCCCCCCATTCCTTTTCATAAATAGATTGCAGCAAAGAGAAATTTAGACTATTGTGTCCGCTCATCTCAAGCAATTGAATGTATTGCGGATAGCCATGTTTTTTCCATCCTCAGTTTTCTATCGGATGAAGCCCTTTTGACCAAGGTATCCAGTGCAAGTATTTTGCAAAGAGGTTCATCCAGATGATTCTCGTGCAAGTATGAATCCACGTCGGGAGGCAGAGAAAGATGAACGCACCTGTGAGCCACTTCATGAGTAATCCAGTAAGCCATCCAGGGATACTTGCCTGGCCAAGCGAATCTATTGTCAAGATGGAAACCGTATTTTTTCCTTATCTTTCGGTAAAGCTTCTGCCTCGTTTTCAAACCGCTTGTAAAGAAAATCAGCGCATCGTTAATCTCATCATATAATCCATAGACAGCACTCATCGGCATGGGGTGCGATATGATTATTCTTGATGGTGGTGTCAGTTGCGATTTGTAGAATCTTCCAGAAAGCTTTTCGTGCGCATACGTGACAAGATGAGCCAATGTCTGGAAATGTTTAATCACATCCTCTTTCCACTTGAGAACCCAAGGTTCTTCGGTAATTCTTGCAGCATAATCGATCAGCTTCTCCACGTAGCTTTCCAGGTCGGATTTCGGTATCATGCTCGCATAATGTTCTATTGAATGCAACGCTGGCGCCGTCTTCCTGAATAAGTCAGCAAAAACAGGCAGATCGCAAGTGTGGTATGTATGCTTGCTATTTGCATCGATGAGGTAGTAATTTGTGCAATTCACGACATCAAAACACGCAGTTGAATAGTCTTCTCCCTTGTCTTTCGCTATCTCGATGAGAGCATGGCTTAATGCTAACGTTGTTGTGTAGCAAGTTATCTCCATACGATTGTCTAGTCCTTTGGCAGTCTTATCACGGCTTCATTGTTCGGAAGTGTCGTCATGCGGTCTCACGAGTTAGTTGTCCATTCGTTCACTTCGAGTGTTGGAAATTTTTCGGCGCATGAATTATACGCTGTGCTTCCTCCACGAAAATCTACCTTTACCATGTTCAAAGGATTCAGCGGTCTTCCTCAAACCAGAAAACTATTCTCACATCATCGTCTGCATATCCAAGGCTGGAAAGCTTCTTCACAACATGTTCGTAGAAATCGGCAAACTGGAATTTCACGGGCACCTGGAGCTCGAAGTCAACCCAGTCTTCAGAAGTGGCAGCCAGAGCATAGGGATAAACTAATGCCCAATCAGGCTTCCCTTGCTTTATCTGTTCCTTAAGCTTGTCGAGCCTCTTCTTCTCTATCATGCCCGTCAGCTTGACAGTCTCGTTCTCCCAGTCCACGCTTTTCAATTCCATCAGTGTCAAATAGGAAGGCGTGTCAAACAGAGCGCTGCCATATTCTTTGTAAAGCTTCTTTATGCTGCGCGAGACATTCTTGGGAAGCCCTTTCGGCTTGAACCTTCGATTGCGGCCTCTGTCATGCACACCTGCCAAGAAACCGAACAGCGGGGAATTCATGCAGATCATGCCAAGGCAATCTTGACTGACGGTTCTCAAGACATCTGTTTCTGTCCACTTCCCTTCCTTCCTTGCCTCGACAAAAAGAATCATCTCGTCGCCCATGTCAGTCACCGATTTTCGGCAGTTTAATTATCGCTTCATTCGTTGGTAGCGTCGTGACGAATTCCCATCCCTGAACTATCCAATCTTTAACGTCAATCATCGGCACTATCTTCTGCTTGCTGTTTCCGTTCAGCCCTAGAGCTTGCATCGATTTCTTCTTGATCAAGTCCTGAATTTCCTGCGGATTCAATGCCGACAAATCGCCGAGCTGGGCTATCTCTTCATCGCTGTACCCAGCCATCTGAAGGAATTGCTTGTTGAACGTTGCTACGACTTGGTCTTGTGTTACGCCTTCTTTTCTTGTGGTTTCCAAATATTTCTCAGCAGCTTTTGCGTACGCATCTCTCATCTTCTCTATGACGTCCTCAGGCAATGCTTTACTGACAGTATAGACAGCTTCCATGTCTCCCTTGTGACCCATCCAAAAAACACGCCAGTCCCTGATTATCAGGCCGTCGGCTTCAGCCATCATTAGCCTTGTATCGAAGTACCTTCTGAATACATATGGCCTCCATTGGAATCCTGCATTTCGGATCGGCTTCCTCATTAAATCGCCTATGTTTATTGTTCGTATATACTGCCCGGCGAGGCTGGATTTGAGTGGTGTTATGATCGGTGAATTCGGAGAAAGCTTCTCTCCGCTTCTTATCCTCCATTCGAGGTATTGCCTGAGATAATCACAACCTTCGTCGCAAAGAAAGCTGAAGAACTGCTTTTTGGTCTTCGACAGGCTCTTTCTGATGGTTATCATAGCTGGCGTTCTGTCGAACTCGATATTGTTGCTAAAGATTGTCAGATCCGGAAAGTCCCGAACCTGAAGGCCGTCATTGCCTAGGAAGTTGCCTAGGATTTCAAGTCTCAAGCCCGCGAAAGCGACAAGCGAACAAGCAACCTTGGCTCTCAAATCAGCCATGTTCAAGATTTTTCCAAATTCTTCCGGCGTGGGCGGTCTCTCGTCAGCCACCTTTACCAAATCCCCTCTTCCAGTAATCTTGATTCTCTGCTGGATGGTGATGCCGTTGAATTGAAGCCAGCTCTTCAAAGGCTTGATGCAGTTGGCTATGTAGCCGCCTTTGTAGTTCTTAGCCTCTAAGCCGCTGATTACATCAAGAATAAAGTTCGTCGCCTCTCTTGGATTCAATGAAGCAATCTGTTTAGGAGTCTTTCCAAAATTCTTGTGAATGAAACCGACTCTTCTCAGCCAGTCATAAGCCGTAACTATGCTACCGCGCCTAACGTTATCAAACCAGCGCCTGAAATCAGCATCCTTCAGCAAGTACTCGTACTTAGACGTAGCCTGACCTTTTGGCATGGGTTAATAATACGTCAAACCTGCTAATAAGGATTTGAACCCAAGTAGTGGCGGGTCCGGAGGGAATTGAACCCTCGACCTTCGGGTTAAGAGCCTCAGCCCAGTCCTCAGCCTTTCAGCCTCCGGCCTAGACCGCTGCTCTACCTGACTGAGCTACGGACCCCGATTCGTATCTTCTGATAGATTTCCCTCGTATTAAATAATGTTTTGTAGATTCCGCTTATTCCCTCTTGGAGATTGTATTGACACGAGAAAATAAACGGTCTACTTGTGAATACAAGAAGATATCTCTCAGCGCCGCGCTATTCTAAATCTAGCTGCACTATTTGCGTCATAATGGCTTGTTGAAGGTGGTTTGATGGTAGGTCAACTGAAGTTCATTGGGTTGGGCTTACATAGCGAGTTTGGAATATCTTTGCGTGGATTAGATGAGGCTAAGGAAGCTGATCTTGTCCTCGGTGAACTCTATACGAGTTTGATGCCTGGGCTTTCATTAAAGCGGCTGGAGAAGCTTCTAGGCAAACCTGTCAAGGTTCTGTCTAGGTTGGATGTAGAAGAGAAGGCTGAGCAGACGATATTGAATGAAGCAAAAACTAAGAGCGTAGCCTTTCTCGTTCCAGGAGACCCTATGGCAGCCACAACTCACTTGGATCTGAGGCTGCGAGCTGAAAAGGCCGGCATAAAGACGAGAATAGTCCATGGCGCTTCAGTAACATCTGCTGTTTCAAGTGTAGTCGGTCTGCAGAACTACAAGTTCGGTCGGACAGTGACAGTTCCAGTCGTCGAGGCAGGAACTATGCCTGAGTCCCCGTATGATTTCATTAAAGAGAATCTCAATAGAGGGTTGCATACCCTCGTTCTACTCGACATAAAGGCGGAAGAGAAGACGTATATGACGATACCTCAAGCTCTCAAACAGCTTCTCGCAACAGAAGAAAAGAGAAGAGAGAATGTCATAACGAATCAGAGTCTCGCTGTCGGTGTTGCTAGAATCGGCTCAGATGATATGAAGATCAAAGCAGGTAGAGTTGAACGCGTACAGTCATACGATTTCGGCGGTCCACCCCATTCCATAGTTATCCCCGGGAAGTTGCATTTCATGGAGGCTGAGGCGTTGCAGGTCCTTGCTGGCGCTGAGAGGATTGATTTGGAAAAGAACATTTAGGCAAGGTTTCTTGCATGACTGAGGATACGAAAGAGCGTTCTAGACGATACATAGCGGCTGTTGAAACTGCTCTATCGGGGTTGAAGCCTATAACTATGCCAGCGATTGTTGCACGAAGGGACGTAGAACGAGTAGTGGAGGTTGCGAAGAGATATCTTTCCGATTCTAAGTATTATGCTGAAACTGGGAAGGATGTTACCTCTCTGGCCTCAATCTCATATGCTGAGGGCCTTCTCGACGCGCTTAGATTTCTGAAACTCGGAGAATTCTCATGGCCCAAAGGATTGTTAAGCCTTAAAAATCGTAAGGATAGAAATCTTGAAACTCTTGAGTCTGCGTTAAGCTGATAAATCCGGCGGCGAAACATTTTCAGATCATATAGGCTCTCTTGGTCAATAGAGGGAGAACGTGTTGACTAAACCGAAAGTTGTTCTCGCGACTGGCGCGTTTGATCTCCTGCATTATGGGCATTACCGCTTCCTCGAAGAAGCGAAGAAATCCGGCGGAGAGAACTCCAAACTCATAGTGATAATCGCTAGAGACAAGACGATCAAGAAGAGGA
>Ga0315314_1000267_pt1 | contig 66600 bp, 47 predicted proteins | sample TDP9_MG_FD_203631 | JGI IMG/M metagenome (GOLD analysis project Ga0315314, IMG submission 203631) | Freshwater sediment microbial communities from Lake Towuti, South Sulawesi, Indonesia - TDP9 | ecosystem: Environmental > Aquatic > Freshwater > Lake > Sediment | place: Indonesia: South Sulawesi...
TCGCGACACCCCCTGGTTTAGTGGGGCACTGGACACTCGATGAAGGTTCCGGCACCACGGCTTACGATTCGAGCGGCAATGGCAACGATGGGACCATCGTGGGCAATCCCAAATGGATTGCCGGTGTCGGTGGGACAGCCCTGGAGTTCCATGGCTTGGGCGCAGCCGGTGGCGGCGGGGACTACATCGATTGCGGCAATGACGCTAGCCTGGACATCACCGGTCCAATCTCCATAGCCCTCTGGATAAGACCTGGCGCCGATGACCCGGAGGGAAAGGGCACAGAGACAGCGCCGATGGCCAAGGCGGATCAGTCAATGAGTCCCCCTTGGAGCTGGCAGGTTCGATACGGGTGGGGCAGCCCTCAGCCCTACATGGCGTTCACGTTCAATTCGTCGCCCAGGGCCTGGGCCTACGTCGGCAGGAACCTGGAGCGCGGCGAGTGGTGCCATATCGCGTGCTCGCATGACGGCACGACGCTGAAATGCTATCTCAATGGAGAGCAGACCGATTCGACCCCAATGGGCCAAATTACCAGCAGCAGTACCCCTGTCCTCATCGGCTCGGACGGGTGGGGCTGCGACTGGATTGGCGCAATCGACGATGTCAGTATCTACAACCGGGCTTTGTCTGACCTTGAGATTCTTTACCTTGCAGGTTTTAGAGTTGCTGTTGAGAACTTAGTGCAGAATCCGAGTTTTGAAGAGGATGAGGCTGTCCTTGACGACCCGGCTTGGGAAAAATGGTGTACTTGGAATCCAGCAGAGGGTGCAGGTAGTAACGCCATGATCGTCGACACAGAATCCATTGATGGCACAAGAAGCCTTAGGGTTGAGCCAAAAGGAGCTGAGAACTGGCATTTCATTGTGCTGAATCTACCAATCCCGCTCGATGTTGGCAAAAATTATACTGCGCGCTTCTGGGCCAAAGCTGAAGCAGCACGTCCCCTTGGAGCCCAGATGAAAGCAACGGATAACTCTATTTCGTGGGGATACACTGACTTTCAGCTGATGACAGAGTGGGCTGAGTACACATTTACCTCTGAAGCCCTGAACACCGAGGGAAAGCTTGAGATATTCTGTGCTGGTGTTGAAGTTCCATTCTGGTTGGATCTTGTTTCTGTCTATGAAGCAGAATAAGTTCCTTCTGATTTAGGAAATTAATGTAAGGCCGATTAGATTCCCACTTCTTTGACATTGTTCAGGACAAGTTTAGTGGGAAAGACATTAGGTGTTGTATTAATTCGGGGCCTATACTGATTTATTCGGTATAGGCCCCTTTTTAATTATCTATTGGATCATCCAGCACAACGTCGGTTATCTTATAAATTATATATAAATTATAATAAATTTATAAATTAATAAATTAGGGACAGCCACCTGTTATTTGGTTGTTAGGTGTTTATCAATATCGTTTTGAATTCTATAGGGAGAATTATAGCCAATTCTTTTGTCCCTCTCGTCACGCTCTCGTTCTTCTTCTCCGGCTTTACAAACTAAATCCCAAAGCTCCATCACTGTTTTTACCTTTTGCCTTGATGGGAGTTGCTCTGAACCCTGGACTCATAACGCCTCTAAAAGACAAATACCACACGTTTTCTTCAAAGTAGATAGCCTCCGACACTCTGCTCTTTACTGAGGGAGGTCAAATGCCCCGCACCAATTGTCCAGACTTAAAAGAGTTGTTCGTGGTTCCGGGCCGAAGCCTCGCAGCATGGGTTCAATTGGTGCGGGGTTCTGTATCGCCAGTAACACACCGAGGCAAATTCACCCCGCCCATCCGATGGGCGGGGCTCATTCAGAAACGCTACGACGCCGGTCGTAGAAACTTGACACAGACCGGCCTTGCGATGGAGATTTTATGTCCCGTCGGCTCAAGCACACCGGTTTGTTGATCGATTCGGAAAACGATGACACTGTCATTATCCTGGTTTGCGACGAGGCAGAACTTGCCCGCCGGGTCGATGTTGAAGTTGCGCGGGGTCTTAATATCGGCCCTCTCGTGCTCCACGAAAGTCAGCGTCCCTTTGGCCGGGTCAACACGGTAAACCACAATGCTGTCGTGCCCCCGGTTCGAGCCATACAGAAACTTCCCGCCCGGGTGCACACGCACCTCAGCGCAAGTATTGGACCCGTCAAACCCTTTCGGAAGCGTCGTAATGGTCTGCACCTCCGTCAGAGCGCCCGAAGCCGACTCGTAGGCAAAGGCGGTTACCGTGCAATCGAGCTCGTTGATTACGTAAGCGTATTCGCCGTTCGGGCCAAAGACAAAGTGTCGCGGTCCGGCACCGGGCTTGACCTTCGCAAACGCAGGACTATTGGCGACTATCGTCCCCTTTTCGGTGTCCAGCCTGTAAATCATAATCTTATCGATTCCAAGGTCGGCAACAAAGGCAAAGCGGTCGTCCGGGCTGACGTTGATGGAATGTGCATGTGGCCCTTTCTGGCGCTCGGGGTTCACGCTGGAGCCCTCGTGCTGCACAAAGCCGCTCGGCTCTCCAAGTCCGCCGTCCGGTTTGATTGGAATCACCGAGGCGCTCCCGCTGCCGTAGTTGGCGACGAGTACGTTCCTTCCCGCATAATCAATGCTGATATGGCACGGACCCGCACCGCCCGAGGATTGCTGGTTAATGAGCTTGAGGTCTCCTGTGTCCCTGTCGATTGCATACGCACTGACACTGCCGGCTCCGCCGGCCTCACTGACGGCGTACAGGAACTTCCCGCTGGGATGAATCTCGAGAAAAGATGGGTTCCCGGCCTCGGCCGCAAGAGCCGGATTGGAGAGTTTTCCCGTTTCGAGGTCAAGTATGCTGCGGTAAATCCCCTTGCTGGAATTCTCTCCCCTGGACGTATAAGTTCCAAAATAAACGGGGAGTGATTTCGCCCAAACTGTTGATAATGCCGCAAACGAAAATGCTGCAGTAATAAAAGCTTTAACGCCCATACACAAACACCTCCTTAAACTGGACTTATGCACTTGTGCCTTTATGTTCTTATGCACTAAAAGACTATGGCCGCGTAGCCGACACTGTCGGCGCTTGTTGTGCCCATATCGCGAAGCATTACTTCGTTACTGTTAGTGTGTGCGAGCAACAAACCCTTTGTTTTGCCGAGTCGTTTTGCGGCTGCTATTGCAGCGGCCGCCGCGCCGGGGCCGCAGGCATTGCAGTTCTCGGCGGCGCTGGCAAGCAAACGTTCCGGCTCAAGCTCCAAGGCCAAATCAATAAACTTTTGGTCATTAACACTGTCAGCCCATTTCAAAGCGTCCGAACTTACACCCATCGGCGTAAAGCCGTAACGCGGGCCGTAATGGGTCAAATCGGTCGAGCCGATGCAAACGATTTTCTTGTGCTCGTCTTTTTTGATAACGCTACCAACAGACTTACCCAACGCCAAGGCCTGCTCCCTCGGCGGGACCAGAATGGGCAGTATCTTCGTACCGGGGAACAGATACTGCACAAACGGGACCTGGACTTCGATACTGTGTTCGGCTCTGTGAGCGTCAGTGTCGCTGACGACTGTGCCGGCACCCAATACGGCATCGGCCAGCTCCTCGTCAATGGCAATCTCGCCGAGGGGCGTTATCCAGCTGCCCCTGTCATAAACAGCCGGTGATTGCCCAAAGTAACCGTGTGCGGCCCCGAATATTACGAAGGTATGGACCTTTTCGTGCAGCAGCCTTATGGCTGAGAAGACCAACGCAGCCAGACTCCCGCTGAATGTCCAGCCGGCATGTGGAACAATGCCCGCTACTATCGTTTCAGGCAGCGATTCGCTCAGCGTTCTTGCATTAAGGCACTCGTTGATTTCGTCTATGCAGGAGTCGTGCTGGCCCGGATAAAACTGACCTGCGACAATGGGTTTCCTTTTTTGCATTTTCGGCACCCCCTTTAACTGATGCGCGACTGTTATTTCAGATTTACGCCTGATTACAGAATTTTATCCCGTAACACTCTATGCCCTTATTTAAACTTGCATTTTGTGGCACTTGGCCGTTATTATTACCGCATAATTTGAGACCGCATAATATTGTAACTTGTCAAAAAGAAAAAACAAATGGTATCTAAAAAAGAAAAATCATCTCCTGTTGCAGTGGTAATAGGCTCAGAGAGTGATATGGATGTAATGCGGAGCTGCATTGAGCAGCTCGGCTACTTCGGTATTGAGCCGGTGGTACGGATAATATCAGCTCACCGCACGCCGAATGTAGCCGCTGAATTTGCTGAAAACGCAGCTAAAAACGGTATAAAAGTAATCATTGCAGCAGCGGGTATGGCTGCACATCTGGCGGGCGCTTTAGCAGCAAAGACAACGCTACCAGTCGTCGGGGTGCCGTTGATTTCAAGCTCCGGACTGGAGGGGGTCGATGCGCTGCTGAGCACACTACAAATGCCGCCCGGCGTGCCTGTGGCAACCGTTGCTATCGGGAAGGCTGGTGCGAAAAATGCCGCTATATTGGCTGTGCAAATTTTAGCATTAGCTGATAGTAATCTTCGCGAAAAATTAGCTGACTTCAAAAAGACCCAAGAAAAAAATGTAATCGAAAAAGATTCGGCTCTGCAATAAAATCAGCAACTTGCGCTAATAAAATTCAAAATAAAAATTACACGAAATGGGTAATTTTTCAGGTTTTCTTGCTGATTTTAGAGACAAATCCTTGTTTTTGAGGCTAATAATGGGGATTGGTATGTAAATATGCGGTGCTTGGGCGGGATAGGCAAGATAAAAACGCCAAAAAATGAGCATAAATTTAAATAAATTTGGTCATAAATTCGTAAAGAATGAGCGCTTTTTAGGTATAAATTCATCTAAAATTAACACTTTTTAAAGATTAACATTTTGTTAGTTTAGGTAAGATAGGGGAATTTAAACATTATCGGACGTTGCATTAATGGGGGCTTGGAAGACGGTAAACGGTTATCAGGTTATCAGAAAATCAGGGTGTAGGTTATCAGGGTATCAGACAGAGGACGAATGTAAACAAGGGCATAAGAACACAAGGGCACAAGAGCATAAGAGCACAAAGGCACAAGAGAATAAGAGCACAAGGGCGTATATGATGAGGGTGTTTTTAATTGATTCCACCAAAAACAGTGAATCTTCGACTGCGAGATTGATTATTGACTATTGAATAATGACTATTGCAGAAGGTCGAGGACTGGGAATTTGCGATTTATGATTTAGAACCTTCGACTATGTTCAAGAAAGGTATGCTCAAGACAGATGCACTCAGGATAGGCTCTTCGACTAAGCTCAGAGTAAACTTTTTTCGACAGAGAAGATTTGGCGGGAATTGCGGGGACTTTCGGAGAATATGGCGGCTAGTTGTATGAGCGGGAAAATTCATCTAGTCCTTTTGATTAATCAAAAGGACTATGTGCTTTGATAAAATACGATGGTTATAATTCATAGGTGGGTAGTGTTAGCCAGGGATTTGGCGGACTACGTGGATTTATCCACAATCTTTCTCTCTTCTTCGGTCAGGCCGTAGAGATTTGTTAGATGGGCTTTTAGCCCACCGAATTAAATTATTTTGATGGTGGGGCAAGCCCCACCCTACCAGAATGTCGCACGGTTCAAAGCACATCGTCCCCTTCTATTGGCGTTTAAAAACTATCTTTATTATTTCAGCCAAACCACACGACCTTGATAAACCCCAAATTTTTGCTAAAGAAGCACGTAGTAAACGCCTTAACCTCCGGCTTCGAGAATTCCACGGATATGCGGAACCGCATTTAGGACAATGAAGCGGAGGTTCTATGGGAGGGTAAACGGGTCGCCCGGAGCCTGTAAAGGTTGGGGAAGAAAATCTTTCATGTAGTGGTTCACCACATTTGCAACATTGTTTGATAAAAGGTTGGCCGCATTCGTCACAGAAGCCGGATTCTATGGGTGAATGTGAGTATTTGAAATGACCTCTTCGGCAGTATCTATAGTAGAACGTACCCGAGTAGAAGAAAATACTCATTCTCTTTGACTCTCCACGATTTTTATTTCTTCTTCGGTTAGGCCGTAGAGGGAATAGACGAGGATGTCGATTTGTTTATCGGTGGAGTTGATTTGGCGCTGGATTTTTGTTTTTTCGTCAGGTATTTTGGCGGCAGATAATTTCTTGTGTAAATCCAACATCCTCTCGACAAGTTTTACTATTTTGTCGTGCATAGATTTATCATGTGGATTTGAAAGTGAAATACGAGGACAAGGCAAACGTTTTGCGTCTGTAATTATAATTTTTGGAAATAGCCCTTTCTTGGCTTTTGGTGCAATGTGGACAAATATATGAGACATAAGGAGGCTGTTTAATATGCCCAAGAGGAATTTGGGTGCTAATGAATCTGGAAGGGGAAGAACAGATAGTACACTGGGATTATGAACGAATGTTTCCTCCACATAAGCGGCTAATAAGGAATGCGGAAGGGGATGTGTGATTTCACGTATAAGAATTCTTGGACCAGAAAATACTGAAAGAGGCAGATAAGTGGAAACCCACTCACCATAGCGGACCCAGACACCAGACCAGTGGACACCATATCTTTCTACATCTTCACCTTGTAACTCGCGTTGGTACTCCGGAGTTTCTGGTTTTGTAGAGTGCCATATTCTATTTTTGACAATTTGCTCTGCTTTGGCACGACCAAATCTACGAGTAAGAGTTGAGGTACGATAGGGGATATATCCTTGTTTGACTTGGCAGTATTCATTGAGAACTGAAGAACGGCTGACGATATTATCGATTAGTTTTGACAAGGGTGTTTCTTGGGTGAAGAGAAATTTCCAAGTGTTTGAAATGCGCAATTGTTCTTGTGTTGAGATACGCAATTGATGAAATGGTTCGGCGCGGTTGAAAGAACCAAAGATATAACATTTGTTCAGTCGTATTCGAGATAGTATAAGAATCATAGCTCTGACACTTGGGCCAGTGAATACATCAACCTGTGAGAGGTCTACCATTTGAGAAATAGCGCCTAAAGATAGAACCCTCTCTCGGCATTTGCTGGCGAAAACATTTAAGGCAAATGTGTTGGGAATAATCATACCGAGAAGTCCAGATGACTTCAGGAGATTTGCGCAGGTTAGGAGAAAATACTGGGACGATTCAAAGTCTGCAACTTCCGGACATACCTGTGAGAGGTATTTTCTCTCCGCCTGAATAATGTCTGCACCCCAAGGCGGGTTGCCGATGACGGCATCGAAGCCGTCCGACTTTGCCGAGGCTTCGGCGGATCTCCGCTTCGCTCCGAGGTTTTTGCGGGAGAAGATTTGGGGGAATTCGGCGTGCCAATCGAAGGGGTTTATACGATTGCGAAGGTCATTGAGATTCCCGCTTTCGCGGGAATGACAAGAAGAGTCGATGGTTTCAAAGAAGTCGGGGGCGATGAGTGAGTTTCCGCACTTGATGTTGTTGGCAAGGTCGGGGAGCGCTCTTTCGTGAAAGAGGCGGTACTGGTTTTCGAGGGTTTGAGCATCTTCGCCTTCGAGAACTTTTAAGAGTAAGCTAAGCTTGGTAACTTCGACGGCCTGGGAGTCGATATCGACGCCGAAGATGTTATTTAAGAGGATTCTTTTCTTTTCGGAGATGGTGAGTTGGTAGGTGGTTGCATCGCCGGGAGAAAATGAACCCGCGGTGAAACCGGGGGCTAAACATTTTTCGTCGTCGTCCGCCTTCGCAGATGCTTGGGCGGATAAATGGCGGCGACGGCTAAACACGACTTGATAGATGGGTGGATTTTTCTTTTTGAGCCAGGATTCGGGATTATTGTTTGCGTACCAATCGCGATGGTAATTTAAGAGATAAGTATATGCTCCCAAGAGGAAAGAGCCGGAGCCGCAGGCGGGGTCGAGGATTTTTATGTTTGTGATTTGTTTTGGGGTTTTGTCTTCGACGAGTCTGCCGACGGTGTTTTTTACGATGTAGTCAACGATATAAGGAGGGGTGTAATAGACGCCGCCGGCTTTTTTAACTTCGGGCTTTTCTTCAATATTTGCGCGATGAGCAGATGTGAGCGTGATAACTTTTCCGAGGAACTGCTCATAGACGTTGCCGAGGATTTCTGCGGGCAGGACAGAGAATTCATAGGGGCTTTGTGGATAATAAAGATGATGCAGAATCCATTTCAGGTCTTTGTCATCGATAAGGAGTTTTAGTGTAAGCTCATCCGGTGGTTCTGGCCGGTCGGGTTCATCCTGGAAGTGAAAGAGGCCTGAGTTGTACTTCTGGTCGGCTTTTTCAAAGATTTCGCAGAGGCGTGGATAGGTACGGTCGCCTGTGCTTATTTTTAGTAGCTGGCCATAGTCCTCGATTCCTCTATCCTCGCACATACGCAAAAATAGGATTCTATCAATGGTGCGCTGAACGGCAAAATTTAGCTCGTGGATAGAAAGCGAGCTATTTCTCAGGGCGATGATTCGAGAGAGCATTTTGCGCCATTCTTCGATTTCTTTGAGGAATTCAACGTCAACGGTGGTTGTGCCACGCTTGCCTTTGGTAGAGATTGCGAATTTATCGAAGGAGCCTTTTAGGATTGCATCTTTGCTGAAGATGTCGGCGATGTCAGACCATTTTTCCCGGTAGTCTTCATAGGTCAAAAACTTAATTCGAGCGGTGTCAGGCTTATCGGTCTGCTTAGGCCTTATCTGGCAATCGTAAACTGCAAATTCTTCAAAATCGGTAAGAATCGACAAGGGAAGTTTAGCAGACCATGCGTAACGTCTTAACTGATAAGCGGGGTGCGGGTCAGCTTTGATGTCGATAGATGGTTTTTTTGTTTCGAGAAAAAATTTGCGAACGCCGCCAATACGAAAGCAATAATCCGGCGCTTTGGTTGCGCCGCTGACTTTTATAGCATCTTCGTGGATGACATCTTTGTAGGCCTGGGAGTAGCCGGCTTTGTTGGTTATGTCCCAGCCTAATTCCTCGAAAAAAGGGTCGATAAATTCTCTGCGCAGTTGGGCCTCGTTATATTGCTGCGAACGATATGCCTCAATATTGCGGCCGAACGTTTCAACAAGCTCTGCAACTCTGGAAGGAACACTAAACATACTTTAATTTTTCTGCCATTACGCTGTTTCCACAGGGCGTTTGTTACAAACAGATATAGGAAAATAGTACAATCAAGAGTGCGAAAAGACAATTATATTTTGTATGACGGGGAAAGGAAGACAGATGACAGAAGACAGAGAACGGAGAACAGGAAGCAGGGTATCAGGATTATAGTAAATTGGTGGATTAGTGAATTAGAGAATAAACACCACCCAATCAAACTATCATCTTAGGCGGGGTCGTAAAAGTACAACAAAACCCGTGCCAAGCACCAGAAGCACGATAGTAGCCGGTTCGGGAATTGTGACGGTAAGCTCAAAACTGTTTAAGGTGCCGATGTCGTGATAATAGGCATCGTAAATTTGGAGTCGCCAGGAGCCATAGGCATCCTGGCCGTCAAAAATTTCCAGGCCGTCGGATGCGTTAGGCCTGAACCGGCCAGTAAAAGGGGGCCGGCTTTCAGAAATGCTGCTCTGGGCTTCATCGTCAAATACGGTTTGTGAGTAATCTGCGCCCTGAAAAAACTCATTACTTGGATCGTACTTATTTAAGCAGAGGGTTGTTCCAGTGGGGCTTTGCAAAGAGATTTGCAAATCAAAGACGTTGGAGTGCGTTAAGCTGACGCCGACATCGATGTCAAAGATAGTAAGATGGCGGTCAACATCAATAATCGCATCAGACATCCATCCTTTGCTGGTGCCTGGCTCGGCTGGGATTCGTAGATTGAAGTCGCCTTTGTAGCTATAAACCGTTTCAGCAAAAACGGGAAAACAAAAAGCCACGACCACGAAAAGAATTGCAACAATCAATTGTACATAATTGCGAGCTTCCATTCTCAACCTGCCGGTAGATTTTATAGTCGAACTCCGTAAGATGATAGCTTATCTTACGGTGCAAACAACCATATACAGGCAATCTCACTTATAGTATTGGGAATTGTAATCTTACGGGACTCTATTTGCAAACAAAAAAATGAAAAAATATGGTGAGGAACAAAAAAGAGCCTTAAAGAGATTATGCACTCTTTCAAGCAAGAGGTTCCTTTAAGGCTCTTTTTAACTAAATCAAGAAAAAGGTCTTTTCAACTTTTCGACATTTCGCCGGTTACTAACTATGGGTCCCAAGGAGGGCCTGGTGCTCTGTGAGCCGGGCCGCCAGTAACATTATTGCTCTGGCTCATCTTAACATCCAGAGTGTTATTCACAACAACGGCAGAGCTCCGGTCGCCGACAATCTTAACACATTGCTCGGCCTGAACAAACTGAGAGCTTGTACTGAATCCTCCACGATAGGTTTGCTTCTGACTTTGCTCACCAACGAAACTCTGCGAGCCTATTGTGCGGCCAATGCCGCCGGGAGGTTTGTGCGCAAATGTGTTAAGGTTCAGATTCAGATTCTGCTGCTGTGTATGTGAGCCTCTATGTCCATGGCCGATAGACTGGTTTTGCGAACCATCAACCGATGCATTCTGCAGGAGACCAACCGCACCGCCCCGTGCCTGGGCACGTGCATGCTGGTTCAATATGCCTCCCTGCTTCATAGCCGCACTGCCCAAGCAGGCATATTGTTCCTTCTGCCTTTGTCCAATCTCCAGATGGTTTTCTCCTGATGCCGTGCCGAATCCTCCAACGACCTTAACCTTATTCAATGCGCCAATTTCAAAACTCTGGGTCTGGCCGATGTCTGCAAAGACCCCTGGGGACAGTAGTAAAATAACTGCAACAGAGAATAAGAAATTCCTAAGCATATTAAACTCCTTTTCTTTTTTTAGTTTTCTTTCTAACTGCTAACCAAGCAACCGTTATAACAACAGAAACGACCTATTTTCGTTTATCCTATAGACAACCTCCTTTCGTCCCTGCAGCGAAGCAAACAAATCAATTTTTTCAGAGACTTTCGAGTTTCCTAAAATTTACCTTATTGTCAAGTTATCCACTCTTTGATGTGCCCCAAACCCCGCCATGTCATAAAGTTCTTGACTGACTTCAACTCCGGGGATGTAACGTCTTCTCTCAACAGGAGAAACGGCAGGAGATTCTTTCGGTGAAACTTCCGACCGAGGTGCCTTTGGCACCAATACGGGCTTTGTTATCACTTGCACAGGCATTTGTTCAGACTCTTGAGGAGGAATTTGCACGGGCTCCTGAGCAGGTATCAGGGCCGGTTCCTCAGAAAGCTCTTGAGGGGGTTTTTTAAAGAACTTTGAGTGGAATCTCTCATAGAAGGCCTCGGGAATTCTCCTTCTATTAGCAAGGGCCGGGCAATACCTATAACCTGCAGCGCTGATAAGCGCCTTTCCTTTTCCTTCGGTAATTCCGCTTGAGACAGCCCCAAATAAAGAGATGGAGTAATTGGCCTGGCTGTACGCCCCGCCCGCTCCGGGAAAAGCAAGATTGGAGCCAACAGTAACACCTTTCATTCCGCCAGAAATAAGGAGGATATCAACATCCCACGGCAAAGCCTCTGCAACGGCAGCGTCATAGACGTGGTCCCAGTTTCGTTCCACCCCGCCTTCCAAGCTTACCTTTCCAACATAAGCGTAACCAGCTTTACACAAAAGATTTGTATCCACATTGGAGTCAATAAAGACTAAAAGAGGCTTTCTTGTGGGTCTTCGGACACGAACGAGAGAATTCGCTATCTCAAAACCTCTGCCGTGATGGAAATTATCGGGTCCGCCAAACACAGCCCCAACGCCATTAAGGAAGCCGCCGAGGACACCAAACGGGCTTTCATAAGGCAACGATTCAAGAACGCTCCTAAGGCCCTGCATGTCATCAGGATTACGAGGATTGAAAATCCGCTCATAGACCTGGTCATCACTATTAGGTCCATTAGGAAAGTACGCCTTTATAGTTCCCCAGCCTCCATGATTCCAATAGGGTAAATATGGAGGGAAGGTCGTAATTGGCTGGGTTCGTGTCCTGTAGTTCGAGATTGAGGTGGAATTGATGCTCACATCAGAGCTTGAGGAAGAAGCAGAATCGGAGTCGCCACCGCCTATGACAGAAACATCCTGCGACTGGTAGGTGGCAACGTCAGTGCTTACTTCAACCTTCGTGTCCGGGGTATTTTCAGGAAGCTCTGCGTTACTGTTTCCTGTGTAAGCACTGCTGAAAAGCATCAGCGTGGGAACTAACATTGCGAACAGCTTTTTCATTATAATTCTCCTTAAAATAAATTTCTTTTTCTCATTAAACTAACACTTATCAACACCCTCCTGATGTTTCAAAATAAGTGTTGTTTTTCTTGCCGATATCGCCTCCTTCCTTCCCCCAAAATTATGATTAGGTTCTCGTTTTTACATATCTTAATAACCTGCCGACATTTCTTCTCCAAGATACTGCTCATTGACAGGCGTTGAAGACGCCGGCCTTTCTTAAAAAATCCCCAGCCGTATTTATGACTCATAATTCGTTGAAAAAAGTTACCAAGAGCCTCTATCAAAACGAAAATAATCTCAGTTTTCAGTACTGATATGGCCCGTTTCAAGTCTTTTTATTAGAGCCTATAAATAACCCTTGTGTTTATTCGCAATCAGCGCACGACAAACGCCCTAACCGAATGAACCATCCAATTTTTACGAGAATCAGGCTCGGCAGGAATTCGCTGATTTAAGCCGCCTTCGCAAGAAGAAATCGAGACGGCAAAGAGGGGAAAATAAGACATTAACTGCGCGAACAGGCGTTCCACAATCCGTGCGAATCCACTGAGAGCATCCATTCTCAACCCGCCTACAAATGTTACACACTCACAACCACCCTCCTGGAAATCGCGGTTATGCAATATATATTATAACATTATCGGACGTTATGTCAAATAAGAAATTGAAGGATTTTCACCTCCACCTGAGCAATAAGAGGATATTATCCCTCAAACCCGAGACTAAAACCGATACAAGAGACTGTTTGATAATGATTCCAGCGATAGCTGTTGCAAAACAGGAGCCAAGTAATGCCTATTTAACCTCGATGACGGAGTTAAAACCGCCGAAGGGATTTAACTCGGTCAATTCGTTATATGGGTCCTGCTGCCACTGGCCGTCAACAACCAGACGATAGCGATATCGTCCGGGAGACAGCTTCATTTCGGTTTGCCAGACGCCGCTTTTACCGACTTTCAGCATAGGGTTTTTTTCCGGCTGCCAATTATTAAAGTCGCCAGCGAGCTGCACACTGTCGGCGCGCGGATACAGTGTTACAAATACCATAGCATCCTTCACCTGGTTAACGCCGTAATATTCAGAAAGCTTGGCGTCGGTATCGAGTGAACTCGGTGTTTCGGCTAATTCTTTGCCAGGCAAAACGGTGGGGGCAGCTTCGGCAGCAGCAACCTCCTCGACAGGAATGGCGAGGCGCGGCTGGTCGGTTTGTGGGGCCGGCTCAAGCTCTATCGGTATCTTTGAAGATTTGAGCAACTCATCGGCAGTAGCGCTGATTGATTGGAGCTGGTCGGACAAGGTGCCGACAAACTCGTGACGCTGGAGTCTGGCCCGTGAGCCTAAGACCTCTTCGGCGAGTGAGCGAAAATCGGTATGGCCTCTGCTGGCTGGGTCGTACTCGCTGATTGGCTGTCCGAAACTGGATGCTTCCTTGATTTTAGTATTGAAACTGACAACGGTCCGGAACATTTTGTCAGCGAAGTGGCTTCTCAATTCGGCCAGGATTTCTCTTGCCATTTTAGTCCTTATATCATACATACTCGCCAAGACTCTGACATCGACCTGCTGATTGTGCCGTTTGCAGAGCACGCTGAGAGTCTCAAGCTGCTTGCTAAGGCCGTGGAGCGCGAAGTATCCGGTCTCAACCGGAACAATAACATCGGTGGCGGCTCTCAGGGCATTGAAGGTCAAGAGGCTCACGGCGGGTGGACAATCAATTACCGTGTAGTCATAATCGCTCTTTATCTCGTTGAGGGCATTTTTCAGGCAGGATTCACGTTCAGTGAAACCGGCCATTTGCTGCTCGAACGCAGAGAGGTCTAAGCTAGCCGGCGCCAGCTCCAGCCCGTCGCTAATCTGCCAGAGTATTTCTGTGAGCTTAATCGGCTCGTTTCTGCTAGCGCTTATAAGGACATCGTAGATGCTTTGTTCGATTTGCTCCTCGGGCACAGCCAGGCCGACGGCGCAATGAGACTGTGGGTCCATATCGACCAGCAGGACTCTTTGACCCGCTCCGGCAAGAGCGCTGGCCAAGTTTATCGATACCGTTGTTTTACCACAACCACCTTTTTGATTAACAACCGCTATCGTTTTCATAATTTCTCTCCCGCTGCTGGTTCCCATTTCACAATTTACCGTAAAAGAGGCACCAGACTAAAATGGAGTTGGAAAAACCCTTTTTTTGCTGTAAAAACGGCTTTTCAATACTAAAAAGACAACTAAACACCTTTAAATAATTCGGCAAAGAAATACAAAAAACTTTATATTTTTTATGGGACTTGCCAATAAAAACACAATTAGCCGTACAAACAGCAGATAATTTTCGGCCGTTGACAATACACAAGAAGGTATAAAAGCAACATCTAATACTCATTCCAGCAGCAACTTGCGATTGCTAACCACTATTACCAATATAAAATACGCTGATTTTCTTTCAGAAGGCAGGCTTTTAAATTTGGATTATGCGGGTAAATTGGTATATTGTGCAAAAGCATGTGTATGGAATGTGGTGTACAGGCTTACATATAGCGTGCGATAGATAGATATAGAAATCAGGAGACAGATTTATGAAAGAGAAGGTTATAGGGCGCCGCAGTTTTTTGAGGTATGCTGCTGCGGTAACGGCTGGGACGGGCTTGCTGGGAGAGCTGGGCTTTACCCAAAGCGAGCGGAAGGGCGCCAAACTGCGCAAAGCCCTTCAATTAGGGATGCTGCCGAAGGAACTTGCGGATGCTGAAAAATTCAAACTTGCGAAGAAATGCGGGTTCGACGGCATTGAAGCTTCTCCAATGGATGACCTCGATGCGGCCCGGCAGCTTGGCAGCCTGGCGCGGCAGGCCGGCGTTCCGATTCATTCAATTGTGCGCGGCGGCTGGGATGCACCTTTTTCCGACCCCGACCCCAAGGTAATAGAAAAGGGTCTGGCGGGGATGGAGACGGCCCTTCGGAGCGCCAAGGCGCTGGGGGCCGATGCGGTTCTGTTAGTGCCTGCGATAGTCAATGAGGAAGTCGGTTACGAGCAGGCTTATAAGCGCTCGCAAACGCACATACGGAAACTGCTGCCGTTAGCCGAGGAGCTCGGCGTGGTCATCGCGGTCGAGAATGTCTGGAATAAGTTTCTGCTGAGCCCGCTCGAGTTCGCACGGTACGTGGACGAGTTCGAGAGTCCGTGGCTGAAAGCCTACTTCGACATCGGCAACGTAATTCTCTTCGGGTACTCGCAGGACTGGATACGCACGCTCGGCAAACGCATCGTCAAAATCCATCTGAAAGATTTCAAGCGTCGAGGCTATGAATGGACCAACCTGCTGGACGGTGACGTGAACTGGCCCGAAGTCCGGCGGGCATTGGACGAAATAGGATACGATGGTTTTCTGACCACTGAGCTAAGAGGTGGTGACGAGGCCTATTTGAGCGATTTGGCCAGCCGAATAGACCGGTTTTTCTCGATGTAGCAACTTAAAAAGAAACCCAAATACAAAAAACAACTTTTGGCTAAAAGGGCTGTCATAAAATAAAATGGTTCCTGTTGTGCAGTCCATTACATAGCAGGAACCATTATCGCTGAACAACCTTCAAGGGCCAATTATTCGTTCAATACTTTAGTATTGGGGACATTTCTGCCGTATTATCCTTTGACCTTGACTTTGACGGTCTTAGCTTTTTCGCCTTTGGGCAGCGTTATGGAAAGCACTCCGTCTTTGCAGGTCGCGTCGATTTTGCTCTGGTCAACGTCGGTGGGCAAGGTAATCTCTCTTCTGAAGCTGCCGTAGGTGCTTTCAACATGGTAGAAGCCTTTTTCCTTTTTCTCCTCGGTCAGCTTCTTTTCTCCGCTGATGGTCAGCGTGTTGCCATAGACGGAGATGTCGATTTCATCGGCCTTGCAGCCTGGGACCTCAGCCCTTACGAGAATCGCATCATCTTCCTCGACGACGTCGATAGCGGGCCAGGCTTTATATCCTGCAAAGGGCCTGTCCAGGCCTCTGAAGAAGCTGTCAAACAAGTCGTCCATTTCGCCGTGGAGTCTTGCCAACTCGCCTCTGTGTCCCTTGTTAAATCTTACCAGTGTCATATTAACACCTCCCTTCAATTTACTATTTTCTATCGACTATTTACTATTGTCATCGAATTATCTAAATATGCCTCATCTAAAGCTGGTTTGCCCTACGATACAATCCTAAACAACAAACATATCAAATGACGTCCATCTAATTGCTATTTTTGACTTTCAGTAATCATTCAAACTTTCAATAAGATAATGAGCAAACGCCGTGCCAGATATTCAAGCGCTGATAGCTGCCCCAAAAACAGAGATTTGTGAGTTTTTCGGGCTTAAGATTTGCCTTTCAAAACTGTCAATTTGGCACTTTTTTCTGTCAAATTGATAAGGCTGTTGTAGAGGCAGAGCAAATGTTGTAAATTAACCGCGTCAGAGACCCGGAAGAAAAATATCTCTATCGGGGCCAAATGAAATTACCAATCTTTTTTGAAGAAATCAAAGAGGTAAAAAATGGCAGAAAACAAACCTAACCTCAAACTGGATTCTCTTGATATTCAAATTCGTGACAGCGTTAAGGATTTTTCTGAGAGGCTCATAGCAGCGCTCGGGGAGAATCTGCAGAGCATCACGGTGGTCGGCAGCAGTTTAACGGAGGATTTCAAGCCCGGCCAGAGTGACATCAATACCGTTATTGTCCTAAGCGGGCAAAATATGGAAGTGCTTAGAGCAATCGCACATCTGGCCAAGCCGATGAGAAAAAAACACATATCGCCTCCCCTGCTTATGACAGCATCTTATATTGAACGGTCACTTGACGTATTCGGTATTGAGCTGCTGGAGTTCCAACTGGCTCACCAGACGATTCTGGGTGACGACCCTTTTGCGGCGCTGAGCATCAATAAAAAAGACGTACGGCTACAATGTGAGCGGGAGCTTAAGGCTATGCTTATCAGGTTAAGACAGGGCTTTATTGCCGCTGCGGCTAATAAGAAACTTGTCAGGGACATCCTTATCTCGACAACAAAAGGACTACTGCCGCTGCTGCGGGGGATGCTGTGGTTGAAAGGTATTGAGAGAACCGCATCAATGTAGCCCGAACAAGATATAACCAGGCGGCTGAGCAACTGAACGCTTATCAGCGGCAGTTCTTCGGGGCGTTTTTCTGTAGTCGGGCAGGCGTAGAAAAAGTTGAATATTTCGAGGCCAGCGAGCAGGCAAAGACCGAAGTGCCCAAAGTAGAATTCTGAATACATCCATCGGGTATGTGAGATAATGGAAAATCAAAAGGGCAAAAGTCCAAGAGAAAGTGCGGTGGAAACAAGATACTTACTTATGCCACATCAGGCTAATCCACAGGGCACGGCGTTCGGCGGAGCGATTGTAGCCTGGATTGATATGGTGGCGGCAATGGTGGCACAAAGGCACTGCGGAAAAGAAGTTGTTACTGCAGGTATCGACTCACTTGTTTTCAAAGAGCCTATTCGTGTAGGCGACCACGTTGTCTTAAAGGCCTCCATAAATTATGTCGGCCGAACGTCGATGGAAGTAGGCGTCCAGGTCAGCAGAGAAGACCCATACAGCGGCAAGAGGGCTGTAGCGACGACGGCGCATTTGACATTTGTAGCGCTGGATGAGAAGAAAAGGCCAACGGCGGTCCCGCCGATACTGCCCGAAACAGAACAGGAAAAGAAGCGATATGAGAACGCCAAGCTTCGAGTCAAGGCCCGGAAAGAGCTGCTTGAGAAAATGAGCTGATATTCGTGCCATTTACCCGCTTTACTTGGGCAGAAAACCACCGGTAAAACCGGGGGCTAAACACTAAATAAAATCCACATTAGCTCTTCGTTTGTGTTAGGGATGCGGCGGAGCGTTTTGGATGAGAAACAGTCTTAATTTCTATCCTATCGGGAGCGCCCTTCGTTGGGGTCTTTATAGCATACTTTTCTTTGAGCATTTCACGCTTCTGGTAGCACTGCTCGGTGAAAACCGCAATTTCCGAATCAAGGTTTGCGTCCGGGGAATCGCCGAAGAAGGCGTGAATAATCGGAAAGACCAAGCCGGGTTTTCTTTTTCTTAACTCTTTCGCCATCGCCTCTATTTTCGCTGTTGCAACTCCCTCCTGCATACAGGTAAATGGACCAACATGGAATATCCCGGAAATATAGGCGTCACCAACCGGCCTGATTAAATCGTTCATAAAATAATAAGCGATACCTGTGCTCAGAGGAGATTCTCCCTCAATATTGCCGTGACATTCGTGATTTTTCTCAAGGGTTTCTATCATTTCGATGGGCTTTGGAAGGACATGTCTGCCGTGAAGGAGTTCGTGAAATGGGCCGGCTATTTTTTCTTCAACGGAAGACATATACCGTCCCTTAATAAAAGACCTCGCAAATTTTCTGGCTATGTTCAATGTCCTGCTTAGATTGAAACTTTTAAGCGCCAACCTTAGGTCTCTTCTGGCATTTCTTATGTTCATCTTATTTACATAATCCAGCCAATCGGTAACGGGGTCTCTTACAATTTCCAAGCCATTTTCTTCCAAACGGCGGACTACAAAATTAGTACAGGGGTCGTGCTGCCTTACGTATATCTCCCCTATGTAAAGAACGAGAGGAAATCTTCTGTTGTTTCGCAGATGAATTTTTTTGAACAGTGAAACCGTTTTTTCGCCCCATTCTATGAGGTCCGAGGTTTCGGCGCCGTTTTCGACGGTTTTTTCAAGCTCACTTAATCGTTCTTTTCTGATTTCTTCCAACTGCTTTTTATCTTCAGCGTACGGACGAAATCTCAAAGTGATATCCTCCAGCAAGTCCGATGCTTTTATCCCTTTAAATAACATTTGCTGCATTTTTGTTTTGTCCGACGAGCTAAGCTTCCTGGGAAAGGGTATGTCCTGATAATCGGTTTCCGAAGAAGGGCCTGCCACTGGGACCTTTTCGAGGCCTTCCCGGTCCAGAAACTCCCTGACGAGCTCGGTATATTTTCCAAATCTGCAGGGGCCACTCGTAGTGGGGAGCATAACAAGATAATGATTCTCGACATACTCTTTACCTTTTCTTTCAATCTCTTCCTGCAGAAAACCGATTGCATCACCAACAACGTTTTTAAGCGGATGGCAGACTTCCGTATAGATATGCCTTCTGGCTATCTGGTAGCCTCTGGGAGTATTGGTCGGCAGCACACCGCTGTTGACGCCGAAGTATCTGAGGCCGGCGGCTCCGACAAAACTGGCATCTCCCATATAAGGGATAAGCCAAGTCCTTTCTTCGGAATCGTCGCGAGGGCGTCTTTTAAGCCGCTCAATATTCAATTTTTTGGGCTTACACTGATTCACGACCCTTTCGTGAGCTTCCGTCCTGGTTACAAAGGGGGCATTGTTGGTTTGAGCATCTGTCAGCAGAACAAGAAGAGGTTTGTTCGCGGCCTGCTGAATTTTTTCTTCCTGGTAAATCTTTAAGCTGTCCGGGCCGCAGGCGAAATTCATCATCCTTATAGCAAATAAATTCGGATGATTCGCTATGAAAAGATTGGCCTTTAATATCTTGACGCTCTCGACCCAAAATTCGTTCTCCACTATTTCATCGATGCAGAGGTCTTCGAATATATGCTCCAAGAAGAGCTGGGGTATGTAATTTAAGCCCCTAATCTGTGAGAACATAGCCCCGGAGTCCGAGCTTGCCTGGGGGTCGAGCAGCACATAATCCCTGCCGATACCGACATAAGCCTTTTCGTTACTTTCCTGGATTTTCTTTAAGAACTTATCCCCTTCTTCACAAAGCTCCTGCTTGAACCTCTTTTCCGCCTTATGCGCATATTCGATGGCTTGCCTTAACTGTTTACGGGTAAAGCTGAATTCTAATCTATCGAATTCCTTTTTAAGCTCCTTGACAAGAAGCTCTGTATCTCCAAAGTGCAGAACAGGATTGAACTGCTTGTTTTTGTCAAGCGAAAGGACATCGTTTAAGACGTACCCTTCCGACTCTGTGTAAATGCAGTACTTCAGGTCCGGAGGGTTATTAGCTCTTTGCTCGATGAAACTCGGATTAAACAGGTATTCTATATCCGGATTATTATTTAATACCGATGCGTGCCCTGTTGCCAGCTTTCTGGCTATACAGAACTCCGTTCTTGAGCCGTCAATTCCTATTTTTGCAAGCTCTTTATCGGTTTTCGGCGACACGACGGGGTAAAAGCCGAGCTTCCTGAACAAAGCAGCACTCCATATTCCCTTTTCTCCGAGGGTTGCGGTGCTTCTCTTTATGCCCACCGTTAGCATTTTTCGTCTATCTATTTGCAAAGAAGACAAATCCTGCAGAAGGCATCCCTGCATTTTGAAATGCTTCTCATATATCTTATGGTATTTATCCACATAGTTCGTTTTAGGTTTTTTCGCTGACTCGGAGTTTCCTCTCGGGCAAAAGCCGCCTGTAACTATTTCGTCATCCTCAATTGAAAATACTTCAAGCTGACAATCTCTTATGCCGCAGGATTTTTCATTAAATAATTCTTTGCAGGATACCGTGCGTTTTTCAAAAGGCATATCGACTAAACCCCAGCCTCTGAATGCGGATTCGTAGCTCTTTTGCTGTGCTTCCAGCCGATTTATATTTTCGATGATGTCCAGGGCCTGACCCCAGGCGCCGAACATTTCTCTGTGAGGATAGGCCTCTATTTTTTTGTCCGTTACCTGAGCAAGAGCGGCAAGAAAGGCTTTACCCAGCGGGGGGCCGCCCTGAGCGGAACATTTATCGCCGGTGTGCTGGGGGCCACCAACAAACTTATAATAATAGCTGGCGGCGGTTCCACGAGTTATAGCGGCGGCAATCTCCTCCTTGCTGAAACCTTCGGCGATGAGCCTGTTCTCGTCCATCTCCATAAAAACACCGCAGGTTGAGTCAATCAGCGGAACTCTCCGGGCTTCTAAGGCGGCTTGTTGTAAGGAATTTTCAACATTCAGATTTATGACGTCAGCCATATTTTCGAGCGTCTGGCCGGAACCCGCCTGGCAGCTATAATTCATTTTTGCCTCTTTGACCGTACCATCCTTAGCGAAGCTGGTAAACTTCATATCCTGGCCGCCTACTTCAAAAATGGTGTCAATCTCGTGGTTACAGTGCTTAACGCCGAGGGCGTGACAGGTTATCTCGTCGGTTATTCTGTCCGTGAGCTCTATTCCCCTTTTCGCCAGTTCCTCTGCTCTTTTTTTGCCGACCAGAATCTTCTCGTATAGTTTTCTTGCAGAGCCGGTGGCTCCAACCCCCTTTACAATCACTTTGTCTTTGTGTTTGCTCAGGTACTTTAGAACGCGCTTCAGCGATTCCTCGGGATTGCCGTGCGTTTTGATGTAGAGCTTATCGAGAAGCTTTCCTGTTCTTAATTCAACCAACGCTCCTTTTGTGGTTGTGCTTCCTCCGTCTATTCCCAGCACCACTTCGGCCCTTTCCGGTATGTGGCCTTTTAAGCTGTCGTTGTTTTCATTTACTTTTTCGAGACAATCGGACAGAGGCGGGGCAAACTGTCTTTTTTCCCTGCTGTAAGAGGCGATTTTATCGAGCTGCCCGAGACTAAAGACAACGTTGTTATTCTGCTCTATTCCTTTTGCTGCTGCACCTATGGCTGCTATGTTTTGGTAGTGCTGAGGTCTTGTTATAGAAAGACCGAGGAATTCTTCGAGGTTTTTTCTTATAAGGTCGTTAGCCAGAACGCCCCCGGTTGCTATAGCATTATCAGAATCTTTAGACGCCTCGAATTCTCTTGCCCCAAGAACGTCAATTTTGTAATTTTTGGCAACCGTCCTGAAAAGTCCAGCTAAATTATCTTCTCTTTTTGCACCTTCATTTTGCTTGTGAATCAGGTCTGATTGAATAACGACGCCGCACCTTGCAAGAAACTCGCTCGGCTGGCTTGACCGCTCAGCCTCTTTTTGGGCTCTATAGAACATCTCCTCCAATCTTTCCTGAAGTTTTCTTCTGTTTGCTATTCTGATATCTTCGTTTCGCTTTTCATTTTGCGCCAGCGTGGCATCTTCCAGGTCTGGGTTAGGAACCTGGCCTTCAAAGAGCCTACGGCACTGTTTTTCTATCAACGTTCCGGAGCCGCCGCCGCACTTGGTCCCTGTTTTCCACTCCTGAATAATCTTTTTCCCGTTTATATCTTTTAGATTAAAAAAGTACGAATCTTTTGCCCCTATATGAAAGACGTACTGTGCCTTCGGCTGTACTATCTGGGCGCCCTTGGGGATTGCGACGCTGTCAAAAGCATAAGTTATCCCCTCCATAACATTGGGGAAAGATACCGCCCCGCTTCCTGTGAACGCAGTATTTTTTATTTTATCACTGCCGAATTTATCCGTTATGTCACGCCATGCTTCTTTAATCGCTCCAATAGGGTCGGCAAAGTGCATTATGGGCTTCGGAGAGTATATAACGTCGTTGTCCTCTGCAAGGACAGCGTAATGAACAAAGCTGCTTCCAACATCAAAACCGACAAACAGCACTTCCCTGCAGGTAACGTTTAGCTTATTCTGTTTGTCCATAATTTACTCTCTACACGTTCACAATAGTAGTGTCCTGTGCTTAGGGCACGCTTGGTTCGGAAATGTTACTGCGGATTTTTTCAAGCATCGCTGTGAGCCTTTTCTGTTCAGCCTTCTTAAGTTTGGCCATTATTCGCTTAACCTGCTTTGCGTAAAGCGGCTCTATTTTTGCAAGCAGTTTTTCGCCCTGACCTGAAAGCCTGACTATATTGGAGCGTCTGTCGGACGGAGAAGGCGTTCGTTCGACAAAGCCTGCTTTTTCCATACGGTCTATAAGAGAGGTAATATTTGCGCGGTTGACGAGCATCATATTACTTAACTGAGCCTGGCTTAGCCCTATTTGTGGGATGGTCTGGTGCTTGAGAAGCATCATAAGGTTGAACTGCACGTCCGTAAGACCAAAAGGTCGTAGGAATTCACCGGCTTTTTTTCTCAAACACGAGGCTGTATAGTAGATGTTGAGCAGTGCCTTATGTGCCAGAAGGGCTATAGGTTTTTTAAAACGCAGTTCTACCTCGAGAGACATTTTTTTCATCTCCTGTCATTTAATCTATATTGTTTATATATATATTGTTTCTTAGTGAACCATATTGTCAAAGCAATTCTTTTGAAAAACTGAAAAATTGACCAACATCAACACACAGAGAGTAGTATATAAGCTGTTAGGATTTATGTTGTAAACCACGCCAATTTATGTCTTATAATTAACAAAACACTGCCATTGTGAATTTAATCCCTTAAAACAATAATAAAAGTAACAGGTTTTCCACAAAAATAAATATTTCGTTTTTATCCATAACGAACAACTTTATAAATCTTTAAGGGCCAGCCATTTCACAAATATATCAATTTAACAAGCTATATATCTAATGATAATATCTTTTAAAAAATAAATATTCTTAATAACTAATGTAAATAACCACATATTTTATTTAAGAAAAGATGAATTGATTTTTATGCTTTATCTCTTAATAATCTTAAATCATTGGGTCTGGGGGTTACATTGATTTTTTGTAGCGGCAATGGCTTGCTATTTGCCAGCACTTTTAGTATCTTGACTTGATATGAGTTTTTTTTGTTCTAAATCCGGTTCCCAAAAGAAACAGGCTTTATCTTTTCAGAGCCTTTTTTACTTTTTAGCACCTCGTGCGTACAGCGTTATTATTTTTGGCGCGCTGTTCTGTTTGCTGTCGGTGAAATTTTTTCACTCGTGGCGTTACGACTTAGTTGAAGAATACGCAAGCTGGGTACTTGCCGATATTTACTTTTTGTTAGCTGTCGAGGTTGTTTTGGCGCTGGTTTGTTTTCGTTGGCCCAAGCTATGGGTTCTGCGTGTGTCTTATATCATCGCTGCTGTTGTCTGCACCTGGTCGGTTATGAACGCTGGCTGGCTAATTAGAACAGGGACACAAATACTACCTGGAGTTATTCTGCCTTTAATCCGGTCGCCATTGAACACTTTGTGCATCATCGGTGTTAACCTTATAAAAATGCCGAAGGCATCAATTTTTTTACTTGGGCCCAGTTTGGTTGCTCTTGCCTTCTTCTTTGCAGTTCTGGCGAATCCGTTGCCGCCGGCTTACAACCGAAGGAGGTTTCTCATAAGGGTCATTGTCTCTATCATTATCATTTTTATCAGCATTATTGCCGGCAGCACATTGTCCAAATCCAGCTCCGGGCAGATAGCTTCATCGGGGTTACAATACAACTGCCATTTGCGAGCGATATTAAGCGTTATTGTATCCGATTACCGCCTGTCAATTAAACCCGTGCGTAAAATTCCCACCCTTGAGCAGCTAAAGATTACACGCAAACCACAACAGATAAATCGAAACGTCGTTATCATTGTCCTCGAAGGCGTTCAATACCAGCACAGCTCACTCGCTGACAAACGAAATAATTTAATGCCGTATCTTGCAGCTTTGGCTGAAGAGGGTGTTGAGTTTACAAATGCCCGCTCATCATTAACCCATACAACAAAGGCACTTTTTGCGCTTTTGACAGGGCGATTTTCCTCTGCCTCCCACGATATTGCTGAAACGGTTCCCGTTGAAAAGCCATACGCTGGCATTGTTACAATTCTAAGAGACAACCTTAATTATAGAACGGCATTTTTTCAATCGGCAATGGGCAACTTTGAATCCCGTCCTGGTCTGGTGCATAATCTTGGCTTTAGTAAATTCTGGGCCAGGGACGACCTGAATGACCCTAATAGTTTTCTTGGTTACTTAGCGTGTGATGAGTTCTCGATGTTAAAGCCAATTACGGAATGGATACAAGCAGACGAGAGGCCATTTTTCCTTACGATTCTCTGCTCGGTAACTCATGACCCTTATGAGGTTCCTGAATGGTTTGACACGCCGGCTAAAGAGCCGTTGGAGGAGCGTTATCGACAGGCGGTTCGTTATACCGACAAGTTCTTAGCTGCTCTGGATGTGGAGCTGGCCAGGCTGAATCTTACGGATAAAACAATCTTTTGTGTTATTGGAGACCACGGTGAAGCATTCGGTGAGCATGGTCAATCAGGGCACGCGCTGATAGCTTATGATGAGGTTCTGCGAATTCCATTTTGCTTACGAGCTCCGTTTCAGGTTGAGCCGGGGATTAAGGTTGGCGTACCAGTAAGCTCTGTTGATTTGACGCCAACCTTGCTGGGGCTGTTAGGTTTCGTGACAGAAGATGTTGGCTTTGAGGGCGTTGATGTGCTTGGGACTATACCCAATGACCGCAGGGTGTACTTTTCAGACTGGATGCAGGAGGGACCAGCGGGCTTTGTAAGTGGTGGAAGTAAATTCATATATAATCCAACGGACAAAACAGTCAGCGCTTTTGATATCAGCACCGACCCTTTTGAGCTGGTCAGGCTGGAACTGCCAGAAGAGCAGGTACTGAGGATTGCTGATGAGATTGTAGCGTGGCGGAAGGGCACAGTTTTTCAGATTGACCAGCAGAGGACCGGCAAGAAAGAGCTTTTTGGCCGGTGGATTTGCCGCTGGACAAACCGGATTTGCTCAGCCAAATATTACGCGAAGTAACTGAGCGGCAACAGCTATGTGAGTATGATTGATACCAGAGTTAAAGCCTCTTCAAAATGAGTGAAAACCGAGATTTGCGACTTGGCGGAACTTCAGCTTCACTATGCTTGGCAACGTTCAGAAAGACAAGACTTCCTGTTCATAAGCATTCTTGGTGTGGTTGTTAAATTTAATCACCCCGCGTTGCATTTTATAAACATCAGATAAGAGACACTGCAATATAGCATTTTTATTGAACTAATTATGTAAAAATAGGTTGGATGGGCACAATAAGTGTTGACAAATAACAGCACAATGTTAAAATACAAAACTGTTATTTTTATATATGGAACATCTTTTGTAGGCGTAACGGATTTTATTATAAGAAGTTAAGCAAGAAGGAGGTTATATTCTATCTTAATTCCTTTTTCCTGGCATATTTTTTGCAGTTTTTTTATTTAATCCTGTGATAGATAGTTTAGGCGGACGGCCTAAAAATGTATGAGAGGAGGAAAATGTCCGCCCGTTTTTAGAAAAATTCAGAATCGGCGTAATCGGTTTTGTTAATGTTAATATTTTTTAGGCGGGGTCGCTCTGGAGGAGGGTCGGCTCCGCTTTTCTTTTGGGCGGTAAAGAGTCTCATATCAGTGTAGAAACGATTTGTGAATCTTTAGAGTTTCTTACAAGCCGGGGGTTTTAACCAATTTTAGCTACTCAAATCTAAGTGCAGCCCATATAATCAGAGAATATGGAGCGGGCTGTTTATAGAATAATCGACGCTAATTTTAATCGTGCTCGTGAAGCGGTACGCGTAATAGAAGAGTTCTGCAGATTCTCTTTGAATTCGGCGCCGCTTACGGAACGGGCCAGGCGGATTCGGCACGAGCTTTCAGCAGCTATCGGCAAGCTCGATGCCGGTCGGCTTATCTCGAGCAGAGATACAGTCGGCGATGTCGGTCTTGGTAAGACGGTCGAAAAGCAGCTTGCGCGCGGCGATCTAAAGGATTGCCTTACCGCCGGCAGCAAACGCTTGACAGAGGCGCTGCGGGTGCTTTCGGAAATGACCCAAACGCAGGAACGGTCGGTGGCAGAGACAATCGAAGAGTTGCGATACGACGCTTATACTCTCGAGAAGGATATCGTTCTTTTCAGTGATGCTTTTGAGAAGTTCAAGGGTGTAAGGCTGTATGTGATAATTACCAGCAACCTGCCAGCAGATGTTATTTCTTTGGCTTGCAAGTGCGCAGGCGGTGGTGCCGATTGCGTTCAACTGCGTGCAAAGGCCATAGATGACGACAGGTTTTTCGACATTGCCGTCGAATTTGTGCGGATTTGCAAAGAGGCCGGCGTTCTTAGCATAATAAACGACCGGGTTGATATTGCGGTCGCTTCAGGTGCTGATGGTGTTCATCTTGGGCAGAATGATTTGCCCATTGAGCAGGCCCGCAAGCTACAACTGGCTCCGATGATTATAGGAAAAAGTACACATTCGCTCAAGCAATTACAGGCTGCCTGTGAGGAGCGGCCTACATACGCTGCTCTGGGGCCTGTCTTTGCCACGGAGACGAAACCCGACGCTGAGCCTGTCGGCCTGGACTATGTCAGGCAAGCAACAGAAATACTTTCTGATACCGGTGTTTGTAATGTTGCTGTCGGCGGTATAACGATGGAAAATGTGGAAGATGTTTTGAGAGCAGGTGCCAAGGCGATTGCGGTTTGTGCAGCGGTGACGAAAGCCGTTGACCCGGCGGCAGCCTGCCGGGTGCTGAAAGAGAAAATAGCGGCTTTCGATAAAAGCTGATTGCAGCAGTCTAAAATAGATTTGAGTGTGGAGCCCGGTTTTCAATAATGTGGAGCTCAAAGATTCAAGGAGATATGAGAAATGAGTAAGTCAAGACGTTTGAAATGTGCAGTTGCAGGGCTGGTTTTGTTGACAGCTCTGAGGTGCCAATCACAGTCTTTGTGGGAGCTGGCAAATGAGAATAAGGGACTTTTGAAGATAGCTACGCTGTTTACGGCGCAGAATGTGCGCGACCATTTGGGTACCGAGGAGGGCATAGGTAAGGCGATAGACTGGTGTAAGAAGACCGGCGTTACGCATGTTTTCATTGAAACTTTCAGAGACCGATATACCGCAGAGAGAAGAACCCTGGAACGGGCAAAATCGAGCTTTGAAGCGGAAGGCTTTGAGGTTTCGGGCTGCGTTACGACTACGCAGGTTGGGAAGATATCAACGGGCTGGAAGGTGATTTCCTGCTATACCAATAAAGGAACGCAAAATCAGCTTCAGGAAATCTTCGAATACACAGCCTCGATTTTTGATGAGATTATGATTGATGACTTTCTTTTCACTGATTGCGAATGTGATGAGTGCAGAGAGGCGCGCGGCGACCGGACGTGGGCGGGTTACCGCTGTGAGCTTATGGTCGAGATGAGCCGGGAGAGGATATTGGGGCCGGCAAGGACTGTCAATCCTGATGTAAAAATCATAATTAAGTATCCTCAATGGTATGATGATTTCCACAATCGGGGGTATGAGGTTTCACGTGAAACGGCCGACTACGATAGAATCTGGGTCGGCACTGAGACACGGGATTATGATAATCAGCGCTGGGGAGGAAAGGTACAGTACGAAGCCTATTACATTATGCGGTGGCTTGGTGAGATAGGCGGCTCGAAAACAGGAGGAGGCTGGTTTGACCCTTACGGGACTACGGAGAATACGTACGTGGAGCAGGCGCGTCAGACCGTATTGGCAGATGCCAAGGAGATGCTGCTTTTTTGTTATGGGTCGCTTCTACGAGATACCGGGCCGGCGAACGTAGAGAAATTACGCACGGAAATTCCCGGGTTGTATAAACTCGCGGCGTTAGTGCGAGACAAGCCTATCAGAGGTATCCTTGCACCGAAGCCGCCGAACAGCGATGCTTATGACGAACAATACGTATTCGATTTTGTGGGGATGTTAGGATTACCGCTTTTGCCAGAGGCGGAGATTGACGCTGAAGTAAAGGCTGCGTTTTTCGCCGTTCATGCGTTGAAGGATGCGGAATTCTCCAGGAAACTAAAGAAAATGCTCGCTGACAAAAAGCCGGTTCTCATAACGGACGGACTGGCTAAACGGTTGGACGGCGTGGACCTTGATGATGAAAACTTGACGATATTGAAGGTCAAGGGGAATCCCCGCAGCTTGCTTGAGCTGACTCGAGAACAACTCAAATCCATCAGAGACAAATTGTTGGCGCCGTTGGGAATAGGGTTTGATGCTCCGAACAAAGTGGCTTTGTACTTAATCGGCGAGGATTGTCTGATTGTGGAGAATTTCAATGATGAGGCGGTCAATGCAGTTCTGGAATTCTCCAAGCCTGTCGAGGTGCGCAAGACGCTGGTTCTGCCGATAGGTGGAGATGTGAAATTTTCATATAAGGGCGGTAGATTGAGCTTTTCCACAATAACTCCGCGAACTTTGGTGGCAGTTGAGTATTGAGAGGTTATTTTGAATAGAGAAGTTACAGTTTTTTTAACGGAACACAGCTTTTTGGGGGCGGGTTTTTACCCGTGTTATAAGAAAATCTTCGATGAATTATCCACTAAAAAGATAATATGCTACCAATCCAGCGCAAATTTGGGGGAGTTTGGGAATATTGCTGGTTCGCGGGTGCTCAAATGGAGGTGAGTTTGAGAGGCGGTCTGATTGGCGGACGTAACATATTTATTAGAAAGAAGTTACGGCGAGATAAGTGGATTCAGGGCAGGCCGGAGAGGCAGCGGCAAGAGAGGCCGCCTTTTTATCCGATGTTTTTCGGCATCGCGGGCAGACACGACCGGAGGGACGGAAATTGGGTTATCAACAGGTTATCCACAATACAGAATTGCCTGAATGTGCAAAGTTGAAGGTTGCTATAGAATCGACATAGGACATAAAAGAATTGCCGGGATTGTATAAGTGTTTGTAAATACAGGTTATAAATGGAATAGCGAACGGATGAAATATTTGGTATTTTTGTTTTGACGGACAAATGACAATTAAGATAGCGTAAAGGATTATGCGTGGTCTGGTTTTTCACCACCGGTCGAAGTAGAGTAGAGGCTTGGGGGGATGACAATACCTCAATGAAACAGCGACAAAACGATATAGAGGTTAATGGTGAGTAGAGAATGTTAGTGGAGCTGACCTTTGATTGAACGAAATAAGCTGAGCGAAAAATTAAAAGATAAATCCAGGTTTGTGGTGTATGTAGAGCTGACGGGCGGACCAAGTTTTAATTTTGGTCCCATCGAAAATTTTCTAATTGCCTATAAAGATGCTGATAGGCTGATACAGCCGGGCATCTTTGATTTTGTGGGCACTTCCGTAATTCCAGCGGGCCTTGACTTTGTCGGTATCACCCTGCCTCAGAATCCCGGCGGGCTGGCTAACATTGAGCCGGCAGATGTGCTTAATCAGTTAACATTGAAAGATTTATTAGGCGGGCTGGATGTTCTGCCGCACGTTACCTGCAAAGACCACAATGCTTTTGGCATACTTAGTTTGCTTATCGGCTATAGAAATGCAGGCGTAGAGAGCATCCTGGTAATGACGGGCGATAAGCCTGTGGGGGCCAAAGGGGTTTTTGAACTGGATTCGCTCGGCCTGCTGCAGACGGTAAGGGATATAAACAACCAATCCTATATAAGAGCACCCACCAGCGTCCTGGACAGTGTCCATCAATTCTTTGCTGGTGCAGTCGTTTCGCCTTTCAAGTACACCAAAGGCTCGCTAATGCAGCAGTATTACAAGTTGGAGAAAAAAATCGCCTGCGGCGCAAAGTTTCTTATCACACAAGTTGGGTGGGACTGGAGGAAATCGCTCGAGCTTTTCAGGTATATGGATGAGCATAACCTTGATGTGCCGGTAATAGGGAACGTTTATCTTTTGAGCACTATTACGGCTGCGCCGAGGCTTATGCACGATATTAAATTGCCGGGCTGCTTTGTCAGCGATGAGCTTTTAGAGAAGGTCTATTCAGAGAGTATCGATGACCATATCGAGCGGGCGGCACAGCAGATGGCGATGTACAAATCCATTGGCGCGGCTGGTGTTGATATAGGCGGGGTTAACGATTTTGAGATTTTTATAAGGATACTAAAAAGGGCGGTTGAGATTGGCGCCGGCTGGGAAAAATTCAAAGATAATCTCTATTGGCCTCCATTATCTGTGAGAAGCGGGCATGGTCGGGCGAAAAAAGGATTCTATTTTTATGACGAAGCCGGTAAAAGGGTACAGATCTCAAAACCCGACAAAAAGTTCAAAAAAAGATTCTTTGACTTTTTTCACCGAGCGGTCCTGAATCCAGATTATAGAGGGTTTCACGCATTCAAAAAAGTAATGGCAGTTCTGGGAGCCGACAAAGGAGAAGGGCCTGTCTATAAATTGTTCAACGCTTCGGAAAAGTTCTTTAAGTATTTGATATTTGACTGCCAAGATTGCGGTGATTGTTACCTGCCAGAGGATTTTGGGCTGTGTACGATAGGCGGCTGTGAGAAGGGGATGGCAAACGCTCCCTGTGGGGATGCCACTGTTGACGGCTATTGCGGTAATAGTCTTGAGCGAGTTTGTATCGGCGAGCTGATTTACGAGGCTGCTGCTGTGGATAGAGACGGTATCGAACGGCTCAGGACCACGATAAATAAGCCGAGGAATCATGCTTTGGAACACAGCTCTTCGATATTGAATTATCTGTTCGGAAAGGACCACACTATGAAAAATCGGCTGATTACTATCGGCGAATCCATCCACGCTTCGATACCGAAAACAGGCAAGATAATGGAGCAGATAGCGGAGCTCGGCTCTGATGCCTATACGAAACAAAGCGGGCCATTGAATTATATGAGGGCCTTAATCGAATCACAGGCTGCTGAGGGGGCTGATTATATAGCGGTCAATCTTGATGCCTTTGGTGAGAACCATCCACAGCTTTGTGTGGATATGATGGCCGAGTATGTTAAGCTCGTCCGCAAGTGGGGAAATGGCGTGCCGATTTGTATCGACAGCAGTAACAACGACGTTCTGACAGCAGGCCTGAGGGAGTGGTATAATACCACCGGGCAAGTCAAAAGGCCGCTAATAAATTCGGTCAAGGTTTATACGATGGAGGACATATTGCCGCTAAAGGAGGATTTCGATTTTGCGTTCATCGGTCTTTTGGTCGGCGAAGGAGCACCGACTGGGCCGGGCGGCTCGCACTCGGTTGAAGAGCTGTATTCCTTAGCCAAGCGGATTTTTGCCAGGGCGGTCGGCGAATACGGCTTTAGGCCCGGTGAAATTTTCTTCGACTCGACCGTGTTTCCGTTGGCGATAGATGTGCCGATGGAGCCGAATGTGCCGGGTTATACGTACCGGGCGTTCGAGACGATAAAGAAAATCAAAGGGGATGCGCAGATGAAAGGTGTGCATTGCTCGCTTGGGATTAGTAACTGCGTCCGTGACCTGCCGGGCCGAAGAGTCGGGGTGTGCAGGGCATACGTTGCAAAGGCGATGGAGTACGGCCTTGATGCTGCGATTGTGAACGTCGCGCACCATTATGGACTAGTTGAGCCGGATGCAGGATTACTGGAATTAGTGGACGCCTACGCGAAGATGGACGGCTCGGCTGAAAGCTTGAACAGGGCGATGGAATTGATGGGTAGGTTCTGCCGGGAAAATAGAGAAGGAGAGTAAGGAAATGGGAAAGATTCAATTATTAAGAAAGCGTCTTTTTGCAATACCGAAAGGCATCCTGTGGATTGCAGTAATAATTTCGTTCATATTTGTAACGGGCTGCCGAATGCAGGAATCAGGTCAATTGCGGGCTGTTGCGTTCAGCGATGTGGTTATCGCTGATGAGTTCTGGGCGCCGCGGATAGAAACGAACCGTAAGGTGACAGTGCCTTACGATTTCAAAAAGTGCGAAGAGACCGGCCGAATCGATAACTTTGCGAAAGCCGGCGGCCTGATGGAAGGAGATTTCGAAGGCATCTACTTTAACGATTCCGACCTCTACAAGGTCATAGAGGGGGCCGCCTATTCGTTGAGGAGCCATCCCGACGCGGAGCTTGAAAAATACGTTGACGGGGTGATAGACAAAATCGCTGCGGCTCAGTGGGAAGATGGCTATCTTTACACTTTTTATTCTCTCCCCCGGCGTCAGCCGGAAAAACGGTGGACTGATATTCGCAACAAGCACGAGCTTTACTGTGCGGGTCATTTTTTTGAGGGAGCCGTCGCTTATTATCAGGCAACCGGAAAAAGGAAGATTCTTGATGTTGCGATTCGGCTTGCGGATTACATAGACTCGGTTTTCGGTCCCGACAAAAGACATGAAGTTCCAGGTCACGAGGAAATAGAGATAGGGCTGGTGAAATTGTATCGCGTAACCGGTGAGGAGAAATACCTCAAACTCGCGAAATTTTTTATTGACGAGCGAGGCCAGTCTGGGAGGCATGAGATTTACGGCGAATACTACCAGGACCACAAGCCTGTGGTTGAACAGGATTCTGCTGTGGGTCACGCCGTCAGGGCGGGGTATTTGTATTGCGGTATGGCGGACGTGGCGGCCCTGACGGTCGAGGCCGGCTACGTAGAAGCGCTCGGGCGGATATGGCAGGATGTTGTCTCGAAGAAATTATATATCACCGGCGGAGTCGGAGCCAGGGGCGGCGGGGAGTCTTTCGGTGAGGATTACGAGCTGCCGAACAAGACGGCCTATTGCGAGACGTGTGCGGCCATTGCCAACGCTATGTGGAACCATCGGATGTTTTTACTGCACGGCGATGCGAAGTATATCGATGTGCTGGAACGAGTTCTTTATAACGGCTTTCTTTCCGGCATTTCATTGAGCGGAGATAGATTTTTCTATCCAAATCCGTTGGCCAGTGACGGCAACTATGAGCGAAGCCCGTGGTTCGACTGTGCCTGTTGTCCGGTGAATATCGTCCGTTTTGTGCCGTTGCTTCCCGGTTATGCTTATGCGCAGCGAGGGGATGTTTTGTATGTGAATCTTTTTATCGGAGGGAGTGCCACAATTAAGATGGCTGACAATATCGTGGGTTTAGAGCAGCAGACGCGCTATCCGTGGGCTGGCGATGTGAAGATTACGGTTGAGCCGAAGCGTTCTGAGAAATTTACGATTTGTGTTCGCATCCCCGGCTGGGCGCAGAATCAGCCTGTTCCCAGCGACCTTTATCGTTTTTTAGATAAAAACTTCAGTGAAGCAAATCTCAAGGTCAATGGCGAATCTGTTGACTTGAATATCAATAAGGGCTTTGTGTCTATTAACCGTAGGTGGAAAAGGGGCGATTGTATAGAGTTGAATCTGCCGATGCCGATACGGCGGGCTGTTTCCCACGAGAACGTCAAGGATAATGCGGGGCGTACAGCCGTCCAGCGCGGGCCCGTTGTGTATTGCTTCGAGGGGGTGGATAATCCAAAGGGTGTGGCAAAGCTAATTTTACCTGCGAATGCGGAATTGAAAGCTGAATATTATGGTGATTTGCTGGGCGGTATAGTGACAATTAAGGGACAAGGTAAAATTCAACAACCTCAGGCGGAAGGACAAACAAGATTGGAAAGCATCGAGGTTGTTGCGATTCCGTATTACGCCTGGGCGCACCGCGGCAAAAGCGAGATGGCAGTGTGGCTGCCTGAGTCCGCTGAAGGAGGAAAATGATGAACCTCTGTGCCGAGAGTGACTGTAACAAGTTTGTCGGTTTGTGTTATTTAAATGATAAGTGGTTGGTAGGTCTTTTAGTCCATTGTTAAAGGATTTGTTGTTTCGGATTTTTGCTCTTGACGGTTTTATCGGCAGTTGTTAAAAAAGAGCGCCTGCCGATTTGTGAAGCGAAGCAGCAGGGGACAGATCGAAATAAGCTAAATAGAAGGGAGCTGGATTATGGCAAAAGAAGAGGAAATTCCGGAGGCGGCGGAAAAGCCCGAAGTCGAGGCCAAAGGGCCTAAGGCTGTTCAGGAGGCAAAAGCCGGCGCGGAAATCAGTAAAGACGCACGTATGTGGGCAATGATATGCCATCTTTCGGGACTTGCCGGATTGATAGTGCCGATTATTGGCTGTGTCGTAGGGCCATTGGTTGTCTGGCAGATGAAGAAGGAAGAATTTACTTTCGTGAATGAGCAGGGCAAAGAGGCGGTGAACTTCCAGATATCAATGTTGATATATGGGATTGTTGCGGGGCTTCTGTGTTTTGTTTGCGTGGGCTTTGTTTTGGCGCCGGCTGTAGCGATAGTTGACCTGGTCTTTTTGCTGATTGCGGCGGTTAAGGCTAACAATGGTCTGCACTATCGCTATCCGTTGACTATCCGGTTCATTAAGTGAAAAACCCAGGGTAAAGCACGGGTCTAAATATGAGATTGCTTTGTACCTGTGGCGAATTATCCTGGTTTTTCTCGCGCTGAGGGGAGAGCGGTTCGTATGCGATTTGCTGTCAAGCTGTTGATTAGTTTGTGCATTATTGCTTTTTGCTCGCAGATAGGGCGCAAGCTGCCGACGCTGGCGGGTCTGATTGCCGTGATGCCTTTGACCAGCCTTATCGTTCTTGTCTGGCTGTATCTTGATAATCCCGGCAAATTCAGCCTGATGACCGAGTACGTTAGAGGCGCTTTGTGGGGTATTGTGCCGACCATTTTGTTTTTCCTTGCGGCTTTTTTGTGTTTTCATAAGCGGCTGTCTTTGTGGCTTGCACTTTGTGTGAGTTTTGCGGTCTGGCTTGTCGCAGCATTTGTTCATCAGTTGCTGCTGAAGTAAACGGATTATTGCCGGCTATTGACTTTCATTGAAGTATTCTGACCACGCCGCTGTTTCCATTCACCTGTAACGTTTGTCCGGTTTTGATAATTTTAGTGCCGCAGCTAACATTGACCACGGCGGGGATGCCGTACTCCCTAGCCACAATACTGCCGTGAGAGATTATTCCGCCTTGGTCCATAACTACCGCGGCGGCCGGCACGAAATAAGGGGTCCAGCCCGGGTCAGTGAAAGGTGCCACAAGAATCTCACCGGCCAGGAGCATCTCTTGCGTATCGGCTCTGAGAATCACGCGGGCCTTGCCTGTGGCCACGCCCTGACTCACCCCAAGGCCGTTCAGTACCTGCGCGTGCTCGTCCCAGGTATCAGGGACGAAATTTTCAAGGTCGAATTTTCCAAAAACAACATCGGGCGGCGTTATAGAACTGTTCTTGTCATACTCCGCTCGCCGATTGGAAATAACTTGTCGGATATCAAAGTCCGCCTTACCTTCCACTACGGGCGCAATCTCTTCGAGCCGGAGGAAAAAGATGTCATCCTGATTTTTAAGTACGCCTTTTTCATTGAGTCTTTTGCCAAGCTCAATGAGCATTCTTCGCATTGTTGTCAGCAGCTTTATGACTTCGCTTTTGACGTTCTCGCGAAAGATGGAGCCTTGCTGAGAACGAACGAGGGCCTGGTTGAAGATGAATCGCTTTATGGGGTTTCTGAGCTGCTGGCGGCACTGTTGTTCTAATTCCCGGCGCTGCTGTGCCCGCGCGGCATGACTTTGAAGGGGGTCTATTTTTTCGATTTGAGTAATGTAGCTGCGCACGAGCTTCAAAATATAGTCCGGCGTTTCGAACCAGCGTTTGTTGTATAGCTCTAATTCGGCCCGACAACGGTGGCCGTGACGGTCCATAAACTTGTCCCAATTTTTGAGAAACTGTTTGCCGGCATCCGTTTGAGAGAGTTTACTTTCGATGGTGCACCAGTCGTTATTTGAAATTATAAGGTCCTTTACCTCTGCCCTTGCATTGACCGCCGCAGCTAATCGCCAGATATCCAGACCTGCGACCGCATCGTCCATGTCACCGAGTCCTGCGAGGAGTTTTCCTGTGTTTGTGTTGCCTTCCGGCAGCCACTTTGTGCATACCATATCGAGAATTGGTAGCGCCAATAATATACTGAGCAAATATAGTATCTGGCCAAGCAACTCGCGGGAAGGCGTCATAATTTCTTGGCAGTGCATCGCTATTTCTTCAGTTGTCAGGCTTGCTGCGTCTAATTGAGACCATTCCTCGTTGATAGCCGCAACCTTTGCAAGAATGCGCCGGCCTTTACCAGGGGTGTTGCGAAGTGCGCCGATAATGATAAGGGGAATTTTTAAGAAGAATCGGAGTCGGTTGAATTTTAAGTTTGGCAGGTCTTCGTCTGAGGCGGTTCGGAGCCTCTCGAGGACTTCCTGCAGGCCTTTGTGACTGCCCGTTGATTTCATGAAGTCCAGACCTTTCGTGCCGGGCAGGTCCCTGAACACCGAGCCCCAGATGTTTGCATTAAAATAAATTCGCCCGGCGACGAGACCATAGATAGGATGGTCGCCGCGGTCCATACAGAGCATGCGGAAGATTGGGTCGATGAAGTCATCCAACATCGCCTCTATTAACGAGGACGTAACCGGTGTAACCACGTCGGGCATGACTTCTTTTGCAAGATTATTGCACCATATCTGGCGGTCCTTCCAGGACTTCTCCGGCGGCAGGGCGGTAATCGGCCGCGATTGCAAAAAATATATTTTGTTGTTACATATCGCCCACTCGATGTTCTGGGGACAGCCTAATTCGGTCTCAACTTTTCTTGCGTGTTTGGCCAGTTGTTTTACCTGCTTTTTATCTAAGCAACAAACAGATGCCCTTTCGTTTGGTACGCTTCGCTCTTTAACCGAGCCTTTGCTGTCAAGTACGCACTCAATTTTTTTCTCTGATATTGTATAGTAATGTATTTTGAGGTTGTTTTTACCAACTGTGAATCTGTCAGGTTTTACTTTTCCGGAGACCAGAGCTTCTCCCAGGCCGAAGCAGGCCTCGATTACTATGCTGCAGCGGTCGCCGGTGAGCGGATCTGCTGTGAATATAACGCCGGAGGTATCTGCGGTGATAAGTGACTGGACAATTACAGCCATATTTATTTTAAGATGGTCAAAACCGTTTTTTTCTCGATACTCATAAGCACGCAGGGTCCAGAGCGAGGCCCAGCATTTCTTGACAGCTTCAATGCAATCTTCAAATTCGGCTATGCCCAGGTAAGTGTCATATTGACCTGCGAAGGAGTGGTGCGGCAAGTCTTCGGCAGTGCCCGATGAGCGGACTGCGACGAAATTCGCGTCGAGCTTGCGATACTGATTTTTTATCTGTAGGCGAATCTGCTCTGATAGAGGCGCCTCAACAATGGCCTGTTGTATTTCCGACAGAAGGGACTTTTTAGCTCCAGGCTTTGATTTTGAAATTTTCTCTAAAGTCGATTTTATACTGGCGGTAAGGTTATTCTGCTCTAAATGTTCCCGGTAAGCTGTCCCGGTGATACAGAAGGCATCAGGGACGGCAAGACCGATTCGGTTCAAGCGGACGAGACTGGCGGCTTTTGGCCCTACTGCCGTTTCGTCAATAAGCTGCATCGCCTCCGGCGGAACAATGTTGACCTGTCTCACGATAAAAACTCCTTACAAATAACGCTTGAGCCTGAAGGAAAGATAACCTCCGTTCAAATTGCGGTTACCTGTGCTCTTGCAAGAGTGTTCCTGGCCGGATATTATAGCGTGAAATGACATCTAAAGTATGTAAAAAATCGATTTAGGGGTCTCCCCAATGACAGACCAAATGAATCCCGTTAGTGATTCTTCACACTTGCGCTGTTCCGTAAAAGGGAAGATTTCCTGAAAGATACTCTGAAAGTAAAGGTATTGAGAAAAATTGTGTAGATTTCAAAGAAAGCAGGAAAAATTTGACAAATTTTAAGCAACAAAGAAACCAATTTTTCGTATAAATATGTAGAGACAGGCAGGTTTGAAAACGTTATATTTTTTAAGTTGTTATAATACTTGCCTTTTTAATTTCATATCCTGAGCCTGCCTGCCGGACAGAAAGTTCTTTAGCAGTTTGTTAGTGAGGTGATAATGATATTGCGCGCGGGCTTTGCGCCAATATGAGAAGAGGACCGAAAGGCAGGTTTGAAAAGCTTGTTTAATTAGTGTCATCAGATTTACTTTCTTAATTTCATACCCTTGACCTGCTTGTCGGAGGGCCGGCTTTCTCAGTTGAGCCGGGGACATTCTTTAATGTCGGATGGTGCGACTGCGCGGAGCTTCTCGGCGAAAACCGGTTTTGTGGATTTGTTTTGTGCCGACCGTTTTTGAGCGAAAAATTAGAACGATGGAGATTCGCTGAAAAACGGCGTTGAGTGCTATACGTTACTTTTCGGCAGGGACTGGTCTTGGCTAAGGCCGAGGCCGTAGCAGGACTGTCATAATGCGAGCCCGGCAGAAGGTTGTACTTATTGTTAATAAAGAGATTATCAAAATGTGCTCAAGAACGGTCGGTCGGGCGAATCTCCGAGGAATTGAAGGAGAAATAAAATGGAACGCAAAGGTTTTACATTGGTTGAGCTGCTGGTAGTGATTGCTATCATAGCTCTATTGATGGGCATTTTGATGCCCGCGCTAGCGAGGGTCAGGCAGGTTGCCTTCCGAATGGTCTGCGGGACGAACCTGTCCGGCATCGGCAAGGCAATGCTTGTCTATAGCAATGATTATGACGATGAGCTGCCGCGTGCCGGCGGCAGAAACAGCGTGTGGGGTCAAACGTTGAACTGGCAGGCAGTTGACAGATTCGTAGCTTACGGTTTAAGTGCCAATGGCAGCGGCGGCCAGGCAAGCATTCCGGCCAGTTTCTATCTGCTGGTCAAGTATGCGGAGGTAACACCGAAGTCGTTTGTTTGCAAGAGTGATTCCGGGACCACGGAATTCAAGCCGGCTGAATACAATGCAGGTGACAGAGAACTTATTGACTTATGGGACTTCGGCCCCGAGCCTGACAAGCATTGCAGTTATTCCTATCATATACCTTATGGCCTCTATGCCCTGACCACATCGAGCGAGCCCGGAATGGCGGTGGCGGCTGACCGAAACCCATGGCTAAAATCCCCTGCTGCGGAACCCAAGAACAGGACAGGCTTTAATCCTGACGGCGGTAAGGAAGCAGTTAATATTGCAAACGCACTTGCTCATCAGGAAGACGGCCAAAATGTATTGTTTATGGACAGCCATGTGAGCTTTGAGAAGCGCTCTTTTTGCGGTATCAACGATGATAACATTTACACATTCTGGGACGGCGGAGACATTCGAGTGGGTGGCCTGCCTGTTATCGGAGCAAGTGAGCCTGGCGATAGGCTGGACTCTTTACTTGTACACGGCGGAGAAAGAGGCGAGCCCCCACCAAAAGGCAGAACTTGTTTTCCTGCTGATACCCCTGTATGGGTGGATGGGGTGCTTATGCGGATTTCGGAAGCTGTCCCGGGGCGGATGGTCGGCAAGCCTGGTTGTAATGTGATGGTAGCGGGATTAAAGCAAATTGAGAAGGTTCAAGAGCACGAGGGGACATTCGAGTGCCGCGATATAGTGCTCGAAAACGGGAACCGCATTAGCGTGGTGGACGCACACTGCTTCATGCTTGATTGCGGACGATGGTTCGCAGCACAGAATTTAAGAATGGGGCATAGACTGAAATCGTTAGACGGTTCAGTCGAGATTAAGAGCGTTGTAAAAAGAGCGGTGCCTTTTGTCGGCAAGGTCTATAATCTTGAGGTTAAAGACTCAGAGCAGTATTTAGCAGGCGAAGACGGCGTGGTTGTGCGCGATTGGTAAAGTGCTGTGTTGCGATGGGCTGTTATTTGATAACCCCGCCATAGTGATGGCGGGGTTAAGCATTAGCCCTGCCACGCTGTGGCAGGGCTAATTGCATAGGGACAGTTCCTACGGTTGTTCTATTTGGACGGCCTTGTGTTCATTCGCACGAGGCCGTCTTATTGCTGGTGATTGTTCAACTATTTCAGCGAACATAGGATTTGTTTTTATCTTATGTTTATGTTAGACTGTGCACTTTAGTTTTAGAGGAGTGAAAATTGGGACAAACACTCGTTTATAAGATACTTGACAAGCACCTTGTCGAAGGCAGGCTTGTCGCCGGCGAGCAGATTGGGATTCGTATCGACCAGACGCTTACGCAGGACGCCACGGGGACGACGGCGTTTTTGCTGTATGAGTCAATGGGTGCCGGTAAGGTTAAAACCGATTTGTCGGTCAGCTACGTTGACCACAATATGGCGGGCTTCGGGCCGGAGAACCATAACGACCATTTGTACCTGCAAACGATAGCTGCGAGGTGCGGAGTATATCATTCGCGGGCGGGCAACGGCATCTGTCATCAGGTTCATTTAGAGCGGTTCGGCAAGCCCGGGGCTACATTGTTGGGCAGTGATTCGCATACGCCGACTGCCGGCGGAATCGGTATGTTAGCTATCGGGGCAGGCGGACTGGACGTGGCGGTGGCTATGGCAGGCGGGCCGTTTTACCTGAGATGTCCAAAAGTTTTAGGAGTAAAACTTACCGGCGAATTGAACGACTGGGTGGCTGCGAAGGACGTTATTCTGAAGCTGTTGAGCATACTAACAACAAAGGGTAATGTCGGCTGGGTGGTCGAATATTTCGGGCAAGGAGCAGAACGGCTGTCTGTGCCGCAGCGGGCGACGATAACCAATATGGGGGCAGAATTGGGTGTAACAACAAGTATCTTCGCCAGTGATGAGCAAACGAGAAGATTTCTGGCTGCACAGAGACGAGAGCAGGACTACCAGCCGTTGGCCGTTGATTCGGATGCCGAGTATGACCGCATCGTCGAGGTAAATCTGGCGGAGCTTGAGCCGATGGCGGCGTGTCCGTCTTCGCCGGATAATGTCAGGCCGGTCCGCGAAATAGCAGGTGTCAAAATCGGTCAGGTGGTGATTGGTAGCTGTACAAATTCGAGCTTTGCCGATTTGATGATGGTTGCGGAGGCGTTGAAAGGAAGGCGTATAAATAATATGGTCGAATTCGCAATCGCCCCGGGCAGCCGAGAGGTCCTGAATATGTTAGCTGAGAACGGGGCGTTGGCGGATATGATTTCAGCAGGGGCGCGGATTTTGGAATCGGGCTGCGGGCCGTGTATCGGGCAGGGCTTCTCGCCGGCGAATGGGGTGGTGAGTCTGCGGACGTTTAACAGAAACTTTGCGGGACGAAGCGGGACAGCCGGCGATAAGGTCTATCTGGTCAGTCCGGAGACGGCGGTTGCTTCGGTTTTGACCGGACATATTACAGAGCCATGCGATTTGCCGGAATTGTTCGGGCTGGAATATCCCAAGATTGAATTGCCGGTTGAATTTGCCATCGATGACGGTATGATAGAGCGGCCTTTGAGCGAAAAGGAGGCGGCGAAGGTGGAGATTGTGCGCGGGCCTACGATTGTGGTGCCCCAGCCGCCTGCGCCGTTGCCGAAGAGACTGAGGGGTAAGGTGCTAATTAAATGCGGCGATAAGATAAGCACCGACCATATTATGCCGGCAGGGACTTTTCTGAAACTGCGCTCAAATGTGCCCGAATATGCGAAGCTAGTTTTTAATTGTTTCAACGAAAAGGGCAGGCCGACGTTTGCCGAGCGGGCGCTTGAGTTAAAGGAAAAAGATATAGGCGGTGTCATCATGGCGGGCGAAAGCTACGGCCAGGGCTCATCGAGAGAGCACGCCGCACTTTGCCCGATGTATCTGGGTGTGCGGGTGGTTGTTGCGAAAAGTATCGAGCGAATCCACAAGGCGAACTTAATAAATTTCTGCATCGTGCCAATCGAATTTGCTCAGCCGGCGGACTATGACAAAATCGAATTCGGCGACGATATTCAGATAGACAATCTGCTCGAAGCCGTCAAGGGCGGCAACGAAGTTGAGATTGTAAATGTGACCGGCTCATTTGAATTTGTCGGCAGGCTGGAACTTTCCGACAGGGACAGAAAGATTTTGCTGTCGGCCGGACTTCTGAATTACACGCGCAAAAAATTTAACGTGGGCAGAAAGATATCGAAGTAAAAGAGATAGATAAAAAATGATTAAGGCTTCGTTTCGAGCATATATTGATGAATCTGGAGATGAAGGTTTTAAATTCAGGAAATCCTTAGATGGAGAAGCGAGCAGTGACTGGTTTGTTTTGGCTGCTTTTGTAACACGAAAAAAGACGGACCTCGAGACAGTCAAGGTAATCGATATGGTGCGTCAAGAGTTGCAGCTTTATCCCGGTAAACATATCCACTGGAAGAAGTTAAAACATGCCCAGAAAGTCAGATATGCTCAGTTAATGGCGATGTTACGGGCGAGACTAATAGCCGTTTGTGTTCATAAACCCTCGCTGCTTGAGCCTGAGAAATTCCAGGAGAGGTATAGATTGTATTTCTATGCCGTCAGATACCTCGTGGAAAGAATATCATGGCTTGCTCGGGACAGACATAGTCCTGCTAAATGGGGCGGTGATGGTACTGTAGAACTTATTTTTTCGAATCGACAGGGCATGTCTTACGATGAGATGAGACAGTACTTGCGACTGCTCGAAACTCGAAAGCAAATGGGTAATGACATACGCATTGAGTTCGACCGAATACCAATTGATATAATGAAAACCCAAACACCTGGGCGCTCTATGGGGTTGCAGCTTGCAGATGCTACTGCTGGAGCGTTTTTTAATGCAATCGAACGGGATAAATATGGAAATACGGAACCGCGCTATCTTAAAACGTTGTTGCCGATTCTATATCGCAGTGCCGATAGCTACTGGGGATATGGTTTCAAAATCGTGCCGAGAGAAACGATAAAAAATCTGAGTAACGATGAGAATCTAAAATGGCTTTTTGAGTTAAAGTAAAATGGCAGACCTCAGGACGTAGGAACCCACGCTCTATGCGCTGCTGTCCTTTCGGACAACCTACGTTAAACCCTGCACATGCCTGCCTTTTATATAATACGTTTGAAAATAGTTCTATGTCAACGGAAATTCTGAAAATTCGAAAAGTTTTTGGTATCTTTATATTACGGATAAAATGACCGGCAAAATAATAACCATTTTCGGGACTGGAAGGGCCAGGGCGGGCGATGAAATTTATCGGTTAGCGTACGAGGTAGGCAAGCTGTTGGCTCAGGGGGGCTTTTCTATTGCCAACGGCGGGTACGGCGGAACGATGTTAGCTGCGGCTAAAGGGGCGGCTGAGGCCGGCGGTGAGGTAATCGGCGTTACGTGCTCGGCTTTTAAGAACAGTAAGGCTAATAAATACGTTAGCCGTGAAATTGTTACCGCCTCGCTCGACGAGCGGCTGGATACGCTGATAAAACTGGGGCAGGGTTATATAGTGCTGCCCGGCGGAACGGGAACACTGCTGGAACTGGCGAAGGTCTGGGAATTAAAAAACAAGGGCTTTATCAAAACAAATAAACCGATTATACTTTTAGGCGGATTCTGGAAGCCGTTGGTCGATTTGGTCACGACCGACGACCCAGACAGCAGCCGATATGTAAGGCAGGTGGACGAACCGGAACAGGCGATTAAATTGATTATTGATAATAGACTATTGGAAACTTAGAACTATAAGACGTTGATATGAGCAAGATATTAGCACTTTTGATTTTGGTATTTCTTGTGAGTGTTGTCCCCGCGGCATCGGGATTTGGTGCAGAGACGGCACGCCAAACTCTACTGCGGGATGGATTTGTCCTGAGGGGCGTTGATGGTGAATTGACAAGGCAGGACGACGCCGTGCCAATTAAGCGTGAATCTAAACTCAGTGGTTGTGGAAGCGGATGGTTCTTTGAATTTAAAACGGATGTGGACGATTATAGGGGTCGGGCCTACGCAGGGACAAGGTTGGAGCTGCTGCCGTCCTCAGAGCTGGAAAAGATGATTGCTGATGCTAACGAGCGTTCTGCTGCGAGCTACAGGCTCTGGGGCTGGGTTACGAAATACAAAGGCAGGAATTTTATATTTCCGAATTATTTTTTCCCTCTGGGCAAAATAAGCAGGCCGCAGCCTCAAACACCTCCAGAACCCCTGGCAAAAGAGCGCAAGTCAACTGAGATGCCATCTGCAAAAGAGGCTGAGCAACAGCCCGCTGTCAGTGAGCCGAACGATGTATTGGCTATACCGCAAGAGATTATAGAAAAGCTCAAGGCAGGGAGAATTGTGCGTCCTGAGAATCTGGACCGAAGGATGGAGGCAGAAAAAGGCGTGGGGGGTTCGGCTTCGGCAAAGAAAGCCCAAATAGAACGGGATTCTATCTTGGCCGACAGGACCGCATTTTTAAGCAAGCAAGAAGATGGCAGGTTTGTATTTGTTCTGGATGCTTTTGGCCGAAATGTCCGGCCGGTCTCGTTGCGGCTGCTGCCGTGCGAAGTTTTGGAGCTGGCTGAGCAGAAGCAATCTTCTGAGCCTGAGCCGGTGCGGTTTAGGATAGCAGGGATTATAACTAAGTACAAAGGCGAAAATTATCTTCTGCTGCAAAAGGCGACCCGTGTTTACAGCCACCAGAACTTCGACAGATAAAGGGTAAACTAATGCCCCACGAACTCGACCAAATCCTCATTTCGCATAAACAGCCAGATTTCCAAAACAGGTTGGATAGGCTTCTCGACTCAAAGCTTGGATTGTCACATTTTGGCGTGGGTTCTCCAAACAGACACACAGTCGAAGATATTCTTGATAAAGTTGATAAAGACGAGTTGTTGGCAGAATACACAAAGACATTTGATAAAGTTAATTTGACGCCTGAGCAGTTTCGTATTTCTAAAGAAGACTTAGAAAAAGCCCATAAAGAACTTAAAAAAAACAATCCTAAACTTTTAGCATCAATCCGACAGGTGATTAAAAATGTTCGTAAATATCAGGAGGGAATCTTTATAGACAACAAGAAAGCAAACAAGCATCCCGGGATAAAATACACACCTATAAAGAGAGTGGGCATTTGTGTGCCGGGGGCATCAGCACCACTGCCATCTACCGTTATAATGTGTGCAGTTCCTGCTCAGGTTGCAGGTGTTAAGGAGATAGTCGTAGTGTCGCCGCCAAGATATGAGGGTAGCATCCATCCAGTAACTTTAGCGGTTTGTTATGAGCTGGGAATTGATGAAGTCTATCGAGTCAGCGGGGCACAGGCAGTAGCAGCATTAACATTTGGAACTAAAAAAATTAAGGAAGTAGATAAAATTGTTGGGCCGGGTAACCAATGGGTACAAACAGCAAAGCAATTGGTATTTGGAACAGTTGGTATTGATTCGATAGCAGGGCCAAGTGAGGTTTTGATAATCGCAAATGAAAAAGCCAATCCTGCCTGGGTGGCGGCGGATATGCTCAGCCAAATAGAACATGCACCCGGAAGTGCGGTATTGTTCACCGACTCACAACAACTTGCCGACGATGTTCTTTCAGAATTAAAACTGCAAATCAAGAAGTTAAGCCGAGCGAAAGAAGTCATCAAATGCTTGATAGATTACAGCAAGATAGCTATATTCGAGAATATGGATGATATAGTTACAGCGGCGAACGATTTTGCAGCAGAGCATTTAGAGATTCAATGTGGTACTGAGTCAAAAAAAATCTCCCAAAGAATTGATAATGCAGGGGCGATATTTATTGGGTATTATAGTCCGGTAGCGGTAGGGGATTATTGGGCTGGGCCAAGTCATACATTGCCGACCGGACAAACTGCGAAATTTTTCAGTGCTTTAAGTGCCAACGATTTTATTAAGTCAACGAGTATTATCGAATATGATAAGAAGAAGTTAGCTGAAAGTGCGGAGGATATTATTCGGCTGGCTGAGGCTGAAGGACTCGATGCCCATGCGAAAAGCATAAAAATCCGGCAGGAAACCCGGCAAAAATGACTCTATTGTGAGAATCTAAACCTCCCAGTTGAGTTTGTCCTGATACCGCCAGTAAAACCGTCCCAAAAGATGAGCACCTACTAATACCATATAAATGATAACAGAACGAAGGATAAACTCCCAAAGCAGAGATTCCTGCGTTTCCGGCTGGATTATACCGATTGCCACGGCCGGTGCGGCAAATAATAGAACAAGCCCGCAGTATGGGAAAAAAGTTCCGGATATTGAGCGAATGAGAAGGCGAGGGTTAAGGCCGATAGCCGAGTCGAACATAACAACGGCCAGCAGCCCCATCGGAAAAAGAAAGACGGCGTAGCTCAGTAACAGCCAGAAAATTATGTCGGTCTTTTTAGCGAACAGAATATAAAAGACGAACGGCCCAAAGAAAACCGCCAGACAGCCAATTACGTTCACGGTCTGCCAGAACATACCGGCCAGTCCGGGGGTTGCACCTAATCCTTCAGGCGCTCGCACTCCCCCATCAGCACTATCGCGGACACACTCAACAAAATACCAATATATGTAAAGGAAAATAACGATGTGAATAACAATAGAGACAAGGCCGAAAAGACAGGAAAGCTGAATAGGAAGAATCGTCCCCAGTATATCTATGAGCAGCGGTACTGAGAGGAAAATCACAAGATTTATCAAGCCCGGTACGCTTATGGGATATAGAAATATATCTATGAGCCAGGGAAGCCTTCGTTCGTCTAATGGTTCTTCTACATCAGGTTCCTGTTCTAATTCAGCGGCTTGCTCAAAAGCGGTATATTCAGGGATTTGTTGGTCATGGATTATGTTTTGTTCTTCGGTGTCCAGAAGAGTTAAATCGTAGTCGGAATATTTGGAGGGGGTTTTTGGTTTGGCGGGGCTGCTTTGACTTGTAGGGCCTGTGGACTCTACCGTTGGGATGGAGATTAAGTTATAACATTTGGGGCATTTTATTTTTTTGCCTGCGCAGCTTTCGGAGATGGTGGATTTGTAGCCGCAATTGTTGCAGTAAAAACTGATAAAAGGGTCCGCCTCAAACACTTTTTACCCCGCCTTTCAAGTAAGTGGTTATCTGGGTATCAGGTAACCGGGTAGTGGGTATCAGAGCACCAGGCTATCAGGATAAATTTATCTTTTCCTGATATCCTGATAACTTGATGACCTGCTCGCTGCTCACCGATTAACCGGAGACGCCCAGTTTTTCCGTTATTATTTTGGAAGCCTCTTTGAGGGCGTCGTTGATTTTTTTTGGATTTTTTCCGCCTGCCTGTGCCATTTGAGGTCGGCCTCCTCCTCCGCCATCGATTATCGGTGCGATTGCCTTGACGATGTCACCTGCCTTTAGGCCCTTCTTGATGAGGTCGTCGGTTATTCCTGCCAGAATTGTTGCCTTATCGTCATCCTCAAAGCCCAGGACGATAGCGGCGGATTTTGCCTTCTTTTTGAGCATATCGACGGCTTCGCGGGCCTGCTCTATACGTGTGTTCGCCGTAAGGCGTTCTGTGGACTGCAGTCGGCCGATGATTATGGCGGTCTGGCCGATTTTTTCACATTTTTGGAGGAGCTGTTTTGCCTCAGCCATAACGTCAGAGCCGGAGGTCTTGGCAGCGGCCCGCAACTCTTTTGATAGTTTTTTGTTATCCTCTATCAACTGGCCGATTCTGTCAACGAGCGCTTCGGAGGGGACCTTCAGCATCGCAGAAAGCTCATCGACGATGTTACTTGCTTTTTCGAGATAGTCGTTCAGGCCTGAGCCGGTCAGTGCGGTAATCCTGCGGACGCCGGCGGAGATGCTCTCTTCCTTGATTATTTTAAAGCCGCCGATGGAGCCGAGCCTGTCAACGTGTGTGCCGCCACAAAATTCACGACTAAAGGCATCTTTGATTTTATTCTGGTTCTCTGCACCGATGGCCACTACACGAACCTCGTTGCCGTACTTTTCGCCGAACAGCGCCATTGCTCCCAGTTGTTGGGCCTGCTCTTTAGGCATTACTGTCCAGGTCAGCGGCAGGTCGGCGGCGATTTTTTCTCTGACTAAAGCTTCGACATTTTTTAGTTCCTCAATGGCGGGTGCTTTGGGATAGGTGAAGTCAAATCTCAGGTAATCCGGGCCGACGTAACTGCCCTGCTGGACTACCGATTTGCCGAGCACCTGCTGCAGAGCCCACTGGAGCAAGTGGGTGGCGGTGTGATTTTTTTTTGTCGCTGCTCGGTCTTTGCTGACAATTGCTTTAACGGTTTGACCGGGGCTGAACGAGCCTTCGACAACTTTGCCTCGATGAATAATACAGTTGGCTATTTTCGTGGTGTCTTCGACTACAAATTTAGCGTTTTGCAATTTTATAATTCCACTATCGCCGACTTGGCCGCCCGCCCCGGCGTAGAAGCAAGTTTTGTCGAGGATAATTCCAACTTCGGCTCCAGTCTGTATTGAACCTTGTTTTCTCAAACCTTCATTATCGAGCCAGCCGATTAGTTTGCTATCGCAGCTATCGGTAACATATTTGTGGGCATCTTCGGTTACGGGCAGTTCGGTGTCGGCCAGGGCTGCCATAAGTGAATCATTTTTTTGTGCCGCTCTTGCCCGCTGACGTTGGGCTTCCATTAGTTCGTCAAATTTAGCAGTATCGACTTTCAGGCTGCGTTCAAGGGCCATAAGCTGGGTTAAATCAAGTGGGAAGCCGTACGTGTCGTAGAGCTGGAAGGCATCTTCGCCGTTGATAATTTTTTTATTTGATTGCTGTGCGCGTTTGGCGGCAGCGTTGAAGATTTCGATGCCCCTGTCGAGCGTTCTGCCGAAGCTGGCTTCTTCGGATTCGATTACCGTTGAGACGTAATCCGCCCTTTCTTTTATCTCGCCGAACGCATCGCCCAGACAATCGATGACTACCGGCACGAGCTTGTAAATAAACGGCTCGTGCATTCCCAGCTCTCTGCCGAACCTCGAGGCCCGACGAAGTATTCGGCGAATCACGTATCCGCGGCCTTCGTTAGATGGAATTGCTCCATCGGTTATCGCAAAGACAAGTGAGCGAATGTGGTCGGCTATTACCCTGAAGGCGTTGTCGGTTTTGTTGCCGAGCTTCGAGGTATATTTATGTCCGGTGATGTCGCTGGTGTGGTCGATTATCGGCATAAATAAATCGGTATCGTAGTTGCTCTTTTTATTCTGCAGCACCGCTGCTATTCTTTCCAGACCTGCACCGGTGTCAACGTATCTGGCTGAAAGCGGCACCAGTTTGCCCTCAGGCAGACGATTAAACTGTATGAATACAAGATTCCATAGCTCGATGTATCTTGCGCAGCCGGCGTTGACGCGGCATTTGTGGCCCGGGATATTTTTCATATCGCACATTTCAGGGCCGAGGTCGATATGTATTTCACTGCAGGGCCCGCAGGGGCCTGTCTCGCCCATTTCCCAGAAGTTATCTTTTTTGCCGAAGGCAAGAATCCTGTCGGCGGGTATTGGAGTAACTTTGGTCCATAGGTTCGCGGCCTCTTCATCTTCAGGCAGACCGTCGGCATAGTCGCCGCCGAAAACCGTCGCCCACAATCGGAGCGGCTCTATGCCCCAGACGTCCGTAAGAAGCTCCCAGGCCCATTGGATAGCCTCGGCCTTGAAGTAGTCATCAAACGACCAGTTGCCCAACATTTCAAAAAAGGTGTGGTGATAGGTGTCTTTGCCCACCTCCTCAAGGTCGTTGTGTTTGCCGCTGACCCGCAGGCATTTTTGACTGTTGGCTACACGGGGATAATGAGGTGGGGTTAATCCGAGGAAAATATCCTTGAATTGATTCATTCCCGCATTGGCAAAAAGCAGGGTTTCGTCGCCGATGGGGACTATGGGTGAGCTGGGGACGAATTGGTGGTCTTTGCTTTTGAAAAAATCTATAAAGTCGTTTCTTATCTGCTTTGCACTTAACATATTAAAATCGAATATAAAAAATCAAAATCACTTTGCAAGATGCAAAAATGGCACGAATCTCGACTGTTCGCAAATCGGAGGTTGCCACGCCTTCACTTTGTTCGGGCTTGCAATGACATTCACATTTTATTTGTTACTCGTTGCTTTGTACTTCTGCAAAGCCTTTGGCGGCGAGGATTTTGTTTTTTATTTCATTGCATAGGTCTCTGTTTTCGGTCAGGAATTTTTTGGCGTTTTCTCTGCCCTGGCCGAGCCGCATATCACCATAGTTTAGCCAGGCGCCGCTTTTTTCGACAACGTTACAGGTGGCGGCCAGGTCGAGCAAATCGCCCTCGTAGCTGATTCCGCTGTCGAACATAATATCAAACTCACCGTCGCGGAAGGGCGGTGCGATTTTGTTCTTTACGACCCTGGCTCTGATTCTGGAGCCGATGGCGCCGGTGTTGTCCTTTAAGGTTGTTATCCGTCTCAGGTCGATTCGTACGGAGCTGTAAAATTTTAACGCCTTTCCGCCGGGTGTGGTTTCCGGGTTGCCGAACATAACGCCGATTTTCATACGGATTTGATTTATGAAGATAAGGGCGGTTTTGCTCTTGTTGATGATGCTGGTGAGCTTTCGCATCGCCTGGCTCATCAATCTTGCCTGCAGTCCCACGTGGGTGTCACCCATTTCGCCTTCAATTTCCGCTTTCGGTGTCAGTGCGGCGACCGAGTCAATGACGATGACATCGACGGAATTGGAGCTTATTAACATTTCGGTAATATCAAGTGCTTGCTCGCCAGTGTCGGGCTGGCTGACCAGCAGGCTGCTGACATCAACACCCAGCCTTTTGGCCCAGGTGGTATCGAGGGCGTGCTCGGCGTCGATGAAGGCGGCTATGCCGCCTGCTCGCTGGGCGTTGGCAATGACGTGAAGCGCCAGGGTGGTTTTGCCGGACGACTCCGGCCCGAACAATTCGCTAACCCTGCCGCGCGGGATACCTGCACCGCCGAGGGCTATATCCAGCGATAATGAGCCGGTGGGTATGCCCTCAATCCTGGCGTAATTGCGCTCGTCCATCTGCATAATAGCGCCCTGGCCGTATTGCTTTTCTATCTGCGCGATTACGCGCTGCAGAGCGTTTTCTTTGCCGTTCGCCTGGGGCTTCAGGCGCTCGAACTTGTCTTTGGATGTTGTCTGAGTTCTTTTTGTTTTTGTCATTTTTGTTTTTCTCCTATTTCGTATCCCACTTGGCTTATTTTCCCGGCCTTATTGCAATCCGTAATTTCCCAGCACAGTATAAATGGGGCCTGTTGGCATTAGCTGGCTTTGATAAACCGAAACCGAATCAGCCGATATGGTCCCAAGCTTAAAATCCTTGTATTCTTCGATTGCTTGCGCCAGTTTGACACCTGCCTTTGAGCTTCTCACTCTGCAGAGGGTCAGATGGCCTGCGAACGCTCTTGTTTCTTTGGGCCAGCCGGCCAGAGCTAATTGCTCGTCAAGGTCGTTCTGTAATTGTAGCAGATTGTCGCAGTTCTGTCCTGCGCCAACCCATAAAACTCTGGCGCTTCTGCCGCCGAAACAGCCGACCGTTCCTACATCCAGCTCAAATCTCTCGTGTAGGCTCGCGACGTCCCTGGTTATATTGCAGACATCGACGACCTGCTGGTCGTCAATCTCGCCCAGAAATTTCAGTGTCAAGTGCATCGAGTCAGGATTTACCCACTTGACATCGCTTTTTTTAATATCAACTTTGCTTCGCAACTCGTTTTGCAGGCTGTCGAGGGCCTTTCTGATTTGCTCGTCAATATCTATTGCTATAAATACTCGCATATCTTATAAATCCGAAATACTAAATCCTAAACAAACTTGTCTGACGACAGTCAAGATTCAAATTACCAAAATTAAAAACGTTTTGGTCAATTGAACGCTTAGTCAACCTGCCCTTATTTTAATCTCTGATTACGCCAATTTCACGGAAAAAGCAAAAGAATCAGCACAATCATTGTAATCTGTAATTCTTGTTTCGGCAGTTATTTATTGACAGGGAAACCATCAATGGTATATTCTGTATCCAAAGGATATAGAGATTGTATCCTGGAGATCGTATGGACAGAAGGTCCCGTGAATGGTTAAAACAGGCCGATTATGACATCGACACGGCGGAATATATGTTCGCCGGCGGGAAATTCTTTTATGCCGTCTTTATGTGCCATTTGTCCCTGGAAAAGGCAATAAAAGGGCTTTATCAGCAGCGATTGAAAGAAACGCCGCCTAAGACGCACAATCTTGTTTATCTGCTGAAGAAAATTGACATCAGACCGGCTGAGACATTAGGAAAATTTATCGTAAAGCTCAATGAAGCCAGCGTAGCTACAAGATACCCCGAGGATATAGACAAGTTGCAGGGGCAATACACAAAAGACGTTGTAAAAAATATACTTATTGAAAGCAGGGAAGTCCTCGAATGGATAAAAGGAGAGTTTACGAGATAATATCGGCTTTCAGAAACGTCCTTGAGTCTAAAGGAATAAAGGCGGAGAAAATCATACTTTTCGGTTCTTATGCCACGGGACAATACCGACAAGACAGCGATATAGATATAGTAGTTATCTCACGGGATTTTAAAAATAAAAGTTATTGGGAAAGAATCGACATACTTTCAGATGCCATTTACGATATTTTTGAGCCGATAGAGGCAACTGCCTTTACCCCCGATGAATGGCAAAGCCGAGAGTCGATTCTTGCGGATTTCGCCAAAAACGGCGAAGTCGTCTATGGGTAATTGTTTTGTAACCGCAGATTACGCGGATTTCACGGATTTTCTCGCCACAGAGAACACATAGATTAATAATTGCAAATTTTAAAACAGGTTTATCAAAACCTTTATTTCCCCCTCGATTTGAACTTTATCACCCCTTTTTATCATTCAACCCAAACTCACGTGTGTGCAAACGGTCTTTCCAAGTCTTTTCTATGAACTGACATTCGCTTGGTTCCGTATCTGGCGATACACGTTGCAGGATGCTGAATCGGAAATTCTTTGCATCGCGGTTTAGCAGTTTTTTGTTATTGCCATGGCCTGACTCCGCATAATTGCACCATCTACCATACAGATTATCTTTCCCATAAGCTGAGCCAACATAACCCTTGCCATCGCTAACATCAAATATGTAATAGATACCTCGCCATTGTGAAAGTTTTTCGCACCATTTTTGGGGAAGTTCTTTAAGCTCATTCCAAGTTAGTATTAGCTGATTCCATTCAGGCATCTCAGTAACAAGAATAGAGTCTTCAGTAATTGCAAGAATCTCGAATTTGTTTTTACTGTTAATCCATTGAAAGAAAGCTTTTTCCCCCGACCAGCGAATAACAAGCTTACCTTTCCATTTTGAACAAAACTTCATAAGTTTGAGATCAAACCAAATACATGTAGATTTTTTATCAGCAAGTCCCTCCATTCCATATTCTTTTGTTAGCTGCTCAAGAGTTTGATTTTTCCAGTATTGTTCATAGGAAAGAGACCTATAACCTCTGACCTCATATAGACCAACGAAGAGTGCCTTTCCCGGTTTATGCCCAATGAAAGATGCCACATATTTAGCATTCAACATGGCTTTTTCAGCCTTTGGTTTTTGTGTCTGTTGATAGGCATTAAATAACTCTGGCTTTTTGTCTGCTAACCTTGGCAAAACTTTTTTCAGTTTAGACTGTTGTGGCACATGCCGAAGAACTAGTACTTCTTTGGGATCTATTTCTTCTTTAATGAGCAAATCTTCAAATTGAAATTGCATATATGTCTCCTCAATTAATTTTAGTCTTGAAATACCTTCCCGTCTTAAAGTAACTTTATATTATTGACTGACGAGAGAAGAAAAGTAATTTTATGACAAAAACATTGTAAATCCGCGTTGAAAAAGACAAACAACCTACCATAAAATGGCGAGCTAAATATTTTAAGCAATCCGCGACAATCTGTGTAATCCGTGGTTATTTTAACGTTAAAATCGTTTCTTTATTACGTGCGATGTCGATGAATTATTATAACAATCCCCCCGATTCAGTTTAATTGCCGATTATTTTGTAAAAAATTTTACTTACCCCACTTTTTTATCCTAAAAGCTTGTCATCTTTCTCAACGATTCAAACCTGTTGTTGATGTCGGCTCTGTCGATGGAGGTTAATCCATTCACGGAAAAATCAGCAATCGTAAAAGAGGCGACCACTGTGCCGTAGGCGACCGCCGTTTTCAATGTGGGAAAATCCGTCCTGCCGCTTTGCGCCAGATAGCCCATAAATCCGCCTGCGAAGCTGTCGCCGGCGCCTGTGGGGTCTTTGACTTCGGTGGCGGGATAGGCCGGCAGAATGAATTTGTCGCCGTTTGCACTGCACATTATTGAGCCGGATTCACCTTTTTTGATAATCACGACACTCGGCCCCATATTCAAAATTTTTTCTCCTGCTCTTATCAGAGTGCCGTCGGCCACCAATGTTCTTGCTTCGTCTTCGTTGATTATCAGGCAATTGATTTTTTTCAAGAGCGTTTTTAAGTCGTCAGGGTGGCTTTCAATCCAGCAGCTCATCGTGTCGGCTGCGACGAACACAGGCTTTTGTAATTGTTCGAGCAATTGGCACTGAAGGGCGGGTGCAGTATTGGCGAGAAATACGAATTTGCTGTCTCTGAACGAATCGGGCACCCTCGGAGGTGCTTCGGCAAGGACATTTAGTTCCAGGCAATCTGTGGTTCTGCGGTCCATATTTTCGTGATAGGTTCCAGCCCAGCGGAAGGTCTTGCTATTCGCTCTTACTTCCAGGCCGGTCAGGTCAACGTTTTTGCCGGCGAAGACCTCGGCTAAGTCAAACGGAAAATCTGAGCCGACGACGCCTGTGAGTCTGACCGGCGTAAAGAAACTTGCTGCCATACTAAAATAAACAGCCGAACCGCCAAGACAATTCTCGCTGATTCCATAGGGCGTCTTAACTGTATCAATTGCAATCGAGCCGGTTACTAATAATGATGTTGCTATATTTTTTCTCATTCAGTCTTCCGCTGTAAATTTTTTCAGGGTGGTGTTTATTCTGGCCAGGGTGTTTTCTTTGCCTAACATCTGAACTGATTCGAAGATAGGCAGACTGACGGTGGTTCCGCATAACGCGACGCGCAACGGCTGAGCAATCTTGTCGAGACCTGCTTGCTTCTCCTCTGCCAAGCAGCGCAGCATATTTTCGATTGCCTGCTCTGTAAATTGCTCCATTGCAGCGAGCTTGTCGCGGACGATTGCCAGGAAAGCAAGACCATCGTTTTTCAGCAGAACCTTTTTAACGGCTTTGTCGTCGTACTGGATTTCATCGTTGCTCAAAAAGAGGAATCTGCTCTTACGTTCGATATCAGCTAAGGTTCTCGTCCCTTTGCAGAGCTTTAATATTTTTAAAAGAAGCTCATTATCCGCAGAGACTACGGGCGACTCGACGACCTTTAAATAATCCTTGAAATGCTGCAGGAGTTTTTCTTTAGGGGTCATTTTTATGTGTTCGGTGTTGAAGGCCAGCAGCTTTTTGCGGTCGAATAAACTATTTGCCTTGGTCAAACGAGAAAGGTCAAAGGCCTGGATTAGCTCATTAACAGGCATAATCTCTCGATTATCGCCTGGGTTCCAGCCCAAAAGTGCGAGAAAATTGACCATAGTTTCGGGCAGATAACCGCTTTTGAAGAAATCAACGATATTGATTTCCGGCAGGGCGACGCCGAGGTATTCGGCCATTGCATCAATGCTGGGCATATCGGGCGTTGATTTACCTTCGATGAAAGACTGAAGCTCCCCCGGCTTCAGGTTTCCCACTTCAGCCAGCTTTTCTTCCAAAACAATTCGAGGGGATAGCAGATTAGCCTTTATTCTGAGAGCCTCGACAGCTACCACTATGTCCTGGCGAAGTGCCTTAGGACGTTCGCGCTTGGAGAGCTTTCCGCCGGTGTCGCTGACGGTTACGGACATATGGGCATATTGCGGCAGGGGAGCGTCAGGAAATAGAGCACGCCACAGTGCCTGCTGGCAGGGCGTATTCATCAGGTGTTCCTGGCCGCGAATGACGTGCGTAACCTTCATCAGATAGTCATCGACCACGCAGGCAAAGTTGTACGTAGGGAAGCCGTCACTTTTCTGTATGATAAAATCGCCTATCTCACTGGTATCAAATGTCACTTTCCCGCGCACTTGGTCTTCAATCACAATTTTAGGTGGTAGCAATTCTGCCTTGAGTGTGAGAGGCTGGGGACGAACTACCACGTTTTGGATAGGGAAACGAACGCTCACTGGCCGTCCTTGGGCTTTTGCTTTTTTAACATCGCTTTCATCAGGGAACTCTTTGGGGCGGGAATAGACAAAGCCCTTCTTTTGGCTGCGAAGCGCATCAAGCTCTTCGGGTGTATCGAAGCAGTAATAGGCCTTTTGCTCAACGAGCAGTTTTTTAATGTATTTATCGTAGATTTCCTTCCGCTGAGATTGCAGGTAGGGGCCGTTTGGCCCGCCGACTTCAGGTCCCTCATCCCAGTCAATACCGAGCCAGTGCAGGTCGTCAATAACCTGCTGTGTGGCGGTAGGGGTGTTGCGTTTCTGGTCGGTGTCCTCGATGCGGAGAATAAATGTTCCGCCCATTCGCCTGGCCCAGAGCCAGTTAAAGAGGGCTGTGCGGGCTCCGCCGACATGCAAATAACCTGTCGGTGATGGGGCAAAACGTGTTACAACCATTACAATCCTCGTTAAATTGGAAAAATAAGTAAAGATAAGGATAAATTATATTAGAGGTATTGTCAAGAATTCAGGACATGGCTTTAAATATTGCCGTCTTGTATCGAGCTGCAACAATATGCTAAAATGCTTTGTTGTTAGAATGAGTAATTCATTGCTGGTAAGGCTGAAAATCGAGGTGGAAAGTTGGAAAATCCAGAATCTTCAAGCAATAACCTATTTCTTCTCGGTGCGGGCTTCACAAGAGCCATATTTCCAAATGCGCCACTAAACAAAGATTTACTGCCAGTATTATGCAAAGACACTCTCTTGAAGGTACTAAAAAAATACCGCAATGAATACAAAACTGACGATATCGAAATTCTACTAACTCGTTTAGACTTAGACACACTTCATCCGAAAACCACACAACAAGCTGCTTTACAAAAAGTCCGGAAAGCTATTGAGCGGCAACTTTCTGAATATTTTGAACGGTTCCGATTTAAAGAAGAAATTATCACTAACAGCGTTTGGCTCAAAGATTTCGTAAACTTATTCCTGTCCAACGATACAATCATCAGTCTGAACTATGATTGTCTCCTTGAGGGCATACTTGATTATTATGAAGTATGGTCGCCGAAAGGAGGCTATGCTGTGCTGGATAGTAACCCTTTGTTGGGTCCGGAATTCCCACAGAATCAAAAAAACATCCGCATCTTTAAGCTCCACGGTTCAGAGCACTTTATAGAAGCCCCAGACCCTATGAATAAGACAAAAACTACCATTGGCTTTCCAGTTAATGAATCGATATATCCACGATCCGGGAAAAATATACATTTTGGTTACGGTATGGGTATTCCAGAAGAACGAAACTATATTATCGCTCCCAGCTTTGTAAAGACGCCCCATGAAGACATCGAACTCATGATGCTGAAAGCCATGAAAACTGCTGGGTTAGTAAAGAATTTCGTTATAATTGGCTGTGGATTGCGAAAGGAAGATAGCTTCTTGTGGCTAATACTCACTAATTTTCTGAATCAGCCTATAAGCAACCGAAAACTAATTATAGTAGATCCTTACGCTGGGAATATTAAAGCTAAGATTTGTGACCATTATTTTGTGGATATTAGTGACTTTATAAATATAAAATTATTCTCAAATGGCCTTGAGTCTGTAATCAAACAATTGATAAATGAACTTCACGATAATAATGCTTAGAGAATCGGAGTGAAAAAGCTTGTGAAAATGCCGGGCAAAGAAGAAAACACCCAGCTCGATTTTATTCGGCAGATTGTGGCCGAGGACATAAAGACCAACAAATGGGATGGGCGGGTTGTAACGCGGTTTCCGCCGGAGCCCAACGGGTATCTTCATATCGGGCACGCCAAGAGCATTTGTCTGAACTTCGGTATAGCAGCGGAGTTCGCAGGCCGGTGCCATCTGAGATTCGACGACACTAATCCGGAAAAGGAAGAGCAGGAGTATGTCAACTCCATCATTGAAGATGTCCGCTGGTTAGGCTGGGACTGGGGTGAACATCTGTATTATGGCTCGGACTACTTTGAGCAGATGTACGAGTATGCCGTGCAGCTTATCAAAAAGGGCAAGGCGTATGTCTGCGACCTGACTGCCGAGCAAACAAGAGAGTATCGCGGCACGCTGACTGAGCCGGGCAAAAATAGTCCCTATCGGGACCGTTCGGTCGGGGAGAATCTCGATTTGTTTGAGCGGATGAGGGTGGGCGAATTTCCAGATGGCTCACGAACGCTGCGGGCTAAAATCGATATGTCGCATCCCAACCTGAATATGCGCGACCCGGTTATGTATCGAATCCTGCATTCGACTCATCACCGTACGGGCGATAAGTGGTGTATCTATCCAATGTATGACTGGGCTCACGGACTTGAAGATTCCATCGAAAAAATTACACATTCTATCTGCACGCTGGAATTCGAGAACCATCGCCCATTGTACGATTGGTTTCTTGACCAGTTGGGTGCGTATCATCCGCAGCAGATAGAGTTCGCCCGGCTTAATCTGACCTATACGGTAATGAGCAAGCGCAGGCTGCTGAGGCTGGTGCAGGAAGGGCGTGTCAGCGGCTGGGACGACCCGCGGATGCCGACAGTGTGCGGGCTACGGAGGCGAGGCTGCTCGCCGCAGGCCATCCGAGAATTTTGCAGGCGAATCGGCGTCAACAAGTTCAACAGCACCGTTGATATAGCGCTGTTAGAGCACTGCCTGCGAGAGGATTTGAATAAGACCTCGCCGCGGGTGATGGCTGTGCTCAGACCGCTCAAGGTGGTCATCGACAATTATCCGCAGGGCCAGGTCGAGGAGTTTGAGGCCATCAATAATCCGGAAGACCCAAACGCCGGCGTGCGGAAGGTGCCTTTCTCAAGAGAGCTTTATATCGAGCAGGATGATTTTATGGAGGCTCCGCCAAAGAAGTTCTACCGTTTAGCACCTGGCCGAGAGGTTCGACTGCGTTATGCGTATTTTATTACCTGCACGGATGTGATTAAGGATGACAAAGGCAGTATTGTTGAGCTGCACTGCACTTTTGACCCAGCTACGCGTGGCGGCGATGCTCCGGATGGGCGCAAGGTGCAATCGACGCTGCACTGGGTCTCAGCCGCTCGTTCGCTGCCGGCGGAGGTTCGATTGTACGACAATCTGTTCACGAAGGAAAACCCTGATGATACAGCCGAGGGGGAGGATTTCAAATCCAACTTGAACCCGGATTCGCTGGAGGTGTTAACATCCTGCAAAGTCGAGCCGTCCCTGGCCGATGCCGAGCCGCTAAGTCGCTATCAGTTCGAGAGGCTGGGCTATTTCTGCGTTGACCCTGATAGCTCCGACAGGGGGCTTGTCTTCAATCGCACGGTATCATTGCGTGACCCGTGGGCTAAGATACAGAGTGTCCGTGAGAAAAGTTAGATGGAAGATGGCGTTTCCGCCATTGTTTTTGTGACGGTTAGCACATTGGTTATTTTGTAAAAATCATCTTTAGCGAGGCAAGAAGCAGTACTACGCCAAATATCCTTCGTAAAAGCTGGTCGTTGATTTCTGTTGCAAATTTGGCGCCTATTAGGCCGCCCACAAAGAATCCCAGGCATATAAAGCCTGCTATTTTCAAGTCCACAAAACCGGCCTTGTAATAGGTCCAGGCGGCCAGCAGACCGATAGGCGGAACCATCAGGGCCAATGTTGTGCCCTGGGCCATATGCTGCGACAGACCGAACAAAAGGACCAGTGAAGGAATGATGATTATTGCTCCGCCAATACCGAGCAGGCCGCTGAAGATTCCGGTTATGAGCCCTAAAAGCAGATAAAGAAATGTGTTCATAGTATTGTAACCATCCTTATCGAGTAAAAGGGGAAAAGATTATCTGCCAAACAGCTCAATAAATTTTTCCTCTATGTTGGGATTTTCGCATAACGTCTGGCCGAGGAGGACCGCTTTTACGCCGAGGGACTTTAGCTTTTCTACATCGGCTCGTGTTTTTATTCCGCTTTCGGCGACAAGCTCGTTTTTGTTATCAATAAGCTGCGCTAATCGGCTGGTCGTGTTCAAATCGACCTGCATTGTTGTCAGGTTGCGGTTGTTGATACCAAGAACGCTGTATCCTTTTTTGGGAAAGCCGATAAGGCTGCGGACCGCTAACAGGGTATCGGCGCAGTGCACTTCCAGTAAGACCGTGAGAGTCAGCTCGGCTGCGGCTATCATCATATCCATCAGTTCGCCGGGCTTGAGGGCTTCTGCTATTAATAATATCGCGTCAGCTCCGGCGGCGCGCGATTCATAGACCTGCCAGAGGTCGATGATAAAATCCTTTCGCAAAACAGGCAGGTTCACAGCCTGTCGTATCTGGTTTATATATTGGAGTCGGCCCTGGAAATATTTTTCGTCTGTAAGAACGCTGATTGCATCGGCGCCGCATTTTTTGTAGGTTCTGGCAATGGCTATTGGGTCGAAATCCTCGCGAATAATGCCGGCCGACGGTGAGGCCTTTTTGACCTCTGCGATAACATTTATACCGCGGCTGTTAGGTTTGGTGACGGCCTTGTAGAAGTTGCGGCACCTTGGTAAAGAACGAATCTGCTCTTTGAGCGTCTCAAGACTTGTCTGTGATTGTCGAGAGCGCACTTCAGTTTTTTTGTCGGCAATTATTTTGTCTAATATGTTCGCCAATTCAAATTACCCATAATAAGAAAATCAAATATCAAGATGCCTGTGGAAAAGACCGTATGTCATTTCGACCGAAGTAATGCTTTGCATCGCGGAGCGGAGAAATCTATTAAAAAAAGATTTCTCGACCGGCCTTCGGCTCGCTCGAAATGACATCTACTTATTGTTCTGCGACTTTAACATAGCCCATACGAAGCTCATTGAGAGTGTTGGACAGGACTGCTTCTTCTTCCTTGGTTAAATTGCCTTTGGTTTTTTCTTCGAGGGTCTCGAGCATATCAATATTGTATTTTGCCAGCTCCAGGTCCGGCTCTCTCTTTTCCTGTCCCTTTACCTGCAGCAGACCCAGAGCGAATAATGCCTGCGTGGTGAGCATGCTTATCAGCGCGGCAAAGTTACCCTGGGGCAAAGGGCCGCGTGCTTTCTTTTCTTTCTGAGCCTTTTTCTTTTCGGCGTCCTCCTGTGCGGCTAATATTTCTTTCTCCCTTTGAGCTTCGGCTTTCCAGTTCTCATCGATTATTATTTTTTTCTCTTTTTTCTTTTCCTCTTCAGCCATAATTAGAGCCCTTCGAATGTTCTGTTATTTGCGATATTTTTTCATACTTCTATCGTCATCGCGTTTTTGTTCGCGTTCGGTAATTGCTTTTCGTTTGTCGTATTGTTTTTTACCTTTGGCTAAGGCCAATTCTATTTTTGCCAGGCCTCTTTTGTTAAAATAAATTCGCAGCGGCACGAGGGTAAAGCCTCGCTGTTCGAGCTTAGTTTTTATTCTGTGTATTTCGGCCTTGTGCAGCAGGAGCTTTCTTTTTCTGGCCGGCTCGTGCTGCCAGGCTCCGGCCTTCTGGTATTGGGCGATGGTTGCCCCGACCAGCCAGCACTGTCCCTCTTCAATCCTTGCATACGAGCCTGTAAGGTCAGCCGTTGCTTCGCGCAGTGATTTCACCTCGGCGCCCAGCAGTTCAAGGCCGGCCTCGAAATTCTCAATGAGCTCGAAGTTTCTGTATGCCTTTTTATTGACCGTCACCGGACCCTGTTTATTCTTGTCCTTGCCAGATTTTGCTTCCATTTTAGATATAATAGCGACAGAAGGGGAATTTTGCAAGAACCAGATACGGAACATAATTGTCTTGGTATGGCCGGTTTTTCAGCAGGAGGTTTCTTGGTTGTCGATGCTCATTTGCAAGGTGTAATAAAGCCGCTTTTGTCGTTGTGAGCACTTGACTCTCAGGAAGTATGTAAAAGAAAATGGACCGACAATGTTATTGCGAAGGGGCCGTAGGCCAATGTGGCAATATCGGGCTTACGGACGATTGAGATTGCACTGCTCTGCGAAGTGCTCGCTTTGTCGTTCGCAGTGCTACTGCTATGGAGAAGGGCTGCGCAGCGCAAGCTTCACTTTACCCGCAATGAGATGGAGTACAATCCTATGTCAAAAAAATTGTTATGGTGGTGCCGGAAATATTAGCCGCACAAAGTATTCAGAAAGAATCAAGCAAAAAATCGGGAAAAGGCGGCGTGATGGATTACGATTTTATTTTTTTCATCAGTCCTCCGAAATTTGCATTGGCTCGTAATCCCTAACCGCCGCTTGCGCCGCCGCTAATCTGGCAATCGGCACCCTGAACGGCGAACAGGATACATAATTCATCCCGACCCGATGGCAGAAGTCGATACTGTTTGGCTCACCGCCGTGCTCGCCGCAGATACCGACCTTCAAATTTTTTCGGGTTTTTCTGCCGAGCTTCGTGCCCATCTCCACCAACTTCCCGACACCGGTCTGGTCGAGTATCTGGAACGGGTCAGCCGCATAAATATTTTTTCTGACGTATTCGCCTAAGAACTTGCCGGCGTCATCCCGTGAGAAGCCCATCGTCATCTGCGTCAGGTCGTTTGTCCCGAAGCTGAAGAATTCTGCCTCGGTTGCAATCTCATCAGCCGTCAAAGCGGCTCTGGGCACCTCAATCATCGTCCCAATCATATAGGCAATCTTATCATTTCTTTCTTTGAAGACTGCCTCGATTTCGTCGATAATCTCATCCTTGACCTGCTTGAGCTCTGAGACGGCCCCGGCCAACGGAATCATAATTTCAGGATGGACAACTTTGCCGGCCTTTTTGACGTTCAGGGCGGCCTCGATAATCGCCCTTGTCTGCATACGGTAAATTGCCGGATACGTTACCGCCAAACGGCACCCGCGATGTCCCAACATTGGGTTAAACTCGTGTAGCTGCTCGACCTTCGCCTTGACGACAGCGGGTTTAACACCAAGCCTTTTAGCCATCTCATCCTGACTTTTTGTATCCTGTGGCAGAAACTCGTGAAGCGGCGGGTCAAGCAGACGAATCGTAACCGGCAGACCGGTCATCACCTCAAATATACCTTCGAAATCACCTCGCTGATATGGCAGCAGCTCGTTCAGCGCACCTTCAAACTGCTTTTTAGCGGTCGCATATTCCTTTTCAACTGCCTCTGCCTCTTTTTCGCTTTGGGCCGCGTTGATTTTTTCGAGCATCAGAGCATAATCGTCGGCGGCCAGAATCATCTGGCGCACCGGCCAGATTCGCTCACCCTCGAAGAACATATGCTCGGTTCTGCAAAGCCCGATGCCCTCGGCGCCGAAGTCTCTGGCCCTTTTTGCATCGCCAGGGGTATCGGCATTTGTGCGAATTCCTAATTTTCGCACATCATCGCAAATCTTCATAAACTCATCGAAATCGCCGCTCATCGTGGGCGCCACCGTTGGCAACTGTCCGGCCATAACCTCACCAGTCGAGCCGTCCAGGCTAATCCAGTCACCCTCCTTGATTGTCAGTTTGCCGACAGTAAATTTTTTGGTCTTATAATTGATATTTACCGCACCGACTCCCGCCACACAGCATTTACCCATACCGCGTGCAACAACCGCTGCGTGGCTGGTCATACCGCCGAAAGCAGTCAGAGCGCCTTCCGCCGCATCCATTCCGCCGATGTCTTCGGGGCTGGTCTCTTTCCTGACGAGAATGACCTTTTTGCCCTTTTTTTTCCAGGCCTCGGCTGTATCGGCGGTGAAGACAACCTGTCCTACCGCGGCACCCGGCGAGGCCGGAAGGCCCTTTGCGATTACATCACGCTTGGCATTCGGGTCAAAGTGCGGATGCAGCAGCCTGTCTAACTGCGCCGGTTTGACGCGTTTGACCGCCTCTTTCTTGGATATGAGTTTTTCGTTAACCATATCAACGGCAATTTTTACCGCAGCCTCAGCCGTTCGCTTTCCGGTTCGGGTCTGAAGAATATAGAGCACCTTGTTCTGAATCGTAAATTCCATATCCTGCATATCTTTATAGTGCTTATCCAGCCTGTTCATCAGTCCGGTAAGCTGCTTGTAAGCCTTCGGCAGCAGTCGGCCTAATTTCTTCAATTCTATTGGTGTCCTGATGCCGGCCACGACGTCCTCGCCCTGGGCGTTCATAAGGAACTCGCCGTAGAATTCCTTTTCGCCTGTGCTTGGATTGCGCGTAAAGCAAACCCCTGTGCCGCAGTCATCGCCCATATTGCCGAAGACCATGGCCTGAACATTTACCGCCGTCCCTAACAGCCCCTTAATTTTATTCAGCTCACGATACTTCACCGCCCTGGGGGCCATCCACGAACCAAAGACGGCATCGATGGCATGTTTCAACTGCACTTTTCCATCCTGGGGGAACATTTCGCCGACGTGTTTTTTATAAACGCCCTTGTATTTATCGACAACCTCTTTTAATTTTTCTGCACTTAATTCGTTATCGAGTTTGACCTTGGCCTTTTTCTTGGCTGCGTCAATCACATGCTCAAAATGTTCATGGTCGCAGCCCATCACCACGTCGCCGAACATGTCGATAAACCGACGATAAATATCGTATGCGAATCGCGGATTTCCAGTCTTTTTAATTATGCCTTCAATCACGTCATCGTTCAGCCCTAAGTTAAGAACGGTGTCCATCATTCCTGGCATAGATGCGGCCGCTCCGCTTCTGACGCTGACCAGGAGCGGTTTGTTGGGGTCTCCGAGCCTGGCGTTCATTGCCTTTTCGAGCTTGGCGAGATTTCTGTCAACTTCCACTTCAAGGCCGCTGGGCCATTTGCCGCCGGAATCGTAATACTCTCTGCACACTTTTGTAGCGATGGTGAATCCCGGCGGAACCGGTACACCAAGATTGGTCATCTCTGCGAGGTTGGCGCCCTTGCCGCCAAGAAGCTCCTTCATTTTAGCATTGCCTTCGGCTTTGCCGCTGCCGAAAAAATACACGCGTTTTTCTGCCATTCTAAAATTCTCCTTTTAACGAAATTTCGCATTCAGATAGTCCCTAAAACTGGGTTTATTCTCACTATCTTTGTAAATCCACACTGTAAACTTCTATGGGAAAACAAGACAAAGTAGTATATTAGCCTGAACCGATTCTGTCAATCCTATTAGAAATTTATTTCATATCGCTGCGTTTAGTCCTGCCGTTTCGCTCCGAAAAAAGATGCGACTGGGCCGTATTGGCTTTTATAGGATTTCTAACGAGGCCAACGATTAAAAATTTTGCAGGTGATAAGCTCCATAGCAAAAGGCAGAATGCAGAGGACAGACGACGGAAGAAGGAGTCTCGATGCTTATTACTTGATGCTCGTAAGATGGTAAACGGTTATCAGGTTATCAGAAAATCAGGGTACAGCGCCATAAGGCGTCCTGTAGAGTTATCAGGGCAGCAGGGTATCAGAATTTTAGTGAATTAGGGAATTGGTGGATTAGAGAATTGGTTAATGGGGATTAAGGCAGAGGAAAAAGATAAAAACGATTAAGAGAGTGTGAAAAAATAATATACGTAAAGCGCGTACGCGCTTTACGTATGACCATTTTAAGATTTCGTGGTTAATTGGGTAGTAATTGACTGGTTAATTAGTTAATTGGTTAATTGGCACTTTAAGGCGTTCGGCTCTTTCGACTATGCTCAAGAAAAGTACACTCAGGGCAGCTTGATGGGAATTGCGGAGTTGACGGGGGAAGATAAAAAGCAAAATTATATATAGTCATTTTGATTAGTCAAAAGGACTATGAGCAGATTCGGTCCTTTTTAGCAGGAAATTTTTTGTTTAGAAAAAGATTCTTGGCTTAGACGGTTTTATTTAAGTAATCGCCGGGGGATTTATTACGGTACAAACCGGTAAGATAGGTTACAGAATAAACCGGCTACATGGGTAACAGTTTTTGGTTTATGATTGCCTCCGAAAGGAGGCAGATTATGCCATGGACTGAGACCCGAATAATGGACGCAAGAT
>Ga0315314_1000268_pt1 | contig 66430 bp, 60 predicted proteins | sample TDP9_MG_FD_203631 | JGI IMG/M metagenome (GOLD analysis project Ga0315314, IMG submission 203631) | Freshwater sediment microbial communities from Lake Towuti, South Sulawesi, Indonesia - TDP9 | ecosystem: Environmental > Aquatic > Freshwater > Lake > Sediment | place: Indonesia: South Sulawesi...
GTGGCGTAAGCCATCCTGGCGATTTGGCAGCTTTTTGTATTGTGTAAAATCTTGACTGTCGTCAGACAAGTGTTGTGCTGAGTAAAGGAAAAATATCATACGTAAAGCGCGTACGCGCTTTACGTATTAGCATATAAGAATCTAACAAAAAGCGCCGTATCAATTGTCTTGAAAATCAAGCTGTTTTCGGATTCCAATAATCCTTTCAATAATTCTTTAGAAGGCAATGATGTTGCCAAGATATGTAGTCTTAAGACTACACAACGAGACCAATACTGAGATGGTTAGGACATGCACAGCACACCAAAAACAAAAATGCAACAATTCTAGAAATGGTAGGCCATGCGAAGAAGAAAAAGCAGGCCCGCCTTAGCGAAAGCGACGGCGGGCAGGTCGAAGCTGCAAATAAATTCGTATAGAATTCTATTAGGCTTCTCATACTTTCAGTCTCCAATAATATTTTCAATACCTCTTTCAACGCAAATAGTGTTGCCTCAATACGTAGTCATAAGACTACATAACATATCCAACTTTGAGGATTTTAGTGTGTCATAATATGAGGCAGAAAGTTTTGTTGGTCCCATCACCATAAAGCTCACCCATCTGGTAGCCGCTCTAATATTCCCTCCCATTCTCCATTCAATCCAAGTGATACTGGCAAGTTATGTAGTCATAAGACTACATAGCAAGACCAACTTTGAAAAGTTTAGGGAATCTTGTCAGGAGTCGGAAAATTCTGTTGTGTAGAAAATTTTGTTGCTCCTTCTCCTAAACGTTGGTAGAAGTAGAGCTTATGAGCTGTGCCTCCGACACAAATTTGTGCAGAACTTCAGTTCTCGATCGGGCGTGCATCTTCTTGAATATCCGGTTGAATTGCTCCTGGATGGTAGAGCGAGCCACGCCCATCATGGCGGTGAGTTCGAGGTCTTCCAACCGGCTGGAAAGAAGGTGGCGAACCAAATCTCTCTGGCGGGGCGATAATCCGTAACGCTCGGCAAGTAGAAAAAATTCGCATTCGGCTATTACCATACAATCATTTTCCTATCTACTACCCTATGCAGCATTCAGCAGTAATGAAATTAAAGGCGTCCGACGCATTTTCTGGTAGCCGGTCATCTATTTCAACGTTATCAGGTGGTTCCAGCTAAGTTTCTTTGAGCATTTTAAGGCAGAATCGGTCGGTCATGCCGGCAATGTAGTCACATACGGTTCTTTCCAGGCCTTCTTTGGGTATAAACCGCTGGAAGTAACCCGGCATAAGCTCCGGCTTTTGACAGAGTCTCTCAAAAAGCTGCTTAAGCCAATCTTCGACCTTTTCCATCGTCTGCAATAGTGACTTATGGCGATAAAAGTTCTCTAACAAGAACTCTTCCAATTCGGCAAGTGCTGCATCGCTTTGGGATGAAAGAACAATCAAATTTTCGGTTTTGCCGTAAACATCATCTACGGTTTTTATCTTCGCCTGTGCAATAGTTTTTTTACTTGTGTCGATGCAATCACCAACCAGCCTATCGATGATTGCTTTTGCGGTTCTGGTTCTGCGAATAGCTTGGTCTTTAATAGCTTTGGCATTTATTCGGCTCTCTGTCTCTGTGAATATTTCTATATTTTTTAATTGCTCGCTGCTAATTAACCCGGCCCGCATAGCATCTTCAAGATCGTGACAATTGTAAGCGATGCGGTCGGCAATACCAGCGACTTGGCCTTCAAGCGAGCAGTTCGCTTCACTGAAAGTTTCATTTTTAACTTTATCATACGTGCTGCGGTGTTTAGCTAATCCGAGCCGTGTTTCGTACATTAGATTCAAGCCGGAAAAGTCAGGATATGGATGTTCGAGCAAATCGACGATTCGCAATGTTTGCTGGTTATGCTCAAATCCGTCGAAATCAGCCATCAAATCATCGAGGGCTTTTTCGCCGGCGTGTCCGAACGGCGGATGGCCCAGGTCGTGGGCCAGACATATCGCCTCGGTGAGGCTTTCATTCAGCCGAAGTGCTTTGGCGATGGTTCTTCCTATCTGTGCTACCTCGATGCTGTGGGTCAGCCGGGTGCGGTAATAATCGTCCAGGCCGGGCGTGAAGACCTGCGTTTTGCCTTCCAGCCGGCGAAAGGCCGAGCAGTGGATTATACGGTCGCGGTCGCGCTCAAAGTCACAGCGGTAGGGGTGCGGCTTTTCTGCGAATTGCCGACCGCGACTTTCCTTTTCAGTAACTGCGTAACCGGCAAGCTCACCAGACATATCCATCGACACTTCGACCTCGCTCAGTGCAGGCTTCGCCCAGGACAAGTTTATAAACCTGGAAGGTGATGTTCTGCGCTTATTTGTTTTAGCTCCGTAAGCAGCTCTGTTAAGCTTTGGCTGATAACTTTGGTGTCGCTGCAAACATTCATAAAATTTGTGTCCCCATCCCAACGGGGCACGATGTGAATGTGCAGGTGGTCGGGAAGTCCCGCGCCGGCGCACCGGCCAAAATTCATTCCGACGTTAAAGCCGTGGGGTTTTATAGCATAAGATAGGGCTTTTTGCGATTCTTTGACCAGCTTGAACATTTCTAATAATTCTTCGTTGGTTGCCTGGTCAAGTTCCTGGATATGTCGAACCGGTGCTATCAGCAAATGGCCATTATTGTAGGGAAAGCGATTGAGTATCACGATACTGTGCTCTGTTCGCCACAGCACCAGATTTTTGTCGTCATCCTGTGGAGTTTGCTGATTGTGGCAGATAAAGCAGCCTGCGCGTGGCGAGTCACTTAAGCCTTGGATATATTTAATTCGCCACGGCGCCCATAGATTTTTACGTTCCATATCGTATCTCACTCGAATAAAGTGCCTAAAGTGTAAAGTGACTAAAATGTTTTTTTTTGTAACTTTAGCTCACTTTAGTCACTTTAGCTCATTTTAGGCACTTTTTATTCTAAAAGCTGCATTGTCAAACTTTGATTGATAGTTATTCGTGGTTTTGCGCCTGGAAGCAGTATAGAGGCCTCTAACTGTATCTGGTACTTCTGATTGTGCTGCTCTATTCGGCCTATATCGATATTGAATAGTTCTTCGCCCTGCCCTTGTAAATCCAGGATGTTAAGGTCTCTGGAGAGCATTCTGATAAAGCCCAATGGCCCGCTCAACTGAAATGTGCCGGAATATGCTATTGGCCAGCCGGGCGGAACTGATTCAGAGTGGCTATATGAGCTGCGTATCACAGCAAGCTGACCTTTTTTGCTCCGGCGGATTTCATCGAGCCTGTAGGTGACGTCCCTTGCTTGTCTTAGCACCATCGATGTAGGTACGGATAGCTTAGACTTCCAAGTTTGGCCCACAGAGACACCCTCAGCAGGGTCTTTTATGCTGGCAACCGAATCCCAGAGAAACCACTGGGTGACTATAAAATCATCGATCATATCAGGCTCTTTAATTTTTCCTTGTCTTTTGTCTTCTCGGAAGGCTTCTTTGCCGATTTCCTGGATTAACTGCTCTAACTGTGAATAATCTTCTATTTTGCCTGTGGGCCCAACGGTGAACGTGAAGGTCGCACCTGTTAGATTTTCTACGGCATCTTTTCTGCCGGCTCGCTCGCTTGGGCTTTTGCTCCGCGTAACTTTCACCGATTTACAGGTTGCCTTGATAGTTGTAAGGCTGTAGGGATTTACTTCGACAGGTGTATAGGCGACGACCATTTCCATCGACTCAGGATATTCACTGACAGTGCTCCTATCCGATTTGGATGTACTTTTTGTTGGGTCCCAATCAATTGTTGTCACTCTATTGGAGACAAACTTGTATTCAAGTGTCTGGCCCTGCTGAAAGTCTACCGTTAGCAGTGTTTTCTCTTTGCTTAATGTTTCTTTTTTGTTGGTTATTGGGTTTTCTTTCCGCGCATAGCGTTTACATCCTGCAAAAACGCTCAGGACTATGGCGACAGACACTATTGATGCAGCCTTCATTTTGCCCCTTCAATTGATTTGATCAATTTTCTCGATGTGGTAGAGACGGGTGGCAGCCATTTTCAACGCAGCAGGTTCTTTGTCGTTTTGTTGTTCTGCGAAGGGGTCGACAGCAATCCACTCAGTCCGCAGTTTCTCGATATATTTTTCGATTTTGCCTGCGGTCAGATTGAGCTTTAGCTCGCCTGTATATGATTCAGTGTTGTCGAACAATTTTGAAAACAAGCCCGTTGCTTGTTTTTTATGCAGCTCTTCCGCCATTTCTGAAGATGGAACGGCATTCATCTCGACGATGGCGATCTGCTGATTGCCTGTATCTTTGATTTCTTTTAGCGTATAAATCTTTTCGTACGATTTCGAGCCCATCATGCCGAAAGAAAAGGACTCTATATCACTCCAGTTGTCCCCCTTGCGCAATTGATTTTTCTCGATAGCAGGCAGGGCCAGAAGTGCGTGGCGCTGCTTAATTGTGTCGTCCGAGAGCAACGCCGAAGCGGTTTGGTAAGCGGTTGAGTCGCCTTTGACCGCGGCTCGGGCCTGGTTAACATCGAGAATCTTTGGGACGCGGCCTGCAGGTGAGAGCTCTATGGTATAACTTTGGCCTATTAGCTTGCTTAAAAGGTTGTCCCGATCTTTTTCTGTTGAGCTGTCGAAGTCCAGGACCACATTGTCTCTGACTTTGGCTAAGTACTTTAACTGTTTGATTGTAATTTCTGCAACTGCATCACCTTTATCGTCGATACTTTGTATTCGCTGGTTGAAGGTCATCTCGATTCTGCTTGCGGTATGGCCGCCCTCAAAACCAGCAGGCTTACTTGCCAAAGGCCCCTCCCATTCAACGCTCTTTTCTGCCTCGGTTATTACGCGGTAAGCTGTCGAGTCCTGCGGGACGAATTTCAACGCCAAGGTGACCGCTTTCTCAGTAGGGGTTTCCGCCTTTTGTTTTTCGAGTTCTGCTTCAGGCTTGGCGATTTCCTCAGCAGGAGGTGCCACACCGGTAGACATTTTTTCTTTCGATTCAGCCTTAGATTTGGTAGTTTCTTCAGTAATACTGATGCAGTCCATCGTCAAAAGCAGCAAGCAAATTACTGCAGCGGCTACGAATTTGGAAGTTTTATTCGACATAAACATTTAGTCTCCCTACCAATTTTGATTATATGGCGAATTCAAACTGTAATTATACATTCACTGTGTCCAAAGACAACCGATTTTTCTTTATTTGTTTTCAACTATCAGCTAAACTTAGTGTTTAAGCCTTCATATTAACGTATGAATCGTTTTAGGAGAAGCCAGATTATGAGAAGCGATACAATAAAGCGTGGCTTTCAACGTGCGCCGCACAGAGGATTACTTCGCGCCTGTGGTCTCAGTGACACCGACATTGACAAACCGTTCATCGGTATTGCTAACAGTTTTTGTGAGATAGTGCCAGGCCACGTTCATCTAAATAAGGTTGGCCGAATGGTCAAAGAGGCTGTGCGCGAGGCTGGCGGCACTGCTTTTGAATTTAACACCATAGCGGTCTGCGACGGCATCGCTATGGGCCATACCGGCATGAAATATTCTCTGGCCTCGCGTGAAATCATCGCCGATTCGGTCGAGACTATGGTGCAGGCGCACTGTTTTGATGGCCTTGTTTGCATTCCCAACTGCGACAAGGTGACACCAGGTATGCTGATGGCAGCGGTGCGGCTGAATATCCCAGCGATTTTTGTCTCCGGCGGACCTATGAAAGCCGGCAAAACAAAAAAAGGCAAGGAAGTTGACCTTATAAGTATATTCGAAGGTATCGCACAATTTAACGCCGGCAAGATTGACCAGGCCCAACTGAAAGAGATTGAACAGGCCGGCTGTCCTACCTGCGGAAGCTGTTCAGGGATGTTTACTGCAAATTCAATGAACTGCTTGTGCGAAGCGATTGGAATGGCTCTGCCCGGCAACGGCACGATTCTTGCTGTTGATCCGAAACGGCAGAAATTATACAAGGCCGCAGGCAAGCAAATTATGTCCTTGGTCGAAAATGACATCAAGCCATTGGATATAATCAATCAAAAATCGCTGGATAACGCCCTTGCTTTGGATATGGCGATGGGCGGCTCGACAAATACCATTCTGCACACCCTGGCTATAGCCAGTGAGGCGGGTATTGAATACGACCTTGAGCGAATAAATGCAATTTCAGCTAAATGTCCAAACATCTGCAAGGTATCGCCATCGAGTGATTTTCACGTAGAAGATGTTGATGCTGCTGGCGGCATAAGCGCGATTCTAAAGGAAATAAGCAAGGTCCCGAAACTGCTGACCACCGATTGTCTTACCGTAACCGGCAAGACGCTCGGCGAAAATATCGCAAATGCCAAAATTAAAAATAAAGAAGTTATTCGTCCATTAGATAAAGCGTATTCTAAGACTGGCGGTCTGGCAATTCTGCGAGGAAATTTGGCTCCGAATGGTGCCGTGGTCAAGGCCGCCGGTGTCGCGGAGAAGATGCTCAGACACAGCGGCCCTGCGGTTATCTTCGAGAGTCAAGAAGAAGCCTGCGAAGGAATTTTAGCCGGCAAAGTCAAGAAAGGCAGCGTGGTTGTAATTCGCTACGAGGGACCCAGAGGCGGACCCGGCATGCAGGAGATGCTTTCACCTACAAGTTACATTGTGGGCGCAGGTCTCGGCGAATCGGTTGCGCTGATTACGGACGGGCGCTTTAGCGGCGGAACAAGAGGCGCCTGCATCGGCCATATAAGTCCAGAAGCAGCCGTGGGTGGTCCAATTGGATTATTAAAAGATGGTGACATAATAGAAATCGACATCTCTAACAACAAGATGAATGTGAAGCTGTCCGATGAAGAACTTGCTAAGCGCAAAAAGGCCTGGAAGCCGCCCAAGCCGAGAATTACGACAGGCTGCCTGGCCAAATACGCCTCTATGGCCACCTCCGCCGACACAGGTGCTGTACTAAAATTCCAGATTTAATCGGAAGTGAAATTCCCGCTGGAATTGTCTGCATAAATCTGTATATAATATAGTGTAGATAGTTACGCAAGGGAGTACATACGATGAATGAACGAATCTCAATCGATCCGAATATCTGCCATGGCCAAGCCTGTATTAAGGGTACGCGGATACCTGTTCACCAGATTGTTCATATGCTGGCCAATGGGGATACAATTGAAGAGCTTTTGAAAGAGTATCCCTCTCTTACACGCGACGACATTTTAGCCTGTCTGGATTACGCTGCATCGCTGGTAGAAGAACAGGTCACGCGCATAGAGGGATAAAGAAACGAGCAATGCGAATACTTGTAGAAGAGAAGATTTCTATAAGACCCGATTTCTTGTTAGGCTAAGGGAGTATGTCAATCGAAAGAGCAATAAGATTTTGCGAATTGTGCCATCAGCATAATAAAGAAGCCAAAGTTAAAGAAAGAGATTTTGCAAACAGTCAGGCTATGCAAGCTATAGAAGAAACTATATCTCTTTGTAAAGGTCCACCTCTTGTCCATTATTTTTTAACAGCATGCCGAAATTGTGATTACAAAGAGGCAAGAATGGTAAGATTATCCGGGGTTCCAATCGGTAAAGAATGGAGAGATTTAAGGAAAAAATGGGGCATTTGATAGGATGAGGGGCCAAAATAGTCGGGGCGAGCGTCCTATGCATACACCTTTTTGCCTTGGGAATACATTATGAAAGTAGAACGAATAGTAAAAGAATTTAGGGAAAAGGCCGAAAAATTATACGGAAAACGGCTAAAAAATATCATTCTCTATGGTTCCTGGGCGAGAGGCCAGGCCACAGAGGATTCTGACATAGACTTAGCTGTTATACTGGAAGGCGAGGTTGACCCATGCCGAGAGATTGATGCAATGATAGACCTGATAACTAACATCAATCTTGATTTTGAAACCTTGTTATCAGTCTTTCCTCTTTCTGTTACTGATTTCAGGCAGTTGAACAGCCCCCTGCTGCTCAATTTGCGCAAGGAGGGAAAGCCCGTATGAACGAGACAGCCAGTCTGATTGAAAAGGCCAGGCGGTATCTGAAGAGTGCCAAAACGCTTATAACAGATGGTGATTATGAATCATCGGTATCGCGCGCTTATTATGCTATGTTCTATGCAGCAGAAGCTGCACTTTTGAAGAAAGGACTTTCATTTTCATCACACAAAGGTGTTATATCCGGCTTTGGTAAGCATTTTGTAAAGGCAGGTATCTTTAGCAAACAAATGGGCCGAGAGCTGAACCGTGCCTTCGAAAAACGACAGATTGGCGACTATGGTCATGCCTTTGCCATCTCCAGCCAGACAGCAGAACAACTGTTAGAAACTGCAAAAGAGTTCGTCGATGCGGTTGCGGATTGGTTAAAAGCTCAAACCTAAGCATTTTAGATTAGCAGCTTCATAAAGATGAAATCATGTTGGTACGCTAACGGTCTTCATTTTGAGTGTATGCAGTGCGGCAGATGCTGCGCTGGGCCGAGCGAAGGCTATATCTGGGTCAGTAGGCCGGAAATCGAACTTATCGCAAATTATTTGAAAGAGACAATCGGCCAGGTCCGACGAAAGTTCTTGCGGCGAGTAGGCCTGCGAACAACTATTATTGAAGACCACTTCACCAAAGACTGTATATTCCTGCAAGAAAGCGGCGGCCAAAAAACGTGTACGATTTATCCTGTTCGGCCGAGCCAGTGCAGAAGCTGGCCCTTCTGGCCAAATAATTTAGAAAGCCCCGATGCCTGGAACCGGGCAGCGCAAAAATGTCCCGGCATCAATCGCGGCAGGCTCTATAGTTGCGAAGAAATCGAGAAATCAAAAAGAAAATAACACCACGAAGACACAAAGGATAAATACGAAATCCGAAGCACGAAACTCGAAACAATATCAAATAACCAAAATTCAAATGACAGAAACAATTGGTTTTGAAAATTTGAACATTTGAATTTAGAATTTGTTTCGGATTTCGATATTCGATATTGATAGCGTGCTAGCGCCTTGTAGCAAAACGAATAAAAAATGGTGGTAGAAATCAAAGCAATCACCCAGTTCCTATCAAAAGTAGCTGAAATCTACGACTGGCTGGACTCGCAAATCAGCCAACACAGTGACTTAGCCGGGAATTGCAACGCCTGTGGCAGGTGCTGTGATTTCGACTGCTTCGAACATCGTTTGTTTGTCACACCGCCGGAAATAATCTACTTAGCTGCAAATCTGGGCGCAGAAAGTATAAAGCCCATGCCGACCAGCCGATGCCCTTACAATATCGATGGTAAATGCAGTATTTACGAATATCGCTTCACCGGCTGTCGAATCTTTTGCTGCAAGGCAAACCAAGACTTCCAAAGCAAACTGAGCGAGTCAGTCCTTAAGAGATTTAAGTCCCTCTGTACGCAGTTCGATATCCCTTATCGCTATTCTGACCTTGTGACGGCGTTGAACATAATAAAAACCTGCGGTAAAACCGTGATTAGCCCCCGCACCTGTGGCGGGGGCTGCCTCGGCCACAGGTGCCGAGGCTAACTAATATTTGTCAATCGGCAAAGGAATGGTATCCTGCGGGGTGCGTAGGTCGATGTATTTTGCCCCGCCTGAAAGTTTACCAAATTCTTTATAATAGTTGTAAAGCTTGGCCAGCTTCTCCTCGTCTTTTGCTTCTAAATGCCCAGCCCAGGCGTCGATTTCAGCCCCCCAGATAATCTCGGTATTGTCCTTGGTGTACAGAACGATGTGCGGAAGGCGGCTGTTTTCCCGGCCTTTGAAGTTGCTTACATCGATGCTGTCGATTTCGTAAAGCAACGGCTTATCAGGCGTAACAAGTTTATCCATGCGGTCGAGCCGGGCCAAGATGGCTACTGCTGCGGCCAGGTCTTCTTGCTGCCAGGCTTTGCCCACCGGCGGCATTTTCGTTATTGGCGTTAGACCTTTTACCTGCACAATGGGCAGATTCGGCATCGGCACAAAATCGAGCACTACCAGCTCAGCATCAACATAGAATTTCCGCAGACCTGATTTGACCAGGGCAATCGGCTTTCGATAATCGGCCTGGATAAGAATCTTGTCGTGGGTGGCTTGCACTTTTACTTTTTGCAGCCACGCCACTTTTCGCGCAAGATTACTCGCAATTAAACGGATAGCATCTTCATCGAGTTTTACATCCTCGTCCACGGTGGCAGCCGTGATAATTTTATCTCTGAGCGGTTGATTAACCCAGGGGGGCGGCTCTATCAATTTAACATCGACAGTTTTCCCCCAGGCAGGAGCAACTTTTTTTACATACTTGTCTAAGAATACAAGCCCGACTGCTAATGCAGCAAAAACACAAATCACAGCCAATACTTTAAGAAAACCTGTCAAGCTCTGACTATGGGAATCTATTTTACGTTTTTTCTTCACTTTTTTGCTTCACGTCCGGTGTTTTGCGACCTTCCTCCGCCCGCCGAAGCGGGCTTCGCGAAGGCGGGGCGATGAATATGCGGCCTCGATAATTTTTACGCACAACTGGCTCATCGAAAGGCCCATCTTTGCTGCCGCTTTGGGGACAAGCGAATGTGTTGTAAGGCCTGGAATAGTGTTAATCTCCAGAGCGTAAGGGATCCGGTCGCTGCCCAGGATAAAATCGACCCTGGCAAAGTGCTGGCAGCCGAGCGCATCAAAACAACCCAGTGCCTTCGCCTCGATCTTCGCCGAAAGTTTCGGGTCATCAATTGTATCAAAGAGAAACTCTGTTTTATCATCGATGTATTTTGCATGATAGTCATAAAAGCCGGTTCTGCTTCTAATTTCAATGATCGGCAGTGTCTGATGCTCTAATATGCCGACGGTTATTTCCCTGCCAGTAATGTACTGTTCAATCATACAATCGCCGAATTTTCTCGAACATTCGTGGGCAGCAGCTATTGCAGACTTTGGGTCATCGACAATACTGACGCCGATAGTGCTTCCCTGCCTGACTGGCTTAACTACAAATCTTTCACCGAGCTGCAGCAGTTGCTCCTCGAGCAGGTCTATTTTTGCGTGGCTATCAAACTCGATTACTTTAGGCGTGGCGATGCCTGCCTTGGCGAAACGCTCTTTAGCGGCTAATTTATCGAAAGCTAATCTGCTCGCGGTTGGGCCGCTGCCGGTATAGCAAAGGGATTTATCCTCCAGTATTTGTTGAAGCTGGCCATCTTCACCGAATTTGCCGTGCAGTGCGATAAAGAATACATCGATGCTGTTATCTTGGAGTATGTCCAGGCTGTCAGGCCGAATATCAGAAGTCACCACGTCCAAGCCGGCTTGTTTTAATGCCTGGGCGACGCAATTGCCGCTTTGGATGCTGATGTTACGTTCCTCGCCGATGCCGCCCATAAGCACGGCTACTTTTAATTTACTATTTACTATTTCCAATTTGCTACGCCTTGGTAACTGGTAACTGGTAACTGGTAATTGGTAATTGGTTAAATGCAGTGGGTTGATTGGCCAAAGAATTTCTGCCTTTTAGTTAATCAGTTCTCGATTCGCTATTTTCCTCTTTGCATTTTTGTAAGTACTTGATATATCCGTTCAGTTTCTTTAAGACCGAATATCCTTCTTCTTTCAGTTTGGTCAGGCGGTCTAATTCTGCATAGTCCTCGTCCATGCAAACGTTAATCTCGTCAATCAGCTCTTCGAGCGAACCTCTCGACTGTCTCAAAAACCGGATATTTTCTTGATAATGGTATCTTCCATGTCCTTCAGCAATACAGTTAGTTAAAGAAACTGCGGCACGGCGCATCTGGCCTGCTAAATTATACTTCTCGTATTCTGGTAGATCCTTAGCTAATCTATATATTTTTTTCCTAAAATCTCTTGCTGCTTTATATACCTCTAAATCTTCAAAGGTTTTGTATTCAATTGTTTCCGTTTCGCCTCTCGTTTTTCAGCGTCCACCACTAACCAGTTACCAGTTACCAATTACCAGTTACTTAGCGCCATATTTCGATTTCGAGTTCCAGTTCGATGTCGAATTGTTCTTTGACCCTTTGCTTTACCGCCTCTATCAGCCTGGTAACGTCACGGCTTGTGCAGCCCTCTTGTGCGATTATGAAGTTGGCGTGTTTTTCGCTTACGGTGGCGCCACCGATTTGCAGTCCCTTAAGGCCGGCCCTATCAATTAAGGCACCTGCGGAAGCACCTTTTGGATTTTTGAATATGCAGCCGCAATTCCTTGTATTTAACGGCTGATTATTCTTCTTATAAATCCACGTTTCTTTTACCGTTCGCATAATTTGCTCCGGGTCGGCGCTGGATAGTCTCAGATGGGCATTGAGAATGAACTTTGCGGCGATGTTTGTACTGCGATAGTCGAAGATAAGCTCCGGCTTTTTCTTTTCAAAGATGCGGCCGTGACTATCCATCAGCGTGACGGATTCTACGGCCGAGCCGATATCTCCGAAGTTGCCCCCCGCATTCATCTTTACCGCTCCGCCGATCGAGCCGGGTATTCCTGTCAGGGCTTCTATGCCTGATAGGCCCTTTTGTACACACGTTAAAACCAGCCTGCTCAGCTCTATACCTGCCCAGCAGATAACCTGCTCGCCATTAAAATTCATCTGTGCGAACTGGTCTGCTTCGAGCTTTATCACCGCTGCCCGCACACCTTCATCGCTGATGAGCAGATTCGATCCAGAACCCAGCACGTAAATTTGAAGCTTATTTTCATTGCACCGCTGGACCACTTCTTTGAGCTGCTTGGTTGTTTTGGGCCTGATAAAATAGTCAGCCGGCCCGCCCAAACCGTACCAGGTGTGCTTGGCCAGCGGATGGTCGGTCTCAACTATCTTCTCTAAGCCGCTGAATATATTCATCGGCTACCTTCCAAATATCGCCTGCGCCCATAGTAACTACCAAATCACCGGCAGTTACATTTGTTTTTAGATAATCGCAAATAGCTCCAAAGTTGTCTATAAATACTGCATCTATCCCGTTAGCCCGCATTCTCTCGACCAGTATCTGCGAGTTCACTTCTTTTTTGCTCGCCTCTGAATCTCGCACGAAATAGATTTCCGGCACTATTATTACATCGGCAAGCTTAAAACTTTCTGCGAAATCATCAAGCAAAAATCTGGTACGGCTATATTGATGCGGCTGAAAAACACACCAGATTCGCCTCGGCTGGTATCTTTGGCGTACCGCTTCAAGTGTCGCTCTGATTTCGGTCGGATGATGGGCGTAGTCGTCAAGGATAGTAATTTGGCCCAATCGCTCCTTTAACATCAGTCGTCGGTCTATGCCGGTAAAGCCGGGCAGCAAGCTAAGTATTTGTTGTGAAGATAGTCCGGTTCGATTTGCCATTGCCGCGACCGCCAGCGCGTTTAAGACGTTGTGTTTGCCCGGCAAAGAGATTCTCGTGCGGCCTAACAATTTGCCATTATGAAAAACCTCAAACTCATATAGCCCACTGTTTAACACGAGATTCTTCGCCCAGAAGTTGCATTTTTCATCCAGCCCGAAGGTTTCATATTGAATATGGTCGCAGAGCCGGTTGATAATCTTTGCCACATTCGTGTCCTGGCCGTTAGCTATTAGCAGCCCCCCTGGTTTTACCTTGAGGGCGAATTGGCCAAAAGCTTCGACTATTTCATCCTCGTCTTTATAGTAGTCCAGATGGTCTTGCTCGATATTGAGGATGCAGGCGATTTGGGGATTCAAGTTCAAAAAGCTTCGGTCGTATTCGCAGGCCTCCGCCACGAAATATTTACTGTCGCCGCTTCCGGAAGAGCTGCCGAGCTGGCAGACCTGTGCTCCAACAATAAAGTTCACATCTACGCCTGCCTGCCTTAAAAGATAGGTAAGCCATCCGCTTGTTGTACTCTTTCCGTGGGTGCCGGCCACGGCGATGCCATCGTAGCGGTTCATCAGCTGGCCCAACATCTGGGCATATTTATAGACCTTGTATTTTCTCTTGTGTGCCAACTTCAATTCGGGATTATCTTCTTTTATAGCCGCCGAGATGACAACTGCACTCGTTCCCCGCCTAAGATTGTCGGGATTGTGGCCAATTTTTATCTTAGCCCCCATTCGGCAGAGCCTATCTATTGTGCCGCTGGCGGTTTGGTCTGAGCCGGTGATACTGGCGTTATTTTTCATCAAAAGCTGGGCCAGTCCGCTCATTCCGATCCCGCCTGCGCCGATAAAGTGAAATTTCTTGCCTGCCAAGCTAAGCCCGCTGTGGGCATCTACCACTTCGAATCTGTGAGCGGCTTTTACACCAGGGTTATCCATCCCATAAAGCCTCGTAACGCGGGTTGAATTCCTATGACGATTCGTTTGTATATTCGGCTGCTTCATGGGCATCCTTTCTATGCAGAACAGAGACCAGAAGACAGAGGACAGAACTTCTGACTTCCGATTTCTAACTTCTGAAATCTGAATTTGTGGTCAGTGTAGCACAGAAAGGCAATAAAGAAAAGAAAAAAAAGGCTGCACATCCCGATGAAATCAGGACCCACAGCCTTTTCTAAACCCGGTGTTCTGATCTTCTACAGTGTTCTGCGTCTGCGTAGCCAGGCTACGGAGCCTATGCCGATAGTAGCAAGCAAGAATGACCCAGGCGCTGGAATGAGCGAGTCGGGTACGACAATATGGTTTAGCTCTACATCGGGCTCTACTAAGAAACCCGTGTTGAAGACGGTATTGTCTTCACCGTCCGTTTTTCCGCTCTTGGCATAGAAGTCACCCCAGACCGGCATACGGTTGGAGTCAAACTCAATAGTCAGACTTGTCGTCTCCTCGCCGCCCTCAAACTTGATTCCGTACATACTCCCAGGCATGTTGGGATTACTTTGACCTTGGTCGTCGTCAGAATAAGTGCCTATTTCGTAGTTCCATCCATCCGGGTCGCTGTCGAGATTAAACAGATTGGCGCAAGTGAACACTTGGTCTGAGGCCTCGATGATGATATGGCTGATATCCTGGCAAGGTACGGTGAGGCGGTACTTGTAATACCACAAGCCAGGCGTAGTCATATCATCGACCCACCATTCGATTTTCGTGGTAGAATTGTCCCATTGACCGGTGGCCGTTAAACCAGAACCCACAGATAAGCTTCCGCTATACGCCGTTGGGCTTGCTTGAGTTGCGCCGGAAAAACAGATAATGAAGGTTATTCCAGCTAAAATTGATAGAATTATACTTTTCATCGGTCCTTCCTCCTTTCTCCATGGACCTTAGGGGGCCTTCTCTGGGAGCCCTGCCGACCCATACATAGTTCGGCAATAATACTTTCGGGTTTCTATGGCCCTATCCCTATGTGTAGGCAAGATGATATATGATGTAAGTTAGTTAGATAAGAAGTGAATAGATGAGACTTTTCATTGGCCCTTCCTCCTTTCTCCATGGACCTTAGGGGGGCTATCCACATCATCCCTGCCGAACCATACATAGTTCGGAACTAATACTTTCGGGCTCCTATAGCCCTATCCCTAAATGTAAATGTAGGCAAGATGATATGTAGACGGTTCAGGATGTCAAGAGAGATTTTGAAAATTTTCTTAATTTTTTGTAAATTGGTCCCATAAGAACAATGTAACTCTAAATTAAAACAAGGTTTACGGGAGGATCTGACCGGCTGAACCTTTGGAGCGAGGTCTGCAATAAACGCACTTTTTTAACCGCAAAGTTCGCTGAGCAGGCAGAGGCGACGATAAACAATCATCAATATTCCAATTCCGCCTGTGGTGAAATCAATTTAGTAATGTTTACCACTGCGCTTCCACATAAGGGCCTATGGGGCCTTTCGGCTTAGGTTTGACAGCCAATGGTAGTTTCGGTATAATAATTCTGACGCTGGCTTCTGCCGACCGGAATCGCTGTTAGATATGTGTTAATATGGCTGAATAGGAGGCCTGTATATGCTCACAAAATACCTCGAAGCCGCGATGAGACATGCTCATTACGAAATCCTCACTGATGACGGTACATACTACGGAGAAATTCCAAGATGTCGGGGTGTGTATGCGAATGCCCCAACATTAGAGGATTGCCGAAGCGAACTGGAACAAGCGCTTGAGGACTGGCTGCTCTTTCGAATTCACAAGAACCTACCGATACCCAAAATAGACGGGATAAAACTTACCATAAAGAAAGAGGTCGCAGCCTGATGCCCGTATTTGGCCCCATTTCACGGAAGGATTTGGTACGCTATCTTCGCAAGATGGGTTTCGATGGGCCATACTCAGGAAGAAATGAGGGTTTTCAACTTCAAAGCTCCTCTTTTACGCAATACGATATACGCAAGACGCAATACGATTTACCATTGGGCTTCGATGTAAGGGCCTATGGGGCCTTTCGGCTTAGGTTTAGGTCGCGACTTCAGAATGGCTTCTGCAATCGCAATGTCACTCTGTCGAGTAATTTTGATATTTGAAGAATCAGTTTGTACAATTGTAACCTTGTGGCCTAAGGCTTCTAAAAGCTGAGAATCGTCGCTTATTTTGCTTTCATCTAAGTTTTTGAGGTTTTCGTATGCTTTTTTCAGCAGAGAGGCTTCAAAGACCTGCGGGGTTTGCGCCTCGTAAAGACCTGTTCTATCGACGGTTCTGATTATCGTCTTATCCTTAACTTCTTTTATGGTTGCCGAAACAGGACAGGCTGGTATAGCAGCACCGGTTTTGGCGGCAGCCGCAAAACTATCGTCAATCAATTTCTCCGTTACGCAACATCGCACTGCATCGTGGACGGCTATAAGGTCGGTATCATCTTTTACAAGTTCGAGCGCCCGCTCTACGGTCTGGAAGCGTTCTGCGCCGCCGATGCAGAGCTTTACGTTGAAGAATTTCAGATTGGCCCCCCATTTGATATTTACCAATTCCTGGTCTTCTGCTGGGATGGCCAACAGTATCTGTTTTACGTCGTCTCGATTGGCGAAAAGCTCGACGCTTCGCAGAAAGACCGCTCTGCCGGCTACGTCGACAAACTGTTTTTTTCTCTTTCCGCCAAATCGGCTGCTCGGCCCCGCTGCACAAATTATAACAGCAACACTTTTAGACACAATGAAAGCTCCTCTTTTATATCTCAATAAAATACGAAATCCGAAGCACGAAAAAAGTACAGTGCCTAAAGTGAGCTAAAGTGTCTAAAGTGAGCTAAAGTTACAATTTCAATTTTAGGCACTTTAGGCACTTCAAACTTTAGCTCACTTATTTTGTTTCGGATTTCGATATTCGAAATTCGGATTTATTTTATTCCATACCTTAGAACTCGATTCCTCGTCTTGCAGACACGCCTTTATCAAACGGATGCTTTACATTCTTCATTTCTGTCACCAGGTCTGCCATCGCTATCAATTCATCGGTTGCACCTCGTCCGGTTAGAACAATTTCGACTGCGGGGTCTTTCTTGTCAATAATATTTTTGATATCTTCCAATTTAGCCAGGCCTTTTGAAATGCAATATACAATCTCATCGAGTATCAGCACATCGTAGAATCTTTTCTCTGCCGTTTCGGCTATTCTTTGAAGCACTTCACTGATTGCGGTCCGCATTTCGGCCACGGCCTTTTTGTCGTCGAAGGATTTGGCCATATCCCAGGGCACATCGAGGGTTTCGACCCTGATTCTGACGGCTCCCAATCGCAATGCGAAGCGTTCACCAATATCCAAAGACGGAGGTTTTAAGAATTGATAAATCAAAACCTTGTTTCCCTGCCCGGCTGCACGTAGAGCCAAGCCGAACGCAGCGGTGGTTTTACCCTTGCCGTCGCCGGTATAAATCTGGACAAGCCCTTTTTCCAGCATAGTGATATATTAAAAGAACCCCAAAATAAATCAAAAATAAAAAGAGTTTAGCCGTCGCCGGTACGGCGATGGGTGAAGCTATCAGGTTCCAAAGCAAAAATTATAGAAGTTTTCAAAAATAGCAATAATTCTCTTGACAAATGCAAATCGTCCTATAATAATACTTCAAACAATGCTAAAAAGGAGGGTGGTGAGGACTATCGCACTTTTTGTGTCTTCCCACTCTCAAGGCTGCATGAGCAGCCATCTATACATACGAAAGGATGCGTATGTCTGCTTTTACGGAGAAAAGCAGTAGAGAGCAAAGTAATTGCCACTTATCGTCGACTACGGGACTGAAATCGCAGCCCAATGTTGTCGTTGCAAGTCAATTTCTTCCCCTATTTTCTCTATTTAACAATGTTTTGATGCACAATTCTTGCATCGAGGAGGTGGTCAGATAAAGAAAAATTGAATGCCAATCTCGTCTCGAGACAAGGTTTTTGAAAAGAAAGGAGTCGAAAAATGAAAAGGATTTCAGTGTTCACAGTAATAGTGTTGGCATTAGTGCCAAGTATAGCTACCGCACATTATTACCCTGTCAGTTTTCGGACTCGTTACAGTCCTTATGCCTTTAGCTATAAATATCCTTCAGGATTGATTGATGGTGAACTGCGGTACTCTCCCTATGCCGTCGGCTACTATCCTGGCGGTTTGATTCCTTACTGGTTTCGTTATTCTCCCTATGCTTTTAGCCACAAATATCCTTCTGGCTTGATTTCCAACTATGGCTCCTATTTTTACTTCCCTTATAGTTACAGATATTTTGGTTTGGTTGACTTTAGGTATGAAAGCTCTGACTGCCCTATCGAAAGTAAAGACAATTATGAAAAAAGGTTAAACTCCCAGAGATATAAAACCGCAAGATTGACTAACTATGAAAATAGAACAAATATTGTCGGAGAAACGGATGGGAAGGAAATAATTTCCAACTATCTTAAAAGTAAAAATATAAATGATTTTGAAGTAGATAGGATTTTTAGCGCAAATAACAAAACAGTGAGTGTTAACTTTGTGCTTAGAGATAAAAACTTAATTATTAAATACTGGAACCCAGAAGAAATACAGGCTTTGCTCCAGCAGCCGGGATACAAAAGAAATTTTTATGAAAAATATGAACAAGCATGGAAGGATTTATGTGAAAAATATAAGCAGGCAGGAGAAAAAGTTTATCATATATCATCAGCAAATAAGAATGAAATATTAAGCAAACTATCCCTCTGTCCCGAGCTAAGCGAGGGATAGCTAAGATAACTGAAAACGCAAAACTTAAAATGCAAAATTGTGGTCCGCCTTTGGCGGATTAGATTTCAAAAGTTTTTCGTTTTTAGCTTTAAGTTTTAAGTTTCTTAGTGGCGCTTTACCTGGTCCAGAGCGGCTCAATCATCTGGGAGTTCCACTGCTGGTAGGTCTTTTGCATCTCTTTCAGGACGTCCGGACGTTCTTGTGATAGGTCCTTGCTCTCACCAATATCCGATGATAGGTCGAATAAGCCGGTTTCTTTATTATTTTTGACCAGCTTGAAGTTTCCACATCTAACGGCATAGTTCTGCCCCATCCGCCAGAAAAGGCTATCGTGGGGCGGCGTATTCTTTTCGCCGGTCAGGTACGGCAGCAGATTCACTCCGTCTATTTTGCGGTCTTTAGGTAAATCTGCCCCTGCTGCAGCGGCAGCAGTCGGAAGAATGTCCAGCGCGATGACCGGATGCTCATAGAGCTGACCACCTTTTAATCGCCCAGGCCACCGAACTATGAAGGGAACCCGGATGCCTCCTTCAAACATGGTGCCCTTGGTGCCCCGCAGCGGGTCGTTACGAGAGCTATTTGCCGGAGTTGGTCCACCATTGTCGCCAAAAAAGAATAGCAGCGTATCCTGTTCAAGGCCCAGCTCTGTCAATTTAGATAGCACTTTGCCGATGCCTTCGTCCATGGCAGTCAACATGCCGGCAAAGACGCGTCGCTTCGGGTCGGTGATTTGTCCGAAACTATTCTGGTAGCGCGGAGGAGCTTGCAGCGGAGTGTGCACCGCGTTGTAAGCAAGATAGAGAAAGAAGGGCTTATCGTGGTGGCGCTCGATAAAAGCAACCGCCTCGCGCGTGAAGGCATCGGTCAGGTACTCCTTTTCGTCCACCGGCTCGGTCCCTCGCAAAATCGGATTGAATGTCCCCAGCCCGGGATTGGTGTACGAGTGTCCCCCGTGGAGAAAGCCGAAGAACTCGTCATATCCGCGTTTGAACGGATGGAAATGCGGCGCCATCCCTAAGTGCCATTTACCAACCGCGCCGGTGAGGTAACCGGCTGACTTTAGAACATCGGCAATTGTCACCTCTGTTAGCGGCAGACCGACGTGCTCTTGTAAGCCTCCGGGCGGCGGACCTGTATTGAACTCGTGGCCAAACCGCTGCTGATAGCGCCCCGTCGCCAGCCCGGCACGTGTCGGACTGCATACCGGGCATGAAACATGTCCATCGGTAAATCGGATCCCATTTTGCGCAATGGAATCTATGTTGGGCGTGGAAATATCCTGGCAGCCCTGGACGCCAATATCAGCGTATCCATGGTCGTCACTGATGATAATGATAATGTTCGGCAGTTTTTCCCCTGTCTGTTCTCTCTTTTCTTTACTGGCCAAGCCTGGTAATATCGATAGCGTTCCTGCCGAAGCCGCTGCCAAACCCATCGTCTTAATGAATTCTCTTCTTGATTGCTTTGTCATATTTTCACCTTTCACATCATAGAAATCCCAACGTGCGGATAACAGCCCTTCAATATATCACACCGAGGCAAATATATCAAGAATAGCTGCTTATATATCGCTTTCCAGCCGATATTTTTTAGGAGGATTGCCATCGGTAACTTATTGCAGAATAGGACGCTAACTATTACTATAGTGTAAGAAAATTAACTTATAGGAAGCATAATATGGACAGACAAAATCCCCAGGTCTCAGTAGTGGTGCCGCTGCTGAATGAGCAGGACAATATTGAGCTGCTATATAAGGAAATCAAACAAACCTTAGACGGCAGATACAAATATGAAATGATATTCGTGGACGATGGCAGCAGCGATAATAGCTTCCCTATATTAAGCCGGCTGCAAAAGGCCGACGACAAAATCCGCATCATCCGCTTTCGAAAAAACTTTGGCCAAACCGCGGCACTTAGTGCAGGCTTTACGCACGCACGAGGCAAAATTATCGCTGCTATTGACGCCGACTTGCAAAACGACCCTGCGGATATACCTAAGATGATTGATAAACTCCAGGAAGGATTTGATGTAGTGAGCGGCTGGAGAAAAAAAAGACATGATAATATTATTACGCGGATGATTCCTTCTAAGATTGCCAACTGGTTAATCTCCCAAATTACGGGTGTAAAATTGCACGATTACGGCTGCACGCTCAAGGCATACCGCCGGGAGGTTCTGGTAGAAACAAAACTGTATGGTGAAATGCATCGGTTTATTCCGGCTTTAGCCAGCTGGAGCGGAGCTAAAATCGCAGAGATGGTAGTCAACCACAGACCCAGAGCAGCCGGCACAGCCAAGTATGGTTTGGGACGAACATTGAAAGTGATATTAGATTTGATTACGGTTAAGTTTCTCGGCTCATATTCTACTAAGCCGATTTACATCTTTGGAGGTATGGGGCTGGTAAGCGCGCTTGGGGCGGGGGCTTGCGGCCTGGCGGTACTCTATCAAAAGTTCATTTCCGCGGAACGTCTATCTATGAATAGAAATCCGCTTTTGATTTTAACGGCGGTTTTGATTATTACTACTATCCAGTTTGTTTTGATGGGTTTGCTTGCTGAGCTACAAGTGCGGACATATCACGAATCACAAAATCGGCCAACCTACGTCATCAAAGAAATCGTCGAATCATCTGCCGAAAAGGGGGAGCAGAGATGACTAAAGATGCAAGACACAAGACACAAGCCTGCCCCGAGCGTAGTCGAGGGGACATAAGACGCAGGGGACATCAAAAATTGAAAATTGAAAATCGAAAATCGAAAATCCCCTTCATTTTCATCATAATAGTAATTCTGGCGGGCGTTCCGTTTTCGCTGGGCAAGTATTTTGAATTTGGCCAGGATGACCCATTTGATGGAGGCTGTTATGCCTACTCGGCACAACACATACTTTCCGGTGCAAAGATCGGCGTTGATGAGATACCAAGCGCTCAATTGGGAACGTTGCTTGTCAATATGCTCGGCGTACGGATATTCGGTTTTAATGAGACCGGCGCAGAGATAATTCAGACTATCATGCAGGTGGGGGCGCTAGTTTTGATGTTTGTGGCGATGAAAAAACTATTCGGCACACTTCCTGCCGCTGTGGGCGTGATAATCGCCTCGGGTTATCTTTCTGCGCCTCTGATCGCCAAATACGGCAACGTCAAAGAACAGTATATGATTGCCTGTATGGTGATGGGGGTAAGCTGCTTTGTTTTCTATCAGCTCGGCGGAAGATGGTGGTATGCACTCTTGACAGGGGCTTTTCTAAGTTGGGCGCCGTTATTTAAGCCGACCGGCGTCTCAGCTATCGGAGCAGTCGGCTTATTTGTCATCCTTCAGCCGATACTTAAAAACAGAACCTTCAAACAGACAGGCCTTGACATTTTGTTACTTTTGGCAGGTGTCATAATAGCAATTGCACCATTGTATATATGGATTTTAGCCTGGAATGTGCAGACGGATTTGCCTTATTCGTTCGTATGGCAGACGCTGGGAAAGTTCCTACCGAGCGGTGCAGGTGGTCCGCAGGCCAAGCCGGCGCCGGATTATGTAAGTGGAAGCCGAAAACTTGTGTCCCTTTCAGAGCAATGGCCTAAAGTATTACGATATTACAGCAAGCTCATACTACCCATTGTTCTGGCTGCCGGTGCAATTGTTGCTCGAATTGTGCGTATGATATCCAGAAGACAGAAGACAGAAGACAGAAGACAGAATCGGCTTGATCACTTCGTGCTGCTGCTTGCAGTCTGGTGGATACTGGATATGGTCTTTGTCTGGATTAGCCCACATTCTTATGAGCAGTATTATTTGCCGCTCAACGCCTCGGCAGCAATGTTGGGCGGATATTTGATAGCGATTTACTGCGACAAAATAAAAAATGCTGTCCACAAGACTAAGTGGGTGGTAATAGGTCTTATCGGGTTTTTGTTAATGGTAATTATGTCGTGGCATATATTCTTCGGCATAGAAAGAAGTCCTGACACGGGCAGAAGCTACGGCGGAAAAGCAAGAGGGTATTTACAAAAATTCAGAGAAATCTCAGGAAAGCCGGTATATACCTGGGAGACGGTCGGCGAATATATCCGTGCACATTCGCAGCCATCGGATAAGATTTACGTTTGGGGCTGGGTGCCGGGCATATATGTCAAAGCGCAGCGATTTTCACCCACTGCCGTTGCTTTTGTCAGCACGATGCACGTAAAAACGCCAGAGCAATTAGCAGAGATGGTTACCGGCTTATTGGCTGAATTCCAGAAAGCCCCGCCGAAATTTTTTGTCGATACGCATAATATACATTTTCCTTATGATGGCAGGCCGCCTCTGGAGCTTTGGCCTGATTGGCAGTACCAGATTTTGAAAAAGGCAAAGGTCCAGGCCGCCGACCCGGATGAAGCCTACGCCGACTGGCTTACCAAGAACGTTGACGCTGATGAGGCCGGGCGATTCAGAGCAATGAAACCTTTCAGGCAATACGTTATGAGTAACTACAAAATTGTTCGGTCGTTTGACCAGTTCGTTGTGTTTGAGCTGAAAAGTTCCACATAAAAAACCCTAAATATTTAGCTCCACGTTTTACGTAGGGCTTTAGGCTATAGTTGTGTCGAAACTAAATCTGCTTATGCTTAACTACGAATTTCCGCCTATCGGCGGAGGAGCAGCGAATGCACATCTGGCTCTCTTAAAACAATATGCCGACCGTAATGATATGAAGGTTGATGTGCTCACCTCGGCACCACAACCGGGTACTTTTACAGAAAAATTCTCAGATAACATTATTATTTATAAAATTGGTGTGCACAAAAAGGACCTACACTTCTGGCGCAAGACCGAGGTAATTGAATGGCTGCTCAAAGCTAAATTTTTTTATCGCAGATTGTTGCGTGAAAATAATTATGATTTAGTCCACGCGTTTTTCGGTTTTCCGACGGCTTACCTATGCTATCGAAGCAAAAATAAATTGCCTTATATAATTTCGCTACGCGGCTCAGATGTGCCGGGCCAACATATAAGGTTAAAGCTCGATTATAAAATTCTTGGCCCGGTGTTTGCAGCCATCTGGAAAAAGGCTGCGGCTTTGGTGGCCGTAAGTCGCGGCCTAAAAAACCGAGCTCTAAGTTTTTTACCGACAGTTGCAATTGATGTTATTCCGAACGGCGTTGACCTCGACCGCTTTAGCCCTGCCACCTGTGGGCAGGGCTTAGCCCCCGGCACGGGTCCGGGGGCTAATCGAAGCGCGGATGTGCTAAGGCTTCTGACCGTGGGCAGATTATCTTTTACTAAACGGGTGGAAATACTAATAGATGCGGTCGAGATTTTGCATAAGGAAGGTTGTAAGGTTCATTTTACTGTTGTAGGTGGCGGACAATTTGAGCAGAAGCTCAAGCAAATTGTAGCTGAAAGAAACCTCGGTGACATTATCGAGATAACTGGCAGAATCGAGGCTGAAAATATACCGCAAGTTTATTGCCAAAACGACATTTTCATCAGCGCAAGCGTGCAGGAAGGCATGAGCAATGCTATGTTAGAGGCGATGGCTTCAGGTCTGCCGATTATTACCACTCGTTGTGAAGGTGTTGAAGAACTAATTGTGGATAATGGTATCGTCGTGGAATCGCCCAGTGGCACAGACATCGCTACTGCAATCAAGAAACTAATAAGCGAACGACACACCTATCGTGAATTCTCTGCTGCATCGAGAAAACGAGCGACTTTATTTAGCTGGTCTTCGGTGGCTAATCAATATATTGAGTGTTACAAAAAAGTTCTAACTACCAAAAGTTTTAAATCTCAGACATGTGGTGAGCGAAGTCGAACCATCTCAAATTTCAAATTTTAAGTATGTGCGGCATTGCAGGTTTCAACTGGCAAAATAAATCTCTTATAGAAACGATGTCACGGACTATGAAACACAGAGGTCCTGATGACGAAGGATTCTATATCGATGACAATGTGTCTTTGGGACATAAGCGGCTGGCCATTATCGATCTATCTGAGAGAGGCCATCAGCCGATGCAGTTTGAGCACCTTATTATCGTCTATAATGGTGAAATATATAACTTCAAGCAGCTACGAGAGCAGCTGGTATCCAAAGGATACAATTTTATTTCCGATACCGACACAGAGGTCGTGCTTAAAAGCTTCCATTTATGGGGGCCATCTTGCGTAGAGAGCTTTAATGGGATGTGGGCCTTCTGCATTTATGATAAAAAGGAAAATATCTTTTTTTTATCAAGAGACCGGTTCGGGAAAAAGCCCCTTTATTACTATTTTGACGGCGAGCAATTTATTTTTGCATCGGAGTTAAAGGCAATCAAAAAACACAAGCTGGATTTTAACATCAACGTTCCGGGCCTAAACTTCTTTTTTTATCAAAAATACATCGGCAATGAACTGACTATATTTAACAATTGTTACAAGCTACGGCCTTCTGAAAACTTGATGTTTGATCTGGGCAGAAAAAAACTTGCTCTAACAAAATATTATAATCTGGAGGATGAAATATCCAAATGCCAGGATGCTCCATTAGAGCAAAGGCTTGAGTCAATTGAAGACATAATCGTCAGTGCAGTTGAAGATAGACTTGTAGCGGATGTCCCTGTTGGGAGCTTTCTATCCGGCGGAATCGATTCTTCCTTGATTTCAGCCATTATCAGCAGCAAGCATAAGAACTTCGATACTTTTTCAATCGGCTTTACGGATAAATCTTACGATGAGCTAAAATTCTCAAAATTCGTGTCAGAATATATCCGCACAGACCATCATTACGATTATCTGGAGGTTGACCAGGACCTTATTAAATTTATCATTGAGAATATGGATGAGCCGTTCGGGGATGCATCTATTTTGCCGACATATCTGTTATCCAAAATAACCAGGCGTAATGTCACGGTATCTTTATCCGGAGATGGTGGTGACGAGATTTTTGGCGGCTATGATACTTATAAGGCATACAAAATCGCCAAATACGTGCCAAGGAATGTGACGAAGTTATCCAGGTATTTGGTCGATCTGCTGCCGCCATCTGACAAAAAATTGGCGGCCAGTTTTAAGATGAAAAGATTTGTAAGTGACCTCGACACTAATATAAATCGAAGGCACTTAAACTGGATGGCTACTTTCAACGATCCGGATAGAAAGAAACTGTTGAGTGACAGCTTCATAAACGCTCAAGAGCTTTTGCCTTGCGCATCCGCAGACAATCTGCTGTCTATTCAGCTAAACGACATTCATAACTATCTGGTTGAGGACATTCTTAAAAAGGTTGACCTTGCTTCGATGCTTAACTCACTTGAAGCGAGAGTTCCTTATCTTGACTATCGGCTTGTTCCTTTGGTTTTGTCTTTGCCGGATGAATATAAAATCAGAAACCTTACAACAAAATGGCTTTTGAAAAAAGTTGCTGCCAATTATCTGCCTAAAAAGATCGTCCATAGGCCCAAAAGAGGATTTACCGTTCCGATTACAAAATGGATAAAAAAAAGCGATTTTATCCAGGAATTTTTGACCGCTCGTAGGTTCTATGAGCATAGTCTGTTAAATTATGATTATGTTCAGCAGATGTTTAATGCTCATATCAGCGGGAAAGAGGATAATGCAAGACAACTGTGGCTTGTTTTTGTGTTTAATTATTGGTTGTCAGAGAGAACCCCCAAATAAATTTGGGGGCTAAATATTTAGCCCCGCAATTTATTGCGGGGTTTTTTAAGAGGTTTTACCGCAGGTTAGTGACAAGGTTTTTTGATGAATACTGAAATCAACACTTCGCCGATTCGCGTGTGTTTTATCGCACCGAAGGCCTATCCTCTATTCAATCCCGATATAAAGGCCGTGTTCGGCGGAGCAGAGGTGGACTTGTACTTTTTGGCCACAGAGCTGGCTAAAGATGAGAATTTTATAGTCAGCTTTATAACAGCCGACTATGGACAGCAAGAAATCGAGACAATTGCTGGCGTCAGAATTATTAAAAGCTTGAATTTTCAGGAAAATTCCCTGACCGGTGCAATCAAAGTTTGGCGTGCTATGAAGGCTGCTGCTTCTGACATATATTTTCAAAAAGTGGCCTCCTGGGGCACTTTTTTAGTTGCTTTATTCTGCAAGCTGCATAAAAAAACGTTCATCTATCGTACCGCTCAACAAATCGAATGTGATGGGACGTACCTAAAGCAGCACTTTTTTACAGGATGCGCATTTCGCTGGTCACTGCGTAGCGCAGCGCAGGTTGTAGCGCAGAACAAAATCGACCAGAAAGGTCTTGAGCAAACGATAGGTGTCCATTCAATAGTAATACCCAATGCACATCGATTACCTATGTTAAGTAATGCCGAGAGGGACACCATACTTTGGGTTGGCAGAAGCGCGCCGGTTAAAAGGCCGGAGCTTTTTATAGAGCTGGCTAAAAAAATGCCCAGCGAGCACTTTACATTTGTTTGCCAACGCGCGACAGGCGACCAGAGTTATGAAGAGCTGATGGCTCGAACAAGAGAAGTCAAAAATCTGCAATTTATTCAACGGGTGCCTTTCAGCAAGATTGGCAGCTTTTTTCAACGTGCAAAAGTCTTTGTCAATACAAGTGACGCCGAAGGATTTCCCAACACTTTTATCCAGGCGTGTGAATTTGCTGTGCCGATTCTGTCGCTCAACGTCAATCCGGATGGATTTCTGGATGAGTATGGCTGTGGAATCTGCTGCGAGGGTGATTTCAAGCGCTTTACTGATTCACTCGCCTTTATGCTTGCTGAAAATAGATATATCGAGATGGGCAAAAAGGCAAGAAAATACGTTGAGCAAAACCACGACGTTAAAAAAGCAGGTGAGGAGTACAAAAAGATATTTCATAGATTAAATATTTAGCCCCACGTTTTACGTGGGGTTAATTCTGATTAAAAAAATGGAAAGATTTGCATTCGGGAAAAACTGGATTGATTTTTGCAAACATCTGCAATATGAGGATTATCTGGCAGCTAAAGAATCTCTACGAAAACTATTGCCGGATTTGCACGGCAAAACATTTTTGGATGTTGGCTGTGGCAGCGGCTTGTTTTCTATCGCAGCAAGTGCCCTTGGAGCAAAGAAAGTTTTAGCTTTTGATTACGACCCAGACAGCATATCTGCCTCGAAAAAGATTCTTGAGATAGTCTCACAATGGGATAGTGACATTAGAAAAGATGCAATTGGCTTCAAAGTCGAATCCATATTAAATGAAAATATCAGCATCGAGCAGTTCGACGTCGTCTATAGCTGGGGAGTTCTTCATCATACTGGCGATATGTACGCTGCTTTCGACCGCATCAAAAATCTGGTCGCTGAAAAAGGGACTTTGGTGCTGGCAATTTACAATAAACATTTTACATCGCCTGTATGGAAACTTACAAAGTTCACTTATGTAAAAAGCCCTACTTTATTGAAAAAGATTCTGGTCTTTCTGGTTCTGGTTATAAAGTTTTTAGGCGCCTTAATAATTTCGCGGCAGAATCCTCTTAAAAAAAGGCGGGGCATGCGGTTTTATAACGACATTGTTGACTGGGTCGGCGGATACCCCTATGAATATGCGTCCGTGAGTGAGGTCATCGATTTTTTTCAAACCCGCAGCTTTAGACTTGCAAAGCTGACAAAAACGAAGGGTTTCACTGGTTGTAACGAGTTTGTCTTTGAGAAAGTATCGTAGATGTGCGGAATCGTCGGCTTCAATTGGCAAGATGAGAAAAAAATAAGGTCTCTGGCCTGCTTGCTTGAGCACCGAGGCCCGGAGCAGGAAGGCTTTCACGTCCGGGATGGCGTCTCAATCGGCCATAAGAGGCTTCGAATAATTGATTTGTCGGAAAAAGGCAGACAGCCCATTTACAATGAAGACCGCACAATTTGTATAACTTATAATGGCGAAATCTTTAACTTCCAGGAGCTCAGGCAGATACTCCAAAAGGCAGGACACAAATTCCAGTCCCAAACCGACACCGAAGTTTTAGTGCATGGATACGAAGAATGGGGAACCAGCCTTCTTGAAAGAATAAACGGGCAGTTTGCTTTTTGCATCTTCGACAAGACAAAAAATATCTTTTTTATCGCCAGAGACCGCCTGGGCATAAAGCCGCTTTATTATTATTGCGACCAAAAGAGATTTATATTCGGCTCAGAATTAAAGGTGTTTTTGAAAAGTGACATCGAAAGGCAAATAAGCAAAAAGGCGCTAAATTATTACCTGCTTTTCGGCAATACCCCTTCAGGACAATCTATTTTAGAAAATGTCAAAAAGGTATTGCCCGGCACATACATAATATATGACCTGACTACGCGAAAAATAAAAGAGAGCCGGCGATATTGGACACTTACATTTTCGCCGGATGAGTCTATTTCTGAAAGCGAAGTCAAAGAGCAGATAATCCAAAGGCTCGACCAAAGCGTTAAGATGCAGCTTATTTCGGATGTCCCTTTAGGTGCCTTTCTTTCCGGAGGAGTAGATAGTTCCATCATAGTTGCCCTTATGAGAAAGTATGTTAAAGACCTGAACACCTTTTCGATAAAGTTTGACATTCCGGGCTATGATGAGTCAAGGTATGCAAAAATAATTTCTGATAGATTTCAGACCAAGCATCACGAAATCGAGTTTAACGCAGAAAGCGTGAAGAATTTAATTTCCGAGCTACCCTATTACTACGATGAGCCTTTTGGCGACCCTTCGATGATTCCCACTTGTCTGGTCTGTCGCGTGGCAAAAAAATACGTGACTGTTTCTCTTTCAGGCACGGGCGGAGACGAGCTGTTTGCAGGATATCCGCGCCACATCGAGTTGAGGCTGCTAAAACAGCTAAATCATTTGCCCGCAATTGCCAAAAAACTGTTAAGTTCCAGCGTGCTCGCCCTCAACGTTCTTTTGCGCAACGACAAACTTAACAAGCTCCAAACTTTCATCGGCCCCACAGAAGACACCTGGGCATTATATCTTAAGCTGTTTAGTTATATGTTCCGCGACAAATACGAGCAAATGGAAAAGCTCGCTGAATTCAGTTATCTTAAGGTGCACTTCAAATATGATGACGATGTCACCAATGCCTTAAATTTTGACACAAACGAGTATCTGCCGGACTGCTTGCTCACGAAAGAAGACCGGGCATCGATGGCGGTAACATTGGAGGTGCGGGTGCCTTTTTTAGATCATACGCTGGTAGAATTTGCTGCAAAGATTCCATCGAGACTCAAGATAAAAAGAACAGAAAAAAAGTACATTTTGAAAAAAGCCTTTTCTGATATCCTGCCCAGAAAAATTTTGTATCGAAGAAAACAGGGTTTTGGAGTTCCTTTGGTACATTATTTTAGAAATGAGCTAAAAGATTTCGCCTATAAAGAAATTTTTGATTCTGGTGAGTTTGATTATTACGACAAAAACTTTTTAGAGAATTTATGGCAGAAACATCAAAAAAGACATGCGGATTATTCTCGGCTCTTCTGGAGCATCATAATGTTTAATTTATGGTACCGCAAATGGATGACGTAAGCACAGACCTGCGACGTAAACAAATATTGAAGTTTATAGCAAAGCTGCTGGTTACGGTCATTTTATTGTTGTGGGTCATAAGCGACATTGATTTGGAGCACTTCAGCACAGCTATAAGAAATGCTAAATGGGGTTTCCTTTGGATTGTTTGGGGGCTAACCATAGCAGTGTACTGGATTTTGTCAATCAAGATGCGCCTGATTCTGAAAAAGCAGGACTGTCACGCCAGCACCGGCACACTTTTTGGCATCAGTGCTGTCACCGCGCTTTACAGTATGGTTTTGCCAGGCTTATTTGATGTTCCTGTGAAATGGTATATCCTCAGACAGCACACCGGCAAGGGAAGCAATGTCTTCAGCAGTATGGTTTACGGCCAATTCACCACGATTCTTATTACAAGCGTCTCTGCCCTGGCGGCCCTTATTGTAACTAATCCCGCTGGCAATTGGCAGTTACCGGCAATTTGCTTGGCACTACTGGTTTTTCTAATCGTTGTCTGTTTATCGCTGCTAAACCGCAGGGCAGGACCAAAATTCACTAACTATCTTTCACGACAACTTACGCTTTTGCCGCGGTCATGGTGCGACATCGGCTGTAGAATACTTGCACAGCTTTCAGTATTTCAAACAGCCTCGTGGGCTTTCCATCTCAAGGTAGTATTGCTTGATTTTGCGAGCATAACAATCATCGGCACTACAATTTATTTTTTTGCGGCAAAAGCAGCCAGAATAGATGTCCCTATCGGCGTGTTAATATGGCAGTGTGCATTAATTTTTGTTCTTGGACGGATGCCAATATCCATCGCTAACCTCGGCGTCAGAGAAGCTACCCTGGTTGGAACGTTGGCCCTTTATGGCGTGGGTGCACCGTCAGCCTTGTTAATGTCGATGATAATCTTTTCCAATGGAATCCTTATGGCCGTTATAGGTGCGGTCTTTCAGATATGCTGGAGAGAAATAACCCCGCGTAAAACGCGGGGCTAAATACGTTCACGTTACACGTGGGGTTTATTTTTTTGCAACAATAACAATTGTTTTTTCCACAAACTCGAATTGTAGTCTTTTAAATAGAAAATTGACGTATCTGCCAAACGGGATTTTTACCATCGCCCCTAACGCGTAAACCTTCAAGAAGCTAATTTGAAAGCCGTGCAGAGCTAATAGTTCAGTAATTCGCATCTGGTCGAATGATTGGAGATGGCCGAATCTATGAAACTGGTGCCCACATTCAGGACACACTACGCTATTTAGCTTCAAGTCTTCATTGTAGGGGGTAGTTATTATCAGGTGTCCACCCTTTTTCAGGACCCTCGCAGTTTCCGTCAAGCCCTTATCTATTTGTTCTTGGGCCAGGTGCTCGATTACATCGCAGCAAAACACGGTATTGAAGGTTCTATCTGCAAACGGCAGATTCGTTATAGTTCCTTGAATGATACCATCTGCCGTTGAATACAAATCAACTCCCTTTGCATTAAATCCCTTATCTATTAGTAATCTAATTAGCGCGCCAGAACCTGCGCCGATATCCAAAATATCATCAGCAACATACCTTCTTACAATTCTAAATAGTATTTCTGAGACCACGTCACCGATAAATAATCCCTTTTTATCGATATGTTTTAAGAATATCTTTTTTTGATAATCTTCAATTTTCTCCATGTGTCTTGTCTTTCCAATCACTATTTTTTGACGCCAATGAAGATTAAATACGGACTAAACAATCTGCTTTCCGCCCCCTTATCTCTGAGCAGAAGGCGAAAAAGTGCATTCAATAATAACTGCAAAATGTTGCAGCAAATTAGCACAAAGCGTAGCGGAGAGTTTCTCTTAGTGTTGAACAAACCAAAATTAAAAGTGCCATAGTAGTCGCAGAATAAAGTCGATAGACATTCCTTATCGAACATTTTCAAGAATTCTTTTTTTTGCATTATATTGAGGTCCACCATAGATAGGAGGATTTTTTTTTGGAAAAAGAGCTGCAGAATATAATTAAATCCTCTTAGGTTTGGAATACTTACAATAAGATAGCCGCCTTCGGTCAACAGGTTAATATGTTTTTCAATAATATCCTCAACGTCTGTAAAGTGTTCGATGAAACCTGCTGAAATAACTATGTCAAAATATCCCTTATACCGCTTGTGAAACTCATCAGAGAGAAAATCAGCCGCAATTACATTGTCTGGATTAAGGTTATGTGAAATGAATATTTTTCTATTTAATTCGACGCCGCTGTCTGAATATTCAATACCATAAGGAACAAAATCGAATGTTTGACTCAATCTTACCAAGTTATAGCCCGGTGCGCTGCCAACTTCTAACACCTTTGCTCTCTTGGTTTTTGGCATGTACTTTTTATAAATAACATCCCACAGGAGATAATCCGCATAGGAGCGTACAAACTTATTTTTAAGAAGTTCTGCGGTTCTACTTCTTAGGTTTTCTTTCAGAGCTTGTCGCTTTTGTTTTACAACTTTGGCTTTATGAATCGAGTCCCAGTATTCTTTCTGGGTTAATCTGACCACAAGAACTTCTCCCGCAGCGCAGTCGAAGGGTTTCTAACGCAAAGGGAACCTGCTGCACAACTGCTTTACTTTATTTGCAATCTCGCTGCCGAAGGATTCGTCAATTTTGTAATCATTGTCACTTATTATTTCCACCTTCTTTAATACTGCATCTATTAGTGCTGCTATGCTTTCCATCTCTTTTGTCCCCATCCCGCATTTTGTGACGATCGGCGTGCCTATTCTTATGCCGCTGCCAACAGTAGGGTCTTTATTATCGTAAGGAAGGCTTATTTTATCAACAATTATGCCGCACTGCTCAAGGCACCGCTGCGCTGTGACACCTGTCAAGCCTTTGCGAAAATTCGCCACGTTTACCAGAAGCATATGGTTATCTGTCCCGCCGGTTACCACATCGAATCCGAAATCCAGCAGACTTTCTGCAAGCTTTTTTGCATTTTCTATGATTGCAAATTGCCTGGCTCTGTATTGCTCCGATAGTGTTTCTTTGAAGAAGACTGCTTTAGCAGCTATATGATTTAAATAAGGTGTCCCCTGCAGGCCGGGAAATGTTGCTTTTTGGATATGCTCCCACAATCTCGTCGCTCGTCGCTCGTCGCTCGTCGCTCGCCTATCGTAATCCCTGCCCATCAATATCAGGCCGCCGCGAGGCCCGCCCGGCTTATAGGTGCTTGTGGTTGTAAAATGCGCGTAATTTACCGGCGAGGGATGAGCACCAGCTATCACCAAGCCTGATATGTGTGAGATATCCGCCAACAAATACGCTCCCACCTCGTCTGCAATTTCCCTGAACTTTGCAAAATCTATTTTCCTGGAATAGACACTGGCACCGCATATAATCAGTTTCGGCTTGAATTTTATTGCTTGTCTTCTGATGGCATCGTAATCCAGAAGAAAAGTCTGTTTATCAACGTAGTAATTCTCTATATTAAAAAATTTAGAGATTATGGAAACCTTCGCCCCGTGTGAAAAATGTCCACCGTGCTCCAGTGCGAGACTGAGTATTTTATCTTTGGTTTCGAGCACCGCGGTTATAACAATTTGATTGGCTGTGGTGCCGGAGTGCGGCTGAACATTTGCATAACTCGCGCCGAAAGCCTCCTTGGCTCTGGCTATGGCCAGACTTTCTATCTCGTCAATAACCTTGCAGCCACCGTGCAGTCTGGCTCCCGAAAAACCTTCGGCAGTCTTATTCTGAAGCACTGAGCCGAGAGCTGCTAACACCGCCATCGAGCACTGATTTTCCGCAGCGCCAAGCTGTAGCGTGTTCTGCCGTCTTTTGTGCTCTCTGGTTATCAACTGATGAATTTCGGCATCTGATTCTTTTAGAGCGCAGAATATACTCTCGTGATATTCCTGTGAAAGTAACATTTCTGATACCTAATTTGCCTGCCACAAAGGCATTAAGACACTAAGATATAATATTGTCATTTCCATGTAGGCGGTCACTTATTAGGGTCATAAGGGTTGCTTACCCCTTTTTTAAATACTTATCAACAACATCTTTGAAACTGCTGTATAAGTCTTTCGCGCAAAGCTAAAAACCACTTCATCATCGGTAGATATTTTCTCTTTATTAAAAAACTCATCTATTTTTGAAAATACCAAGTTGAAATTCCTTTTTAATTTCCAACTTTTTTCTGGATTTTTTGCGTCTAATAAAACAACAAATAATCTATTATCTGAGCCGAATCTTTGAGCACCTTGATTTTCATACATCCAAATAGCTAAATTCTTTGGATTTTCTACTGCATCCTTCACATCATAATCACGGGGAAGATAAGTAGTTTTTAAATCAAAGGGTTGACCATCAACAAAGATATCAACTCCTTTTATGTTTTTTAAGGTGGGGATTAGCTTTGGATGTTTGCTTATGTGCTCTTCAATTAAAACCGTCGTCCAGTGGTTATACCAAGTACAAATCACATAAGAAGTAACATCGTCATGAAGCCTTGCCTTCACATTATTAATCAAGTCATCGTAACGGACAATTCTTCTTACATATTCGGTCTGTATTTTTTGATCTAACTGTCCCTGAACCACACCCCAAGAAAATGTTTTGACTTTCATTAGTAATTCACAATTTCAAATTTGATGTTCTTATTTTCAACTTTATATTTAACAAATAAAATGCCTCTTTCACTAAAATCACTGTTTTGGGCTTTTTCCTTTGCTCTATCGTTAAAGTTAAAGGCTATTAAGATGGGCTGCACAGTTTCAATTTCACTTCCTGCAAGCCTTCCAGCAACCCATTTTGAATATTCCACAACCTGTGAAACATCATCATCGTTAGCAGTATCTCGTTTTAACTCTACAACGCTAAATTTATACCTTAGTGGAAGCCCGGTGTATTTGATATTTTTGTGGTAGCAAAGAATATCAATATTTTTCCCAGAGACATGATAAGGAAGATTATTAGCAAACCATTCTAAATCATCGGTTGGACCAAAAATTTCTCTTAAATCCCTTCGTTTTGAGTCATCAATGTTTGCAATTAGCCATGCTCTTAAAATGTCTTCAAGATATGCTTTACCATCTTGGTCCAAAGGGAGTACGATTTTCCCCTTGTTACTTGAAGAATATGGTTTGATTTGAGATGGTCTATTTATAGCGTTGCCGTTTATCTTCACAAGCAACTCTATAAGTGCCTCTGCCGCTTCAGGATTAATAGTATTCACACCTCGTGCGCCATACATTTTTATTTTTCTGTAAAACCATCCCCAAAATTTCGATTCATATTCTTTTGTTGAAAATAGATAATCTTCAGGGACTGGCTGGGGGAAATAGTTTAAACATTCAATTTCCACCCTTATTGGCCAGGTTCCATCAACACATCCAATAGGTGTAGGATCAAAGAATGGTTCGCTTGCAATTTTATATATGCCGTGAAACCCAACTTGCCGCTCGTAAAGAAAAACTATGTCCCCCACCCGTGTCCCCAAAATATCACCTATCATTCCCAAATATGATTTTTGGGCATTTTTTAAGTTATCCTCAATCAACTTATCAAAAACATTCGGAATTCCTTTTATTCCTACACCCCAAAAACTATTATTTCTCACCACTGGGAAAGTATTCATGTCTGTTATAAACACATGAGCTCTCATAGCAATTCGCCTTTCAGGGTTAGGAATTGCTCTTTGATGATTTCCCTTACCCTTCTTCTATCTAATGTCCCTGTATTTGAGGCAAACGCCTTATCATAAACAAGGTTCCGCTGATCATCATAAACCTCCAACCACCAAACACCATCACCAATAAAGTCATCTATGTCAAAAGAGAGTCTTGTATAGTACTTGTTACCCTCTACGCGTATCGGTCTTAACTTATTCGACATAAAGACTCCTCCAATACTAACCGCCAGAATCATCAGTATGGAGCAAGACCGACAAACTTTCAGCGATTATCTTTGGATATTCTTTCCAACGGTTGATATTGATATCGTTAATTTTATTAGTCTTTGTCTGGTTTATAGCTTTAGTTAATCGGCTTAGATAGTATCTGCATCGCTCCAAAGTTTGCGCTTCAATTATCTGGTTCAATTCATTAAACAAATATCGTTGACTTAATGTGATAGTGTCCCCATTTGTAGTAATATTAAGCAGAGTCTTGCCGTCCCTTTCAAAATCCTTCAATTGGTTTTCAAGGTCAAACACCGATTCTCTGACCTTTGCAATAGACTTTTCTTTTGCTATATCTTGTATCCTTTTTAACAACTCTACTTTATTCAAGATTATAGTTCTGTTAGAAAGGGTTAGATGCGATTCCAGAAATAAAGTTTTTGTTTTCAGATTTGACTCCATATCTTTCCTTACGTAATTTCAGATAGCTATTCTCACAGATTATAATAATCCCCACCTTAATTTCCGTAAAAAAATCCTCCTGTTTCTACCTGCAATCCACACTTCAAAATAATTAGCTGAAAAAAACTCTGACAATATCGTTAAATGTTACGTAAATAAGAAGCGTGCCTATCAGCACCCACCCGGCATAAGCTATGACTTCGCAAGTCCGCTCACTTAAGGCCGAACCTTTAATCTTCTCGACCAGCAAAAGAGCAATCAATCCTCCATCCAGCGGTGGCAAAGGCAGCAGGTTAAACACAGCGATCACGGCATTTATAAGGCCCAGAAAGTAAATATATTCAATTAATGGCCGCTCCGCAACAACGCGATAGCTAAATGCTATTATACCAACCGGACCCATAAGATGTTTGGGACTTACTACCCAGCCAATCAGACGCTTTAATGTCACGTAGGTCTGAGCGATAAACATAACAGTCCTTCTATATCCCATTGTGATTGCGTCTATCGGTCCGCTTGCCTGATAGGTTATTTCCAGAGGCTTAAAGGGAATGGATTCAGCAAAAGTAGATTTGATTGTGATAAGCTCTTGGCGTGCGCCTGTATCTAAATTAGCTCTGCCCGACGTTTCCTTGTTAAGACTGTAATCAATCGTAATTCGTTCACCAGAATGTCGGCGGATTTCTCTGACTACATCGTAAAAACCCGATACCTCCACTCCATTCACGGCTGTTATCGTAGCACCGCGTGGAATTTCCAACGAAGGCTTCCCATCCTCCACAGCGATAGTCTTGGCAACAACAGAATGCTCAAAATCAAGTGCAACATCGATGCCAATGAATGTCCTTTCGATACCTTGTGGACGCTTGGGCACAACTATAACTGTCAAAGCTTCTTCGACTCCATTAGCATCTTTACGCAGCACCGCAACCGGTAGTTCCTTATCTCTGTACTGCTCAGTTACTTCACGCATCTCCTTATAAGTCGGATATTCAACATCATTAATTGCAACAATAATGTCACCGTTCCTTAGAGCTGAACACTTATCAGTATCTTTTTGTCGTTTATTTACTTTATCGAATAAGGCTAAAAATTTATTCTTAATCCTATTTAGCAAGGACTCTGCTACTGTTTCTGGCACTTCAATGACAGATGTTATCTGCAAGCGTGGAACTATGGAATAAATGTGGCTCAAATCAGATTCAGACTTAACTTCATAACCTTCGGCAAACCTGAAACTTAGCGGAATCTCTGTCCTAACAAGCTCATCGGCACGCTGAGCTTCAATAGCTACTTTTGACGCAAAAGTATTTTGGACTATTTCCTCCATTTGCCAGTAGCTCTGCACATCCCTGCCGTTAACACGCCTGATACGGTCGCCAGGAAGAAGGCCTGTTTTTTCAAGAAAACTGTTAGGATTGGAGACTTCCGCTATAGTCAAACTCAATGGCCTGTAAATACCGAAATCTTTCAGGGGTTGTCCGGGTAGGTACTCCGCAACAAGTTTGATTTGCTCTTGTGAGCCGTCTTTGTGTCTTACCTTTAGCGGAACTTCTTCGCCTTCATCTGACAAAGCAGCTGCCACCAAAATATTGCTGAAGTCCAGGTCCTCGCTCTTTTCAGCAATCTCAATTATTTCGTCACCCGGTTTAATACCGGCCCGCGCCGCGGGTGAATCCGGCGCTACCCCACCCACGACAGGAGGTAGTAACTTTATACCGATAAGAAAAACTATCATAAAAATAATAACGGCGCTGATTACATTAAAAATAACTCCTGCCGCTATAACTGGTATCCGCGTGCTGACCGGCTTATTAGCAAAAGAGCGCGGGTCGTCACTGCTCTTAACCGGGCCGACATCTTCCTGGCCTAACATCTTGACAAAACCGCCGAACGGAATAAGTCCGATACGATATTCGGTCTCACCAATTCTCGTTGTTCCCCTCGACTCCGCTCGGGGCAGGCTTCGCTCGTCGTTCCCCTCGACTCCGCTCGGGGCAGGCTTTGCTCGTCGCTCATTAGACTCGTCGCTCTCTTTCAAGAAAAGTTTTGGCAATATCGCAAACGCAAAACCGTCTTTTGTCTTTCGCACGCCTAATAAAGTCGGCGGCATAAAAATGGAAAAGGCTTCCACTTTTATGTCGGATAGCTTGGCAACAACGAAGTGACCGAATTCATGGACCAGAACCACCGCCCCGAATCCAAGCAGCACCACCAATATATTACCAAAAACGTTGATGTTTCGGATAATCAGATAAACAATCGCGACAAAAATAACGACCCCCAAAAATCCTCGCAAGTTCTTAAATAGACCTTTTGATTTAGACATTAAACAACCTCTCATTAGCCTTGCAGCATAATCTAATATGGAAAAGGATTTCCTTACAAAAATTCGAAGCACGAAACTCGAAATTCGAAACAATATCAAATTACCAAAATTCAAATGACCAAAACTTAAGTTTTGAACATTTGAATTTCGGATTTGTTTCGGATTTCGATATTCGAATTTCGGATTTCGATATTTTCTCAACGTTCTTACGCCCTTGTGCACCTGCGCCTCGACCTGTTTCCTCGCCCAGGCATCTGCCTGCAGCAATTCCTCAAGGGATACATCGGTCTTAACATCATGTTTATTTAAGCAATATTCAATCAGTTCCACTATATTAACAAATTTAATTTTGCCTTGAAGAAACTTTTGCACCGCCGCCTCATTCGCCGCGTTGAAAACAACCGCAGCGGTGCCGCCTGTCCGCGCCACATCATACCCTAACGACAACGCACGAAACGTATCCAAGTTCGGCTTCTCAAACGTAAGTTTGCCTATCTCTTCCAGCCGCAGACGCTTGTTGATTCCGGCAACCCGCACGGGATACGTTAGAGCATACTGGATTGGAAGACACATATCAGGCTCGCCCATCTGCGCTATGACCGACCCATCCACAAATTCGACCAGCGAGTGAACTATTGATTCGGGATGAATCAGAACCTCGATTTTTTCCACCGGCATATCAAAAAGCCAATGGGCCTCGATAACTTCAAATGCCTTATTCATCATAGTTGCTGAGTCGATGGTGATTTTTGGCCCCATATCCCAGACCGGATGCGAAAGAGCCTGCTCCAATGTCACGTTTTGCAAGTCCTGTGCGGTCGCTTTTCTAAACGGCCCGCCCGAGGCGGTCAGAATAATTTTACTAACTTCTTCGTGGCGGCCGGACTGCATAGCCTGGCAAATCGCCGAATGTTCGCTATCTACCGGCAAAATAATGCTGCCGTTTTCCTTGGCCACCTCGGTAAGAAGCTGTCCTGCGATAACCAGCGGCTCTTTGTTGGCGATAGCAAGTCTTTTGCCGCTGCGAGCAGCCGCGAGAATCGAAGGCAATCCCGTAGCTCCAACAACCGCGCTAAGGACAATATCAACCTCCTCAAGCTCGGCTATTTTTATCAGACTATCCGCTCCGCTGAGAACCTCAACATCCAAATCGCTGACTAATTTGCGGAGTCGTCCTACATAATCAGCATTGGTGATAGCGACAAACCTGGGCTTATAGCACCTGGCCTGCTCAGCCAACTGCTCAACACTACTGTGAGCGCTCAAAGCAACAATCTCGTATTGCGTATTGCGTATTGCGTATTGCGTTTTTTTCTTTACGCACGACGCTTCACGCACGACGCACGACGAGTTAAGCGCATCGATAACCCGCAGCGCATTTCTGCCAATCGACCCTGTCGAACCCAAAATGGCAATATTTTTACTGCTCAAGGAACTAACACCTTCTCACCCCTAACATCAAATCTGCTGCCTACAACATTGATAGTATGACAAGAACTGCGAACTGTCAAGAGAACAGAGGGCAGAAGGCAGCCTGTCCGGCGTAGACTTAGCGAAGACGGAAGGGCAGAAAACAGTACGAAAATCAATTTTTTGTGAAATTACCCTTCTGGTATGACGATAATATATTCAGAAAGTGGTCGAAAACCATTCGTTTATGGGGGTTCGTGAATTAGGCCGCTCGCTCTATCCTGAGCCAGGGACGAGCCAAGAGCTAAAGTGAACTAAAGTGAGCTAAAGTGCCTGAAGTTGGTTGAAATCTAAAAATAATCCACAATTTTAGGCACTTTAGTCACTTCACAATTTAGGCACTTTTCATGTCCATTTGTTTATGGGGGTTTGAAAACGATGAATCGACGGATTTCTGTTTTGGTAGTGGAGGACGAAGAGCATATCCGCAGGATTCTGGAATACAACCTGAGACTTGATGGGTTTGAAGTGTACCCGGCTGAGGACGGCCCCAGGGCTATTGAACTGGCCCAACAGATAAGGCCGGATGTTATCTTGTTGGATTGGATGATGCCGCAGATGGATGGATTAGAAGTTCTCTCTAAACTTAAGCAGGATAAATCTACAGAAAATATACCGGTGTTTATGCTAACAGCCAAAGGAATGATGGCTGATGTGGGCCGAGCTTTATGCCAGGGCGCCGACGACTACATAACTAAGCCTTTCGATCCCATGCAGTTAGGCAAAACCATCAAGAAAAAATTGGAAAAATATGCAGAGGGAAAAGTGAGCTAAAGTGTCTAAAGTGAGCTAAAGTGCCTAAAGTTGGTTGAAATCTAAAAATGATCCACAATTTTAGGCACTTTAGGCACTTCACACTCCAGGCACTTTACTTCAGGTTTCTTAATTGCTAACGGATAGTACCGCTGCCCGATCCAAACGATAAAACAGGCGCAGACTCCAAGCAGCATGGGCAGTGGTACTATCCCACCATTCCAGACTGGATAAAAAATTTAATTCATAGTTTATCGCTGAACTATGGCTGATAAGATTATGGAAAATACCAGATACAGAATCTTGCTGATCGAAGATGATAAGCTCGACCAGATGGCCTTTGAGCGGCTGGTCAAACAACAACAGCTTCCATACGATTATAAGATAGTCGGCTCTTTTGCACAGGCAAAGAGCATCCTGGCATCTGACAAATTTGACATTATGATTGTTGACTACTTTCTTGGCGATGGGACAGCGTTTGATGTTTTGGATTTAGCCGAGGATACACCGGTTGTTTTTGCTACCGGCGCAGGGGACGAAGAAATCGCGATTTCGGCTATGAAAGCGGGCGCTTATGACTACATTATAAAGGATCTGGAACGTAATTATCTGAAAGTTCTGCCGCAGGTCATAGAAAAGGCCCTCTCACATAAAAAGACCGAGGATGCGCTAAAACAGTACCATAGCAACCTGGAAACACTGGTAAAACAACGCACCGAGCAGCTTGCTGAGGAAAAGGAGCTCCTCTCGGTAACTCTTTCGAGCATGACCGATGGGGTCATTGCGGTAGATATTGAAAAACGAATTATCCTGTTTAACAAAGTAGCTGAAAGTCTGACTGGCTGGAGCTTCCAAGAAGCTCAGGGAAAACAAGTCGATGAAATCCTTCATGTTATCGACGAAAAAACGAAAAAGGCCGTTGAAAGCTCCGTTGATAAAGTGCTCAGCTCTGGAAAGGCCGAAACCGGAACCGATCGCGACGTGCTTGTCGCAAGAGACGGCAGCCGGTGTCCGATCGCTGCTACTGCCGCGCCTCTATGCAAAAATGGTGGAACTCTGATTGGTTCTGTTTGCGTATTTCGTGATGTGTCCCGTGAGCGTGAAATTGACCGCATGAAAACGGACTTTATCTCTTGCGTATCACATGAATTGCGTACACCGCTAACCGCAATCAAAGCCTATGCAGCAACAATACTACGTGTTCCGAATATGCCTGAGCAAACCAAACACGAGTTTCTCACTGTTATCGATGAAGAATCAGATCTCTTGAAAAATCTAATTGAGGGTCTTTTGGAAATATCGCGGATTGAATCCGGAACTGTGAAATTTTCGCGAGAACCTGTGGATATTACCTCCGTCATTGGCCAGGTCTTGTCAGCATTGCAGCACTTTGCCGACAAAAAGAGCATCCAATTGAAAACGGACATCGGCGATGAGCTTGGCCAGCTCCAGGGCGACGAGGGTAAGATTCAATCTATGGTTATGAACCTGGTCAATAATGCAATCAAGTTTACCTCTGAACACGGTCGGGTATCTATTTCGGCCCGGCGCCAGGGGCAAGAACTGGTCATTAGCGTTAGCGATACAGGTATAGGCATACCCAAAAACGCTCTTTCCAGAATATTTGACCGGTTTTATCGTGTACACCGACCAGGCAAGCAGGTCCCCGGAACAGGCTTAGGTCTTGCCATTGTTAAAGAAATCGTGAATATGCACGCCGGCAGGATTGAAGTCGAAAGCCAGCTCGGCCAGGGCACCACCTTTACGGTCTTTCTGCCATTAAACACGCAGGCTGCACTATATCTTTGACTGACAAAGGCGCAGATAACTTCTCTTTTCGTTGATTTTTAGCCCTGAATTGACGTGGCGTCATCCCCACCAGCCCCTTAAAAGTACGGGTAAAATAGCTTTGCTCGTTGTAGCCCACCTGAAAACAAATCTTGGTGCAATTCATGTCGGTCGCCAGCAGCAGTTGTTTGGCCCGCTCTATCCGAACGCTGGTCAGATAATCTATAATAGTGATACCCATCTGCTCTTTGAAAATATGAGCCAGCCGGGAGACGCTTAGCCGAGAGACTCTGGCAATTTCCGCCAGGGTTACCGGCTTATCATAATTGGCGTCGATATAATTTATGGCTGGACTGATCTGGGTCATCTTCCTGGCGTCCTGCGAAGAATAAACCAGCTCGATAAATTCATTCAATGCAGTGCTAATCCAAGCGCACAAATCTTGTTGGTTGTTGATTTGCATCACTTTATTTACAAAGGTGAGATTTTTTTCGAGCATAACATCGATGTTGACTCCGCCTTCCACCGCTGCTCGGCTCAGGATGCTTAGTAGTTCCAGTAATCTTGCTTTAAGGACGCCCAGGTCGCCGATATTATGAAATAGCACTGTGCCCAGTATGGAATTAAGAATTTCTTTGGCTCCGGTTCTATCGCCGATTTTGACTTTGCCTAACAGCTCTCGCTCACTTTCCAGCGGATAGTGCCACTGGGTGCCGAGCTTTTTTCTTTCCCGGATAAACTCACCTATTTGTGACTGCTGTTGCGAGCGTTCCCGCCGCCATCTGATAACCCGCGGGTCAAATCCGCCAACTTTGTATAGCAGGTCGAATAAGAACTCTGCTGCATGATGGATGGTCCGGCCGGGGATAATCGGCAGCTGCCGCAGCGCTGCCACCATTTTTTTTCTATCTACGCGTATATCCTTCAATCGTTTTTTGACGTCTTCCATCAGGATTTCCGTGACCGGTTCCCAGAGGCATTTGCCAAAATACATCCCCCCCAACGCGTCATCGTTATTCATAACCGGCACACAGACCAAAACTATCCCAGCGTGGCAAAGTGTAATATAGGATTGTCCGGTCTCTATCGCGATCGCAAGGCTGCGCCGCCGCTGCTTATTACATCTTCTTAAGCCCGTAGTGTCGCCTTGAATAAGCTCGCAAAATATCGGATAACAATCGGCACTACAGATCTGTTTTACTTCTTTGCCCTGGATATTTCTGGTCTTCAAGCCCAGATGGAAATGTTTGCGGAAAGCGCTTTCTATCTTTTCAAATTTGTCTTTGGTGAGCAATTTTATTAACGTCGGTCTATCAGTCATTTCTACTATCCTAATGTTTTAATATTTATGTCGTTTAGCCGTCGCCGACACGGCGACGGGTCACTAATTCACCGGTACGGCGAAGACGCTTCCGAAAAATTTTCTACTTGCAAAAAGGCTATTTCTTTTTATAATTTACCTTATGAACGGAAATTGTACAACTCGTTGTTTCTTCAAAGTCTTTCTCGGCCTCGGTGCGCTGCTATTGCGCCGTTAAGGCGCAAAAGTCCGTCCGCACAAAAATCGTTGCAACCAACCGTTTTTCACGTAAACTTGTACCTGCGAAAGCAGGTATTCGTGGCAATTTAACACTGATTGCGGCATAATTAGCCCAGCAGGTTCAAAAATTTTGGAGAAAAAAAAGATGTCTGAGGAAAAAGTTTTAATCTTCGATACCACCTTACGTGACGGCGAGCAATCGCCGGGCGCTTCTCTTTCTATCGCCGAAAAGCTCGAAATAGCCCGTCAGTTGGCAGTTTTGGGCGTCGATATAATCGAAGCCGGCTTTCCGATTTCTTCGCCGGTTCAGTTCGAGGCTACCCGCCGAGTTGCTGAGGAGGTCACAGGCCCGGTTATTGCAGCCTTAGCCCGCGCAAACCAGCAGGATATCGAATCAGCCGGTAAAGCCATCGCCTCTGCCCAAAAGAAGCGCATACATACCTTCATTGCCACTTCGCCGATTCACATGGAGTTTAAATTGAAAAAAAGCCCCGATGAAGTTTTGAAGATGGCTGTCGAGGCGGTCAAATATGCAAAAATCTTCACCAAGGATGTCGAGTTTTCGCCCGAAGATGCCTGCAGAAGCGAGATGCCGTTTCTTGTTGAGATTTTAGTCGCCGTCATCGAAGCCGGTGCAACGACATTAAACATACCCGATACCGTCGGCTATGCCCTGCCGTATGAGTATGGCCGGCTCATCGCCCAGCTTAAATCCGATGTCACCGGCATAGATAAGTGCGTTATAAGCACACACTGTCACAACGACCTGGGTATGGCGGTGGCGAATTCATTAGCGGGTGTACGCAACGGTGCCCGCCAGGTCGAGTGCACCGTGAACGGCCTGGGCGAACGCGCAGGCAATGCGGCGCTTGAAGAAATAGTTATGGCCATACACACAAGAGCCGACTTCTTCGCGCAGGCTGGCTCGCGGCTGCGCACAAACATCAACACAAAAGAGATCCACCGCACCAGTCAGTTGGTCTCGCACCTGACCGGCTTTGTTATTCAGCCGAATAAAGCCGTTGTCGGTGCCAACGCCTTTGCGCACGAGGCAGGCGTCCATGTTGACGGCGTACTAAAGGAGCGCACCACTTACGAAATTATGACGCCGGAGAGTATCGGCCTGGTCGGCTCACGCATGGTGTTAGGCAGACATACAGGCCGACACGGATTCGCCGATAGATGCAAGCAGCTCGGCTACAAACTTACTAAGCAGGAACTCGAACAAGCCTACCAGAGATTTTTGGAGATAGCAGACAAGAAAAAAGAGGTTTTTGATGAAGACTTAGCGGCGATAATCAACGATGAAATCCGCGTTGTTGTGGAGCATACTTACGAGCTTATGTACCTGCACGTTGCCTGCGGGACGGGGACATTGCCAACTGCAAGTGTCAAAGTAAAAATCAAGGACGAAGTCAAACAGGCCGCTGCCTGTGGCGACGGCCCGGTCGATGCCGCTTACGAGGCGATAAGAGAAGCAACCGGCCTGTCCCCGAAGCTGGAAAGCTACTCGATACGTGCTATCACCGGCGGCAAAGAAGCCCTCGGCGAAGCAACCGTGCGAATCACAGAGAACGGCAGAACCTTCATTGGCAGAGGCATCTCCACCGATATTATCGAAGCAAGCGCCAAGGCCTATGTCGATGCGATTAACCGCATGGTCTCGGTTCAAAATAAAGGTGAAGAACCGGGCCTCAAAGTGGAACTTTAGCAAGGCCGAGGAAGGTCGTTAGGAGTTCGTAGAAAATTAGAACGGTAAAAGTGAAAATGTGCCATGGATTATATAGATTATGCGATAGGGATGTAGAATAATTATAATGAATTGAGAAATGTTGACTTGTACTGTAGTAACACGAGTGAACTCGTTGCGGTTCCATCATGAATTGGTTGGTTATGAACAGAGCTGAACTCCAAGAACTTCATTACATCACACAGATTGATAATGTGCCGTCAATTCTTCAGCATGGCATTCTATCGCATTCTAGGGCTTCTTGTCTTACCCATAAATCGATGGCTATGCCGGAGATTCAAGATCGCAGATCGAGTGTGGTTGTTCCTAATGGACGCCCACTACACGAATATGCGAACCTTTACTTTTGCGCAAGGAACCCTATGCTTTTCAAGCGTCAGAGTCAACGTAATGAAATGTGTGTTCTGAGAATCAGTGTTGATGTGCTTGACCTCCCAGGTGTTGTAATAGCTGACTGTAATGCTTCAAGCAGATATGTCCGGTTCGCGGCAGCACCATCTGGGCTAATCATCGTAAATCGCCAAAGGGTTTTTGCTGAGGACTGGACAGATCCTAACCGAATAGAGTATTATCGTAAAAAGCTGCAAAATGCGCTGAGGTTTTAGTCCCGGACTGTGTTAAACCAGGTTTTATAATAGGAGCATACGTAGCAGATGAAAAGGTGAAGGTGCTTATGCGAAACAGGGGAATTAAGTTGAGCGTAGATGTTAACAATCACATGTTTTTTATTTAAGAGGTGGATATGGTTACCGTAAAAATCGGTGATATTTTCGCTTCACATGCCCAGACACTTGTCAATACTGTCAATTGTGTGGGTGTGATGGGCAAAGGGATTGCTCTGGGTTTCAGAGAACGGTTTGCAGATATGTATGAAGACTACATTAGACGGTGCAAGGCCAAGCAAGTAGAGCTTGGAAAACCTTATCTGTTCAAGCGGTTGGCGGCACCATGGATTCTGAATTTTCCGACCAAAGAGCACTGGCGGTCTGTGTCGCGATTGGATGCTATTGTTGAAGGATTAAAATACCTTAAGAAGCATTATAAGGAATGGGGCATTACTTCTCTTGCTGTGCCACCTCTGGGGTGTGGCCATGGCCAATTGGAATGGCGAATAGTGGGTCCAACATTATACCGCCAATTGAGAGAGTTGGATATACCTGTCGATCTCTATGCGCCATCTGGAACACCTGATGAAGAATTGGATATGTCCTTTTTGGGTAAGATTCCAGCCTATAGTAAAACATCAGGACCAGGTGCTCCATATCGAGTAGATCCTGCTTGGATTGCTTTGGTCGCAATTCTTCAGAGACTCGAACAGGAACCTTACCATCGGCCTGTAGGACGGATTATGTTTCAAAAGATTGCTTACTTCGCCACGAGTTTGGGGATTCCCACCGGTTTAGACTATCATCGCAGTAGCTATGGGCCCAACGCTTCAGATCTTAAACGACATATTACCGCGCTGGTTAATAATGGACTTGTTAGAGAAGAGAAACTCGGGCGGATGTTTGCGGTGAGAGTCGGACAGACATTTAATGACGCTGAGAAACTATATCAGCATCAGATCCAAGAATGGTCCCCGATTATCGAGAAGGTTGCTGATCTATTTATGCGTATGAATACTGAGCAAGCAGAGATCGCAGCAAGCGTCCACTTTGCAGCGGAAGAAATTAGAAAATCTCAGAACCAAGTACCCCATGAGAAAAATATTTTTGAGGCAGTAGTGCAATGGAAGCAGAAACGCCGCCCCCCCCTCAATGAAAAGGATGTTGCTTTGACAATTCGCAATCTTAACTTGCTCAGCTGGTTAGAGGCCACAGTCAGTGACGATCTCATCACCGAAGAAGAATTCCTGAACATATGAGAGTAAAGTTTAAACCGCTCTGGAGCCTGTCTGTTTTTTCACTTGTGGGTAGCGATGATTGTTTATCATCAAATCGAATTAGTCCAAAAGAGATTAGAGAATTATCTTAAAGTGTTAATTCGAGCAAAAGCATAGTAGAGTTTTGGAGGTTTGGGAACCAAGAAGCAATTTCTAAACGTGGCAGTGTGAGGCGACAGTATCACAGGGTGTTTAGGTATAGATGTTTCCGCTTTCGCGGGAATGGCATTTTATAGAGTAGGTGGGAAACTAGAGGTAAGAGACAAAAGCAATGGCAATGACGATTACAGAAAAAATTCTCGCAAAAGCGGCTGGGAAGGAAAAGGTTCGGCCAGGAGATCTTGTTGATGCGAAGCTTGATGTTGTGCTTTTTATTGATGTCACCGGGCCGGCGGCGATAAAAATGCTCCAGGAACGTGGTATCAACAAGGTTTTCGACAGAGAAAAAATTATCGTAACGCCCGACCATTTTCAGCCGGCTAAAGATATTCAAAGTGCCGAGCTGCATAAGCGACTCGACGACTGGGCAAAACACCACAAAATAAAATATTACTATAAGCTCGGACGAGCCGGCGTATGTCACGCACTACTGCCGGAGCAAGGCCATATCCGGCCAGGCGAAGTAATCATCGGGCCGGATTCGCACACCTGTACGCACGGGGCGTTCGCAGCATTCAGTACGGGAGTCGGCTCGACCGACCTTGCAGCAGCTATCGCAACCGGCAAATTATGGTTCAAAGTGCCAGCCTCAATGAAGTTCATCCTCAACGGCTCGCTCAAACCCGGCGTGTATAGTAAAGACGTTATTTTATCAATTATCAGCAGGATTGGCACCGATGGCGCTCGATATTGCGCGATGGAGTTTGTCGGCCCGGCTCTTAGCGATATGTCGATGGAAGCGAGAATGACCATAACGAATATGGCCATCGAAGCCGGTGCAAAAAGCGGCATAATCGGCTTCGACAAAGTGACAAAAAAATATCTCGATGAACATCTTAAAGACAAGAAAGAATACACCATTTACAAGTCGGATAAAGACGCTGAGTATATTTCGGTCGAGGAATTTGACTGCTCTAGATTAGAGCCGATGGTGGCTCTGCCACATCTGCCGAGCAACGCTGTTCCTGTCGCCGAGTGTGCCGGCAAAGTGATGGACCAGGCTTATATCGGAAGTTGTACAAACGGCAGAATCGAAGACCTGCGAATCGCTGCAAAAATCCTCAAAGGAAAGCAGGTCGCCATCCGCACGATTATTGTGCCGGCTACGCCGACAATATGGAAGCAAGCGAAAGACGAAGGCTTATTCGATATATTCTACGAAGCCGGCTGCGTAATTTCGGCGCCGACCTGCGGAGCGTGTTTAGGCGGCTTTATGGGCGTGCTCGCTTCCGGCGAAAAGTGCATCAGCACCACCAACCGCAATTTCGTTGGCCGAATGGGACATCCCAAAAGCGAGGTTTATTTAGCAAGTCCAGCTACCGCCGCTGCAAGCGCCGTAGAAGGAAAAATGGCCGACCCAAGAAAACATCTATAGGGAAATCCGAAGCACGGAAAATATAAAGTGCCTAAAATGAGCTAAAGTGTCTAAAGTGAACTAAAGTTATAATTTTAGGCACTTTAGGCACTTCAAACTTTAGGCACTTTTCATACCAGCTCTGCTGCCCATGCTGAAAAGATTTTTCAGACAGGATTCACAGGATTAAACAGGATTATTGACCGCATGGGCAAACAAGTTGCCGATCCTACCTATCTTAATCCAACGGCTTGTCTTCCAACGTATCAAGGCCCATAATGACATCGTGCATAAAGACCCGCCTTCCGCTTGGTGTGTCGTGGGCCGCATACGTCATTCCTCGCTGCGGGTCGTAGTAGGCATACCAGCTATATTTTGATAACCATTCGTAATCTTCGTCATCAACCTTTGCGGTCAGGCCATTCCCTAACGGTATCTCTTTCATTATTCTCTTTTGCCTCTGCTCAATCGTAGGATGGGCAACTTTTATCCACCGTAGGCGGGTGTTGCCCATGCTGTTCTTTTTATTCTCCGGCAAATCCCTCGGCAGTAATCGGTAAACGTCCCCAACAAAATCCCTATTGCAGCCTTTAGGCCATCCGACTTCAGCGACATGTTATGCCGCTCCTATTTATTGTAATTACTTGAATTCTGTAATTGTTAAGTTAGAAGCACTACTTCCACCTTCAAATGTCATAAGCGTTTTACCACAACTGCATTTGGCCGAGCCTTCTAATCTGTTGTCTAGTGGACCACGTATACCAAGTGTAACATATATCCCTCCAAGATGACATGGTTTGATATCTCTGTCTTTTAGTATTTCAGAGATTTCATTTTCTACAGCTTCTTTGCCAGCCGAATTCGGATTGTCTGTCCAATTAAACTCAATATCCATATTTTCTCCATTGATATGAATGCCTAACATAGGATTTTGGTGGGCTACAAGCCCACCCTACATTCTAAATATCCATCATTCTGGTGGTACATCTCCGCTGCTGTGATTTGTAATTATACTCGTTTTTGGCAAAAACTGCAAAGAAAAAAATACAGCGTTTAGCGGGTAGTACATAGGGTGCGAAATCTCGTACCATTTTAAATTGATTCACTCTCCTACGTTATTAGAAATAAAATGCTTATACGTAAAGCGCGTACGCGCTTTACGTATTCAATATTATATTACCATACTATATTAAACTTACATCGAGATATGAGATTTGCTTAATTAATAACTCTGCGTACCAGAAAGGGATGTTGTGTGGGATGACTTGGTTAATAATCCGGCATGTATTGATTCTCTCGTAACTTGTCTCGGCGGAGGCCGCGCCGTAGCCGGATTGGTGCGAAACATCGCACCCTACCTTTATGCTCGCGTTGAAGCACCAGCTTCGATAAATTTTACTATATTATAGACGACCAAATTATGCGGGACTGGCGTTTTATACTTTTGAGCGAGTTTAATGACAGCCCCGTTTAAGGCCTCGATTTCCGTTTTCTTTTTTGAACTGATATCCTGCAAAGTTGATGATTTATGCCCAGCCGTATCAGGCACGAGTTTATTATAAAATACATCAAGAAAATCTTTCGCTTGCTGCCAATGCGTTTGGTAGCCTGCTATTGTCATAACATTGAATGCTTCTTCTACAATGCCGTTCATTATAGTTCGGCTAAATTCATTTTTAGCTAATTGTCCATAAGGGACATCAAGGATGGCACCGAGACTGTTCAGAGCACAGTTGTAGAGCATCTTGGCCCAAAGGTCCTTTTCGATTTCGTTGGTGGCTTGGCAAGGAATGTCACCTGTGGTTATTAATTCGCATAAACTCTCAATCTCCGATAAATCACCGCCAAATAAGCTGCCGATATGGATTGAGTCTGCATGGACTGTTATTTCAACTTCGTTACTTTTGAGTCTGCGGAATCCTGTTATTACACGCACATTGTAAATTATATCTTTGCTAAAAAAGGATGAAAAAATTTCTGCATTTCCCCATCCATTTTGAAACAACACGATTTTTGTTTTATCACCAAACAAAAAGTTATGCTTTGAAAGGTCTTTTGCGGCATCCAAAGAATCAAAAGATTTAGTGCATACCAGTATATAATCGTATACTTTTGTCCGGATTTCATTCAAAGATAAGAAGCTGCCGAATGCTGCCGAATCTGCGTAATGGTTGCCGAAAATTCCTGTTCTTACCAAGCCGTGCTCGCGCAAACGCAAGACGGTATTTTCTCTGGCAATTATATCAACCTGGCATCTCGCCTTGGCGTAGCGCTTCGGCGAAGCGAGGTTGGATTTTAGTAAGCAGCTTGCGATGCCCAGCCCAACCGCTCCGCCGCCATATACCAATATCGTCATAATTTACGACTTGTCCTTTTTAAAAAACTATGTTTTTATGAGCAATAGCTATTATAATCTAATCAGGGCATAAAAAGAACCTGCGGTAAAACCGCAGGCTAAATATTTATCCGCCTTCGGCGGATTTGGCCCCACATTTGGGATCCCGCCTGGCGGGAACCCTCACGTGGGGTCTTGTTTCACGCAGTTTTTTTGCTGAAAGATTTATGGCAGAAAAAACGAAGGGAAACTTATAAATGAAGGCAATGACACTTAAGAGGATTGCACCGGTCGAAGAGGAACCTTTACAGATGGAGGATTTGCCAACACCTCAGCCTGGTCCTGGACAAATTCGAGTAAAAATCTCGGTTTGCGGAATTTGCCACACTGAGCTTGACGAAATCGAAGGAAGACTTGGAGCCAAATTGCCGATAATTTTGGGCCACCAGATTGTTGGAATTGTGGAAAGGCTCGGCTATGGGGCAAATAAATTCAAATTAGGTGAGCGAGTGGGGATCGCCTGGATAAATTCTGCCTGCGGCAGGTGCAATTTTTGCCAGCAGGGAAACGAAAATCTATGCTCAGAATTTCAAGGCACCGGCTGCGATGCAAATGGCGGATATGCCCAATACACTGTCGTCTGCGAAGATTTCGCTTATCCTATTCCTGATGAACTTAGTGACATCGCCTGTGCACCGCTTTTGTGCGCAGGGGCAATCGGTTACAGAGCCTTAAGACTGACCAATCTTCAAGATGGTCAAACCCTCGGCCTATTTGGTTTTGGAGCGTCGGCTCATATTGTTATTCAAATAGTTAAATATAAATATCCAAACTCTAAAGTTTTTGTTTTTACTCGGCCCTTCGACCAAGCTCAGGGCGGGCCCGGCCCAAAACAGCATCAAAGTTTAGCCAAAAAATTGGGTGCCGATTGGGTCGGAGTAACCGGGGACAATCCCCCAGAAAAGCTGAACTGTGCAATTGATTTCACACCTTCCTACAAGCCGATAGTTGAAGCTTTGAGAGCGTTAGAAAAAGGAGGCCGCGTGGTTATAAATGCAATCAGAAAAGAGACCAAAGACAAAGATGCTCTGATGGAGGTAGATTATCCCACCCATCTTTGGCTGGAAAAAGAATTGAAAACTGTTGCCAATATTACCAGAAGCGATGCCCAGCAGTTTCTGCCTTTGGCAGCACAAATTCCGATTGTCCCTGAGGTTGCGGAATTTAAGTTAGAACAAGCCAATGAGGCTCTGATTCTCCTTAAGCAGGGCAAAATCCGGGGGGCAGGAGTTTTAAAAATGCCTGAGTAAAATATAAATACACCCAAAAAGAAAATTGGAAAGGCGGTACGACAATGGCAGTCAAGTTTTATAAGAAACCCGAACTTAAAGATACGATTATGTTCTGCGGCTGGTCAGGGATTGGAAATATCGGCCTGCTGGCGATAGATACTTTAAGAGGATTGCTGCGGGCTCAAGAATTCGCAGAGCTTGAACCCTGGGATTTTTTTGACCCTCAAAAGGTCTCCATTGAAAATGGCTTATTGAAGGATTTAGAGTTCCCCAGCAACAAATTTTACTTCTGCCGTAAGGCATCCCGAAGCTCCCAGCGAGTTGCGGGCCAGGACTTGATATTTTTCATTGGCCAGCAGCAGCCAACAGAAGGCCCAACAAGATACGCACAAGGCCGAAAAGCCTACGAAATGGCCAATCTGGTCCTGGATGTGGCAGAGCGGTTTGGCTGCCGGAGACTCTACACATCCGGAGCAGCCGTAACCCAGATTCACCACACCGTCAAGCCGAGGGTTTGGGCAGTGCCAAACAATCAAAAATTGATCAACGAAGTTAAGCAATATCACAATACCATTTTAATGTCAGAAATTGAGGGAAGAGGCGACCAAGGTGTTATCACCGGCTTAAATGGACTTATGTTGGGAGTAGCTAAAAGCAGGGGACTCGAGGCTATTTGCTTAATGGGTGAGATACCTTATTATCTTCAGGCAGCCCCCTGGCCCTATCCCAAAGCCTCCAAATCGGTTCTGGAGGTTTTAGCCAAAATTCTTGATGTAAGTCTTGACCTAAGCACGCTGGATGAATTGGCCCAAAGAGTAGAGCAAAGTATTGAAGAATTTTTGGAAAGTCTGTATAGCACAGAAGCAATACCACCCGAGGTAAAAGATGAAATCGAGAAATTAAAGCACACCGCACCGACCGGGCCGGGGCCGATAACCGAAGAAGAGCAGAAAAAAATAATGGAGCATATAGATGAGCTTTTTGACCAGGGAGGCCGAGCCGATGAAAAACATCTTTAAATTCTCGCAGCAGCCTAACTTTGAGAATGCGTCCTTGATTGTCGGCTGGGACAAGGATGCCGGGCAGCTAAGTCCCACGGTAATTGACTATCTAAATAAAAAGATAAGCCCCGTTAGAGATTCTGAGGGAAAGAAAGAATCACAAAGAAATCAAATCTCTAACGGGGTAAACAGCAGAAGTTTTTGTGAAATTGAGCCGGCAGATTTCTTCCCCTTAGCAGGAATAACTATTGAAAAAGATATAGCTCAGTTCCCGGAGGGTAAATTCTATTGTGGCCCGCTGCCCCGTCTTGCGTCGGGAGACGCAGGGGCAAGCCAAAGAAATGACCTGGTGATATTTAAGGGTACTGAGCCCGGATTTGAGCGATACAGATTTTTGAATGGTATTTGCGATTTGGCGCAGCACCACTGCAAAGTAAAACAGCTCTACACCATCGGCGGAACTATTTCTTCAATTGCCCATACTCAGCCACGAAAGATATTGGCTGTTTATAATCAGCAGGAACTTCAAAACGAACTACGAGGCTATGGGCTTGGCGATATGACCTGGGAAGGAAAACCAGCTATCAGCAGTTACCTTTTGTGGGTAGCTAAAAGAAAAGGTATCCCCGGCGTCAGTCTCTGGACGCAAATACCATTTTATTTAGCAGCGGCCGAGGATTTTGGCGCCATAAAGCGAACTCTTTGGTTTCTTTCTAAAAGATTCAGCTTAGAGCTGGATTTTAAAGAATTAGATGAGCAAATCGCCGAGCAAAACACAAAGATAGACCAATTAAGGCAGGAAGATTCGGAAATCAACAGGTACATAGGAGCGCTGGAGAACGGCCTTTCCTTAAACGAAGAGGAACAACTGGAATTGATAAAGGCAGTATCCGAATTTCTCGAAATCGGCAAAAGTCCTGCGTGAAATTTTAGCCCCACGTTTTACGTGGGGTTTTTCACAAGTGATTTATATACGACCTCTCAGCAGTTTGAAGGCGTCCTCGCCGCCATTTAATAGATGAATCAAAGGCTGCGGCCTATCAACGCCTTCGATAAACTTTGGCCTCGCTGCCCAGGGGGTGACGCTCAATACTCCCGTCAAATCCATCCAGTGCTCAAGCCGAGCTACCGGCAAATCCCAGGTCATGTGGAAGTGATTGGCTGGCGGATACTGCTTATACTCAACCATGCTCGCGTATTTCGGGACAATAAACGTGTGCGGCCAGGTCGGAGTAGTCAAATTGCACATCGCCTGGCGAAGTTTTTCCGGCACTTCGGTCGTGTGAGCTTCATCCCATATCATGCTAAATAGGCCTGTGGCACTGCTATAAGCCAATCGGGCAGCGATGCCTTTGATTCCAGCCGGTGTCATAAATGTCACTGAATTGCCTCCGCCAGGAAAGTAGGACTGGTCTGCTAAAGGCATGCCAACACCATCCATAATCTTTCTAATTGATGCCCCCGGTTCAGCCGCCCAGTCGAATGCGGCACTGCCGGAGTTGTCACCATCAACTAAGCCTTTATTGTACCAATCAGCTTTTTTATCAAGCTTTTTTACGCCGACTTTTTCAGCTAATTCTTTGATTTCCCAGGATTCCCATACCTTTCTAAAGTCCATAAACAAAGGCGGGTTTCCGCCGGAAAGGTACGTCATAAAAAGCATAGTCAGAAGTCCCTGCACGTCGGCTTCGGTAGCAAAAGGCAGCGGAGCTTTGCGACCGTTATGGTCAAAAGTGCTGTTGAAAAATGACTCCATCACGTCAGCCACCGGCAGCGGGATGCCGCGCCGGTCGCTACCCCATTCCAACTGGCTCATAAAGCCGCCGCCCACCGCATTCAAATCTGCCATCAGGTCACGAATAATCAGGTACATTGCCAAACTCATATTGAATCGAACGCCGTCGGCCTCATTGCGAAGTTCCAGCCGTTTGCCGACATATCTATCAATCCAGCCTCGCAGTGCCGCCAGTTCCCTCTCGTCGTAGGTTTTTTTGTTCAGCATATCAGCCAACAGCTTCATATCCAAGCGGGTGATTTCAAGGCCAAAAATATTTCTTGTAGGAATAACGTGTGCCAGAGCCGTTTCCATTCCCATCGAGTCATGGCCTAAAATCACAACTCTTCGGCCTCGTAGGCCCACAGCAGTTACCGCAGCATAGCACCAATCAATGAGGTTTTTAGCGGTCTGCTCGGTCATTTTTGGGTACATCTCTGTATCCGGCCAGGTGCCGACATTTAGGGCAACCATCCGCCCATATTGGCTGATAGCGCCGTTCAGCGCGTGCGCATAGACTACGCCGGGCTTTGGGCCGCTATTGCCGCAGGTAATATTTATCGGCGTATTTGGCGGGAATTGCGAAAGAAGCGAGATAGCAGTAAGTTGTGGAAAGGCCCAGGTATCCGGCACACACACTAAAATATCCACGCCCGCTTTTCGAAACTGCTGTGCAACAATGTCAGCTTGCGCCTCGCCGTCTATTAGCACCGTGGAATACGCTACCGGCACCGGCGTTTTATCAGGCAGGACTACCGAGCCGCTGATTACGTCAGCCGACATTTGCGCGATGTTCTGACAACGTGTGCGGCTGTCTTTATCAATCCGCGGATCGCTCGTTGCGAAAACGCCGATGACCGGAATCTTTGGTGTCGCTTTTCTTATAACCGGCAGCCGCACCGCCTCAACTTTCTTCGCCATTTCAAAACTCCTTCCTGGTAATTTGTAATTGGTAATTGGAGATTGGTAATTCAGTTAATTACCAGTTACCATTTACCAATTACCAAATGCGGAAATATCTTCCAACAGTTTTCTAACGAAGTCCAAAAACTGCGCTGCATACGCACCATTGGTAACTTTGTGGTCAACCGACAGGGTCATGCTCATCAACTTTCGCACTTTGGTTTTGCTGTTATCCGGCACGCAGGTATCGGTTATCTTGCCGATGCCTAAGATACTGCACTGGCCGGGCACCACAATCGGGATAAAAGACTCGACTCCAAGGGCGCCGAGGTTGCTTACGGTGATGCAGCCGCCCTCCAAATCTGTGGGAGCAAGCTTATTGCTGCGGGCCCTTTCAATCAAGACTTGGCTGTCATGCGCGATTTGCTTTATATCCTTTTTATTTACGTCTTTGACAATCGGTGCGACCAGGCCGTCCGGCACCGCAATCGCCAGGCCGACGTGGATTGCATCAGCCAGTTTGATAGTATCACCTGCTAATTGACCGGTCATTATTGGGAACTTCTCTAAGCCGGTCGCAACCGCCTTCATAATAAAATCGTTATAGGAAATCTTAACAGAGCTGGTTTCGTTCATTTTAGCTCGCAATTCAACCAGGTCGGTGACATCAGCCTTTACAGTCAAATAAAAACACGGGATTTCACGTTTGGATTTGAGCATTTTTTCTGCGGTTATTCGCTGAAATCTGGTTAGCGGTATAGTTTGGCCAAGTTTGACTTCTTGAACCCCCGGCGTTATGCCGGGGGCTAAACGCTTTTTTGTGGTGGAGGCATTTTTAACGTCCTGCTCGGTAATTCTGCCGGCAGGCCCTGTGCCGGTAACTGCTGCTAAATCCACGCCGAGCTCTTCCGCTAATTTCTTTGCCCGCGGTGAGGCCATAATTTTTCGTCGCTCGTCCCCCCCGGCCACCTTAGCCTCGGCACCTGTGGCCGAGGCAGCCCCCGCCACAGGTGCGGGGGCTAATCTGCTTTCTGTATCCTTTATTCCACCGCCTCTTAGTGAATCTATAAAGCTTTGTGGTACTTGTTCATCTTTATCACCGAGGACCATAATCGGTGCCCCTACAGATAGGGTCTCGTTTACCTCAGCGAGGATGTGTTTAACAAAACCGCTTGCAGGCGACTCCATTTCAAGTGTCGCCTTATCGGTCTCAATCTCAAGAATCACATCACCCTTTTTGACCTTATCGCCGGCCTTGACTCTGTAATCAACGATTGTCCCTTCATTCATCGTTTCGCCGAGCTGCGGCAATCTTATCTCTTTTGCCATTTATAAAATCCTCAATCTTTCGTTTTGCTTATATCATATTGCACACAAATCCGAATATCGAATTTCGAAGCACGAAACAATATCAAAATTCAAATATTCAAATGACCAAAACATTTTAGAGTTTTGAATTTTTGTCATTTGAATTTGTTTCGGATTTCGAATTTCGTGTTTCGTATTTATCTTTTGTGCTAAACCTTATGCACCAACAACTTTTTTAACAGCTTCCACGATTCTATCAACGCTGGGGATGCTCGCATTTTCCAGCGGCTCGCTCATTGGCGGTGGCACATCGGCTGCCGCAAGATTGAGCGGAGCCGCATCGAGATAATCGAAGCCGTGTGAGCCATCGTCGAACTGGTACTCCATAAATTGCCCGGCTATCTCTCTGCCTGCACCACAGGTAGGAAAGCCCTCACTGACCGTAAGAAGCCTCCCGGTCTTGCGAACCGATTCCGCTATGGTTTTTATGTCCAGCGGCTTTAGCGTTCGCGCGTCAATTACCTCAGCGTCAAGGCCGTGCTGCGAAGCTAAGATTTTCGCAGCCTCCAGGCTCTCCATTACCATTCTGCTGTAGCTGACGATGGTCGCGTCGCTGCCGGGTCTTTTGATGTCTGCCACGCCCAGTGGGATGATGTAATCACCTTTCGGCACTGGGCCAAGCTGGCCGTATGTCGCCTTGTGCTCGATAAAGACCACCGGATTGTCACTGCGGATAGCAGCTTTGAGCAGGCCCTTTGCGTCGTATGGCGTCGAAGGCATCACCACGAAAAGACCCGGCGGATGCATCAGCCAGGCCTCCAGCGACTCTGAATGATGCGCAGCGATACATCTGCCGACACCGCCTTCGGTTCGCAGCACCATCGGCACTTTGGCTTTTCCGCCGAACATGTACCGATTATATGCGCCTACATGGACGAGCTGATCCATCGCTATGGTGACAAAGTCGATATACATAATCTCTGCCACCGGCCGCATACCACGAAGAGCCGCCCCGACCGCCGCACCTGCGATAGCCGCCTCGGATATCGCGGTATCGATGACTCTACCGGTGCCGAATTCCGCCAAGAGGCCGCGAGTTGCCTGATACGCTCCGCCGTAAAGGCCCACGTCTTCGCCCATCACAAAGACTCTTTCATCCCTTCTCATCTCTTCAGCTTGTGCAGCCGAAACAGCCGCAGCGATATTCATAATCTCCATACCAAACTGCGTTTTGATTAGTGCCTTTGCCTGCTCGGCGGCTTCCTTCTTCGATTTAGCGGTGGACGAAGCTACCGCCGCCTCGAAGGCAGCGGTAGCCTCCGTCACCTTTTTGGATATCTGTCTTTCAGACTCGATAAGCTGCGGCGGATATGTTTCTTCGACATACACATCTTTTGCCACGTCCGCCGGATTTGGCCAGGGACTGTCCATTCCGAATTTCGTTGCAGCTTCGATGGTGCTGGTGGCCTTATCTTTAATTTTGTCCAGCTCGCCCTCGGTACATAGTGACTCAGAAAGGAGCTTTTCTCGCAAGACTATAATGGGGTCGCGCTGGTGCCAGGCCTTTTCTTCTGCCTTGGTGCGGTAGGTGCGTGGGTCACTTCGGCTGTGGCCGTACCAGCGATAGGTTTTAGCTTCGATTATTGTCATTTGATTATCCTTCCTTGCCTTCTGGACTGCTTGGCGTACCGCAAGAAAGACCGCGACCACGTCCTGGCCGTCCACAATCATAGCTGGTACATCGTAAGCGGCCGCCCGCTGGGCAATATCCTCGATGTTACTGGCCCTGCGAGTACCGTCAACTTCGCTGCCGGAGAAAGGCACACTCATTCCGTAAAGATTATTTTCGATTATTGCTACCAGAGGCACCTTTAAGGTCGAAGCCATGTTCATCGACTCGTGAAAGCTGCCGCAGTTGGAGGAGCCGTCGCCGAAGAAGGAGAGCACGACCCTGCCGGTTTTTTTGTATTTTTCCGCCAGAGCAGCCCCGACCGCGGGCGCTTGATTGCCGCCGACAATGCCGGTTGAGCCGAGATTATTTTGTTTATCTACCTCGGCGATGTGCATTGAGCCGCCTCTACCTTTGCAGTAGCCGGTCTGTTTGCCCATCAGCTCGGCCATCATACAATTCCAGTGCTTCTGTCGGTCCTCTTCGGTGTCGGCGTATTTGTTGCCGATGGCGCCGCAGTGGCCGTGGCCACGATGGGTTGAGCCGATCACATCGCCGCGCTCGATTGCAGCGATGGCGCCGACGGCGACGGCCTCTTCGCCGGCATAAAGGTGCGAGGCGCCCTTGATAATATTGGCGCCCAAAAGCTCAAAAACCTTGTCCTCAAAAAAGCGAATTTCATAAATTGTCCGCAGCCAATCAGTTGCGACGTTGAGCGTGATAATCCCGTCTTTTATAAGCTCTTTGAGGTTCGCAGGCGGCTTTTTTCGCGTATCCTCGATACAAAAGTTCATATTAAAAACCACGTAACTTTTACGATTTATTATTGCCTACTTATTTTTTGCAATTGTAAATAGAAAATAGGAAATTGAAAATAGAAAATAGTAAATTGCCCCTGGACACGAGGCAGGAGCGACGGTCTTATCTCTGCCCGCCAGCTACTTTCATGCGAAAGGCCTCGGATTCCCACTTGTTGATAAAGTCCCGCTGCCTTTTATTAAGACTTAAAATCCCGCCCATTCGAGCGGCATTTGTGCGAATGAAGATAGAATAATTCACGATGTCCCTGACGGTGGCCGCTATTTTCTTGCTGCCGGCCACAAAAAGCCCCACATCCTTGACTAAAAACGCAACGGGATGTTTCTCGCCCGCTTTTATCTGTGAAGTCAATCTTTGGGTAATTTTCTTCGGCTCACATTTATCCACCCAAAGCGGCGGCCCATTGGCATAAACGAGTTCATCCGGCGTAATAACCCCCGATAAAAGTTTCTTGGCATCCTTGCGCTTTAAAAAAGCTGCGATAGCATCGTCATAAAAATAACTTATCGCGCATTTCTGCCCGGTCGCCTCGAAAAATGCCTTTCGGATACATCGTTTAACATTATTGATCTGCTGCTGATTGGTAATTGGTAATTGGTAATTGGTAATTGAGGCTTTGGGGTGCGATAGCTTACTGTTGCATAGATTTATCACCTCATGGACGAGGCGTAAGGCAGTATCAGCACTATCGGCTGAAATCAGAAGTCCGTGTTTTTCCAAAAAAAGAATGGCTGGCTTTTTGCCGAATCGCCTCTGATAATCATCAACCAATTGAGCAATTTTTTTTGCCAGAGTAAGGCCAGGATTCACATAAGGCACCCAAAGTGGAGGCAAAAAAATTTCAATTTTCAATTTTCGAATTTCAAATTTGTTAAAGAACTTCTCTAATTCTGCTTTTCCATTTTTAGCATTTGCGAAAGCTCCTGCTGAGCTGGGGTGCAGATGAATCACGCACTTATCTAAAAATGCGTGCAGATGCGCTTCCACAGAAGGTCGGGCAACGCAGGTGACATCATCGTCACATGCAAGCAGCAGGCGATTGACGACCTCGGTTTCTCTTTTGTGAACCTCCATTTTTGCAAGTGACTTATCTTTTATGATCGAAAGAACCGGCTCAAGCCGCATCCTTCGCCAGCCACGCTTGGTATTCATATCTTTTAAGGCTGTGCCGCTTGCCTTGATATACATATATTTGCCGTCATCGGTCTTAACCGAGGTGTTGCCGCCCCCTCCCTGCACAAGGGAGCTATCTTTGCCGACCGCGTTCGATATTTTAATAAGTTCTAAGAGAGTTCGTGCCTCGTCGCCCATGACCCGAGCGACGAGCGACGACTTAACGTGGCGTGGCATCGGGCAGTCCTCCATCAACTGGAATCGTGGCGCCGGTAGTCGGCGTCTGTCGCGTGGCAAAAAACAGCACCGCGTTGGCAACGTGCCGACCCGTAACCTTAGCTTTTAATAGATTTCTGTTACGATAATACTCCTGTAAGCCTTTTTCATCCAGTCCTCTGGCTCGCATCCGATCGGGACCGATTTGCTCCCACAAGCCGGATTTGTATTTACCTTCGGAAAAAACGCCATCCGGCGCCACCATATTAACTCGAACTCCGTATTGCGCCAGCTCGATACTGGCGATACGTCCAAGTTGGTGACAAGCAGCTTTGGTGGCGCTGTAGGCGCCAAAGCCAGCACCGGGTGATGGAACATTCTTGGTGGAGATAATTATAATGTCACCGCCGATCCCCTGGGCGATAAAAATCCGTGCCGCCTCGGTCAATGTCAATAGAGCACCTTCAACATTTACTTTTTCCAGTTTTCGAAAGGCCTCAAGGGCTATATCCTTCAAGAATGAGATCAGCGGAATACCAGCGTTGACAACAACAATATCGACACCACCCCAGGCTTGGATGATTTTTTCAAAACCGCTCATGACGGATTCTTTATCAGTGACATCGAGTGGAATACCTATTACTCGGTCGCCGCCTGCCTTTTTCAAATCTTTTACAAAATCATCAAGTTTTTTGCCAGGCAGGTCTGTAGCTGCCAGATGGCAGCCATTCTCTAATAGTCCCCGGCAGATTCCGTAGCCGATTGCCCCCGCAGCACCTGTCACTAACGCAATTTTATTATGAAGTGGCAATTCCAAACCACGATTAGCCCCCGCACCTGTGGCGGGGGTTGCCTGTTCAATGTAAAGTACCCCAAGATTCTGAACGCATATAATCTCAGGTTTTGCTTTATGCTTAGCTGAATAATCTGAAATGGTGTCACTTAATTGCTTACGAATTTGTTCTTGATCGGCTCCTTCAGCAGGAGAATCTAAAAACAGAGGCGGATTTTTACCTTTGACCAAAGGCACAGGATACTGCCGGGCTTCAGCATTTTTTATGGAACCGGCAAAACCTGTGGTGAGCTTGTCGAACCCATCAATAGCTTCTTTATTAGTTAAAGATTTCAAAATGACCGGCTTAAAGGGTAAATCCTCGTCACCGGTTGAATCTGCCAGAAGCCCACGAAAAATTGGCGTTATCTGAGCTAATAGGCTCAAAGAGTGTTGTTTTGATGCGTTGTTTCCCATTTTTCCTGCTGGTGTTCCTATACGCGCGAAGAACCCCGCAATGAATTGCGGGGCTAAATACTTTTTTACTTAATTCCACGTTTCAAGTGGGATTCACACATGATTCTGTTGCTACTCGTTTTTCAGAGTTTCATATAACTCGTAGGCCTCATTCGGCTTAATATTTTCGTGGACAATCTTGTAGATGGCCTGCATCATAGCTTTGGGAGCGTCGCTCTGAAAAATATTGCGACCCATATCCACGCCTGCAGCTCCCTCCTGAATGGCTCTGTAGGCCATTGTTAGAGCATCGAGCTCGGGGATCTTTTTGCCGCCGGCCATTACAATCGGAACCGGACACGAAGCGGTCACCGTCTCAAATTCTTCCTCAACGTAGTAAGTCTTGACAAATTGTGCTCCAAGCTCGGCGCATATTCGGCAGGCCAACCGGAAATATCTGGCGTCCCTGACCATATCTTTGCCCACCGCTGTCACCGCCATAGTGGGGATACCGTAACGCAGCCCCATATCGACAAGGCGAGTCATATTATGCACCGAGCGGGTCTCAAACTCGCCACCGATAAATACCTGCAATGTTACAGCCGATACGTTCATGCGAATTGCGTCCTCGATGTCAACGGCCAATTCTTCATTCGACAGCTCCTTGAGAATGCTCGGGCCGCCGCTGCAACGCATCACGATCGGCTTATTCAAGGTGGGCGGCACAGAAGTTCGCAGAATCCCACGCGTCAGCATGATTGCATCGGCGTAATACATCAGCGGCACAATCGTCAGGTTAATTCTCTCCAGGCCTGTGGTTGGGCCTTGAAAGTAGCCATGGTCAATTGCAAACATTACGGTTCTGCCGGTGTCGGGATTGAATATTCGTGACAGACGATTTTTCATCCCCCAGTCAAGGGCGTTTGCTCCTTTGAGGAAAAAGCCCTCAGCCTTCATCGGAACATCTTCATAAAATTTCTTACCTTGTTTTGAAATATCAGCCTCAGGCATAATTGTTTCCTTTCTTTTGTCGGGAATAACTAAATATTTAGCTCATTTCGCCTCATGCCTTCCATATTTTTCCAGAAGTTTCTGCTCGGCTTGCTTCGTCCATAATCCATCGCGCAGATTCTTGGCAACTTCCGGCATCTTTTCGTTCAGCTCTTCAAGTGGCGTAAGTCCCAGACCGTGACAGGCAGGATAAACCATAATCTTGCCTGCTATGGTGCGGTTTTCAACTGCCCGAATACCGTCGACGGCACCATCAAGCCCGCAGATAGCCGCCACGCTGACATTGGTATCAAGCCTGCCCGATTGCACTTTCTTTAGCATCCGCTTCATATCATCTAAAGTTGAGCCACTGGTTCCAATGAAATAGAGTTGCTTTTCTATGTAAACATCCAGGTCAACTTTGGCGGTGACTATTGCGGGTATGCCGGCGAAGATGTTTATTACTCCCCGCTCAGCGGCAACGTGCACCGAAGCAGCAACCAAATCCGGCACAGGTGCCATCAACACGGTATAGTCAAATGCCTCAAAATTTTTGCTTTTGGTCGGATTATAAGGCTTGTACTGCACATTATTTTTCTCAGCCAAGACAGCAGCGATTTTTGTCAAATTGGCCAGTCGATGGTCGTCGATGTCACTGGCAAAGACGCTGACTCCGCCAGCGCCCTGACAGATGTTTCGTATTACGTGCATCATACCCATCGGCCCGCCTGCCCCGATGACGTTGATCTTGTCACCGGGCCGAATCTCGCCGGAATCAGGGATTATTTCCATAGACTCAGCAGGGTCGCAGCCTGCCGTGCCGATTATGCGAATGCCACCATAGTGGACTTGGCCGACCGCCGTTTCAACATCCCTGCCGAATCTGCCGCCACAAAGAACGATATTCAAAAGACCTTGTGGCGCAATCTTTGAAAATAACTTTTCCACGGTCTGCGGCACAGAACCAAAATAGATTACATCATCATATACGGCATCAGGTAAATCGGAAATTTCAAATTTCAAATTTCGAATTTCGAATTTATCAAGATGTTTGGGCCTGCCGTAGCGACGAAGAAAATTTTCGATTTTCGATCCTTCGGCTACGCTCAGGACAGGTTTTTGATTTTCGATTTTATCTGGTGTATCTGTAACAACCAACATCTGTCCGCCTGGTTTTATACCACGGCGTTCTTTAGAGGCGTAAGCATCTTCCACGCAGGCCCACGGCTCTGCCAGAGCGACCGCTGAGGCAGAAAGCTCTGGCCAAACCGGTATCAGCATCGAGTTACCATCCGGCGATGTAATCACCCTCTCATCCATCAGCACGTATTCCTGAAGGGCTCCTTCAAAGTTATATCCGAAAGCAGCGTTGGAACTGGCGGTGCGCAGCCAACGGTAATCGGTCTGTACAAGATAGCGCTGGCCAGGTTTGAAGTTCTCAACTTGCGGGCCAACTGCTTCAATCGTCACTACTGTTTCGTGCCCAGGCACGGTCGGTGCGTCCCCGGGGACGTAGCTTGGTATTTTCTCAAGCACTTCAGGATTGATGCCAGACACTATTTCGCTCTTGCGGACGTGGCAGGAAAATTGTTTCAGTAATTTAAGGTCAGAAAAACAAAGCCCAACCACTTCGACCCGACAAAGAATCTGATGTGGACCAGGCCTGAAAACCTCTTTGGATTTATTCAAAACAAGCTCATCCGGCCCAACCAACTGTACAGCATATTGTGTCTCTGGCAAGCTTACCATAGTTAATCTCTTATCTGTCGAGTTCTTCGTATCCTGAAAATTCGAAACTCGAATATCGAAATCCGAAACAATATCAAAATTCGAAATTCAAATGTTCAAAATCTCAAGTTTTGGTAGAACCACATGATATTGGCATACAATAACGCTAATTTTCAAGGCCAAAAGGGCTTTTTGCCGATGAATTATCAGTCCGATAACTCATTTTGGCAAGGAGATTGCCCATGGCCCAAAACTGT
>Ga0315314_1000269_pt1 | contig 66401 bp, 57 predicted proteins | sample TDP9_MG_FD_203631 | JGI IMG/M metagenome (GOLD analysis project Ga0315314, IMG submission 203631) | Freshwater sediment microbial communities from Lake Towuti, South Sulawesi, Indonesia - TDP9 | ecosystem: Environmental > Aquatic > Freshwater > Lake > Sediment | place: Indonesia: South Sulawesi...
TGCCCACCCAACATCACCGCGGAGAGGGTGAAGGCCAAAGTGGAAGTAACGGAGTTGATGGGGAACGAGGTTTTTCTTTACTTGCTTACCGACAGTAAGAGTTTCATTGCTCGGGTAGATCCACGGAGCAGGGCTAGGGTAGGGGACGAGATAGAGGCGGTGTTGAACATGGATAACATCCACCTCTTCGACCCTCAGAAGGAGAAAGCGATTCGGTAAGAGGGATCTAGGTTAGAGACGATATTTTCTCCTCATGAACGGGTAATATTGCGGCTGTTGGTCCCTGTGGTGGGCTTCCCGGGCTGCATTGCGGCAAGGGTGTTCATGGGGTTTATGGATGGCATTTATGCCTTTCCTGACATAGTGTCGGCGATCGATACCTCTCTCCCCTTTATGCATAATCTATTTCTATGAGAGAGATGAGTTGGCCATTTTTGATCAGGACCAACTTCTTTATGTGCAAATCCGGGAGAGCCCCGACCTATCAAAATCTCCTCTCAAGTGGGTAGGCGGGACTATTCCCATGCCACTTCATTGGGGAAGGCGATGCTTCTTGTCTCCGGGCCCGCCTAGAGAAGGGGTTGGAAGAGGTGGGCAATCGAGGCTATAGTATAGATAATAGGGAGGACAAGCCAGGGAGATGTCATGTTGGCGTCGATATTCGACCAACGTGGAGATGTGGTGGCTGTTATGGCCATCTCTGGCCCAGCCGAACGTTCCTGGAAAGCCAAGATCGAAGCCATGGGGCAGCCTTAGTGGAGGCCACATCCCACATCTCCCAAAGGTTAGGTTATATTCAAAGGTTTTATCTACTGTCTTAGCAAAGGAGGAGAGTTAGATGGCTAGCGCGAAGCGTTCCCAGGAGATGTTCGAGAGATCGAAGCGATCTCTGGCTGGAGGCGTCAGTAGTAATGTGCGAATGGCTGGCCCAGGACGCCTTTTCTTTGACCATGCGAATGGGTCGCGAATATGTGATGTAGACGGCAATGAGTATATCGATTATGTGTTGGGTCAAGGGCCGCTCATATTAGGGCACTGCCCGCCAGCGGTGATGAAGGAGGTTCAAAGAGCACTGGAGAGAGGCCAACTCTATGCAGGGCAACATAAGTTGGAGATAGTTCTATCTGAGAAGTTGCAAAAGATCATACCCTGCGCTGAGCTAGTGCGATACGGCAACTCTGGTTCTGAGGCAGTGCAGGCCGCTTTGCGCGTTGCTAGAGCGTACACTGGCCGGGAGAAGGTGGTCAAATTCGAGGGCCACTATAACGGCTGGTTCGATAACGTCCTCATAAGTGTTCACCCGCCGCTGGATTTAGTGGGGCCTCGGGAATCCCCCCACTCTGTACCGGGCTCCCTGGGGCTAGTCAAAAGCGTCTTGGCGGAAACCATAGTCTTGCCCTGGAACGACCTGGAGGTTTTTAAGAAGGCTATGGAGAGGGATGGCGGTAATATAGCGGCAGTGATCATGGAGCCCATCATGTGCAACACGGGGTGTATCTTGCCCGTAGAGGGATACTTAGAGGGGGTGAGGGAGATCTGCGATCGATATGGGATCGTCCTCATCTTCGATGAGATAATAACCGGTTTCAGGGTCGGTTTAAGTGGAGCCCAAGGACATTTCGGGGTGGTTCCAGATCTAGCGACCTTCGCTAAAGGGATGGCCAACGGTTTCCCTGTCAGTTGCCTGGCGGGAAAGAGAAAAGTAATGGAACTCATCGCCGATGGACGGGTCAATCATTCGGGAACCTACAATAGCAATGTCATGGCTATGGCGGCAGCAGTGGCTACCGTCACCGAATTGGAGAAAGATGGGGGAAAGGTCTACCGCTATATCACTAAACTGGGACGCTCTTTAATGGAGGGACTGGCTGAGAGGTTCGAGAGTAAATCGGGAAGGAAAATCCTGATACAGGGTCTGGGGCCTATGTTTCACCTCGCTTTCACCTCGCGGGACTCCATCGCGGACTATCGCACCTTCCTAGATTGTGACATGAATGCCTACTGGCGATTCGTTGATCTCCTCCTGGATGAAGGGGTTAGGGTCATCCCCAGGGGGCTATGGTATCTATCAGCAGCCCATAGGGAGGAGGATATCAAAGTGACCCTGCAAGCCGTGGAGAGGGCCCTCGATAGGATGTAGATCTCTATCCCTGGAATACGACAGATCATCTTCAGCCTCTTGTTCCCGATAGTGCCCTCAAAGTATCCTGAAATCTTTACTATACGATAAGCGAATTCAGGAAGGGTGGATAGAGGCGAGGCATGTTTAACATTGAAGAATATGGTTTCATCATCCCAAAGGCTGATGTAGCCACCGATTCCCAACAGGCTGTGAATTTGGCCAAGAGGATCGGTTTCCCCGTAGTTCTGAAGATCCTTTCCCCCGATATCCCCCATAAAACGGATGTGGGAGGAGTGCAACTAAACCTGCGTTCAGAGGTGGAGGTTGAGGCTGCCTTTCAACGCATCATGAAATCGGTCAAGAGCAGGTGCCCGCAGGCCCGCATTGAAGGGGTAAGCGTAGAGGAGATGTGCGTTGGGGGGCAGGAGATCATCATCGGACTTCTAAACGATGCCCAGTTTGGCCCCACCATTATGTTTGGCCTAGGAGGGGTCTTTGTTGAACTCCTAGAGGATGTAAGTTTTCGGGTCCTTCCTATCAATGAAAAGGATGCCGAAGAGATGGTTGGGGAGATAAAGGGGTGCAAGATACTAGAGGGGTATAGGGGCCTTCCCTCCGTCTCTCGGGAGATGGTAGTGGATCTGCTGTTGAAGGCGGCACAGGTGGGGATGGACCTCGCCCCTCGATTAGAGTCGGTGGATTTCAACCCCATCATGGTTTGGGATAGGGAACATAAGGTCTTAGATGTGAAGATCCTCCTCTCGGAGGAGGAGAAGCCCATTGTGGAGAACAGCCCGAACACGGCCTACCTTGAAAAATTCTTTGAAGCCAAGTCAGTGGCCCTTGTGGGGGCTTCAGCCACTCCTGGGAAGATCGGGAATGCTGTACTAGATAGTCTAGCCAAGCACGAATACCGAGGCAAGGTCTACCCCATAAACCCCAGCCGAGAGGAGGTGATGGGGCTAAAGGCCTATCCCTCCCTCTCAGCGGTGCCGGAACCGGTGGAGTTGGTAGTGGTGACGGTGGCCCTTTCCCTGGTACCGGAGATCCTAGGCGAATGTGCCTCCAAAGGGGTTCATAACGTAGTCATCGTCTCCGGTGGGGGAAAGGAATTGGGGGGCGAAGGGGAAGAATTGGAAGCCACCATCAAACGACTGGCTCGGGAAAAGGAGGTGCGCATCATCGGGCCCAATTGCATCGGCGTCTTCGATAGCGGGAGTCGCCTGGACACCTTCTTTCAGGTTTACGAGAGGATGGCCCGTCCCAAAGGAGGCTCCATAGCCATGCTCACTCAATCGGGGACCGTGGGGGCAGCCTTCATGGAGGCGGTCCGCCACATAGGGGTGAGCAAGTTCGTCAGTTACGGCAACCGGGTGGATGTCGATGAGGCTGATCTTTTGGCCTATTTGGCCCATGATCCGGAGACGAAGGTCATCGCCTGCTATGTAGAGGGTTTCGAAGATGGCCGAAAGTTCATATCCACCGCTCGGGAGGTAGCCCAGAGGAAGCCGACGGTGATATTCAAGGCCGGGAGGACTAAACAGGCGGCCCGAGCCTCCATCTCCCACACCGGTTTTTTCGGGGGGAGTTACGACCTCTGTCGCGGCGCCTTCAAGCAGGCCGGATTGATAGCCGTGGATAGCCTGGAGGAGTTATATGCTGTGGCCAAAGCCTTGGCCCTCCAACCCCCGGCTCGGGGCCCTCACGTGGCCATGATCAGCAACGGGGCGGGCACCTTGGTCCAGGCCATCGACCTTCTCCCAGAATATGGCCTAGAGATGATCCCTCTGGCATCCCCTTCGGTGGAGAGGCTGCGAGAGGTCTACCCGCCCTATTATATGATCCATAACCCGGTCGATGTCACCGGTTCGGCCACTAGCGCCGATTATAAGGTGGGCATAGAAACCCTCCTTGACGACCCTCACGTCGATATCATCATGCCCTGGTTCGTCTTTCAAGACACCCCTCTGGATGAAGGCATCGTGGAGGTGCTAAGCACTCTCTCCCAAAGGCGAAAGAAGCCCATCCTATGTGGGGCCATGGGAGGGGATTATACGAGGAGGATCTCCGAGGCCATAGAAGCGGAGGGCCTGCCAGTCTACCATTCGGTTCGGGAGTGGATAGCTGCCACCAAAGGCCTAGCCCATAGAAAAACAGAGAAGGAGCATGGAAGATGAGCCAACCTTGGAAGACGGAAAGATGGTTTACCAGTCCCTGGAATTACCTGCCAGAGGTAACCAAGGGGTTCGCCTTCCCTAAGGAGATAAAGATCCATGATATGACCCTTCGGGATGGCGAGCAGCAAGCGGGCATCGAGTTCCGCAAAGAGGAGAAGGTCCGCATCGCCGAGATGTTGGCCGAGGTGGGGGTTCATCGCATTGAGGCGGGCATGCCCGCGGTCTCCAGACAAGATGAGGAGGCCCTCAAAGAGATCGTAAAGCGCAACCTGGGACCAGAGATCTTCGCCTTCTGTCGCTGCGTGGTGAGCGACGTGGAACGGGCGGCCGATTGTGGGGTGGATGGCATCGTGATCGAGATACCGACCAGCCGCCATCTCATAGAGTACGCCTACCAATGGCCAGTGGAGAGAGCCCTGGACCAATCGGTGAAGGCCACCAGCCGGGCCAAGGAACTGGGCCTCTACACCGCCTTCTTCACCATCGACGGCTCACGGGAAGATATGGATTGGCTCCTCGATTTCATCGATAAGGTGGCCACCCAAGGCCATATGGATGGCTTGGTCTTGGTGGATACTATGGGGGTCTGCACCCCCCAAGCGATAGGATATTTCGTCCAAAGGGTGAAAGAGAGGGTGAAGAAACCCTTGGAGGCCCATTTTCACAACGACTTTGGCCTGGCTGTGGCCAACACCCTGGTGGCCTTGGCCAATGGCGTAGAGGTGGCCCATACTTCCATCTGCGGCGTGGGGGAGAGATCTGGGGCTGCCGCCCTGGAAGACGTGGTGGTAGCCCTTCTGACCCTATACGGGATAGACCTGCGCCTGAACTATGATAAACTTTACGAGCTGGCCCAGATGACCGTGGAACTTAGCGGACACCGGCTACCACAAAACAAGTCCATTGTGGGGGATGGGCTGTTCACCGTCGAGTCCGGGATAGTTGCCATGTGGCTCGACAGATGCACGGGGCCGCTAGTCACCGAGGTCTTCCCCCTTCACTGGGAACTCATGGGGCAAAACCCTCCCCAAGTGGTCTTGGGCAAGGGTGCGGGTAAGGCCTCCATCCTATTCTGGCTGGAGAGGCTGGGCTTGGAAGCCTCTGAGGAGGAGATCGACCGCCTCCTCCCCCTGGTCAAGGAGGAAGCCATGGTCAAGAAGGGGCTTCTCACCGAGGGGGAGTTTAGAGAACTGGTAAAGAGGGTGCGATGAAAAGGCTCTTCTGAAGGGGGGAGAGGTCTAAAGTCGGTTTCGTCACCATCGGACAAACCCATTATTTTGGGGAAGAGGGCCTCTATGCGGTGATCTGGTAGTTGTCTCCATCCCCTCTATGCCGACCCCAAAGCCAATCTAGAGGGTATCGGACCTTTGGAGCCTATTGGCCAGGGCTGTAGGAGAATTGATCTACTGGTCGCCGGAAAGGTATTGAAATGGATGAAAATCTATTAAGAGAGTTGTCCCAGATCGTGGGTCCAGAGCGGCTCCTAACCTCGCCCGAAGATCTCGTTTGCTACTCCTACGATGCCTCTCAGCCCACGTTGGATCAATTGCCGGGAGCGGTAGTGGATCTCCTCTCCGCGGAAGAGGTGGCGGCTATCCTGCGTTTGGCCAATCGACGAGGTTTCAAGGTGGTCCCACGTGGGTCGGGGACCAACCTCAGTGGTGGCACTATCCCCCTTCTGGGAGGGGTGGTGTTGAATCTCGCTCGTATGAACCAGATCATAGAGATCGACGGGGAGAATTTGACCGCCACTGTGGAGCCGGGGGTGATAACCGACCAGTTGCAAGCCACGGTAGCGGCCAAGGGACTGCTATATCCTCCAGATCCAGCCAGTTCCTCCGTCTCCACCATGGGGGGGAACGTAGCCGAGAACGCCGGAGGCTTAAGGGGGCTAAAGTATGGAGTGACCGGCGACTACGTATTGGGGTTGGAAGTAGTTCTCCCCACCGGGGAGGTCATAAATACGGGAGGGAAATGCTTCAAGGATGTGGCTGGCTACAACCTGACCCAATTGTTCGTGGGTTCGGAGGGCACCCTGGGCGTGGTCACCAAGATCATCGTCAAATTGATCCCCCCCCCAGAGGCCAAACGCACCATGCTGGCCCTTTACCGCCAGGTCGAGGATGCTGCTCGCTCCGTCTCGGCGATAATCGCCGCGCGGGTGATACCATCCACCTTGGAGATCTTGGACGGGACTACAATCAGGTATGTGGAGGAGTTCAAAGGGCTAGGGCTACCCTTGGATTTAGGGGCCATGCTCCTCATCGAGGTGGATGGGCCTGAGGCAGCGGTGGGAGAAGAAGCCTCACGGGTAGCGGGGATCTGCCATCGTCTAGGGGCCAAGGAGGTAAAGGTCGCCTCCAGCGAAGAGGAAGCCCTCCAACTTAAGGAGGCACGGAAGGCCGCCTTGCCAGCCCTAGCCCGGGTCCGCCCCACCACCATCCTGGAAGATGTGACCGTGCCTCGCAATCAGATAGCCCCTATGGTGAGGAAGGTCAACGAGATCGCCGAGCATCACGAGGTAAGGATCGCTATCTTTGGCCATGCGGGCGACGGCAACCTTCACCCCACTTGTATGACCGATGAGCGGGACCAAGAGGAGATGGTACGGGTGAGGGCTGCCTTGAGCGAGATCTTTGCCGTGGCCCTGAAATTGGGGGGGACCATCACTGGGGAACACGGCATCGGCCTCAAGAAGCGTCCCTTCTTGCCCCAAGCGGTAGGTCAAGCCAGGTTGGCAGCGATGGTCAGGATTAAGAACGCCTTGGACCCCAACGCTATCCTTAACCCCGGCAAGATATTCATGGAGAGGGATCGATAGTGATTCCCAGCCAAACCTATGACCAAGTTGTGAGTTGCATGCGTTGCGCCTATTGCTCGCCCGCTTGTCCTACCTACCTCTCCTTGCAGACGGAGCGGGCTTCTCCTCGAGGGAGGATAGCCCTCCTGCGGGCCCTGGTGGAGGGGCGGCTTCCCCTCTCCAAGAATCTGGCCAGCCAGATATATCACTGCCTCGACTGCCAACTCTGCAAAGTGAAATGTCCCGGGGGGGTGAATACCGATGGGATCTTTAGACGTGCCAAGGAGATCCTAGCCCAAAGCGGCTTCTTCCCCTCACCTCTCGACAAACTGCGCACCCGAATACGTGAAACGGGCAATATCGCTGGAGAGGATAAGGAAACCCGCCTCCTCTGGAGCCAAGACTATAGTGAACTATTCCCGGAATTGGTAAGAACCGAGGACGCAGAGGTCCTTCTCTTCCTCGGCTGTGTATCCTCTCTCTTCCCTATGGTCTATGTCCTCCCTCGAGCCCTAATAGAGATCATGAGCAAGGCGGGGATAGAGTTCACCACCTTGGGAGAGGAGGAGATTTGCTGTGGCTACCCCCTGTTGGCCGCTGGCTTGCCCATAGATGATGAGATGGAAGGCAACCTAGCCCAACTGAAAGCCTTGGAGGCTAAGAAGTTGGTGACCGCTTGCCCTTCCTGCTATCATACATTCAAGGAGAGTTATCCAGATATGGGGATGGAGGTGTGGCACGCCAGTGAATTCTTGGCCCAACTCTTAGAGGAATGTTCCATCCCCCTGAAACCCTTCCCGAAGAGGGTAACCTATCATGACCCCTGCGATCTGGGCCGCAAGAGCGGCGTATATGAGGCCCCTCGGCGAATTCTGCAGGCCATCCCGGGCTTGGAGTTGGTGGAGATGGAAGCCAAGCGAGCCGAGGCCTTCTGCTGTGGCGGAGGGGGCAACCTGGAGAGCATCGACCCCGCCCTCTCGGCCTCCATCGCCGATAGGCGATTGGCCCAGGCCCAGGCGGTAGGGGCGGAGGTGATAGCCAGCGCCTGCCAACAATGCGAGCGCACCTTGGCTATGGCCGCCCGCCGAGCCAAGGCCAGGATCAAGGTGATGGATATCGCCCAACTGGTTCGGGAGGCGATGGAGGAAAGGTGGAGGCTTTGATAGGCGGAGGTGTATGAGGCCGCCTAGCGCCATCGCTAGGCGGCCTTTTTGGTCAAGAGGTCAAAGACCGTTGAAAACCGATAAGGTGGATATATTCCATCCCTGGGGAAGAAAGTCCTCATTTCTGGAGCTCTCCTTATCCCACTTTTCTATCTTTTAACTATCAGTTCCTTTCCTCCCCTTTCTCGCTCCAAACGTATTAGCGCATGACGCTTCGAAGGGAGGGTGAGGAGTTAAAGGAGTCTTGGATCCCGAGCATAGTTGGGAAGCGCTCCAGTTGATGGCCGGGAGGAGGTTAAAAAAGAGGAGCGTGAGTTAGAGCGGGGAAGTCGAACGCATGGTGGGTCAGGTGCAAAGTGGTAAAGAGAACCTTGGGCCGCCGGGCCAGTTTGACGGATCCCCCTCGCTGACCTATGATTAATGGGGCTTGAACCAAAGGGAAGGCGAGAGGGGCGCTCTTTTGGTCAGTCTGTGAGGTCTTTCAGCCCCGGGACACAGGATATCGCTTAAACACGCCCCAAAAGTGTCTAGTCAAAGGTAAGGAAGGAGGTTCTCGTGAGTCGCGGCCAGAATAGGGGGTTGAAGGCTCAGAAGATCGTCGGGCAGAACCGAAAATATACCCTATTTTCTTGGTCTGTGCAGTCGGAAGTGGCGCCGATCGCGATGACCAGGGCCCAGGGTGTATATTTCTGGGACGCCGACGACAAACGGTATCTCGACTTCTCATCACAATTGATGAACGTCAATATTGGCCATCAAAACACCAAGGTTATCGCGGCCATTAAGGATCAGATCGACAAATTATGCTACGCTTACCCGGGTACGGCGACGGAGGTGAAAGGCGAACTGGGCTGTATCTTGGCAGATATAACCCCCGGCAATTTGAAGAAGAGCCTTTTCGTGCTGGGAGGTGCGGAGGCTAACGAGAACGCTATCAAGATAGCGCGCTTTTACACTGGACGACCTAAGATCATCGCTCGCTATCGTTCGTACCATGGTGCTACCCATGGCGCCCTGGCCCTTACCGGCGACCCGCGCCGCTGGCCAGTGGAACCAGCTATCCCCGGAGTTATCCATGTCTTTGATCCCTATTGCTACCGATGCATATTTGGGAAGAGACCCGATATGTGCCAGCGGGAATGCATAACCCACGTCGAAGAGGTTATCCGATTCGAGGGGCCAGAGAACGTGGCTGCTATTCTGATGGAGGGCGTCACTGGAACCAACGGCATCATCGTTCCTCCTGACGACTACTGGCCCCGCCTCCGGGAGATATGTAACAAGTATGGAATCCTTCTGATCTCTGATGAGGTCATGAGCGGCTTCGGCCGCACGGGAGAGTGGTTCGCCGTGGACAACTGGGGCGTTGTGCCCGACATGATCACTATGGCCAAGGGTTTGACTTCAGGATATTTGCCTCTAGGAGCGGTTATCGTCTCTGGCCCTATAGCCGACTATTTTGAAGACCACATGCTATGGTGTGGGCTGACTTATAGCGGCCACCCGGTGAGTTGTGCGGCTGCCATCGCCACCATTGATGTCTATAAAGAAGAGGGGCTCATCGAGAACGCCAAAGCGATGGGCAAAGTCTTGGGCGAGGAGCTGGAGCGGCTAAGGGAGAAGCACCCATCAGTTGGAGATGTGCGCTACATCGGCCTCTTCTCGGTCATCGAAGTGGTCAAGGATAGGAGGACGAGAGAGCCGATGGTACCCTGGAACGCCAGTGCAAGGGAGATGGGAGTGATGGCTAGGGTTAGGTCTGCCCTACTAGAGCGTGGCCTTTACACCTTCGTCCACTGGAACTGGATCTTTGTGGTGCCCCCTCTATGCATCACGGAGGCCGAATTGAAGGAGGGGTTGACTATTATCGACGAGGTATTGGAGATGACAGATGGAGAAGTATGCTGAGGTAGGTCTTGATTCGGGGGTGGGCTTGTGTCATACAAAGGCCGGAGCCAATAGGCGGCCGCCGCGGTTTAGCCCTCGCTGACAGCAGCGAAGGGGACAAACCGATGTGAATCACGTGATAGCCAAGCGGATCGTTGGAGGTCTCGAACCTGGTAGTACGATTGCCTTGGAAAAAGTGACGGGCCTCTGGGGGTGCGCCAAGGGCAAGAAAGACGCTGACAGATGGCGGGTTGGGCTTTCTACGACTTGCAGGCCAAGATCGTCTACAGAGTCGAAGCCCGGGGTGTGCGCGTGCTCAAGGTCGAGCCCGCCTATACCTCTCAAGCCTTCCAATCTGCGGTCATCTCTCTAACTCCAATCGTCGGTGTCAGAGTTGGTTCTGCTGTGAATCCCGCGGCTACCAGTCCAACGCGAATTTGATCGCTACACTCATCCTTACTTAGGGGTGTAAGCCCGCAATTTCTAGTCGCGAGCAGTTGACGGTGGTCTGAAGGCCAAAAAAGGGTAATAACAGGAGACGCAGATCGCCGGAGCATAGACGGGGAGGAACCTAATGGATCGAGAGGAGAGGGAAAGGCTTTTGGCCAAAATTAGAGGAGACCCCTTCGGTAAGTTCATGGGCATCACGCCGCTCAAGATCGAAGGGGGTTACAGTTTGATGGCCATGACCGTGGGGGAGAAGATGTTGAATTTCCATGGCCTCGCCCACGGGGGAGCCATCTTTACCCTCGCCGATGCGGCCTTCGCTGCTGCTAGCAACTCCTATGGCATCAAGGCGGTGGCTCTCAACGTCAATATCACCTATCAAACGGCGGTAGAAGCGGGAGTGCGACTGCTGGCCGAGGCTAGGGAAGAGAGCCAAGGTGACCGGATAAGGCTATATCATATCCGAGTAACTACCGAGGATGGGAGAGTTGTAGCCTCTTTCCAGGGGTTGGTCTATAGGATGCTGGAAAAACTATTGCCTGATAAACCCAGCGACTCTTAATTCTCGCCCCATCTTCTTATGAGCCTCTTGGGGTAGAGGGGGGTGGACACCTGTTGGTGTCCACCATCGCTTTGGAAGGATCCACCTGCCTAGGGGTTCTTAGGAGGCCAGAAGATCTGGGCTCGCTTGCGGTTGAGGATGATCACCTCGCCAGCCACTTTGTGACTGGGTTGTTGACTTCGGGCTGCTCCGCCACCAAGGGCAGGGGCGATCCCTTTCTATTCCGACGACCTCGAGGGGCATTGCTCGTTGGGTGGAGTTGAGCCCCCCTTTTCGAGGGCGATCTTGTACGTTCCCTCAACGGTCTGGATTAGGGTCGCCCAGTTGAACTTCTCCCTCACTCTTCGCCTGGCCTCCCGTCCCAGGGCTCGTTGTGACTCCTCATCCCTAAGAAGGTGGATGATCGCCTGGCGGAACGACTCATCGTCGCCCGGTTCGATGAGATAACCGGAGGCCAGATGTTTGATATAGTGGCGATTCTCTCCCACGTCACTGGCTACTATGGGCAACTGCGAAGCCATCAGTTCGATGAGTTTAATGGAGCATTTGGTGCGATTGATAAGGGTGTCGTCATAGGGGTAGATGGCCAGATCGGCGCTGGCCAACCATTTTTGAATCTCCTCTTCCTCTACCCAGCCGGCGTATTCTACTCCCTCTACCTCCCTTTCGGCCATCAGTTGGCGCAACCTCTCTTCCTCGCCGAACAACCCCTTCCCCACTACTAAGAGCCGCGCCTCAGGGATGGCTTCGACCACACCTTTCCAGATCTCTACTACCCGTTCCAGGCTGAACTCGAAGAAACGAGTGTATAGTAGCACCGTTGGTCGCCCCATGGACGCTGGCCCCGTTTTGGTAGGCCCTGGGGCAGGCTGGAGATGGATCTCTAATTCTAGGCTTTCTTGAGGGATTCCGTTGGGCACGTAGAAAACCTTTCCCGGCTTTACCCCCAGGGACCAGGCCAAAGTCTCGAGAGCACGGCTGGCTAAGGTCACCGCATCACAATGGAGGAGCCCCCACTTTTCCTGGAAGGCGAAGAACCGTTTCTGCAACCAGGTATAGTTTTCGATCTCGTTCCACCCCCCTGTACCTTCCCAATCGTCGCTATCCATAACCAGCCCCACATTAGCCAGGCCTACTTTGCGCAGAAACCATATAGCCATAGCCACTAAGCCAGAATAGGCCTTGGGCTTGCTTTCTAGGAATCTACAGACCTGCCCTTCCTTGTGCGGCTTAGTGTATAAAGTGTACCAATGTTTCATAGTGATCTCATAGGATGTAAAATATTAACCCCCTCTTTTGGCGCTGATCGTCGTCCTAGCCGCGCATCCCTTCGTAGGCTCTTCCTCCCTTCAACCAGACTTGTCCACCTTCCCATCGAGGGAAAAAGAATACCCTACTCCCCGATGGGTGATGATCATCTGCGGAGAGGATGGGTCTCTTTCTAATTTCTCTCGCAACCGACGAATGTAGTATCGCAAGGCATGACTCGTGGCTTTAGGAGGGGACGACTCTATTCTCTCCAACAGTTGCTTGTGGGAGAGTATCTTCCCCCCATTCTCAACAAGAAGAGAGAGCAAGGTAAATTCCCTGCTAGTTAACCGTACCGCTCTCTTGCCCAAGCCCATCTTTTGTCTAATGAATTGGATGAAGATTTCCCCCGCTATGGGACTCTCCTCCTTCGCCTCTTTCCATTCTCTTCGACGGAGCAGCGCTTCAACACACGCTGCTAGTTCTTCTGGGATGAGAGGTTGGGCTAGGCAGTCATCCGCTCCCATCCGCAAGCAGTTCAAAGGATCCTCCTCATCGGTCCCATCAGTTATGACGATGATGGGAACGTCGGATACCTCTCGAATACGGCGACAGGTCTCCCCACCGTTCAGTCGGGTGGACAACATTCCGCTCTCAACTAAGACTAGATCTGGCGAATAGCGGAACAGGTTCTGAACAGCCTCGCTTAAAGAGGATGCCTTCTCAAGGCTATAACCCCTTTCTTCTAGTGCAACCCCAATCTGCTCTGATAGAGCCAGATCCGCTCCAGCAGCCAATATATTCTTACCCCGTAGTGAGGCCATCTTGATTCTGCCCGAGAAGTCTCTTCATAAATATCTCACTTAGGCGTCTGATTGGGGTAAAAAAGGGGTTAATAATCGGTAAAAAATACAAAACCCAAAATTTTCCACAAGGGCATGGCGGGATCTGACCTATGAATATGGAAACCACCCGAAGGTTGGGACAGCAACGATACCGCGTCCTCAATTTGAGACACGTGAGCCCCTCAGGGCTATCCTGCTGATGCTCGTCCCAGGACATAGGCCACCCGTTAAAGAAGCGAAATCCAATGTCGCTTTTGGTCATGTGGCATCGTGTCTCTCGAAGCGATAGCCCTCCCCAAACCGGGTGGCGATCGGTTCTGGCTGGTGGGAGGCTTTTTTCATCTTTTGTCTGAGTCGACGGAGGCCGCTACGCGGTCAAGCGTTGCCACCTTTGGCGCTATCCCCACCCATGGATTCCAATAGCTGCCCATGAGAGGTCGTCCAGCCACCATTCTGGACCGAGTTGTTCCGTGAAGGGACTTGACAGCAGCTTGTCGCTGCTGGCTTTACCAGTCGAGTGAATCTTCTGCCGCAAGGCGAGCGAGAAGAATAGACAACGTAGCGTATTATCCAACTTTGGGAATCCGGCATCGCAAGCAAGTTCTTCATCGGGTGCGGCGTTTAACCCGAGCCTCATAAGTATCCTCACACAGGCTATCGTTCTGGGCCCTGCTTCACGGGTGGCATCTGCCTTAGCCGTAAGGTTCAAGAGAGGGGTGAAAAAGCGTGGGCCTAGTCCACGCTTTTTCGTTATCGGTTTTTTTGCGGAGATCTTTGGGGTTGACGGAGCCCTCTCCAATGAGTTATAATGAGGCTTGGGTTAATCATCTTGCCTTTGCAAGGTTGTGGGAGGGCGATGAGGTCCGCATGGTCCTCCATATCGCGGGGGGGAGCGCTTTCCTGTTAGAAGTGGCCAGACCTTGGAGGAAAGGGGGTGAGATATCGGTCGTTTTCGCTGAAGGGAGGCTCTGGGGGTTGCATCTAACCCGCACCCTAGCAGCCTCTCGTGGAGGTGTCGGCACTCTCTGTAAGGAAAGGAGTTAAGATGAGGTACCAAGACCTCTTGAAGATCTTGGGGGTGGCGGTTGTCTTAGGCTTATTGGTCTCGGCTTGTGCTGGAGCGGCTATCCCGACTCCCCCTAAGGAAAACGTAGCGATCTATGCCCATACCACTACCTTTCCCGATATCGATCCCAGCATCAGTTTCTCCAACGACTCGGCGGTAACCTCCAACGCCTATGAGACCTTGGTTTGGTACAACCCTCCCGGGAGCGAGGAGTTACTGAGCCCAGGCTTAGCCACCAGTTGGGAGTCCAATGAGGATGCCACGGAGTGGACCTTCGATCTGCGCCAGGGGATAAAATTCCACGACGGCACCGACTTCAACGCCGAGGCAGTGAAATACTCCGTCGAGCGGACCATGGGGATGGGCATGGGTGCTTCCTACATCTGGGATGCGGTGGAGGAGGTCGAGGTCGTCGATGATTACACGGCACGCTTCAAATTGTCATATCCCGCGCCTCTGGATCTGATCGCCGCCTCTGGCTATGGCGCTTGGATCATGAGTCCCACTTGTACCGAGGCCCATGACAGCGCTTGGTTGAACGAGGGACACGATTGTGGAAGTGGCCCCTATATGATCGAGAGTTATGAGCGGGGTCAGCGCCTGGTCATGACTCGTTTTGACGACTATTGGGGCGGCTGGAAGGAAGGGCAGTTCGATAAGGTGGTCTTCGATATCGTGGAAGACCCTACCGTGCGGCAGCAGATGATCGAGGCCGGCGAAGCCGACGTCACCTACGAGTTGCCACGGGAGAACCTAGAAGCCCTCGATGCTCGGGAAGACGCCACCGTCTATACTAACCCCAGTTTTCAGAACCTCTTGGGCTTACTGAACCATAAGAAGCCTCCTTTGGACAACAAATTGGTGCGTCAGGCCATCTCCTATGCCTTCCCCTACGAGGATCTCATCAAGAGTGTGATGAAGGGCTACGCTGTGCAGGCTTACGGTCCCGTGCCCACCGGCATGTGGGGCTATAGCGACGACCTCTTCCAGTATCGCTACGATCTAGAGAAGGCCAAGGAACTCCTGGCTGAGGCCGGCTACCCCAATGGTGGTTTCAAACTGGTCATGACTTACGCTACCGGCGACATGGACGAAGCCCAAGTGGGGGAGTTATGGAAGGCAGAACTGGCCAAGTTGGGGATCGAATTGGAGGTCAGAGGGATGAGTTGGGAACCCCAATGGGACCTGGCCAAGTCGGACCCGGCGGTGGCTCAGGATATCTTGGTCTTTTACTGGTGGCCGGATGTCGTTTCCCCTTACAGTTTCCTTCGCGGCATGTTCCATTGCGAGGAGGAGATCCTCTTCAACTTGGGGTATTTGTGCAACCCCGAGTTGGACGAGATTATGGACCGGGCTAATGAACTTTCCGGCAGCGACCGAGCAGAGGCGGAACGGCTCTTCATCGAGGCCCAGAAGATCTTGATCGAAAACGCCGATGCCGTCTTCTTCTACGATGTCAACAACACCCATGTCCTCCGCTCCGATATCAAGGGGTACGTAGACAACCCGGCCTATCCCCACGTGGTCTTCTTCTATAAGTTGTCGCGGTAGGAAAATGGGGCGCTCCCACGTGGGAGCGCCCCACGCCCCTGCTTGGTTGCTCAGTCGAGGGACCTCGGTTCAGTGAGGGTGGAGTGAAGTGAGAAGGTGGGCCTATGTCGTCCGGCGTCTGGCTTTAGCCGCTTTGGTCCTTCTCAGCGTATCGGTCATCACCTTCTTCATCTCCCGCGTTGTGCCCTCCGACCCAGCAGCCAAGTGGGTGGGTCCCCGTCCCACCAAGGAGCAGATAGCCCAGGCGCGGGTCAAGTTAGGCCTGGATAAACCCCTCTATGTTCAATACCTTGGTTACATGGGGGATCTCCTCCACGGCGACTTCGGGGTCTCCGTTCGTACCCATCAGCCCATCATCCGGGATTTACAGACCTATCTCCCGGCCACCCTGGAGTTGGTGGGAGTGGGCACCATCATGGCCGTGGTCATCGGCATCCCCTTGGGAGTTTTTTCCGGGGCCAAGAAGAATAGCCTTCTTGACCATTTGAGCCGTCTCCTGGCCATAGCCGGAGTCTCCATGCCTACCTTCTGGATGGGGTTGCTCTTGCAACTCTTCTTCTTCGGCAAATTGGGGATCCTGCCCCTAGGGAGCCGAGTGGATAACGCCATTACCCTCTACCATCCCGTTCAGCAGATCACCGGTTTCTACCTCATCGACAGTCTGGTGACGGGAAACCTGCCGGCTTTCCGAAACAGCCTAGTCCATATCATCTTGCCGGCCTTCACCTTAGCCACCTACGCCATCGGCTTGACTATCCGCATGACCCGCTCCACCATGATAGAGGTCTTGGAGGAGGGGTATATAACCGCGGCTCGAGCGGCGGGCATCCCAGAACGGACCATCCTCTTCCGCCTAGCCTTGAAGAACGCTATCATCCCTACCCTGACCGTCTTGGCCCTCTCCTTCGTATATTCCCTTACGGGGGCCATCTTGGTGGAGGTGATCTTCTCCTGGCCGGGCTTGGGCTCCTACGTTACTGAGGCCATCCTGTCCGTCGACTTCCCGGCGATTATGGCCGTCACCTTAGTGGTGACCGTCTTCTACGTCTTCATCAACCTATTTATGGACCTATGGCAAGCCTTTTTAGACCCCCGAATCACGCTGGGCTAAAGGAGGGTTTATGAGGATCAGGGTAATTGCGCCGGTGACTACGAGAAGTTTTCTAGGCCCAACGGAGGAAATTTATGTGGCCGCGGCCCGGCCCAATAGCGAGATCAGCGTGGTCGGTCTGGATAGGGGGCCTGCTTCCTTGGAGTCGGATTATGAGGACGCTTTGGCCGTTCCTGACCTACTTAATAAGGTGCGCGCTGCCGAGAGGGAAGGGGTCGATGCGGTGATCATCGATTGTATGGCCGACCCCGGGCTGGGGGCGGCGCGGGAGTTGGCTTCCATTCCCGTCGTCGGCACGGCCCAGGCCTCCATGCACCTGGCGGCCATCTTGGCTCATCGCTTCTCGGTGGTGACCATCCTGGAGCGGGACACCCCCCTCATCGAGCGGATGGTCCGCCTTTACGGCCTTAAGGATAAATTCGCCTCGACCCGAGCCGTGAATATCCCCGTCCTGGAGTTGGACAAGGACCGAGATCGATTGCTCGAGGCTCTCATAGAGGGGTCGGCTAGGGCGGTCCTGGAGGACGGGGCGCAGGCCATCGTCTTCGGCTGCACTGGTATGAAAGGTTTGGCCCGAAGGGTAGAGGAGGGGTTGGCCCAGCGGGGCTGTGAGGTGCCGGTCATAGACCCTTCCCTGGCTGCCCTGAAGTGGGCTGAAACTCTGGTGGAGACGGGGCTGACCCACAGCAAGCGCACCTACCCCCACCCACCGGAGAAAGAGATCTCGGGCTATGGGGAGGGGGGATCGCCATCGCCCAAGGGCTTGCGGGGTAAGGGCGGGGGCACGATAAGAGTTAGGATCGTCATCCCCGTGGTGGGGGAGAAATGGGTGGCCCACGTCATGGAGGCTTATAGCCGCTTCACTCGACCGGGTACCCAGATCAGCACCGTGACTCTAGACAAAGGACCCTTTTCCATCGAATCGGGCTACGATGAGGCTTTGGCCGTCCCCAATCTCCTCTTCAAGGTGCGGACTGCCCAGGAGGAAGGGATGGATGCGGTGCTCATCGACTGCATGGGAGATCCTGGCCTGGAGCCGGCCAGAGAGGCGGTCTTCATCCCCGTCATCGGCCCCGCTCAAATCTCTATGCACCTGGCAGCAGCCCTGGCTCACCGCTTCTCGGTGATAACCGTCTTGAAGCAAACGATCCCCTTGGTTCAGAGGCAACTCCAGGGGTACGGTCTAGTGGATAAGACGGCCTCGGTTAGAGCGGTGGAGATCCCCGTCTTAGAGATGGAAAAGGATCTGGGCCGCTTGGTGGGGGCTTTGGTGGAGGAGGCAGCCCAGGCGGTGGTGGAGGATGGGGCGCACATCATCATCCCTGGCTGTACTCAGATGATCGGGCTGGCCTCGGAGGTGCAAGAGGGGTTGGCCAAGCAGGGCTGCGAGGTGCCGGTCGTAGATTCTCCGGCGGTGGCTGTGAAGATGGCCGAGTCCTTGGTGGAGATGGGCTTGACCCACAGCAAGCGGAGTTATCCCACCCCGCCGGAGAAGGTAGTAGTAGGCTACCCCTAAAGAGTGAAAAGATGGCTGTAGCGGAGAGGTGGCTGGGAGGTTGGCTTCGCCAGTGGGAGTCGCAACTGGAGGAATACCGGCTGATGTTCCGGGCTTTCCTGCGGGATCCCTTGGCCGTGATCAGCCTCTTTACAATCCTTCTCTTCATCTTGGGAGCCATCTTTGCCCCTTATCTCACCCCTTATCCGGAAGAGGGCGCGGGCAGCCCCAACATAGCCCACCGTTTCCTACCCCCCTCCCGGGAGCACCCCTTGGGCACCGATTACCTGGGGCGCGACGTCCTGGCTCGGGTGCTCTTCGGGGGACGGAGTTCCCTCTCCATCGGCTTCTTGGTGGTGATCATCGCCGTGGGCATCGGCACGCCCTTGGGGGCCTTGGCTGGCTATTTTGGGAGCTGGCTGGATGAGGCCATCATGCGTATCACCGACATGTTCTTGGCCTTCCCGCCTTTGCTTCTGGCCATCGCCATCGCTGCCGCCTTGGGCCCCAGTTTCGTCAACGCCATGATCGCCATCGCCCTCACCTGGTGGCCTTGGTACACCCGACTGGTGCGGGCCCAAACCATCTCCCTGAGGGAGCGCTCCTTCGTCGAAGCGGCCCGAGGGATGGGGGTGGGGAGTCTGACCATCATCTTCCGCCACATCTTGCCCAATATCTTCACCCCGGTATTGGTGCAATCGACCATGGATATCGGCTCGGCTATCCTCACCGGGGCGGCCATGAGTTTCATCGGCCTGGGAGCCCAGCCTCCCACTGCCGATTGGGGGCGAATGGTGAGCACGGGGCGCATCTATTTCCTCCATCAGCCCTGGTATGGTACTTTCCCCGGGTTGGCTATCTTCTTGGTCACCCTCTCCTTCAACTTCTTGGGGGATGGCATCCGTGACATCATCGACCCCCGCTCTCGGAGGGCTGTTTGATGGAGAGGCCCTTGCTCTCTGTGGAAGGTTTGCGGGTGCAGTTTCGCACCTATGCTGGGTTGGTGCGGGCGGTCAATGGGGTGACCTTCGACCTCTGTCAGGGCGAGGTCTTTGGCCTAGTGGGGGAGACCGGTTGTGGGAAGACGGTCACTGGCCTTTCCATCCTGCGCCTAGTGCCTCCTCCAGGTGAGATAGTGGCCGGCAGGATCATCCTCGATGGCTTGGATATCTTGTCCTTTAGCGAGGCGGAGGTGCAAGAGATCCGGGGAGGGCGAATAGCCATGATCTTCCAGGACCCCTCGGCATCCCTGAACCCGGTCTTTACCGTGGGCGAGCAGATCTCCATGGTCATCCGCCACCATCGCCCGGTAAGTGCGAGCCAGGCTTACCAGCGGACCCTGGAGATGCTGGAGGCCGTGGGGCTGCCGGACCCGCCCCAGATGGCTAGGGCCTACCCCCACGAGTTGAGCGGAGGGATGCAGCAGAGGGTGATGATCGCTATGGCCCTATCCTCGGATGCGGACCTCCTCATCGCCGATGAGCCCACTACTGCCCTGGATGTAACCATCCAGGCTCAGATATTGGACCTCTTGGCCCAGTTGCGGGAGGAGCGGGGCCTGTCCATCCTCCTCATAACCCATAATTTGGGGGTGGTGGCGGAGACCTGCGATCGGGTGGCGGTGCTCTATGTGGGACATGTGGTGGAAGAGGGCCCTACGCGGGAGATCTTCAAGGCTATGAAACACCCCTATACCCAGGGGCTACTGGCGGCCATTCCCCGCCCAGGCAGCCACGGCCAAACCCTGCCAGCCATCCCGGGCTCGGTGCCCAGCGGGTTGACCCTCTTTCCTGGCTGTCCCTTCCAGCCCCGCTGCTCTTGGGCTGTGGAGGTTTGTCAGAAAGAGCCCCCGACCCTCACCCCCGTAGGTCGGGAGCATTACGTGGCCTGTCACCTCTACCGGGAGGGAGCGAGATGAACGGGCCGCTGGTGGTGGTGGAGGGGCTCATCAAACATTTCTTCCAACGAGGGGGCCTCTTTGGCTGGCGTGCCCCGGCAGTGCGAGCCGTGGACGGGGTGGACCTGACCATAGAGGGGCGGGAGACTTTGGGGGTAGTGGGGGAATCGGGTTGTGGAAAGACCACCTTGGGGCGTTGCCTCTTGCGCCTCATCGAGCCCACGGAGGGACGGGTCCTCTTCCAAGGAGTGGATCTCCTCTCCTTGGGACGGGAGGAGATGCGCCGCCTGCGGCGGGATATGCAGATGGTCTTCCAGAACCCCTTCTCCTCCTTGAACCCTCGCCTCAATGTCTTTAACCTGGTGTCCGAGCCCCTTCGCACCCATACCGATCTGCGGGGAGAGGCTTTAGTAGAACGAGTCCTGGAACTATTGGAGCGGGTGAGCCTCAAGGAGGAGCACCTCTACCGGTACCCTCACGAGTTTTCGGGCGGCCAGTGCCAGAGGGTCGCCGTGGCTCGGGCCCTAGCCTTGAACCCCAAGTTCATCGTCTTGGATGAGCCCACCTCGGCCTTGGATGTCTCGGTGCAGGCCCAGATTCTCAACCTCCTGCAAGAGTTGCAAGGGGGGTTCGGTTTGACTTACCTTTTCATCTCCCACGATTTGAGTGTGGTGCAACATATAAGCGATCGCATCGCGGTCATGTATTTGGGCAAGGTAGTGGAGTTGAGCACGACCGAGAAGATATTCGGCCAGGCCTATCACCCCTATACTGTGGCTCTCCTCTCCTCCACCCCTATCCCCGACCCCGATGCCCGCCCGGAGAGGCTTATGTTAGAAGGGGGGGTGCCTAGCCCGGTCAACCCTCCCCCTGGCTGTCACTTCCATCCTCGCTGCCCCAAGGTAAACTCCATCTGCTCCCGATTGGAGCCAGAACTGGCAGATATTGGTGGGGGCCATTTGGTGGCTTGCCATCGAATAGATAAAGGAGGGTAGATCATGCCACGACGACTTTTATCCACTAGGCAAGATTGTGAGGATCTCATCCGCGGCTGTCTATTCATGGGCACTGGTGGGGGAGGTTCAGCGGAGTGGGGGAGGGAGGTCTTCACCGCTGCCTTGGAAGAGGGGCTCAAGATCGAATGGGTGGACGTGGATGATATCCCCGACGACGCCTGGACGGTTACCCCTTATGGGATGGGATCCATCGCTTCCCCCTCTCCGGAGACGCAGGCGGAGATCTCCCGCCTGGGCCTGGTGGACAGACTTGGTCACCAGGCCATGGAGGAGGCGGTGCGGGAGATGGAAGAATACGCCGGGGTGAAGATCGGGACCATCGTGCCTGCCGAACTGGGAGCCGGTAACACCCCCGCCCCCCTCGTCACCGGGGCGCGGCTGGGAATCCCCGTGGTGGATGGCGATTACGCCGGGCGAGCCGTCCCCGAGGAGATGCAGGGAACCCCCTATCTCTATGGCAAGAAGGGGTGGCCCTTTACCAGCGTGGATCGCTGGGGGAACGTCTGTATCGTGAAGGAGGCCTGTAGCCCCCATATGATGGAGCGGATCGGCAAGATGCTCAGCGTGGCCGCCTACGGGCGTTGTTCCATGGCCAGCACTCTACTCATAGCCCGGGAGATGAAAGAGATCGTGGTGCAGGATACCCTTACCAAGAGCCTGGAACTAGGTCGCACCATCCGCCAGGCTAGGGAGCGGGGGGGAGACCCGGTCCTGGCCAGCCTGGAGTTCATTGGCGGCTGGCTGCTCTTCGAAGGGGAGGTAGTCAAGAAGGAGTGGGAGGACCGGGAAGGCTACATGTTCGGCACCACCCACATCGAGGGGAAAGGGGAGTTCAAGGGCCATACCTTCAAGGTCTGGTTCAAGAACGAGAACCACGTCTCCTGGCTGGATGAGGAGCCCTTCGTGACTAGCCCCGACTTGGTGGTCGTCGTGGACCGCAAGAGCGGTGAGGGGATAACGAACACCCTCCTCGATGCTGGCCAAGAGGTGGCGGTCATGGGCATAAAGGGGCTGGAGGCCTTCCGCTCCGAGAGGGGGTTGGGAGGCGCCGGGCCCCGCTACTTCGGCTTCGATATCGATTACCTCCCCATCGAGGAGAGGATAAAGGGGCGCTAGGGGTTAGCGAGAAAAGCGAGGCCAAGAAGCCCCGCTTTTCTCGTCATATTGGCTCATATTCCACATTTTGCAGATAGGCTTTGGACTCTAGCCATTTGTCTTGGGGAGGGTAGCGGAGTGGGAGTAACCATAGCCGGCGGTGGAGTAGAAGCCGCGCAGCTGGGAGCACCATGGCCATCACTACTATGAGACTCTAGATGGTCAGCAAGTGTACTTTGCCAACCATCTTTCCTCCTTTTACTCAGCGCTTTTAGATTAGGCGGTCCGGATAACCTCTCTCCCTACCCTTGCCTCCTTTTCTTCAATATTCAGAAACCCCCATCTTTTGACACAATTGAACCAACCGGGGATGCACATATATCCCCTCATCCTCCAACTGCACCTCGTCCGCCCAGACCGAAGGGTTCATCACAATGCCATCGGTGTGGCTGGGTGCCCCCAACTGGGCTCGGCCGATGCCAAATTCCATGCAGCCGAAGAGCCTCTCGTCTTCCAAGATACGTCCTGTCAAGCGGGTCACACCAGGGTTGAAACCGTAACAGGCGTGGTCCACCAGGTACATGGAAGGGTCATGGAAGCCTTCCAGCCATCGCTGGAAGATCTTCGCCTCCGCTCTTCCTTCGATCCTCTCGATACGGCCCTTATCTATGGTGAGCCTAACCGGCTTCCTCAATAACCCCAATTCCGCCGGGGGCCAAAGGGCCCCATCGAAGACCAAGGTGCCATGGAAGGTATCGGGCAGGGCCGAAAACCAAGATTGCCCAGCCAACATTTGAGAGTAGCCCCCTCCCTCCTCTCCCATCTGGGTGAAGGTAGGGGCGGCTTGGGGATCCACTTGTACCACTAGGTCGGTGCCCGCTGGGCTAATCATCCGGATCTCCTTGGCCTGGTGGGAGAGCTCATAGAGGGCGGCGGCCATCTCCTCCAGAAGGGGGTAGTTCACCTTGCCTATGGTCCGCACCATCATATCCACGTCCATGCCCGGCAAACAGAAGTACCGACAACCGGCGGCGATGGCCTCCCGATGGGCGTTGCTGTATAAGGTATAGGCCAGGGCGAACTCTATCCACACATCAGCCGCGGTCAAGGCTCGCGCCACTGGCGGAGGGGGGTCTAGGCAGGGGTTGGGTAGGCTCTCATACCAGATGATGGTGGGGGTGGCACCCAAGGCATAAGCCGCTTGTGCCGTGGCCCACACCACCGGCTCATCGCTGGAGGTATCAGCCGTGATCACCACTTGCTCCCCTGGCTTCACCGGCATCGCCTCCTCAACCAGCTTCCGGGCCGCCGCAGCCAGTTCCAAGAGGCGATATCCTCCCCTGGTCTCCGTTCTCATGGTCAGTTCGATAACTTCAGCCGCCCTCTCCCCCTTCCGTGGAAGGGAGTAAGGATGGAGAAACCGCCCAATTCAACATCCATTCCTTCTCAGAATGGCTTGCAGTCTTGTCGATGGTCGCCTCCGTAACTGGGATTTAGAATACCACCTTCTCCTCTTTTGTCAATTCTGGAGATGGTGGGAGGGAAGTGGTCATCACTCTGGGCTTACCCACAGAGGTCAGTTCACAACCCCCCTCATCGGTGATATACTCTATCTTGATTGGAGATTTCCCGTGGAAGGGGTCCCCTTGACGGTGGGTCCTTACTCCCGGAGCCCGATTTGAGGGAGATCGATGCGGAGCGCGATGCCGATGTCCGCTCTCCAGGCAGGGTAAGGGCTGGCAAGGCGCACGAGATAGGGGGATGAGAATCGATCCGGCCGGTAGGGAGGTTTGAGTGAAAGGGAAGAGGCTGGGGCTTCGAACGAGGGAGTTCGATTTCCTATTGGCTTTGGCCGAGCATCGAGGGTGTTGACGCAGGGAGTTATCAAGTTAGCCCTCGGGACTTGCCTCAAGGGGTTACAAAAAGATGCATTCGGTGTGGAGAGGGTAGATGAGCAAGGGCGGAAGACGAACCTCCTGGCAAGAGAGGGTCATCTCCGTAGCCAGGGAGCGAGCCAGGGAGGAGTCGCTCAAGTTATGGGGTCGGCTTTCTGATGAAGAGCCACCCTTCAACTATCGCCTGGAACATCTAAAGGCGGTAGTATGTATAGCGGAAGGGCTGGCTTTGAAGTTAGGAGCCGACCTAGAGATAGTGCGAGCCGCGGCCTGGCTCCACGATCTGGCCAAGGAGGGGATCGCCGAGTTGATTGAGGATGGACATGGAGTGGTTGGGGCAGAAGAGGCCAGGAAGATATTAGAAAGGACCGACTTCCCAAGGGGGAAGATCGGTGCCGTCTGCCAGGCTATCGCCGAGCATGTGGGGCTCTATAGAGATCATCCCCTCGAACCGTTGGAGGCAGCGATCCTTTGGGACGCCGATAAGTTAGCGAAGTTGGGTGCCATCTCCCTGGCCCACTTCCTCTGCCTGAGCCCCTCTCTTGACCAGGTGACTACTGACTCCCTCCTGGGGGAAGGTCGCCAGTTCCTGGTGCTCCAGGCCAAGATGGTGGAGAGCATGAATACACCTCTAGGGAAGGAGATGGGACGGGAGAGGTATGAGGTGGTGAGGGGTTTCTATGAGCAACTGGAGAGGGAACTAAAGGGGGGTGATGGGTGAAACAGCGGATAGTGGTTCTTGGTTCAGCCTGGGCTCTGAGTAGTGCTACCCGCGATAATACCTTTCTCTTTTTTGACACTCCGGGGGGAGGGCTGCTCATAGATTGCGCCGGGAGCCCCTTCCACAAGTTGCTCAAGGTGGGTGCGGACCCGGGAAAGTTACGAGGGGTGATCCTGACCCACGCCCACCCCGACCATATCTACGGCTTGCCCTCTCTCATCCACGAACTTTGGCTCTGGGGCCGCGAGGAACCGTTCTATATCTATGGCAATGCCCGCAGCCAGAGGGCCGCTCGGACCCTCATCGGCCTCTTTGACCTCTGGGATAAGCCCATGCCTTTGGAGTTGGTTCACATCCCCCAAGAGAAGGAGTTTCTTCTGGTGGAGAGCGATGAGTACGCCATCCACACCACCCCAGTGTGCCATCTGGGTCCTACGAATGCGGTAAGGGTCACACCCAAGATCGGCAAGAGGGTGGTTACCTATTCCAGCGACACGCGCCCGTGTCAAGAACTCGTCGCCCTAGCCAAGGGCTCAGACCTTCTCTTCTTGGAGTGCACCGCTGGGGAGCCCCATAGGGTCCACCTCACCCCGGAGCAGGCAGGGGAGATAGCCCAGGAGGCTGGGGCCAAGGAGTTGGTCCTAGTCCACTATTTAGAGAGCATGGCCCAGGATCCTGAAGGGACCATGGCTAGAGTGAGGAAGTTCTTCGGGGGGGAGGTGCGGCTGGCTCAGGATTTTGAAACCTACGAGCTCTGAATATACGCCTAGTCTCACTAAAAATGCGACATTTGTCGTAGAATTGATGTGGCAATCAGCTTCTAAGTGATGTCAGGGGTTACCTGACAGCCCAAAAACATTTGACGCCACTGGAAAGTAAGTAGGGCAGGTTTCCATAACTGCCCTACTATCTCTAAGAGTGACCCCATCGGACCCCCGTAAGCGGACCTCCTGCCACTTATGTGTGGCATTTGACATGAGAGATACAGAGGTCTTTACATATCAGACAAAACATGCTATAATTTAAATGTTTTTTATGATATTTAATATCGCGGAAAGAAGTGGGCGAAACCGCTTTTGTCCACTACGCCGTGAGCATCTTTCTGCGCACGCGTTGGTGCGTCTCTCCGCTTTGACTTTTTGGGGTTAACGAAAGGAGGGTACAGCTATGGCTGAACCGGCTAGGGTTAGACCTCCTGGTAAGAAGGGGGGGCGCGGTTGCCTGGTCACATGCTTGCTGGTCCTGGCGCTGGTAGTTGTGCTCCTGTGCGTTGTGGGAGCAGGGGGTTACTATCTCTACACCACTGGCGCCATCAACCAGCGTCAGATTCTCAATGCCATCGGCCAGGGCACCGGCGAAATCAACATCCTCAATGCCTCCGATGACACACTGGACGCTAACCTCACCCGGTTGGATACCGAATCCGGGGAGCCGGAGTCGGTGGGCAGTTTCACGATTGAGCCAACAGAGGTTGAAGGGTTTAAGATGATCGAGCCGGGGCGCTACCAGTTGGAAATCATCTTCGCCTCTGGCGCACCCGGTGGGGGGACATGTACCATGAAGATTGTGAGTGGCGACTATTATCAGTTCGTAGCGGTTACGGGGGGTGTGGCCATTGCCAGTCAACAGCAGCCGGCTGAGACTGGCGCGGACCTTAACATGGCGACATCGTCGTTGTGCCAACAGTAGGAGGTGAAATGTCTGGCCATAACCGTTCTCGGGTTCATTGCCTTCTGGGGCTGATTCTCTTGGGGCTCGTGCTGGCAGGGTGCGCCGAGGTCATCATTGACAACCCCACTAAGCATAACGCACGCATCAGGGTGCTCCTGCCAGACGGTTCTGGGGGAAGCGTTTACTCGCTGGCTGCGGGCCAATCCGCGAGCGCGATAAGCGCTCTCTCAGGCCAATATCGCGTGGATGTCTTAAGCGACACCGATTACGAGTTTTGGTTCCGAGCCAAACAGGCAGCCATCTACGGGCTTCTGCAAGTTCCCTCTGTGCTAAGTAAAGAGGAGAAAGAGAGATTGGAAGGCGAGTTGTTGAGTATTCAATTCCAAATCGAGGACCTTGCCAAACAAGGCGCTAGCTGTCAAGGATATGTCGGTTATGAGCTAATCGTCAGTGCGACGCTCTTCTGGGACGATGACCGGAAGGTTTGGGGACTCCATTGCCAATCTAAAGCATGGTAAGAATCGCGTCCCTAGGAGGCCTGGCGAGGGGTATGTAGCCTAAGGTGGCACGGCGAGGAGAATCCCCTTCCTTTGGGATAGAGGTGCTGACAAGGGAAATAGCCAAGGAAGCGGGCCGAGGAGTTGGTCTTAGTCCATTATCTGGAGAGCATGGCTCAGGACCCGGAGGGGGCTATGGCTAGGGTGAAGAAGTTCTATGATGGGCCGGTGTGCTTGGCGCAAGATTTCGAGGTCTATGAACTCTAAATCTATGATCTCTAAATCTTGACACATCGGCCTAGATGTGATATACTGCGTCCAGTAACCTAGGGGGTCAAAGACTGAGAACGGGAATAGTAAGCGTGGGGTGAAGGCGCAGAGAGTCGGGGTGAGGTGAAAGCCCGATGCTGGAGCCCACTCTGAATGGGCCCGGGAGTCGCAGGTTGAAAGTGACCTAAGCGGTCACAAGTAGGCTTCGCCGGAAGTCGCCACCGTTATCTAGGCCGAGGTTATCGGATCGCAAGATCCCGTATCCGCTATGAGTGGGGCTGGCTAACCCGCCGTTCACGGCGGGTTTTTGCTAAGCCCAAGAAGGGTGGCACCACGAGGAGAACCCCCGTCCCTTTGGGATGGGGGTTTTGAATTAGGGGCGTTCGCCTAGAAAGGAGGGGGTATGAAGATATAAAGGGCGGAACCGTTATCATAAAGAAAGGAGAGGGTGATGGAAGAGACCAAGATTATTCTCGCTGAGAAGGAAATACCTACTCAGTGGTACAACATCCAGGCGGACCTGCCGGAGCCCCTGCCGCCGCTCCTGAACCCTGTCACAAAGGAACCCACTATACTACCACCGCCCCTGTTCTGTAGCGCGTTGAACGAGCAGGAGTTCAGCACCGAGCGGTACATTGACATCCCGGAGGAGGTACGGAAGGTGTACAGACTCTGGCGTCCCACGCCCCTCTATCGGGCTCGCCGTTGGGAGAAGGTACTGGACACGCCGGCGAAGATCTACTACAAGTGGGAAGGGGTGAGCCCGCCGGGCAGCCACAAGCCCAATACGGCGGTGGCCCAGGCCTATTACGCCAAGCAAGCAGGGACCAAGCGTATGACCACGGAGACGGGGGCCGGGCAGTGGGGCAGCGCCCTGGCCTTCGGCTGCAACCTCTTTGGCATGGAGTGCAAGGTGTACATGGTCAGGGTCAGCTACGAGCAGAAGCCCTACCGCAAGAGCATGATAGAGGCCTGGGGGGCCGAAATCGTGCCCAGCCCCAGCCAGGACACGAAGAGCGGGCGAGACATCCTGGCCAAAGACCCTGAGTCAACGGGATCCCTCGGCATCGCCATCAGCGAGGCGGTGGAAGACGCTCTTGGTCGCGATGATACCAACTACTCCATCGGCAGCTGTCTCAATCACGTCCTCTTGCACCAGACGATCATCGGGCAAGAGACCAAGAAGCAGTTCGAGAAGATCGGGGAGTACCCGGACATCATGATCGGCTGCATCGGCGGCGGCTCCAGTTTCTCCGGTTTCTCGCTGCCCTTCGTTCGTGACAAGATTGTCGAGGGCAAGGACATCCGCTTCATCGCTGTGGAGCCCATGGCCTGCCCATCGGTGACCAAGGGGCTTTATGCCTATGACTTCGGTGATACGGCGGGTCTGGCCCCAATTGTCAAGATGTACACCCTGGGGCACACCTTCGTCCCCGCTCCCATCCACGCCGGGGGGCTGCGTTACCACGGCATGGCTCCCATCATCTGTCACCTGCACAGGTTGGGGATCATGGAGGCGGTGGCCGTGCATCAGAACCCCGTCTTTGCCGCAGCGGTGAGCTTTGCCAAGGCCGAAGGGATCATCCCCGCGCCCGAGCCCTCGCACGCTATCAAGGTGACCATGGACGAAGCCCTCAAGTGCAGGGAGACGGGCGAGGAGAAGGTGATCGCCTTCAACCTGTGCGGGCATGGTCACTTCGACATGAAGGCCTACGACGACTACTTCGCTGGCCTGCTACCCGATTACGAATACCCTGAGGAGAAGGTAAAGGAGGCGCTCAAGCATTTGCCCAAAGTCGCGGTCTAGAGCGTTTGTGATCCTGAGGAAAAGAAGCCAAATCGTAACCCCGACTTATTCACCCCCTCTCCTTGTCAGGGGGTGAACTTATTACTATAATGGAGGCCGTGGCATAATGGCTAGGCTAGCAGGGAGGAAAGATGCAAAAGGAAAGGAGGAGAAGCCCCAGGGTGAGAGCCCACCGCTTGGTCTCCTTCCGCCGTTTAGAGGATAGGGGCACCAGCGGTTATGAGGGCTTCGTCCGCACCCTGAACTTAGGGTTAGGTGGCCTTCTCTTGGAGACCGACTACTTCTTTGAACTAGGCGAGCGGTTGAGTCTGGAGATCTTGAGCGGCGACATCCTCCTCAGGGCCAAAGGCGAGGTAGTCTACCGGGAAGGAAGGGGGAAGAAGTTCAAGGTAGGGGTGAGGTTCACAGAGATATCTCAGGAGGCCCTGGGGGGCTTGGAGGAAGAGGTGCAGTTCAGCCCACAGGGTTTAGAATCGAGGAAAGGAGTGGCCAGTGGGCGTAGTTCATAGGTTCATCGGTCGAGAGGGAGCCCTTGAATGGGAAGGAAAAGCCCCGGAGGAGTACGTCGCCGAGACGGCCAAAGGCGCTTCCATCAACTGGCTCATCGGCCCCCGAGAGGGGGCTTCCCACTTCGCTATAAGGTATATCGAGGTGGAGCCGGGAGGCCATACCTCTTTGGATAATCACGAACATGAGCACGGGGTGATGATCCTCAGGGGAAAGGGCCGAGTGCTTACGGGCCAGGAGGAGGTAGAGGTGGGGTTCGGCGATATATTGTTCGTGCCCGGCAACGAGAGACATCAGTTCAGAAACGCAGGGGAGGAGCCTTTCGGCTTCCTCTGTGTGATTCCGAGGCTCTAACTATGGTTAGGGGCAAGATGAAGGCAGCGGTCTATCACGGGCCAGGCAAGGTAACGATCGAAGAGGTAGACATCCCCCAGATAGGCGAGGGAGAGATATTGATCCGCGTGAGGGCGGCTCTCGTCTGCGGAACGGACCTGAAGACCTATCTACGGGGCCACCGCTTGGTGAACCCCCCCAGCCCTTTCGGCCATGAGTTCGCAGGGGAGGTGGCGGCAACGGGAAGGGGGGTCACTCGCTTCTCCGAGGGGATGGCGGTTGTAGCCGTCAATTCCGCCCCCTGCAACGTCTGTTTCTTCTGCCGGCGAGGCCAGCATAACCTCTGCGAGGATATCTTCTTCAACTGGGGGGCCTTTGCTGAGTACATAAGGGTTCCAGCCCGTGTAGTTGCACAGAACGTTCAACCTATCCCCGAGGGTTTGAGTTACGCGGAGGCAGCGCTAGTGGAGCCCCTCGCCTGTGTGGTGCGGGGAAACGAGGCGGCGGGGATCGAGTTGGGAGATAGCGTGGCTATAGCCGGGGGGACGGGGCCCATCGGACTTATGCACCTGCAACTGGCCTTTCACCGGGGAGCCAAGGAGGTGATAGTCATCGGCCTCAAGGACGAAAGGTGGGCTGTAGCCCAAAAGTTGGGGGCTAGCCATCTCATAGATGCGGGGAGTGAAGAGCCTGTAGAGCGGGTCTTGGAGTTAACAGATGGACGAGGGGCCGACGTGGTCATCGAGTCTGCGGGGCTGCCCCAGGTGTGGGAGATGGCCCTCAAGATTGTGCGCAAAGGCGGCACTGTGGTTTTATTCGGCGGATGTCCATCGGGTTCGAAGATCGCTCTAGATACCAATAGAGTCCACTACGGCGAGTTGACTATCAAAGGCTCTTTTCATCATACTCCCTGCGCGGTGAAGAAGGCCTTGGACCTTCTGGCTTTCGGCGTGGTGAGGGGGAAGCCTCTCATCACCCATGAGTTGCCCTTGGAGAGGTTAGAAGAAGGTCTTTTGATGATGAAGGAAGGTCGGGCCGTCAAAGTAGCCATTCTGCCCTAGGTGATAAAGATGAGGGTGGCCAGATATTACCGTCATGACGATATTCGAGTGGAGGAGATGCCGGTGCCCAGGATTGGGCCCGGTGAACTCCTGGTTCAGGTGAAGGCTTGTGGCCTCTGTGGAAGCGACGCTATGACCTGGTACGCCGATGAGAAAGCGCCCACCGTTCTGGGCCACGAGCCTACCGGCTTGGTGGCTGAATTGGGCGAAGGGGTAAAGGGATTCGCCATTGGAGATCGGGTCTTCGTCCATCACCATGTGGCTTGCTTGGTCTGCCACTACTGCCGGCGGGGCGACTACTCCCAGTGCGATACCTTCAGAGCGACCCATATCGACCCTGGGGGGTTCGCCGAGTATATCCGCGTCCCAGCCCTCAATGTGGAGCGCGACGTTCTTCTCCTTCCGGAGGAGATCTCCTTTGAGGAGGGCACCCTCATCGAGCCTGTGGCCTGCGCCATCCGAGGGATGAGGCGGGTTAGGGTCGAGCCTGGAGATACGGTCTTGGTCTTGGGGGCCGGGGTATCGGGGCTCATCTTCGCCCAGTTAGCCAGGCTTTGGGAGGCGGGCTTGGTGGTGGTCGTCGACTTCGTTGCGTATCGACTGGATGTGGCCAAGAGGTTGGGCGCTGACCTGACTATCGAGGCAGGAGAGGGGATACTCGCTCGGCTTCAAGCCTTTAACGAAGGGCGGGGTGCCGACCTGGTGATCGTCACCCCAGGGACTATCAAGGCTATGGAGGAGGGGATCAGGTTGGCGGGGAAGGGGGGCACGCTTCTTCTTTATGCCCCTTCCTACCCCGGTGAGAGGTTGCCTTTGGATACCAACGATATCTTTTGGCGGGAACTCATGCTCACCACCACCTATTCTTCTAGCCATAAAGATACGCGAACAGCGCTGGAGTTCATACGGCAGGGGAGGGTTCGAGTTGAGCCCCTCATCACCCATCGGTTGGGCCTGGATCAGGTGGCCGAGGGGTTGCGCCTGATGGCTGAAGCCCAAGAGTCTCTCAAGATCGTGATAGTGCCTTGAAAGGTAGAACTATCCATGGGAGGGGATAGGAGATGGAGATGGGGTTGCAAGGTAAGGTAGCCCTCGTGGCCGCTTCTAGTAAGGGGTTGGGAAGGGCTATCGCTTATGGGTTAGCGAAAGAGGGGGCGAAGGTAGCCATCTGCGCCCGCGGAGAGGAGGCGCTAGCCCGGACGGCCGCGGAGATCGAGGAGGTTACCGGCTCCACCGTTCTGGCTATGGTGGCTGACCTCACGGATAAACAACAGGTCGAGAACCTGGTGGCTAGGGTGGTGGAGGAGTACGGACGGCTCGATATCTTAGTGACCAACGCCGGGGGGCCACCACCTGGCCTCTTTGTAGATCTCACCGATGAGGAGTGGGAGGAGGCGTTTTATTTGACCTTAATGAGCGCTGTCCGGCTCTGTCGGGAGGCCATCCCCCATATGCGGAGGCAGGAGGGCGGGCGGATTATCACCATGACCTCCATCTCAGTGAAGCAGCCCGTGGAGAACCTGATGCTCTCCAACTCCCTGCGGTTGGCGGTCATTGGGTTAACGAAGACTTTGGCCAACGAACTAGCCAAGGACAATATACTAGTAAATAGCGTCTGCCCCGGCTGGACGCGGACGGAGAGGGTGGAGGAGTTGATGGAAGACCGCGCCCAGCGTCAAGCCACCTCAGCAGAGGAAGAGTTCGCCAAGATAGAGAAGGACATACCCCTAGGGCGGATGGGGACCCCCGAAGAGGTGGCGAACCTGGTGGTCTTTCTAGCCTCGGAGCGGGCCAGCAACATCACCGGCACGGCCATCCAGGTGGATGGGGGGTATGTGAAAGGGGTGTTCTAGGGAAGCGCGCTGTGGCGTCAGATGGTAACATCTGACGCCGTTGGCTGGCAAATTCTGCCAGCACCGAGAGATTTTCAGGGGGTGGAAAATGAGTGTGACAAGCAAGGCCGGGGACTCTGTTTTAGATGAGGTGGAGAAGATTAAGGTAGTATATACGAGATTAAGGCCCATCCATAACGCCCATGGAGAATGTGAGGACAGCAGGGCAGAAGACAACACCAAAAAATGGCTTGACCCCCTCGCTGTGAAGTCGCCGGAACACTGGCTAATCACGTGCATTTGTTACGGGCCGTGGCGTGAGGAGAGACAGAAAGAGGTTTGGCAACGGGCTGGCCCGAGGTTTGAGGCGGATTTCGGAGGCGACATCAGGAACATAACAGAGGGCAACGTGCGCGATCTGGGGTTGCCTCTTCCCTGGCAGAGACAGTGGTTGGTGAACCTGTCCAATTACCTTCGCAACCAGGGGAAGTCTTTTGGGGAAGTGGTGGAAGCCTTGTCTGAAGATGGACTAAAAGCACGAGATGAGCTGCTAAAAGCCCTTGGAGTGAAAGGGGACAAGAGTAAGATTCTTAGCGTTTTCGTTAGGGATTGCCTGAAACGCGACGTATTTCCGATAGATACGCGCGTTCAGTTTCTCTTGTCGGCCCTTAAGTTGCCCCAAGATGAACGTGAGCTAGTCAGGCTGTGCCAGAAGGCTGAGGTCAGCCCAACCGTGTTAAATAGGATGTTCTATTCTCATCAAGGCAGGTTCTGTCAGGCAAGGAGAAGTTCGGACTGCCCGCTCACGTCTCTCTGCTATCGGTACACGTTATGGTCGTCATGCGTGAAAGTCTGATGTCCTGATGGTTCGCAATTGACGCTGTGATTTATGTTACTTGCGAGGCTATAGTTAGGACAAGAATGGGCTAGGTGTATGATTGGTCTCTCCCAGGCCGATGCTATGCGTGGGGGCCTCGGCTTCCCTTTGTATAAGGATAAATCGTGAGACATAGGCTGGACTTTAACTTGATACTCATACCGCTTTTGGTTATCTTCGCCATCGCCCCCCTCACCCGGTCCGGCTTCTTCTTAGGCCATTCGGGCTTTCTCCCCGTCCTTAACCTCTTCGACCTGGAGAAGTCGCTGCCCAGCCTGGGCTGGGCCCCCAGGATAGGGGAAGGGTATAACCTCTTCACCAGCGATGGCCCTTTGCCTTATGCACTGGCCGAGGCGTTTCGCCTCTTAGGTATGAGCGGGGCTCAGGCGGTCAAAGGGGTCTACGCTTTCGGCTTTCTCTTTTCAGGCTTGGCCATCTATGGTCTGGTTCGTCGCCTTTTTGGCCCTTATGGGGGGCTCATCGCCGCTCTAGTCTATACCTACTTGCCTTATCATCTGGCGGTGGTCTACTTGCGAGGGGCCTTCGCCGAATCGGTGGCTTTTACCCTTTTCCCCCTCCTCCTCTGGGCTTTGGATGTGGGACTCAAAGAGGGTGAGCGATTTGCGCTGGTTTTATCTGTTCTTCTTTTTGCGGCCCTGGCTCTCACCCAAGCCGGAGTAGCTCTCATTTATGCCTTATTCCTCTTGGCCTATATATTTGCCCTCGGCCCTTCCCGAGAGGCCAAGGTGCGCGCCGCCTCAGCATTAGCCATAGGGGTCGGCCTAGGGTTCTTGCTCCTTTTACCCATCATTTTGAAAGGTGGTTACCTTCTAGGCCCCAGACCCGATTTCTCCCGCCATCTCCTTTACCCTTTTCAACTCTTCTCCCCGGCCTGGAACTATGGGAATCCTGACATGGGTTGGAAGGGAGGTTTCCCCTTCCAGTTGGGAGCGGTGGCCACGGGTTTAGCCCTCCTTTCGCTCTTCGCCCTTTCCAGAGGGGAGAAAGAGGTTAGGGGGAAGACACTATTCTTTTTGGCTGGAGCGGGGGTCATGGCCATTTTCACTCTGGGGCCGGCGCGACTTTTCTGGCAAATGACTCGCCTTTCCTGGCTCTTAGCCTACCCTTGGCAGCTCCTGGCCCTCATCGGCCTCTGCACCTCGGCTGCGGCCGGGGGGCTTTTGGCCCTAGAGCCCCGCTTGGCCCGCTTTCATTGGAGGACAGCCCTTGTAGCCCTCATCGTCTTGGAGAGTTACAACTACCTCTCCCCGCGCTTCACCGACTTTGAGGTCAAAAAACCAACCCTGGGTATCCTGGGAGATAAGGTGATGCTTCTGGACTACAAACTAGAAGGCACCCTTCGCCATGGGGCTACCATCCGCTTGACTCTATATTGGCAGGCTCTGAAGGAGATGGAGGAGGATTATACCGTTTTCGTCCACGTGGTCGATGAGGAGGGGACCGTCTGGGGGCAGTGGGATAGCCAGCCGGTTTCCGGCGAACGACCCACCAGCAGTTGGGAGCAAGGAGAGGTCGTAGAGGACGCCTATAAGATAAGCATCGACGTACAGGGGCCAAGAGAGGGGTATAAGATAAAGGTGGGGATGTATTTAGTAGAGACGGGAGAGCGGTTGCCCACGGAGGGTAACACTTTCATACTAATAGAGCCGAAAGGGGAGGGAAGCGATGGCTGATGCTCTATCCCCGCTGCGGCGGAATCTTTATCTCGTTTTGCTCCTCCTTTTCTCTCTCTTCGCCATAGCGCCCCTGTTCCAGCCCGGCTACTTCTGGGGGGCTCATGATGCCCGCCACAGCGTCTATTTCCTCTTCGAGTTCGACCGCTCGATAAAAGATGGGATCTGGTACCCCCGTTGGTCGCCAGATTTTGCCTTCGGTTATGGCTACCCCTTCTTCAATATCTATGGCCCTTTGGCCTTCTATTTTGGGGAGGCCTTTCACCTTCTGGGTTTAGATCTTGTCTCCGCGGTCAAAGCGGTCTTCGCCCTCTCCCTGCTCCTCTCTGGGGTCACTATGTTCCTCTTTGTCCGCCGTTTCATGGGCTCCCAGGCTGGGCTTCTGGCTGGCCTGGTCTACATCTATATCCCCTATCACATCGTGGACGTCTACGTTCGTGCTTCTTTGGCCGAATCTCTAGCCTTGGCCTTTCTCCCCCTCAACCTCTGGCTCTTCTACGAGGCGGTGGCCGCGCCCCGCCTGGTAGCCGTTTTGGGCGCTGGCCTTTCCTATGCCGGGCTTATGCTGGCCCATAACGGCCTCACCCTCCTTTTTTCGCCCCTTCTGGGCCTCTACTTGATATTTCTGGTCCTCAACAGGAGCCTGGCCGGAAGGGAGAAAAGGTTTTCTTGGTCTGAATGGCTCTCAGGCTTAATCAGACGGTTAGTCCATTTCTCCCCTTCACCCATTTTATCTTTGCTCTTGGGCCTGGGGCTGAGCGCTATCTTCTGGCTCCCCATGGCCCTGGAGTTCAAATATGTGCGCCTCGACCAGTGGATGGGCGGTTACTATGGCTACCGGGATCATTTCGTTTACTTCTTTCAACTCTTTTCCCCCTTCTGGGGGTATGGGCTGAGCGAGCCGGGCCTCGAGGACGGGCTGCCTTTTCAGTTGGGCGCCATCCCCGTGGTCTTTGGGTTTCTCTCCCTCGTGGCTTTGAGGCGTGTAGAGAGGGGAGAGTTGCGAAGGCTCCTCATCTTTTTCCAAGCGACAACGGTAGTCATCATCTTCCTCATGCTCTCGCCATCTATGCCTTTGTGGGAGATTTTGCGCCTTGTTACCTTTGCCCAGTTCCCCTGGAGACTCCTCACTTTGGCTATCCTGGCCCTTTCGTTCCTGGCAGGCTCCATCCTCGTGGAGGCTGACTCTTCCTCACAAGGGGTCTCCTACCTGGCCGTGCTGGCCTTGGCAGCCCTAGTGATCCTGGGGAGTTACGCCTACCTCAGGCCCCAGATAGTGGAACCCGCAGAAGGGCCCGTCTCCCTTCGAGGCCTCATGAATTTTCAACGTTCAGCAGGGGAGATGACCGGCTCCACCGCTTGGGTGCATGAGATACCCATCTGGTCACCCCTGGCGCAATATATGGTGGACGAGAACAAGCCCATCACCACCAAGGTGGACTATCCATCGCTACCTAGTAGGGGGGAGAGGATAATAGCGGGCACCAAGGCGTACGGTACAACCTTCGAGAAGGTCATCTTCCAGGCTCGAAAAGAGGGACGGATCATCTTCAATACTTTCTACTATCCCGGTTGGCATGCCTACCTCTTGGAGAGCGAGGATGGGCCCATCGTGAGAGAACTCCCCATCGTCCCTCACGGAACTTTGGGGAAGATCACGGTGACCGTTCCGGAGGGGGATCATTATCTATTGTTGCGCTTCGAGGATACGCCGGTGCGGGTGGTGGGCAAGTATATTACTGCCTTGAGTGCCCTGGTTATGCTTGCGGCCTTGGGTTGGAAGGCTAGTGGCAGAGCATTTTCTTTGAGATAACGTGCTATGCGAGTCTTGAATGTTCCATTCGACATCCTGAGGTCCTTCAGAACTAAAGGTCAGCATCTGAAGGAGAGGGTAGATCGGAACATACTACTTATTGTGGCCCTATCCATCTTCGCCTGGGCACCCCTTTTGGGCTCCACCTATTTCTTGGAGGCCCATGACGCCCGCCATAGCATCTTCTTCCTCACCGCTTTTGATCAGGCGATCCGCGATGGGGCTCTTTATCCCCGCTGGGCCACCGACTTCGCTCTGGGCTACGGCTACCCCCTCTTCATCCTTTATTCTCCCTTGGCCTTTTACGTGGCCGAGTTCATTCACCTTCTGGGTGCTGGCCTCACCGCCTCGGTAAAGGCTACCTATGCCTTGGCCTTTATCCTCTCGGGGCTCTCCATGTACACCTTCGCCAAACGGATCCTGGGGAAGGGAGCAGGGCTTCTCGCCGCCATGGTCTATATCTATGTGCCCTATCATCTGGTGGATATCTACGTGCGGAGTGCCTTTGCCGAGTTCTGCGCTTTTGCCTTCTTCCCCCTGGTTTTGCTCTTCTTCTATGAATTGGCCGAGACCGGAAATGGGCGTTATCTCGCCCTCTTCGCTTTGACCTACGCGGGTTTGATCCTCACTCATGCACCGACCGCCTTCGTCTTCACCCCTTTTCTAGGGGCTTATATGCTCTACCGTCTCCTTGCTCAGGGGAAAGGGGAGGGGCGGCCTTATAAATGGGAGAGGTTGATTCGCTTATCCGCCTCGACCGGGGTGGCTATCTTCCTCGCCCTGGCGCTGAGTGCCGTCTTTCTCCTGCCCCTGTTCGCCGAGAAAAGGTACATAGTGGAAGAGCAGTGGACGGGGGGCAGTTATGACTACGCCAAGCATTTCGTCTACTTCTCCCAGTTGTTCTCCCCCTTCTGGGGCTACGGCTATGCGGGGGAGGGGCTCAGGGATGAGATGTCGCTGCAACTGGGGGTTGTCGCCACTCTTATGGCCATAGCAGGCATAGTCTTCAGTCTTATCAAGCCATTCGAAGGGAGAGGCCACACCTTTTTCTTCGCCGTAGCAACCTTGGTGCTCATAGCGGCCATGACGCCCCTTGCCGGGCCTCTCTGGAGCGCACTACCTCTGGCAGCCTTGATCCAGTTCCCTTGGCGGCTCCTTTCTATCGTGGCTTTCACCCTCTCTTTTCTGGCGGGCACCGCTATCTTGGATAATGAGAATGAAGGGTGGCACCCGGCTTTAGCCCTATTGCTCCTCGTCGTCATCCTGGCCAGTTATGACTACTCCACGCCTCAACACACTGAGGTTTCGCCCCGTGCCGAGGAGCCGGTGGCCATCATCGATTTCGAGACCTTCCATCCCCCTGATAGGGTAGGAATGACTATCTGGACCCAAAAGCAGCCGCAGGACTCCCCTCTTGTTCCCCACTATCTAGCCGGGGAGCCCTTGATGAAAGCCCGCCCTCTTACAGAAGGGGCTAGGGTAGAGATGGTGCGGCATGGGGGTGCTTCGGAGGAGATCGGGGTGACCTCTCCCCAGGAAGCGGAAGTGGAGTTCTACGTTTATTATTTCCCGGGCTGGCGGGCCTACGTCGATGGCCAAGAAACCCCTATCTATCCTACTGAGCCTTATGGGCTCATCGCCCTCCGGGTGCCGGCGGGGGAACATAGGGTACGCCTCCGCTTTGAAGATACCCCTGTGCGGGAGGTAGGGGCTCTCATCTCCCTCTTGGCTTTGCTTTTCACAATTGGGGTCTTGGCAAAGGGACAAAAATCTGCTATAATGCGCATTAGTCGAGGAAGCGGCTCGGCCAAAGGCCGGTGAGGGAGAGGATGAACTGCCCCAAATGTGGGGCGGCGCTTGGGGGAAGGCCCAGTTTTTGTTCCCAGTGCGGTCACCAGTTACCTCACAAGCGCCGCGTAAGACGCTGCCCTTTCTGTGGGGTCAGGGTAGCTGAGGCGGCCAAAACCTGCTTGATGTGTGGTGCGCCCTTAGAAAAGGTGCGTACCCTTTTGCCCTCTTTCTCCATCGTTTCGCTGCTTTCGCTACCCATCTTGGGTGCTCTAGGTATCTTTATCATCGTCGCCGCCGTCTGGCTGCTCAGGCCTTGGGAGAGCATCCAGATAGTCGCCTACCAGACCCCCACCCCCACAGCCACCTTTACCCCTACCCCCTTCCCTACTGCCACTCCCACTTCCACACCTACCCCTACCCCTACCGCCACGCCGACGCCGGAGGTGTTCACTTATAGGGTAGAACGGGGTGATACTCTATTGTCGCTGGCTGCTAAGTTCCATACCACCGTGGAGGCGATCAAATTAGTCAATAACCTTACCGGTGACCAGATCCAGTGGGGCGTCGACATCTTGATCCCCGTAGGGCCTGTGGGGACGGGTGAGGGAGGTGCCCCAGAGCCTACAGAGACGGCAATGCCCACTGGAGGGCTAGAGACCTATGTGGTCGAATCAGGAGATACATTGATCACCATAGCGGCGAGGTTTGGAACGACGGTAGAGGCCCTTATGGAGGCTAACGAGATCTCCAGCCCTGAGGCCTTGCGAGCGGGCGAGGAACTCATAATCCCGGGAGGCATGCCTACTCCTGTGCTCACCCCAACCCCCACGCCGACGCCGACCAACACGCCAGAGTCGACATTTAGCGCCCCAGTGCTTCTCGGCCCGCCGGACGGCAAGAAGTTTGGCGGAGAGGTGGGGATGGGCCCGAGCCTGGCCAGTGAGCCGGAGGCTCCAGTGCTCCTCAACTGGGTGTCAGAGGGGCTCCTGAATGAGGACGAGTGGTATATGGTGAGTGTGCGCTATATCGCTGGAGCCGGGACCGCTCAGCAGGTTACGGAGTTAACCAAAGCCACCAGTTACCTCGTGCCTCTGGAGATGCGCCCTCCACGGGACGCTTTAAGTCATCTCTTCGAGTGGGATGTGGGTCTGGTGAAGGAGACAGGCGCCTTCCCCGATGGAACCCCCAAGGTGGAACCTATCAGCCCGAGGAGTGAGACGAGAACGTTTTACTGGTATTAAGAGCGAGAAAAGGCGACCTTGGCAATATGGTCGCTTTTGCTTTGGTGAATTTGATGCTGCTAGGGGTAAACTCTTGGCAGCATATTTTTAGGGGTATTAACCTTGCGCGGCGGCGAATTCGGCCAAAGCCTCGACGGTTAAGTTGCTCTTCGCCATCTCCTCTATCACTTTGAGAGGGATGGTGACATGGTGAGCGCCGCTGAGTAGGGCCGAGACGACCTCCTCGGGGTTCTTCAGGCTGGCAGCCAATATCTCGGCGCGAGAGCCGGTAACCTCGACGATTTCCCGCATCGCCCTTATAAGGCCTGGTCCATCTCCCCCGGCTCTGGTCAATCGGTTGATATAAGGAATAACGTACCTTGTCCCTGCCTCACATGCTAAGTAGGTCTGAGCCGGGGTGAAGATGGCGGTGACCGCGCAGGTCATCTCTTTCCCCATCTCGCCAACCATGCGCAAGCCCTCCAACGTGCAGGGCACCTTAATGACCAGGCGGTGGGGAATGAGGTGAGAGAAATCCCTGGCTTCGGCTATCATTGCTTCTTTGTAGCCAGCGGCCACTTGGTGGAAGATAGGCCCCGGGCAGATCTCGCTCAATTCGGCGATGACGTGGCGAGCCTCTTTCCCCGCGCGAGCGATGAGAATGGGGTTGGTGGTCACGCCATGGATGAACCCCAATTCCATGGCTCGCTTGACCTCGCTTATATCCGCTGAATCTACGAAGATAGCCATTCTCCCTCCAAGGCAACAATGATAACAAGAGGATTCGACTGAGTAAGGACTTTTGATCCCCTAACGACTAGATTCAGCCGGCGGGTGGGCGAGGTGCGCCACCAAGAAACCACACGGCAGGTCAAGCCCTTTTGAATTGTCTCACGGTGGGCAATCGGCTGCCATCGTTGGTTACCCGGCCTGTTTGCACAACGCACAGCCCCAACGCTTTCAAAAACGGACTCCACAATCGTAGGGTACAAGCGTTTCCGTCTTCTCTTCAAGTATGGTGTGAGGAAAATCCCGACTGATAGTATATGAACGACGAAAAAACCCGCCCCACTTCGTGAAGACGATAACCTGGACTGTAACGGCATCGTCGCTAAATTCAATAATAGGCTCCACCTTGAGGAGACGAGCCCGAATCTGCACGGGTAGAGATATTATATAACCAAACTCATTGGGTTCTGAAAGGATTGCTTCCAGTCCGGCGCGGTCACAGATGATCCGATGATCGTTGTAGCCAGCATGCCAGTATTGATAGAACTGGTTTCCCATAATGCGAAGCACGATGAATTGAAAGAACCCTTCTTCCGTGTCATCAACTCGGATGCTATCCATATAGTTGAATTGGATTTCCCAAGGGCTTTCAGGTGGCGTTGGCCTAAAGGAATTTAAATACTCAGAATAGGTGCGGTATGGTGGTTGCTCTTTTTGTCTAGTATATATGATGGGTTCTCCCCCTATGCCTTGGTAGAAGTAGACATAGTCTAAGAGATAACCTGGCTGCATTGATAGGTGATTTAGAACAGAGAAATAGTCGTTAACGTCAAACTCTTCTTTCGTTTTGACCGCATCTCTTTGCCGGAGATGCTCAGGAACAAGGACGTGATTTTGGAGAAGCGATGAAACAGCGTCTATAGTCTCTTGGCAAGGTGTGGGGGTTGGGCTGCCTGAAGCGCAAGATGTGCCCAAAAAACACAGACAAATACTTAATGCGGCAAGTATTCTTATTCTCATACCATTCACCCTTCTACATTTTGGCCTTATATAATTCAAGGTTCCAGCCTCTAGAAAAGAAGCAGATCAAGGTCTCTAGTGGGATTCTTATGCTCGTTTCGGAAGCTCCCTCCTGGGATGCGGGGCATTCGACCCTCGACAATCACCTGGTAGAAGCCGAGGTTGTTCCCCCACGGATCCCTGAAGTTGCAGAGCGCAACAAGACCAGGAATCAATACGACCGGTGTACACTCTACGCCTAACTCGCGCTCGATGCGCTCACGTTCGGCCTCAATGTTGCCAACACGGAGCCGCAACGGATATGTGGGGCGGGGTTCGCCTTCACCCAGTTGAAGCCAGAAATTATCGATCACCCGCCATTCCTTGAAATCGTGTGGGGTTCGAAGTCCGGTGGACGTCCAAAGAGCCGTGAATAGAAGTCCATGCCAGCGCGAATATCCATCACCAGGAATTGGATGATGATCCCCCTAAACCGCTCTACTTCGGCCATTATCTATTCCTGCAAGTCTACGCCCGATTTCCAACAAGGCTTGATTCGGACATTTATTTCGTCTTGTTAAATCACTGCAGCCGCCTAATGGCCGGTTTTTAGGGTAATTCTTCACACCACTTTGATTTCACGGCTGATAAGCAAGTTGGGCGGCGACTAGATTCGAACCAGCGACCAAAGGGTTTTGAGCCCCTGACGGGTGCGCATAAGCCGCACGCGGAGCGAGCAACGAGTGTCGCCTGCCGCGAGCGGTTAGACTGCGGCCTTATGATGAAAACACATTGAGCTCAGGAACTGGCCCGAAGCTCCGCCCTGTACAGCCAATTGATCAGGAAGAGAACACCCACCAAGAAAAGCGGCCCCGATATCATCAGATAAGCAAGCCAATCGAACTTTCCCCAGGCCCAAGCGAGATACAGTGCTCCAAGAACGGAAAATAGGACTCCTCCAACCCATTCCTGGCGCCAGGAGATGGCAAGCACGATGAGAATGATACCCGTTGGGATGAGATGGATCAGCAGGGCTAGCACCGTCTCCCAGAAGTCATAGCCCTGTTCAAACACATCGAAGGCGAACAGGCTTACAAAGACGGCAAACAGAATGGACAGAATCCTGGGCGCCCAGAACAGCATTCGCTTCACAGATCTTTTCATAGTGGATACCTCCCCGTAATGGAACGGGCGATCACCGCACATAACTTCACGTATTGTATCAGCGTTGGTCCATCTCTCCTCCCTAGGACTTTTTGCAGGTGTGTATGAATGGCGGCGACTGGATTCGAACCAGTGACCAAGGGCTTATGAGTCCCTAATGGCCATGGTCAGCCGCCACGCGGCTTTGCAAAGTATTCTTCTGGCTGGAGACGACCTACGAAACAAGACTAATCTTGAATTCTGCGCCAAAGTGCGGTCGGGCGCTGCGACTTGTTGCGCGACACTTTGCCTTAAATCAAGTTTAATGTCCTCTCGAACCTTCGAGGACTGCGGCCTACTTCACGAGACTCAATGCGGCAGCGATATCTTCCGCAATCATTCTTCGCTTGCTCTTCTCGATGAAGAAACTGGGACCTGCCTGAAGGTAGGACGGAAAAGCCCTCTTCCCTCGCAAGAAGTATTCCTGCCCTCGGATCTTGTAGGTGGAGCCAGCGGGAATCGCTCTCACTTTGCCAGCCCTCTTTGCGATGTAGTTGATAGCCTTTATGGCGACGTCACCCATCAGCATGAACACTTTCACATTTGGAAAGAGGGCAAGTTCCCTCTCCAATACGAGCGAGCATTCTTTGATGGTGCTCGCCTTTATTCCGTATCCCATTTTCCCGCATTTCACAGCAGTGGTGAGGTACACGCCCAGATCGAGTATATCCTGTATAGACGAGACATTTGCACCGGCGTCGTTGAACGCTTGAACTGTGGTTTGCTGAAACAGGGAATCCCCCTTCGCATAGTAGTAGTCGCCAGGATTTGCCGGTGCAGCCTCTGAGATCATCACGATGGAAATATCATCTGGGTTCACGTCTATGTTCGGAACGATATAACACTCGTGGTTCACATCAGCACAGGGGAACTTATCGCATCCCACAGATTTGCTGACTCGCATTTCTCAATCTCCTTTCGAATCCGGCCCAGGCCTTTCTTGCCGTCTAATGGCCTGCGCATACGACGCGCCGATCTGTGCCTTCCGCCTTTAGAGAAGAGAAATGGCGGCGACTGGATTCGAACCAGTGACCAAGGGCTTATGAGTCCCCTGCTCTTCCGCTGAGCTACGCCGCCTCGATCTTATCATAAACCAAGATCTGGCCTTTGACAACCCCTATATAAAAAGCCGATGGCCAACTACCATCGGCTTTCTTGGTAGCGGGGGTTGGATTCGAACCAACGACCTCCGGGTTATGAGCCCGACGAGCTTCCGCTGCTCTACCCCGCGTCACATTTATATTATATGAAATCATGCTCCTTTCGTCAAGTTTCAGAGGCCAAAAAGGAGGTCTAGCCATCTTTGCCAGTTGGGCTTCTCGATCACCCTCTCTCCTTGCAAGACCTCCTGGGAGGGAAGTGGAGTTGCCACAGGGGCCTCTTTGTCCTCAGTGGGGAGGAGTATCACCACAGTGTCTCCAGGTGTTACCCATCGCAGTTTCTCACGGGCTGCTTCCTCGACATAGGCGTCGCTGCTCACATACTCCAGCCGCTCTTTGAGGGCTTCATTGTCCGCCCTCATGGCGGCTACTTCCTCTTCCAAAGCCGCCACTACCCGGCTGAGCCGATAGGCGTCTATGGCCCGCCTTCCGAAATCGGCAGCCAGGAAGAGGGCGATGGTGGCCACCACAACGGCCACGATCCGGCCCCAGGAGATGAGCCCTTGTTGTCTCTTTCTGGTCAAAACCCCCCTCCCCTTGCCTAATGCAAGAGGCCGCGAGGGGCCATATGCCCCTCGCGCAAAACCGATGGTGGAGATGGCGGGAATCGAACCCGCGTCCAGAGAGTTCGACCGAAGATCTGCTACAAGCCTAGTCGGCTCTTTCTTTCTCGCTCACGATAGCCTCATGCCGACCGAGTCCACCGCGAGCCAGCCGATCCAGGTCTTTCCTGGCTTTGACAGCCCTTATCGGCATGGGGGTTGTCGCACCCCGATTATCTGGCGTCCTCTCCCGACTCATCGGGGGAAGATCGGGTGGGACGTAGCCGTCTAAGCGGCTAGTGCGAGTTGTGGCTCGCCGTTTATCTTTAGTTGCCCCTGATTTACGAGGTGAGGCCCCTCGGCTTGCTATCTTGAGCCAGCCCTCCCTGTCGAAACCTGTCATCCCCTCGCAGAAGGCAAGCAAGGTGTACCCCCGATTCTGTTTTAACCGTCATCTATCTCAGGACAAACCTGGTGACAACTACCGCCAGGGGTGTTACCCCTTTAAGCGTCATCACTGCGACAGGAATGAGCCTTAGCCCATCCCCCCTGCCTTGCTCCCGGTCAGACATTCGCCTAGCCGCCGTCGTCACCGACGACGCTGGTGGTCTCTTACACTACCTTTTCACCCATCACCATGGCTCATGTGCCTTTGGCTGGTTCGTTCTCTGTTGCAGTTGTCGTCAGGGCCTAACCCTGCCTGGACTCATCGCCCAGTGACCTTGCCTTAAAGGCTGGGAGTCGGGAAGTTCCTCTGGGGGAAAAACCCAGCGACGGTCCCCTTGCCTGCCTATGGGTTGTAAAAGTGCTAAAAAGCAGTTCTTTGAACCTACATAATAATTCTAGCACGCTTGTTCACTGTTGTCAAGGCTTAAGGGCGCTAGACAGAGCAGTGGCCTCTTCAACACAAGAGCGGGAAAGGCTATCGTGGAGTGGCCTTTTAATACCTAGATCGCCGTCCGTAGTCCCTAGATCCGCGGTCTCGCCTTTGCTCTCGGGCATCATCGACCTTGAGGGCTCGGCCCTTGAGGTCCTGCCCGTTGAGGGCCTGCTTAGCCTTCTGGGCATCCTCGTTGTTGGCAAATTCCACAAAGCCGAAACCCTTCGCTCTGCCCGAGTAGCGATCCTTAACAATGATGGTGGAAAGGATTTCACCGTACGCCGAGAAAAGCGTCTCCAAATCTTGCTCGGTCACGGTATAGTCCAGATTCCCAACGTAAAGTTTCTTTGCCATGCTTCTGTTATCCCTCCTGGGCACTCATCTGTGGAAACAAGGGCTCCATCTCGTTGCTTTTGATGAGATAAGCCGTGATCATCAGATGAACTAGATCATGGACGTCCTCCTCTGGCTTGTCCGGGAATACGGCGTTAGCATACCACCCGAAAACCGCCAAAAGTTCCTTGCCGATCTGCCCTATAACCAGTTGCTTGAACTGATCCTGCTCAGCGTCCTCTAAGGCGATGATTAGGTCGAGCGCCTTTTGCGCCCTTCCTTCTACACTACTCATTTGATACCTCCTTGGAACGGATTGGAACCCGGGACTAGGAACTCGTCCGTGGTCAAGCAAAAGCAAGTCAGAGGAGCGCTGCATACTCTGAGAAGTCTACAGCGCGAAGAGGAAGACTCAGGGGTACGCAGGATCCAAAGTAACTATACCACGAACTGAATAGCAAGTCAAATAGAGCCAGCAAGAGTTTCGCTGCCGCACTTCTACCAGCCGAAGATGTAGGCTAGGGCGCAGGTTCTAAGGGGAGCCCCCACTCCTCACACCTTTGCCCTATCACCCTTTTGGCTTCCCCTCTCTCCAGGCGTGAGGCCTTCTCTACTACTTCGGGGAGCCAAGCGTCTGTGAGGTCCCAGATGTAACCATATTTGCCTCTAGTCCGCCCCGTGAGCCCTACTTTACAGACTGATAGGTTCTCGATCTTGGCCCAGGTTGAACTCACTGCACAAGCGATTTGGACGCTAATTTGCAGGCCGATATGGTAAAGCCGATGGGAGTTGTCGGCCTTGACAAAGGGGAGCAGATGGGATATAATATAATCCCCCCCCCATGGGGGAGGGGAATGGGAGGGGAAGATGGAGGAAGCAAAGAGGAAGGAAGTGGTGGCCCGTTTGAGGAGCATCGAGGGCCATGTTCGGGGGGTGCAGCGTATGGTGGAGGAGGGTGCTTATTGCATCGATATCCTTAAGCAGAGCATGGCTGTGCAGGCAGCGATCGATAAGGTGAACTCGATTATCTTGGAGAACCACCTCCATACCTGCGTAACCACCGCCATCCGTGGAGAGGATCCGGAGGAGAGAGAACGGGTCATTAGCGAACTCCTCGATGTCTTCGAGACGCAAAGCAAATTATAGGGGGTAAGATGGCCAGGAAGAGTTTTAAGGTTCCCAATATCTCTTGTGAGCATTGTATACGGACGATTAAACGCGAGGTCGGCGCCCTCCCCGGGGTCTCCAATGTGGAAGGAGAGGTGGAAACTAAAGAGGTGACCGTGGTCTATGATGGGGAGGGAACCCTAAAGAAGGTGAGCGAGATTCTCAAGGAGATAGGATATCCGCCAGCGGAATAAACCGGGAGGGGATTGTAGGAGGGCCTTCCTACGGAGGTGAGTTGCATGGCTAAGAGGGAGATCACTTTGCCCATTACGGGCATGACCTGTGCCAATTGTGCCTTCACCATTGAGCGCAACCTCAACAAAGTAGAGGGCGTGGAAGAGGCTCGAGTGAACTTTGCCAATGAGCGAGCCAAGGTGATCTTTGACCCGGGGGTGGTCAAAGGTAGCGATCTCGTAGCCTTGGTGGGGGAGTTGGGCTACGGCGTGGCTACAGCACACGTGGAGTTGCCCCTCAAAGGGATGACCTGCGCCAACTGTGCTCAGACCATCGAGCGAGCCCTCAATAGGTTGGAGGGGGTGGTTAAGGCCGATGTGAATTTCGCCAGCGAGCGAGCCAGTGTGGAATATGCGCCCGAGTTGGTCTCCTTGGAGGAGATCAAGAAGGCGGTGGTTGAGGTAGGGTATGAGGTGATCGAGGTGGCGGGGGAGCCAGAAGATGCCGAGGCCAGGGCTCGTGAGGCGGAGATCAAAAGACAGCGTCGCCTGCTCATAGTGGGCCTGATCTTCACCATCCCGGCTTTTCTCCTCGCTATGACGGTCGACCTGGGGCTCTTACCAGAGTTTGAGTGGCGCAAATATATCCTCTTGGCCCTTGCTACGCCGGTCCAGTTCTACGTGGGACGACAGTTCTATATCGGCACCTGGAAGGCGCTTAAATATCTCAGCGCCGGGATGGACACCCTCATCGCCATGGGCACCTCGGCGGCCTATTTCTATAGCCTGGCGGCTACTTTCCTCATCCAAGGCCATCTCTATTACGAGACAGCAGCGGTGATCGTCACCCTCATTGTGCTGGGGAAGTATCTGGAGGCCAAGGCTAAGGGGCGTACCTCGGAGGCGATCAAGAAGTTGATGGGGCTGCGAGCCAAAATGGCGCGAGTCGTACGCGAGGGGCGCGAGGTCGATATCCCAGTAGAGGAGGTAAGGGTCGGGGATATAGTGATTGTGCGGCCCGGGGAGAAGATCCCGGTAGATGGGGTGGTGATCGAGGGCCATTCGGCGGTGGATGAGTCGATGATCACCGGCGAGAGCATGCCCGTGGGCAAGGAGCCAGGAGATGAGGTGATCGGGGCTACTATCAATAAGACCGGCGGTTTCAAATTCGAGGCCGCTAAGGTAGGCAAGGATACGGTCCTAGCCCAGATCATAAGGCTGGTGGAGGAGGCCCAAGGGAGCAAGGCCCCGGTGCAAAGGCTAGCGGATCGAGTCTCGGGGATCTTCGTGCCAGTGGTCATCTTTATAGGAGTGGTGACCTTCCTAGCCTGGTATTTCTGGGGTGGGGTGGCCTTTGCCCATTCTTTGATCAACATGGTGGCTGTTTTGGTGATCGCCTGTCCCTGCGCTTTGGGCTTGGCTACCCCCACCGCCATCATGGTGGGGACGGGCAAAGGTGCGGAGCAGGGTATCCTCATCAAGAACGCCGAGAGCCTGGAGAGGGCAGGGAGCCTTGAGGTCATCATCTTAGATAAGACAGGCACCATCACCCGAGGCGAGCCTCGGGTAACGGATGTGATAGCCAATGGCGACTTTAGCCGCGAGGAGGTGCTCCGCTTGGCCGCCAGCACCGAGAGGGGCTCGGAGCACCCCTTAGGTGAAGCGGTGGTGCAGGCCGCACAAGAGAGGGGCTTGACCTTGGAGGAGGTGGAGGGTTTCGAGGCTATCGCTGGGCAGGGCGTGCGAGCGAGGGTAGATGGGCGCTCGATCCTCCTGGGCAACCTCAGGCTGATGGGCCAGAACGGCGTAGAGATGGCGGAACTAGAAGGGGAGATCGAGCGGCTTCAAGGAGAGGGGAAGACGGCCATGGTGCTAGCCGTAGATGGCCGAGCCCAGGGACTCATCGCTGTGGCGGATACGGTGAAGGAGGGCTCAAAAGAGGCGATCAGCGATCTCAAGGCTATGGGCTTAACCGTCTACATGATCACCGGCGATAATGAGCGGACGGCTCGGGCCATAGCCGAGCAGGTGGGGATCGAAAAGGTGATGGCTGAGGTGCTCCCAGAGCAGAAGGTGGCTAAAGTCAAGGAGTTGCAGGAGGAAGGGTTATTCGTGGCTATGGTGGGTGACGGGATAAACGATGCCCCCGCTTTGGCCCAGGCGGATATCGGTATCGCTATCGGCACGGGAACCGACGTGGCGATGGAAGCCGGGGAGATCGTCCTCATGAGCGGCGACCTACGGAACGTCCCTCGGGCTATCCGCCTCAGCAAGAGGACTATGAGCACCATCAAGGGTAACCTCTTCTGGGCCTTCGCCTACAACACAGCCGGGATACCCATCGCCGCCATAGGGCTTCTCAGCCCCATAATTGCCGCCGCGGCCATGGCCTTCAGTTCCATCTTTGTGGTGACCAACTCCTTGAGGTTGCGGGGGGTGAAGTTGGCAGGGTAGGCCGGGGTAGGAGGAAAAGCGTGGAGGTTACCATTTGTGGCCTGACAGTAGAGGATTACGACGCCCTGGTCAGCCTTTGGCAACGAGCCGGTTTGAAGTTCAAACTCCAGGGACGGGACTGCCGAGAGGCTCTGGGCCGTCAGTTGCGCCAAGGGCGGGTGACTCTCTTGGGGGTGGAAAAGGAGGGCTGACTGATCGGCGTGGTGATGGTCTCCCATGATGGGCGGAAGGGGTGGATAAACCGGCTGGCGGTGGATCCAGCGTACCGACGGCGGGGGTTAGGGGCGCGCCTCATAGCCGCTGCTGAGGAAGAGTTGCGTCGTCAGGGCGTCGAAGTTATAGCCGCCCTTATCGAGGCGGAGAATGAGCCCTCTTTGAACCTCTTTCAAAAGGAGGGGTATCTGCTTGCCAGGGGGATATCATATCTCAGCAAGCGGCCAGATGAAGAGGCATGAGGGGATCGAAACATTTTAGTCAAAATATTGAGGAGGGTTGCAGATGACAAAGGGAGTTCAATGGGCAGTGGTGATAGCGGTCGCCGCTCTCGCTGTCGTTCTTTTGCTTTCCGGGGGAGCGTTCATGGCCTGTGCCTTGGCCCGCCCTGCTATCTCTGGCTGGGCTTGGCCTTTCCAGATGGGGAATTGGATGGGTCCCTGGATGATGGGCGACCGCTCAGGGTATGGCGGAATGATGGGCCCTGGATACTCTGGCTCGTGGCGAACTGTTCCTGGCAGCGGTGAGGCTCTCACCCTAGAGGAGGCCCAAGAGGCGGTAGAAGGCTATCTCAAAAGCCTGCCCGGGCTGGCCATCGCTGAGGTGATGGAGTTCGTAGATAACTTCTACGCCGAGGTGGTCGAGGAGAGCACGGGCGTGCATGCTATGGAACTGCTCATCGACAAAAATACCGGCGCTGTCTATCCGGAGTATGGGCCCAACATGATGTGGAATACCAAATACGGTATGCATTCGCGCTCAGGCTGGAGAGGGATGATGGGCTGGTTCGGCATACAAGGACCCAGCGCTGAGATGCCGGTCTCTCCTGATCAGGCTCTTCAATATGCTCAACGATACTTAGAGGCCTACATCCCTGGCACCCAGGTGGCCGATGAAGCCGATGGCTTCTACGGCTATTACACTATCCACGTTCTCCAGGGTGGAGAGATCTATGGTATGCTGAGCGTCAACGGCTACAGCGGCCAGGTCTGGTACCATAACTGGCACGGTAAGTTTGTGGATATGTTAGAACTGGATGAAGGGTAAACTATCTCCCTTAGGGAGGCGGGAAAGAGGGCTAGGAATCCAGTGTATAGCCAGGAAGTAGATGATTTGCTTGTGGGTTCTGACACTATTATCCTGGTAGTGGCTTGTATCATCCCATAGCGCTTTCTGGAGGAGCGAGGTTGTCTCGCCGGGTAACGCTTTATACTAAGAAGGGGTGTCACCTCTGCGAAGAGGCGAGGGGACTGCTACTGAGGCTCCGGGAAGAGTACGACTTGGCTATCGCCGAGGTGGATATCGAAAGCGAAAGGGGGCTGGAAAAGATATACGGTTCCCTCATCCCGGTAGTGGCTCTTGAAGGTGGCAGGATCTTTCACTCCAAGATCAGCGAGAGCCAACTTCGTCAGGCCTTGGGACACCGGGCAAGTAAAGCCGTGCCCAGCGGGACGACGGCGACTCGAATGAGGGAGCGAGATCTCGTTCTTCTCCTCAATCGACTCATCTTGGGGATAGCTAACCATTGGTTACTGCTGCTCAATTCTGCCGTGGGGCTGTACGTTGGCCTTCCCGTGCTGGCTCCTCTGCTCATGACTCATGGGCAGACGGGGTTAGCAAACCTCATCTACTTGGTTTACAGGTTCGTCTGTCATCAGATGCCTTCGCGTTCCTTCTTCATCGCTGGGTACCAGATGGCTATGTGTCAGCGGGATGTGGCTATCTACGGCGCGATTCTCATCGCCGGGTTGGCCTTCAACCTGGTGCGGAAGAGACTCAAGCCTCTCTCCTGGCAAAGGTTTGTGCTCCTCATCACCCCTCTGGCTGTGGATGGGACGCTCCAACTTTTGGGCGTCCTGGAGAGCACCCCCCTTAGACGCCTCATCACCGGGGGGCTTTTTGGCTTAGCCTGCGTCTTATTGGCCTTCCCTTACCTGGAAGAGGGGTTCCAGGAGATAAGGGAGGAGGCAACTGAACAGTTGAGGAAGGCCAAGGAGAGATACAAACGAGAGGGCGAGCCGATTTGAGGCCCGCCTCTCAAGCCGCACGCATCGTTCTTTATCGCTTGGCCGCCAGAAATTCCCTCACCAGCCTCTCTTCTCCTATTTTACTCCTCACCTTCCCGTCTAACCGCGCCTCCCGCAAAGCCTCCAGTATCTGGCCATAGATGGGGCCGGGAGGAAGCCCCAGCCTCTTTAGGTCCTGACCATTGAGGAGGGGTTCAACACAGGCGAGTCTACGGTGGTAGAGTTCCAACCGCTTCTTGAGCGCCTTCGTTTTGGCTGTGAGCCAGAGGAGGAAGATGGCCTGGCTAGAGTAGGGACACAGAAGGCGATAAAGGCCGCTTTGGGGTAAGCCCTTCTTCGACAGTTGAGCAATCAGGGTGCGGAGTTGAGCCACCTGGCGCAGAATACGAGCCTCCTTGGCTTTTAACTTGAGGCGGGAGATCAGGCTTTCCATCTCTTGGCTTTCCGCTTCGTCGGCTAAGAGAGCCAAGTAGAGGACAGGTGCGACTGCCTCCGGTTCATCCTCCGGTCGGCAGGCTAAGGCTCTCCATTCTCTTAAACCTCGGGGAAGGGCGTTTATCTTCTCTCCTAATTTTTCATCGTAGCGCAGAGCGGGATGGATGTGGCACAATACATTCAGGCTCTGAAGGCGCTCCAGAGCCTTGGTAGGCTCTTCCTCTTGGAAGATAGCCTCTAGTTCTTGATATATCCGCTCCCCAGAGACACGATGGAGGAGATCTAAGGCGTCGTAAATCAACTCCTCGGTTCGCGCTTCCACTCTAAAGCCTAACCTCTGTTCTAAGCGGATAGCCCTCAGGATGCGGGTGGGGTCCTCCACGAAACTCAAGTTGTGGAGGACGCGGACGAGCCCTTGTTCTATATCCTTCTCTCCACCGTAGAAATCTAGGAGTTCCCCGTAACTCTCCTCATCTAGGGAGATGGCCAGGGTGTTGATAGTGAAGTCGCGACGGTGGAGGTCCTGTTTGATGGAACTTCGTTCCACGCTGGGGAGAGCGGTAGGGTGCTCGTAGAACTCGGTGCGGGCAGTGACGAAATCAAGGGAGGGGAGAGGCGTCAAAGGTGACTCTTCTCCCTCAAAGATCAGTTTGGCTGTGCCGAAGCGGGAGTGGCCGTGGACTCGGCCCCCGACTTCCTGCGCTAGACGGCGAGCCATGGCTATGGCATCTCCTTCCACCACTAGGTCGATATCGAGGGTCGGGGTCCCCAGGAGGAGGTCGCGCACGAAGCCACCCACGAGGTAGAGGGAGTAACCCATCTCCTTGGCTACCTTACTGGCTTTCTTGAGGAAGACTAAGAGGTTAGGAGGGAGAAACCCTTCCATCTTTTGAGCGATCTCCATGGCCCGCGAGGCTCGCTGGGGCTCGCTCCATAACTTTATCAAGTCCGTCCGGGTTACGATGCCCACGATCTCCCCCTCTTCTACTACTGGAACCTGGCCTACCCCCTCTTCCATCATCACCTGCTGAAGCCGTTCCACGGGGTCGGTGGGGGAGACGCTTATCTTCCCTTTGTGCATATAACTTTCGACCGGCTCTTGGTGGAGGCCATGGTGCAGCGCCCGGTCTATCTCTCGCCGCGTGAGGACGCCTACAAGTTCTCCTCGGTCCACCACGGGGAAGCCCTCGTGGCCATACCTTCGCATCATCTCCTCCGCCTGGGCCACGGTGGTCTGGGGGGAGAGGGTGTGGGCACCAAAGGACATGATCTCCCTGACCGTTGTAGTAGGCTTGACATAAGACTTGAGGAGTTGAAGCAACTTCTCCCGCATAGAAGCCAGATCTTGACCTTCGATGAGGGCTGCGGCCGCTTTGGGGTGTCCCCCGCCGTCGAAATGGCGGGCTATCTCCGCTACGTCGATGGCATCGGTGGTGCTGCGGGCTACCAGTTGGATGCGATCCTCCATGCGCACTAGAAGGAAGAGGGCCTGGGGGTCGTAGAGGTCTCTCAGTTTGTGGGCTAGGGTGGAGATCTCCTCTACATATCTCTTTGCCTGGGCAGAGGCTATCATCACCGACCGACCCTGGAAGTCGTGGAATTCGGCCCTTTCAAGTAGCCTCTGATAGAGGGCCTGTTGGGCTTCGGTGATCGGCTGATGCAAGAAGTCGCTCACCACCTCTAGGTTGGCTCCTTGCTCCAGGAGCCAGGCGGCGCACCGCACATCGGCGGGGGTGGTACCGGGGTAGGTGAGGGAGCCAGTGTCTTCGTAGATCCCTAGGAGGAGGAGAGTAGCCTCCACCCGAGAGAGGGGAAGGCGAGCCTCCGTGATCTCCTGCACTAGGAGCGTGGTGGTAGAGCCGGCCTCCCCACCACGGTAGGTCATCCCCTTCTCCAGTTCCCGGGCCAGGGGGTGATGGTCGATGATGGTGATCTGGGCGTCGGGGCGCAGCCCTCGCAAGGGAGGCACCCCTTGGGTATCGACCAGCATCACTTTATCGATCCGCTGTCGTCGGAAATCCTCGGGGCGAAGGAAGGGAAGTTCGTCCCAAAAAAGGGTGAGGAAGTCCCGCAGGTTCCGGTTCAGCCGTCGAGGGAGGACCGGCACGGCCCTAGGGTATAGTTTCGAGGCCCCCAACATAGAAGCCAAGGCGTCGAAATCGGCGTTCTCGTGAGTAGTTATCACTTCCATTTCATTTTCATTCTATCACAAAGTGGCTCAAGCAGCAATGTATAAACAAATGGGGGCGAAACGAGAGAGACCTATGAAGAGTAGAGGGCGGTGTACAGCCCGATGAAGGGGTGCGTTAGAAGGCGGATACGATCTCTTGGGGGGTAATCACCTCGCCATCGGTGCGAGAATATAGTTCCGCCTGGGGAAGGAGCCGCTGCACCTCGCGCACTATCTGGCCCAGGTTCATCTCTGGGACCATTATCCTTTTGGCTTGCTGACCTACTCTTGAGAGTTCTTCCTGGGGGAAGGGCCAGATGGTCTTGAGGCGAAGTAGCCCTGCTCTTACCCCCTTTTTCCTCGCTGCTTCGACCGCGGCCAGGGCGCTGCGAGCGGTGAAGCCGTAGGCGACAAGGAGGAGGTCGAGGGTCTCATCCTGACAGTGGTATTCGGCGACTTCGGTGATCTCATCTCGGTGGCCAGTGATCTTTCTGGCCAGATGTTCTACCATTTTCTTTTGCGCCTCCGGGCTCATGGTGCGTCGGAAGCCCCACTGGTCATGGGTGGAGCCGGTGACGAGCAGCTTCTCTCCCTCTCCGAAGGCGGGCATAGGGGGCACATCTTTTCCTAGGAAGGGGGCCACTCCTCTCCTTTTCTTCCGCTCAAAGATTTGCACCTCTTTTTCGACCTTGACCCCTTCTCGCAGGTGGCCCACGGCCTCATCGGCTAGAACGAGGACCGGGACCCGAAACCGCTCCGCCAGGTTGAAAGCCCGGATGGTTTCTGTGTACATCTCGGTGGCTGACCAGGGGGAGAGGGCGACGATCTCATAGTCGCCATGGGCTCCCCAGCGGGCTTGCATCATATCCCCTTGGGCCGGCCGCGTGGCCTGGCCGGTGGAGGGGCCAGCCCGCTGAACGTCTACGATGACCAGCGGTGTCTCGGTGATGATGGCGTAGCCGATATTCTCCAACATGAGGCTGAGGCCGGGCCCAGAGGTGGCGGTCATGGCCTTAGCGCCGGCCCAAGAAGCGCCGATGCAGGCCGCGATAGAGGCGATCTCGTCCTCCATCTGGATGAAGACTCGGTTTATCTCGCTGAAGCGGTGGGCTATCCATTCCATTATCTCGCTTGAAGGGGTGATGGGGTAGCCGGCATAGAAGTTGCAGCCCACGGCTATGGCCCCCTCGGCGCAAGCCTCGTCTCCCAGCCAGAAGTAAACGCCTGGCTTAATCGGGTTAGGAACGGTTTTCCAGCCTCCCATAGTTATCAATTATACCAGCCCTCCGAGGCAGCGACAACTTATGCTATAATTTTGTTTTGTGACCATAAAAGTTTTTGGATTCCCCTTACGAGCGGTTCTCCTGGCGGCTTTTGTCGCCTTCCTGGTGGCCGCACTACAGGTCCCCCTACGACTGGCCTGGCTCCTCCATCAAGGGGCTTACTTTGAGGCTCGCAAAGAGTATACCAGAGCCATAGATGCCTATGAACAGGCTTTAGAGGCTCGTCCCCAAACTATCTCCCATCTTCGGATAGGAGAGATCTACCTAGCCCAGGGGAGGTACGAGTTGGCCGAGGAGGAGTTCCAAGAGGCGTACCGGCTCGACCCCCAGGAGGAGGAAGCGCTTTTGGGGTTGGGCTCTCTCGCTGCGGCAATGGGAGATGAGGAAGAGGCGATGGAGTGGTGGATGGAGGCCTTGATCCTCGATGAGACTAATGCGGAGGCCCATTATCGCCTGGGGAGGGCTTACATCGCTCGCTCCCAGTGGAGTTCAGCGCATGGGGAGTTAGAGAAGGCGGCCCGGTATAAGGAAGGGGAAGCGCGCTTTTACCTGGCTTTGCTCCTGGCTAGGGAGGATGAGGGATCGGCGCTCTCATATTTAGAGGAGATAGTAAGAGGGGGGGATTCAGCCTTTGTTAGGCAGGCTTCCGATCTCGTCTCCGCCTTGGAGGGGTTAAGAGGAGCCGGGGAAGCGGATCTGGCCGCTGGATTAGGACATATCTATCTTCAGCACGGCTTACCCACTTTGGCTCGGGAGGAGTTGGCTCGCGCTCTCTCCCTCGATCCAGAACACCATCTGGCGCGGAGTTACCTGGGGTATACCCTCTTCTCTCTTAAGGAGTATGAGGAGGCGAGGGAGGTGTTGCGGGAAGCGTTGCGTCTTGACCCCCACTCGCCTCTGAACTACTATTTTCTGGCCCTTCTTCATCGCTCGCAAGGCTACCACGAGGTGGCGCTTTTGGAGTTCCAGAAGGCTTTGCGGCTCGATCCTGATAACGCCGCCATCTGCGCGGAGATGGCCGCCACTTATCTGGAGAAGCGAGACTATCTAACGGCTCGAGAGTGGTATCGGGCGGCGGTGGAACGGGCCCCGGGAGAGGTTAAGTTTCATCTCCTTCGGGCGGAGTTCCATCTAGCCCATCTCCTTTGGTTGGAGGATGGCCTAGCCGCGGCGCAAAGGGCGGTGGCCTTGGATCCCCAGAACGGGGTGGCCTACGACCTTTTGGGCTGGGCCCAATATCTCCTGCGGAGGCCAGAGGCGAGATCCTCTCTGGAGAGGGCGGTGGCTTTGGACCCGGAATCGGCTAGAGCCCATTACCATCTGGGCCTGGCCTACGCCCAAGAGGGGCTAAACGATATGGCAGACTGGGCTTATGAGCGGGCCATCGACCTAGATACTGAAGGCCTCTATCGGGAGCGGGCCCAAAAGGCCCTCAAGGAGTTGGCAGGCAAATAAGGTCTATTCTATTTGGATGGTTCCTAGGTTCACCCTCTCCCCTATCTTTTCTCCCTGGGCACCGATAACCGGCAGCCGCTCCATGGTCTCCAAGAGATAGATCCCCACCCATAGGTCGTATTCCCCAGGGGGTAACTCTCCAGTAGTCAAACGGTGTTCATCGATTACTACCTCGCCTTCATCCCAGATGGAGGTGGGGTAGTCGCCATCTTGTGGCTGGCTGTCCGCTTGGGCCACAATCTCTTCCCCCTCCAGAAGGTGGACGAAAACGGTGTAATCCTCTCCCATCTCTCGCCTGGCCTGCCAGTAGAAGGTTAAGATGATCTCTCCGTCATGGCGCTCTAGGTCGTAGCCTAGGAGGGTGACCCGATCGCCCAAGTTGATCCCCAAGGGGTGCCCTATCTCCCCAGGGGAGGTTAGGATGGCCCTCTTGACGCCTATCATCCTTATGGTGAGGCCCTCCCCCAGGGGTTCCTGGGAATCGGACTCATACATCCCTGCTAGCAGCCGGTAAGCCCCCAGGGGTGCGGTGGGGGGGATGACGAGGGTATGCTCATCGCGGATTACCTCTCCCTCTTTCCAAAGAGAGGTGGGGTAATAGACCCCGCCCGGCTGGTGGTCGCTCTGGACTATCGCCTGCCCCTCTTTGCTCACCAGATGGAGATAACTGGAGTAGACGCTTTCCAGAGCCTTTCGAGGGCACCAGTAGAGCGCTACTCGTAGTTCCTCCCCCGGGCGAGGGCTACGGGGTTCCTGATCATAACCTACCAGTTCCAAGGCCTCTCCCAGTAGGAGGTTGCCTGGGTAGTCTGGTTCCTTGGTCACCGCCGGGGAGAGGATCTCCACCAAGGAGTTCACCCTTCTTAACTGGTATTTGATCTCCAAGCCGGGCATCTCCTTGATGAGGTAGAGGGGCCGTCCCAATCCGAAGACGCTATCCAATAGGCGGCCGATATCGGCGTATTCGGGGGTGATGAGAGGGAAAAGCCCCAGGAGGTCGGGGCGCACCCCCTCCACCTGCTGCAGGTACCAGAGGGGCATCATTTCATTTCGGTCGTTGGAGACGAGGATGGCTCCCTTAGGGATAGACTCGGTCAGGATGACATCCCAGAAACGGCGGGCTCGAAAGTCCTGGCTTCGATCCACGCTCGAGAAATTCTTTATAAGCAAGGAGAGAGGCAGCAAGGCTAGGATGGCCAGGAGGATGAACCGAGTCGCGGCGCCTTTCAAGAGGCGTACGATGGCTTCCGCCAGGGCTGCGCCACCTAAGGCGATCCACAAAGCGAAGATGATATGGGCAGGGAGAAGGAAGGCCTTGATGTCGCCGGTGAAGCGGAAAAGATAAGTCAGTAGCGAACCCAGGAGGCCGAAGATGAGGAGTGCCAGATATGAGAGGGATGTGAGGGCGAGGAGGTTGCGGGCGCGGAAGGAGCGAAGCCACCCTAGGAGCCCCAAGATGAGGCCGAAGGCGGTGAACTCGCCCCCCAAGATCCTGGTTATCTTAAGGAGGTGCTCGGAGATGAAGCCGGAGGGAACGAGCCTCTGGCTCCCGAGGGTCTGACTCAGTACTAAGCGGAGGAAACCTTTTAGGGAGTTCTCATAAAGGACAAGTTCTCTGCCCGAGCCCAGGGGAATGCGAAGATACGAGGTATGGGGGGCTCGCAGAGGTATGTATAGGTATAGAAGCAGAGGGAGGGAGGAGAGGAGAAGGAGAGCCGCTAGCGACCTTGGTTCTCGCAAGGGACGTGGGTCGGTCAGCCAGATGAAGAGGAGATAAGCCGGGGCCAGAAGAATGATCGTGCCGTGATGAGCCAGGCCAAGGCCATAGACGATGGCGGAGAGGTAGAGGGAGCGCTTGTCTCTTTTCTCGGCCCATAGAAGGAGCAAGAGAAGAGTGAGGGCTACAAAGAAGGTGTTGAAGGTGTAAACCTCAGCGATGATCGCTTGGGACCAGAAAGTGCTGGAGGCGGCGAAAGCGAGAGCGGCCACGGCGGCCAGCCCCTGGCGGAGATAGAGGGGCTCCACTTTGGCCTGGGCCAGGAGTAAGAGTGCTACTAGGTAGAGAAGCCCCACCGTAACCCCACCCCAAAGGGCGGAGAGGAGGTTCATGCGGTAGGCCACATCGCCAAGGGGAAGAAGATGCGACCAGAGCCAACCTAGGATGAGATAGAGGGGGTAGCCAGTGGGGTGGGCGATGCCTAGAACATAGGGGACGAACTGGAACTCCCCTCCATCGGCGAACAGGAGCGTGGGGGCCAGGGTGGAGAGATAGAGGGAGAAGGCGACAAAGCCAAGGCCTATGCTTAAAGCAAAATCTACCTTCTTGGGCATCTCATCTTTTGATCAGGGAGACGAAGTCAACGGCCACGGCCAAGATTCGTTGGTCGGGGTTCTTTCCCACATGGAGGTAGGAGTTCCCTTCGCCCGATTTCTCGAGAGCCGTCCCCGGGGGGGCTCCCTTCACCCCGATGATGGCGTGAGAGAAGTGCTCTCTCCCCCGCAGATCGACCTCACTTCCCAAGGAGGCGAGGGCTTCCACCGCCTCCTTGGTGAGGCTCCGAGCCCCGCCTTCCTTGAGGGCCGCAACGACGATGTAATCCTCTGGGATACGAGCGACGAAGTCGGCAAGGGCCTGGGATTCGGATTCGTTCTCCTCGGTATCAAACCCGGCCTTATCTATAACCTCCCCGCTCTGGGGATCGATGACCGCCAGGTTGTAGCCCCGGCGATGGAGGGAGGCGTCTATCCCTCCTACGGTGATATAGGCGAACTCCAGGCTGCTATTAACATCTATCTCCACTGGGGAGGTCATCCCCGTCTCTCCTACAACGAAGTTGCCAGGGAAGACATCATGGGGGGAGGCGAGGTAGGCGAAATCCAACCTTAGTTCATTCAGGCCAGGGTGGAGGAACTTCCCTGGTATATTGAAGGTAAGTTCGCTCCAACTAGCAGGCACCTCTCTCCCAGGGTCTAAAGGGTGGCCGTTCACGCGCACTGTAATCTTCTGTGTCGGGGCGTTGGGGTAGGAGAAGGCCTTGGCTCGGATGGTCAGGGTGTAACCCCCCATCTCCCGTAGAGGGAGGAAAAGGCGAGCCCCTTGCTCCTCTGCCCAGTTGGCACTAGAGCCGTCCAAGATCTCGTCCCAACTCCAACCCTCTCCCTGATATAGCCTTGTCCCTTCAGCCCCCAAGTCAATGGTCAGTTCTGGGGGAGGGGAGGGTTGCTCGACCTTGTAGACGGTGAAGCCATCCTGATCCAAGATCTTTTTCACTGGGAAGACGCGCTGGACATACTCCTCCACCTTGGCTCTGGTATCTATATATGGCGGGCGGCCGGGGATGCCTGGATGGAAGATAAGGTACCTGATATCGAAGAAGTAGAGTAATTCTTGCGCCAACGCCCGGTCGCGCTCCATCTGTTCTGGCGTTAATTCTCCATAGAGTTCCAGATCGGCGATGGAGGCGAAGATCGGTAGGCGCCGGAAGTAATCGAATTTGAAAGGCGGGTTACGGGATATGTTTCCCCCCAACATCCGCTTCTTATGCACCGACTGATAATATTGGATCTGGGTTCTCTCCGCGCCCAGGACGCCGAAACTGTTTCGCCAGCCTAGGGGGAATTGCAAGATAGCGAAATCTCCCGGCTCGGCGGCCAAAGTATAGTAGAAGTCGGGCACCCGGGCATCGGTGAGGGGTAAAGGAAGAGCCAGATGCTCGAAGGAGAGGAGGAACCATAGGAGAGCCGTCCCTGCTAGGAGCAGGCTCTTTTGCCTTATCCGTCTCAAGAGGCCATAAGCGGCGAAGCCCGCTAGCACCGCCAGAGCCAGCATCAGGGCCGCGCTGAAGCGATTGGGGACCCGGTTGGCCTTAATTATGGGGATGTAGTGAAGGATGATAAAAGGCAGGGGCACGTTCACTAAGAGGCCGTCTAGGTCGAAGGTAGAACGGCCGTTGATATGCAAAAGGGGCCCCAGGCAGAGGAGAGCGAAGGTTCCGGCGCTCACTACCCAGGCCTTAAGTTGGGGCCAATACCTGATCGCTCCCGCTATGGCCAAGATGATGGCTACCCATCCCAGGTAGACGGTGTTCACATCGGTGAAGCGGGCCGTCCCCTCCCTAACCATGGTCAACTCTCGGGCCCAATCGCCTCCCAAGAGGGGGTGAAGAGCCGTAGGGGTGGTGAAGCCGAAGAGGTCTACTAGGAGTTTATCCGAGTGGCCCCAGCCCTCAAGGGCATAATCGGCGCTGAGGAGTTCTTTCACTATCGGGTAGCCGACAGGGAAGTAGGTGACAATGACCACGGCTATCAGTAAGGCTAGCCTTTTGATTAGGCTCCAGTTCATCTCCCGGCGAGCGAAGATAAGGTAGATTAGTGTCAAAAAGAGGAGGAAGATGCCGAAGATCATCTCCGAGAGCAAGGCCAGGGTGGCGAATGTTCCGGCCAGGATGGCGTTTCGCCGACCTTGTTCTTGCACGCTCTTCACCATGAAGAGGGCGTAGAAAGGTATCCATTGGGTGGTTACCATGTCGTAGTGGCCCAGAGCGGCGTAGACGAAGTGGTACGAGCCAAAGGTGTAGAGGGCTCCGGCCAAGAAGGCGGAGCAATAATGAGCTAAGGATGACACCCCCTCCTCTCTTGGTACTGGTCGATGGCTGAGGAGATAGAGGAGAAGGAGGTAGGTCCCGTACCCGGAAAAGACGAAGGCGAAGATCAGGGTCAGATTGCTAATGGTGGCCAGGTTCAGAAATGGCTGGAGGGGCAAAGATAGAAGCGCGTTGAAGAAGTTGTAGGTATATGGAGCCAGGCTGATGCCCAGGGGGTAGAAGATGTGGTCGGTGAAAAGGGGGCTGGTGTGGAGATCTAGGAGGGAGTATTTGAACCACCAGATGTTCCAGAGGAAGGTGTACTCGTCGAAGGCCCAGATATCGGTGCCAGGCACGTGGGTAGTGAAATGGGCTACTAGGGGGTAAGTGAGGAGAAGGGCTAAGATGGTGTAGAGCCCGATGATCACAGATGTCCTTCGCAAGAGGGGGGACAACCTTTTCTCCTTCCAGTGATTATCGCATAACACCTACTCTGAAACAACTTCGATAGAGCCTAGGCGGAGGCTGTCCGGGCCATTGGCCAACTTGAGGCGCTGGCCGCTTTCCAGAAGATAGAAGCCTACCAATATCTGGTATTGGCCGGGAGGGATATCGAGAGGCAAAAGTATGGCTTCTTTGTCATCTACCTCTTCACCGGGCTGCCAGCCGGAGGTGAACTTTTGACTATCCTTTTGAGCCCAGAGCCTCCCATCTTGGTCTACCAGGTGCACGAAAAGGTGGTAGTCTACAGGTGAGGTGGCTATAGCCTTCCAACGAAGGTTCACCGCCAGGACATCGCCGGGCTTCACCTCTTCCATTACCCCATATCCCTTCAAGGCTATCCTCTCTCCAAAGATCGCCTCTTCTCTTCTTTCCGCCAGAGGCTGGGAGGGGAAGAAGTAGAGGGCTAACCTTTCCTCGCCAAAGGGTTCATCGAAGGCTCGGTATCCTTTCTCCGAGAGCCAAAGGTCTAAGCCATCGTTCAGCCCCCCGGGGATGAGCCAAAGGCGACGATACCGGGCGACCAAGGTTTGGAGGAGTTTTTCCCTCTCCGGTGGAAGGGGTGGCCCCCCTTCGAAGAGGCCGTAGACGGAGAGGTTTCCCTTGTAGTGGTTTTGGAGGAGGGGTGTCTGGGAAGGGGAGTTCAAAATTATGGCATCATTGGGCTGTGAATAGGTGGTTATGAATTCGACCATCTCCACGAAATCTCGGCCTTCATGTTGCTTGTAGCGGGCCAGGGTGAAACTGGTGACGCCCAGGGTAAACAAAGCCATAGCCATCAGAGGCCAGAGGGGGTACGGCCGAGCGGCCTTCGTATAGTATACTAAAGCCGAGGCCGAGATGAGGGCCACAGAGAGGAGAAGGGCTAAGGCCAGCCAATCTACATCTGGTTTCATCCAGGCGAAATCGAGATATTCGATCCGCAGGAGGGAGAGTTGGCCAAGGATGGGCGAGTAGCGGGCGTCGAAAAATGTGGCTGGGGCAAAAAGGGGCAAGCCCGTTTGAAGCAATATCTCCTGAAAACGGCTGAAGTCGACGCTGAGCCCCAGGATCTGTATGGCTATAGTTATCGCCCATAGGGAGGCGAAGGCCGCTTTCACTCTGCCGCGTAACCCTTCGACCAAGGGAGCGAGGGGGATGGCCAAGAAGGGGAGGATGGGCACCAGGAAGCGGGGTCCCCAGGCGAACCCCCCATGCCACATGAACCATTTGGAATAGAGGAGGATATAGACGGTGACTAGGGAGAGAGAGAACGCCCCTTCGATACGGTGGCGCGCTAGAAAGGTGGGGAAAGCAGGCAGAATTAAGAGAAAGATGGGGCAATAAAGGAATAGGCCTCTTCCCGGGCTGACGAGGAGCCCCGCTAACCCAGTGAGGAGGGGCGTTCGGAAAGACTCTTGGGGTAGATAGCCGGTGGTTAAGGGGTTGCCGAAGCGGAGATAGTTGTAGCCGCCGATGAGTAGACCCCACAGGATCAGGGGTATAAAGAAGGCGGCCAGGAAGGGGATGAGAGGGCGATAATGGACTCTATCCAGGAGAGAATAGGCCAAGAGGGGGAAGAGGAAAAGAGGGGCGATGGCTGCTGTGGCCAGCCGGGTGGAGATAGCCAGGCCCAAAGAGGTTCCAGCAAGGGTTAGATCGCGGGTGGCTTGGGTCTCCTTGAAGCGAAGGAGAAAATAGGCGGTGGCTAGTAGGGCCAAGCCTGTGAGGGGCTCGCTGAAGCAGTATTTGGAGTAGGGCCAAGCCATGGTCCCCAAACCGAAGAGGAGGGCCAGAACTAGACCGATTTCCCGAGAGTACCCTAGGCGCTGAAGATAGAGGAAAACAAGTAGCCCGGAAAGAGCGGTGACGATGACATTAAGGAGGAGCGTTGTCTGTACGAACCCCCAGAAAGGTATGACCAGGCCCAACCAGGCCAGAGGTAGGGCCACAAGGGAAGTTCCTATCCCCTTACGGGAGTAGAGTTCCCCACCCCGTCCGAAAGTGCCCTGTTGGAGCCCCATCCAGAGGATCTGATTAGTGTCATAGTCGCCTCGCTTCACCAGGCTTTCTGTCACCGAAAGCATAGACAGCCCATCGCTGGAGTGGACATCCCCGCTGTAGGTTAGAAGATATATCGCTAGGAGAAAAAGCGCTAGAGCCAGGGCCACACCCTTTTCCCTCTGCATAAGAAAAATGTTATCATACTCCTGGGGTTCTGACAATGAAAGGGTGCGTAGTAAAGGGTTCCTATTGCAGTTGTGAAGAGTCCGTGCTATAATGGGTTTACCTTCAATAACCGGGATCCCTAAGGAGGCGATAGTCAACCGATGAGGGTTTTAGTGGTAGATGATGACCAATACATTCTCGACCTCTTGACCTACCTCCTCACCCGGGAAGGACATAGTGTGGTCACAGCCCGCGATGGGCAACAGGCCTTGGCTTACTTTCGGGTGGAGAAGCCCGATCTTGTGATCTCAGAGGTTGATCTGGCCAAACTGGGCGGCTATGAACTTTGCGAGATCGTCAAAGGAAGTGGCCCTGGGCTCTTCATCTTCTTGAGCGAGCGGGCTGGCGAAAAGGATATCCTTAAGGGGTTCGTGGCGGGGGCGGATGATTATATCGCTAAGCCTTTCAGTCCCCGCATCCTCATAGCCCGAGTCGGGGTGGTAGCCAGGAAAATCGCTGCTCCTGTGAAGGTGGTCTCCCAGGAAAGGTTACAGGTAGGAGAGTTAGCCTTGGATGCTAGCCGGTTGGAGGTTACGGGGCCACGGGGCACCGTCCGCCTCTCACCTACGGAGTTTGAGATCTTGCATACCTTGGCTAGCAACAAAGGGGTGGTACTCGCTGAGGAGAGGCTCGGAGAACTAGTCTGGGGGCCTGAGGGTCGAGGGAAGGGCGGGTTGGTGAAGAGTCATATCCATCAGATTCGCCAGAAGATAGAGCCCGATCCTAACACCCCCCGCTATCTCCTCACTGTGCCCGGCGTGGGGTATACCATGAGCCCTCTCCGTCCCCTCTCCACAAAGCCTTCCGACCACGAACTGGACAGGGGGCTCTCCGTTCTTAGATCTTCGGATATCGGCTCATCATAGGTCAGCCATGGGAGAAGAGTTGAGGGAAAGGGAAGAGGTGACTCAAGGAGACCTAGATCTCCTGGGTTCAGCCCTTCTGGCTGCCAAGGAGGCGCTGCGAGGTCGCCGTCTCTCCTACATGGCCTTGAGCGGGGATGTTTTGGTGATCGAAAAGGCTTTCGGGCTCCCTCAAGGGATCGACCTGGGGAAGAGGGTGCCTCTAGGAGAGGGGGTTGCCGGTTGGGTCGCCCGGGTGAAGAAGCCTCTTTTAGTGAGGGATTTGAAGCGAGAGGTTCGCTTCATCGAGCCGAAGCCTGGCTATCAGACCGGTTCTTTCATCAGCGTTCCTGTTTTCCTGCGGAAACAGGTGATTGGGGTGGTAAACGTAGCCGACCGAGCCGATGGCCGACCTTTCGATGAATCTGACCTAGAGGCGCTCCTTACCATGGTCGATCACATGGCTATCTGTGTGGAGAATCAGAAGTTGAGGGATGACGTCGCTCGTCTGGCGGCCACCGATCCCCTCACCGGGGTTTGGAACCGCCGTCACTTCGAGCGGCGTCTGGATGA